>Ga0189290_100033_pt1 | contig 173346 bp, 170 predicted proteins | sample UW140minimetaG_FD_130318 | JGI IMG/M metagenome (GOLD analysis project Ga0189290, IMG submission 130318) | Marine microbial communities from the Costa Rica Dome - UW140 mini metaG | ecosystem: Environmental > Aquatic > Marine > Oceanic > Photic zone | place: Costa Rica: the Eastern Pacific...
AGCGGGAAGTGGAACGCCATGTGGCACTCGTCGCCGTCGCCGAAATAGGGACGGGTGTCCTCCGGCCACTGATTGGCCTCGGCCAGGAGCATGCGGTCGGGATAGTGCTTGTCCAGATTGGCACGGATCGCCTTCAGGACGTCGTGGGTCTCCGGCAGGTTCTCGTTGTTGGTCCCTTCCCGCTCGACCAGATACGGGATCGCGTCGAGCCGCAGCCCGTCGACGCCCTTGTCCAGCCAGAAGTGCATGACCGACAGCACTTCCTCCAGAACCTTCGGATTGTCGAAGTTCAGGTCCGGCTGGTGAGAGAAGAAGCGGTGCCAGAAATACTGCTTGGCGACCGGGTCCCAGGTCCAGTTCGACGTCTCGGTATCGGTGAAGATGATCCGGGTGAGATCGTAGCCCTTGTCGTCGTCGGCCCAGACATAGAAGTCGCGCTCGGGCGAGCCCTTCGGCGCGTTGCGGGCTGCCTGGAACCAGGGATGCTGGTCGGAGGTGTGGTTGATCACCAGCTCGGTGATCACCCGCATGCCGCGGTGATGCGCCTCGGCGATCAGCCGCTCCACATCCTCGATATTGCCGTAGGACGGATTGACCGAGCGATAGTCGGAGATGTCGTAGCCGTCGTCGCGCAGCGGCGAAGGATAGAACGGCAGCAGCCAGATCGCCGTCACGCCCAGCGCCTGGATGTAGTCCAGCTTCTCCAGCAGCCCCGCGAAGTCGCCGATCCCGTCCCCGTTGGAATCGAGATAGGTCTTCACGTGGAGCTGGTAGATGATCGCGTCCTTGTACCAGTCCGCGGCATCCGGATCGGGTCCGGTGACGTGATCGGTCGGCGGGACGGAGACTTGTTCGTTCATGGAGAGGCTGCTTCCCGAAAGATTGGTGTCAGCGTGAGATCTTGAAGACAGCGTAAGGCCGTTCCTGCGGATTCAGCCACCAGTGCTGAATCTTGCCGTGCCAGGCGAACTCGCGTCCGTCGACCATGTCGGTGACCCGGACCGTGCCGTCGTCGGGCAGTCCGAGCTCCCACATCGGCACCTCGAAGTGACCGCCCTGCGCCGAGTGCGGATCGAGATTGACGAGGAACAGCAGGAACGAGGAGCGATCCTGCGTCCGCTTGCCGTAATAGAGGATCTGGTCGTTCCAGAAATTGTAGAAGGCCAGACTGCGGAAATCCTGCAGCGCCGGCTCCTCGCGGCGGATCCGGTTGAAGAAGGCGATGTCCTCGCGGATGTTGCCCTCCGCCTTCCAGTCGAAGGCACGGATCTCGTATTTCTCGGAGTTGAGATATTCTTCCTTGCCCGGCACGGGCAGGAATTCACACAGCTCGAAGCCGGAATAGACGCCGTAATTGCCGCCGAGCGAAGCCGCCAGCGCCAGCCGGGTCTGGAAGCCGGGGCGGCCGCTGACCTGCAGATAGACCGGGTTGATGTCCGGCGTGTTGACGAAGAAATTCGGCCGCATGTACTCGGCGCATTCTTCCTGCGTCAGTTCGGTCAGATATTCGGCCAGCTCCGCCTTGGTGTTGCGCCAGGTGAAGTAGGAATAGGACTGGTTGTAGCCGACCTTGGCAAGCCGCTTCATGACCTTCGGCCGGGTGAAGGCTTCGGCGAGGAAGATCACGCCGGGATCGACACGGCGCACCTCGGCGATCATCCATTCCCAGAAGGGAAACGGCTTGGTGTGCGGATTGTCGACGCGGAAGATCCGTACGCCCTTGTCCAGCCAGAACAGCACGATGTCGCGCAGGGCGTACCAGATCGACGGCAGCGCGCCGCGGTAGAAGTGGACGTTGACGATGTCCTCGTACTTCTTGGGCGGGTTCTCGGCGTATTTGATGGTTCCGTCCGGCCGCCAGTCGAACCACTCCGGATGCTCCCTGATCCACGGATGGTCGGGTGAGCATTGGATGGCGAAATCGATGGCGACTTCGAGCCCGTGGTCGCGCGCGCGCGAGACCAGCCGGGCGAAATCCTCGAAATTGCCGAGCTCGGGGTGGATGGCGTCGTGGCCGCCCTCGGCCGAACCGATGGCATAGGGGCTGCCTGGATCGGTGGGGCTGGGCGTCAGGGTGTTGTTGCGCCCCTTGCGGTTGGCGGTGCCGATGGGATGGATCGGCGGGAAATAAAGAACGTCGAAGCCCATTTCCTGGATGTCGGGCAGCCGGCCGATGACGTCGTCGAAGGTCCCGTGGCGGTCGACATCGCCGGACTGGGATCGCGGAAAGAGTTCGTACCAGGCGGAAAAGCCGGCCGCCGTGCGATCCACCCAGACCGGGACGTTGCCCGGATAGCGCGAAAGGTTGGTGCGCTGTCCGGCGACGGCCAGCAGCGCGGTCGTCTCCGGGTCCTGCAGCAGATGATATTGGCCGTCGGCGTCGCCCTGCGCCTGCAGGGCCTCCAGCTTCTCGTGCAGCCGCAGGATTCCGTCCTGCTGCGCCTTGCTGCCCCGGCCGGATTCGCGGGCCGCGCGAACCAGCTCGCGCCCCTCGGTCAGCTCCAGATCGGTCAGCTTGCCGGCATCGCGCTTCTTCTTCGCCTCGTCACGCCACGTCGCGTGCAGATCGCGCCAGGCAATGACCGAGAAGCGATACGGACCCGGCTTCTCGAAGACGATCTCGGCCGACCAGCGATCGTTCTCGACGAAGATCAGCGGGGTCTCGTCCCAGTCCTCGGTATCGGCGGCCCCGTAGACGACGGCGGCGGCGATCTTGTCATGGCCGTCGGAAAAGACGTCCGCCTCGACGACCAGCGGTTCGCCCTCCAGCCGCTTCACCGCGAAACGCCCGCCATCGATTTCCGGCGTGACCGTCTCGATCGCGACGCGGTTCTGCGCGAGCGCCAGGAGAGCCGCCTCGCCGGCCGGAGCCTCTGGCGCCTTGCGGGACGTACGGGATGCGCGCGCGGGCTGGACTGCCTTGGCCATGAAAATCCTTCCCCAGATCGGAAAACCGGCCCTGGACATTGCAGGGTGGCATGGAAGTCGACAAACGCGCCCGGTGCGGTATCGATCCCCTCTCCCGCGGTTCCTTTCGCGGTGACGGCAAAGCGACCGGGCATCGCCGCCGTCGAAGGAGAAAGCCGCCCGCAGGCGCAATGTTCCGTCCCGCCCCGCATCCGTTGCAGGCGGGACGGTTTGGTCAGGCGGTGGCGGCGCGGATGGTCTGGCGCTGCTCGCCCAGATGCGTGCCGCCGAGCGTGACGATGTCGCCGGGCTTGAGGAAACGCTGCGGGCTCATTCCCATGCCGACGCCGGGCGGCGTGCCGGTGGTGATGACGTCGCCGGGCATCAGCCGCATGAACTGCGAGATGTAGGAGACCAGGGTGCGGACCCCGAAGATCATCGTCGCGGTAGAGCCGGTCTGCATGCGCTCGCCATTGACGTCGAGCCAGAGATCGACGGCCTGCGGGTCGCCCAGCGTATCGGGCGTCACCAGCCAGGGGCCGAGCGGGCCGAAGGTCGGGGCACTCTTGCCCTTCATCCACTGGCCGCCGCGCTCGATCTGGAAGCTGCGCTCGGAAACGTCGTGGCAGAGGCAGAAGCCGGCAACGTGATCCATCGCATCGGCTTCCGAGACGTAGCTCGCTTCGTCGCCGATCACGATGGCGATCTCGACCTCCCAGTCGAGCTTGTCGGAGCCGCGCGGCACGACGACGTCGTCATGGGGACCGACGATGCAGGAGGGCGCCTTGTTGAAGAGGATCGGCTCCTTCGGGATATCGGCGCCGGTTTCCTTGGCGTGGTCGCTGTAGTTGAGCCCGACCGCGATGAAATTGCCGACCCGGCCGACGGGCGAGCCGATGCGGTGCGACGGGTCGGCCTTGGCGAGGCTCTTGGGGTCGATCGCCCGGATCCGCTCGATCTGGGCTCGGCCGAGAAACTCGCCGGCGATGTCGCCGACATCCTCCGACAGATCCCGCAGCACGTGATCGTCGTCGATCAGTCCCGGCTTCTCGTTGCCGGCCTCGCCGTATCGTACCAGTCGCATCCAATGTTCCTTCTCCAGCGCCGCCCGGGCGGCATGGTCTGGCAGAAGAGATAGACGGCAATGGCGTCATGTCGCGGCATCGCGGCGACTTTTATGCTGCAGTCAGCAATTTCAGCCGGTTGCGCGGCCCTCGAACCATGCGCTCATTGCGGTGCCTCGCCCTGGCTGCCGGTTGCGGACACCGGCTCTAGATCGGCGCGCGGCGGAAGCGTGCGTGCAGGCGACCCGCGATCATAGGCGCGGCGCCCCTCGACATAGGTCGCCACCGTTGCCCGGTCGTCGCCGAGCACGATCAGCGCGAAGAGCTCCTCCTCCAGCGTCTCGACCCGCTCCATGCGCCGCCGCATGGCGGCGGTCGCGTGGCTGTCGAGAACGACGAAATCGGCCTCCATGCCCGGTGCGATCCGGCCGATGCGATTGTCGAGCCCCATGGCGGCCGCATTGCCGGCGGTCAGCATATGGAATGCATCGAAGGCCGGCAGGCGCTGGCCGGCAAGGGCGAGCACCTTGTAGCCCTCGGAAGCGGTCCGCAGCATGGAATAGCTGGTGCCGCCGCCGATATCGGTCGCGATGCCGGCGAGGATGCCGGCCTCGCGCATGCCGGCGAGATCGAACAGGCCGGAGCCGAGGAACAGGTTCGAGGTCGGGCAGAACACCGCCGTCGCCCCACCCGCCGCCAGTGCCCCGCGTTCGCGCTCGGACAGATGGATGCAATGGCCGAACATCGCCTTGGGCCGCACGAGGCCGTAGCGCTCATAGACCTCGGTATAGTCCTTCGACCAGGCGAACGCCTCGCGCACGAAGGCGATCTCGGCGGCGTTCTCGGACAGATGCGTCTGAATGTGCAGCTCGGGATATTCGCCCGCCAGCGTCTCGCAGGCTTCCAGCTGCGCCTCGGTGGAAGTCGGCGCGAAGCGCGGCGTGATGGCATAGTCGAGCCGGCCCTTGCCATGCCAGCGCTCGATCAGTGCCTTGGACTGCTGGTAGCCGGTCTCGGCCGTGTCGAGGAGCGCAGCGGGGGCGTTGCGGTCCATCATCACCTTGCCGGCGACCATGCGCATGCCGCGCCGCCCGGCCTCCGCGAAGAAGGCGTCGACGCTTTCCGGATGGCTGGTGCAATAGACCCCGGCGGTGGTGGTGCCGTTGGCCAGCAATTCGTCGAAAAGGAAGCGCGAGGCGGCCTCGGCGACGGCCGGATCGCCGTAGCGGCTTTCCTCCGGAAAGGTGTATTTCGCCAGCCATTCCATCAGTTCGGCCCCATAGGAGGCGATGACCTGGGTCTGGGGCATGTGCAGATGCGGGTCGATGAAGCCCGGCATCAGCAGATGCGGACGGTGGTCGACGAGGGTCGTGTCGGGCGACAGCCGGCGCAGGATATCCGCCGCCTCACCCACCTCGCGGATGACGCCGTTCTCGACGACGACAATGCCGTCCGCGACATAGCGCACGGCACGGGCCTCACCCTCCTCGGCCGGATCGGCGTCGAACCACAGAAGCCGCGCCCTGAGCGCGGTGCCGCTACCGGGGCGCTTCACCGCGAGGCTCCCGCCACATACAGGCCGGATCCCGAGGCGATCCAGGCCGCCAGCGTCTCGCGCTCGGCCGGCTCGAGACCGGTGACGTTGCCGGGCGGCATGGCATGGCTGCGCACCGCCTGCCGCTCGATCAATGGCGCGTAGTGGATGATCTCGTCGGCCGTCTCCAGCCGCACGTTCCCGGGCGCGTGGCCGATGCCGGGCCAGAGCGGTTCGTCGGCATGGCACATGGAGCAGCGCGCCATGACGATAGCCTGCGCCTCCTCGAAATGGGGCGACGCCGCCAGTGCCAGCTGCGGGTCGCCGTCCCAGCGACGGGCGGCGCCGTCCTCGGCGGCAGCGGCGGGTTCGTTGCTCCAGCCGGGCGCGCCGGACAGGGTGATGACGGCGGCAAACAGCACGCCGGCGACGGCCCAGCACCACCAGAGCTGCCGGCCGGTCGCGTGCATGGTGTTGAAGAAATGCCGGATCACCGCCCCGATGAGGAGCACCAGCCCGGCGATCGCCCAGTTCCATTCGGTGGCGAAGGCCAGCGGGTAGTGGTTGGACAGCATCAGGAAGATGACCGGCAGGGTCAGGTAGTTGTTGTGCAGCGAGCGCTGCTTGGCCTCCTTGCCGAGTCGCGCCTCCGGCGTGCGGCCGGCCTTGAGGTCGGCGACGACGATGGTCTGGTTCGGGATGATGGTCAGGAAGACATTGGCGGTCATGATCGTCGCGATCATCGCGCCGGTGTGGAGCATGGCGCCGCGACCGGAAAACACCTGCGCGAAGAGATAGCTCGCCAGCACCACATAGACGAAGAGCGCCGCCAGCAGCGCCGTGTCGTTGTTCTTCAGCGGCGACTTGCAGAGCCCGTCATAGACCAGCCAGCCCAGCGCCAGGCCGCCGATACCGATCGCCGTCGCGCCCCAGACCGGCAGGTCGGCGCGGCTCGGATCGATCAGATAGAGTTCGGCCCCGACGTAATAGACCAGGAACAGGAGCGCAGCCCCCGACAGCCAGGTGGCGTAGCTCTCCCATTTGAACCAGGTGAGGTCCTCGGGCATGTGGCCCGGCGCGACCATGTATTTCTGCACATGGTAGAAACCGCCGCCATGCACCTGCCAGGCCTCGCCGCCGACGCCTTCCGGCAGCTGCCGCGAGCGCCTGAGGCCAAGATCGAGGGCGATGAAATAGAAGGACGAGCCGATCCACGCGATGGCGGTGATCACATGCACCCAACGCACGGCGAAGCCCAGCCATTCGGCAAAATAGGTCCACATCGGCGAAACGTCCCTTACGTGAAAACGGCGGCGAAAGGTCCAGAGGGACGCTTCGCCGCCGACAGGCCGGCCGGAACGGTCCACGACGGGACCGCTCCGCAACTCAAGGCGTGATCAGTTCTGCACGCCCTCGACATACCAATCCATCTTGAGGAGGTCGCCGTCGGGGATGACCTCACCCTCGGCAGCGCGCTCCTCGCCGGCCTGATCCTTGATCGGTCCGGTGAAGATCTCGTAATTGCCGGCCTTGGTCTCGTCGACGATCTTCTGGGCGGCGGCCTTCACGTCGTCGGGCATCTTGTCGTTGAACGGGCCCATCTCGACCTCGCCCTCGGCCATGCCGAGCCAGACATTGTCGGCTTCCCAGGTGCCGTCCAGCAGCGCCTCGACCCGCTTGACGTAATAGGGACCCCACTGGTCGACGATCGCGGTCATGTGGGCGTTCGGCGCGAAGCTGGTCATGTCCCAGGCCTGGCCGAAGGCGATAGCGCCGGCCTCTTCGGCGGCCTGCAGCGGAGCCGGCGAGTCGGTGTGCTGGGTGATGACGTCGGCGCCCTGGCTCAGCAGCGCCTTGGCGGCGTCGGCTTCCTTGGCCGGGTCGTACCAGGACGAGACCCAGACGACCTGGGTGGTGAACTCCGGATTGACCTTGCGGGCCGCCAGGGTGAAGGCGTTGATGCCCATCACCACCTCGGGGATCGGGAAGGAGGCAATGTAGCCGGCCTTGCCCGTCTCCGACATCATGCCGGCGATCGTGCCGAGCACGGCGCGGCCCTGATAGAAGCGCGAATTGTACAGGCCCATGTTGTCCGAGCCGGTCTGGTAGCCGGTCGCGTGCTCGAACTTCACGTCCGGGAACTGCTTGGCGACCTTGATGGTCGGGTTCATGAAGCCGAACGACGTCGTGAAGATGATGTCGTTGCCTTCCTGGGCGAGCTGGCGGATGACGCGCTCGGCGTCCGGCCCCTCGGCGACGTTCTCGACATAGGAGGTCTCGACCTTGTCGCCGAGCTTCTCCTCGAGATATTTGCGGCCCTGATCGTGGGCGTAGGTCCAGCCGTAGTCGCCGATCGGACCGACATAGACGAAGGCGGCCTTGACGGTGTCCTTGCCGTCCTGGGCGAAGGCCGGCAGGGCGAAGGATGCGGCGGCGGCGAGCCCGACGGCTCCGGCCATCAGTCGGCGTCTGGTGGTGTCGAACATCTGGGACTCCTTTTCGTGTTCGTGAACGGGTTCAGGCACTGGCCCTGAAGGGTTGGCCGAGACAGGCCGGCGCTGCCGTGCCGGCCCCGCGCCGGCCGGCGGAAATGATCGCCAGGACGAGCACCGTCGCCAGATAGGGAAGGCTCGCCAGCAGCTCCGGCGCGAAGAAATTGAGCCCGGCCGCCTTGGCCTGCAGCTCCAGCGTGATCACCGCGCCGAAGAGATAGGCCCCGGCCAGCACCCGGCCCGGTCGCCAGGAGGCGAAGACCACCAGCGCGATGGCGATCCAGCCGCGCCCGGCGGTCAGCCGCTCGGCCCACATCGGCGTCAGCACCAGCGAATAATAGCAGCCGCCGAGACCGGCCATGGCGCCGCCGAACAGCACCGCCACATAGCGGATCTTCAACACCGGATAGCCGATCGAATGGGCGGCGCTGTCGCTCTCGCCGACTGCGCGCAGAATCAGCCCCGGCCGGCTGTGCTTGAGGAACCACCACACGCCGAGGGTCAGGAGAAGCCCGACATAGACCAGCGGCGAATGGCCGAAGAGGATCCGCCAGATCGGGTCGGCCGCCAGTGCGTCCGGGAAGACCGGGCCGAGCGGCGTCGTGGTGATGCCGACATAGGGGGCGCCGAGCAGCGCCGAGACGCCGGTTCCGAAGATCGTCAGGGCCAGTCCCGTCGCGACCTGGTTGGCCATCAGGCTCAAGGTCAGGGCGGCGAAAATCAACGCCGCGAGCGCGCCTGCGCCCATGGCGGCGATCGCGCCCACCGCCGGCACGCCGGTGACCGACGCCACCGCGAAGCCGGTGACCGCGCCGATCAGCATCATGCCCTCGACACCGAGATTGAGGACGCCGGACTTCTCGACGACGAGTTCGCCGAGCGCCGCGATCAAAAGCGGGGTCGCGGCGGCGGCGACCGTCATCAGGATGGTGATGAACAGCGCAAGGGTCATGCGGTCGCGGCCTCCGCGCGGGTCTTGGTTGCGCCCTGGCCTGCCGCGGGCAGCGGATGGCCTGCGGCCGGCCGGCGCCAGGCCAGCCGGTAGCGCACCAGAATATCCGTCGCCAGCAGGAAGAACAGCATCATCGCCTGGAAGACGCCGGCCGCCGCCGACGGCAGGCCGAGCGCCGTCTGGGCACTCTCGCCGCCGACATAGGTCAGCGCCAGCACGAGTGCGGCGAGCAGGATGCCGAGCGGATTGAGCCGGCCGAGAAAGGCGACGATGATCGCCGTGTAGCCGTAGCCGGTGGGAAACTGCGGGACCATCTGCCCAAAGGGGCCGCTGGCCTCGAGAATACCGGCAAGCCCGGCCATGCCGCCGCCGACCATCAGCGCCAGCCAGACGGTGGAGGACTGCCGGAAGCCACCATAGCGCGCCGCGCGCGGGGCAAGACCGACGACGCGGATCTGGAAGCCGGTGATCGAGCGGGCGATCAGGAACCAGGCGGTCAGTGCCAGCGCCGCGGCAATCGGGATGCCGAGATGGATCAGCGTGCCCGGCACGGCGACGGGCAGCGTCTGTGCCGCCGAAAACATCGCCGTCTGCGGGAAGTTGAAACCCATCGGGTCCTTCCACGGCCCGCGCATCAGATAATACAGGAGCTGGATCGCCACGTAATTGAGCATCAGGCTCGACAGGATCTCGTTGACGTTCATCCGCGTCTTGAGAAAGGCCGGCACCGCCGCCCAGGCCATGCCGCCGACGACGCCCGCCACGACCATCAGCGGCAGGACCCAACCGCCGTCGAGATCGAGCGTGGCGAGCGCGATGCCGGTGCCGGCGAGGCCGCCGAGAATGTATTGCCCTTCGGCGCCGATGTTCCAGACATTGGCGCGAAAGCCGATGGCGAGGCCCGTGGCGATGATCGCCAGCGGTGCGGCCTTCACCAGCAGATCCTGCCAGCGATAGGGATTGAACAGCGGCCGCACGAAGATCTCGTAGACCGCCAGCGCGCCGTTATGGCCGAGCAGCGTGAACAGCAGCGCACCGACGACGAGGGTGAGGCCGACCGCGATCACCGGGGCGGCCAGCATCATGGCCCGGCTCGGCTCGCGCCGCGGTTCGAGGACGAAAGCCATCAGGCAGCCCGCTCCGCGGTGGCCGGCGGATGATCGGCCTCGCCATGGACACCGCCCATCAGCAGCCCGACCCGTTCGACCGAAATACCCTTCACCTCCATCGCATCCGACAGATGTCCCCCATTGATGACCGCCATGCGGTCGCAGAATTCCAGAAGCTCGTCGAGGTCCTGACTGACCACGACGATCGCCGTGCCCTTGCCGGCGAGATCGACCATGGCCTGGCGGATGAAGGAGGCCGCGCCCGCATCGACGCCCCAGGTCGGCTGCGAGACGACCAGCACCGCCGGCTCCTGCATGATCTCCCGACCCATGACGAATTTCTGCAGATTGCCGCCGGACAGGCTGGCGGCCGAGGCCGCCGGACCGGTGGCCTTCACCGAAAACGCGTCGATGACCGCGGCGGCAAAGCGGCGTGCGGCCCCGGCGCGGATGATGCCACCCGACACCAGCCCCTTGCGCCGGCGCGCCGACAGGATGGCGTTCTCGGCGAGCGAAAGCCCGGGCACGGCGGCGTGGCCGTTGCGTTCTTCCGGCAGGGTCGCCAGACCGGCGACACGGCGCCCGGTCACCGAGAGGCGGGTGATCGGCGTATCGTCGAGGGTGATCGCTCCACCCTCATAGTCGGCGCGTTCGCCCGACAGTGCCGAAAGAAGCTCGTTCTGGCCGTTGCCCGCGACGCCGGCAATGCCGAAGATCTCGCCGGCCCGCACCGCGAAGGAGACGTCCGCGAGGCTGGTGCCGAAGGGCGGCTCGCCGGCCATCGACAGCGCCTCGACCACCAGCCGGTTGGCGCCGGAGCATTCACCCTCGCGGGGCGCCAGATCCTTCAGGCTGCCGCCGATCATCAGCTCGGCCATGGAGCGCGTCGATTCCGCGCGCGGATCGCAGGTCGCCACCACCTTGCCGCCGCGCAGGATCGTCGCCGACTCGCAGAGTTCCTTGATCTCGTGCAGCTTGTGGGAAATGTAGAGGATCGAGCAGCCCTCGGAGGCGAGGCGCCGCAGCGTGTCGAAGAGCTGCTCCACCTCCTGGGGCGTGAGCACCGAGGTCGGCTCGTCCATGATCAGCAGCTTCGGGCGCTGCAGCAGCGCCCGCACGATCTCGATGCGCTGGCGCTCGCCCACCGACAGGGTGTGGACGTAGCGGTGCGGGTCGAGTGTGAGCTTGTAGGTCTCGAGGACGTCGCGAACCGCGGTTTCCAGCTCGCGGCGCGGCGGCGGATTGTCCATGCCAAGCGCAATGTTCTCCAGCACCGTCATCGCCTCGAACAGCGAGAAATGCTGGAACACCATGCCGATGCCGAGGGCCCGCGCCTCGCGCGGCGAGTCGATGGACACCGCATGGCCGTCGAAGGCGATCTCGCCCTCATCGGCCTTCTGGACGCCGTAGATGATCTTGACGAGGGTCGACTTGCCGGCGCCGTTCTCGCCCAGGAGGGCGTGAATCTCTCCGGGCGCCACGGAAAACGACACCGCCTCGTTGGCGACGACGCCCGGAAAGCGCTTCGTGATACCGGAAAGCTGCAGCCGTGGCGCCATGGCGGAGCGGGTCACCTCGTTGATCGGACTGGCGCACTATTGCACCGCGCAGACGCAGCTGCAAAGCGATCGATCACTATTTCCTGTTGACTGGAAAGCAGGCAGGTCGCGAGCTCGGCAGCCGTCAGGGCGGCGATCACTTCGGGCCGCTTGTCCCGCACCGCAGCACCGCCGATCGGCAAGGTCAGCCGATCGATGTCGCCACCGCGTCCGGCGGCCTCCAGATCGCGGCGCAGGCGCTCGCGCTTGGTCGCCGAGCCGATCATCCCGACATAAGCGGCATCGCCGCGCGCCAACGCCGCGCCGGCAATGAGGAAGTCCAGCGAGTGCTCGTGGGTCATCACCACATAGGCGGCGCCCTGCGGTGCGGCGTCCACTTCGGCCTCGGGCAGGGCGGCGGCGACGGTCGCGATGGTATCGGGCAGGCCGTGCAGCGTCTCCGGCCGGCTGTCGACAAGCCGCACCGAGAAGGGCAGCAGCGCCAGCGCCGTCGCCAGCGCGCGCCCGGTATGGCCGGCACCGAAGATCAGCACGGTCGGCTGGGCCGCACGCCGGGCTTCGTCATCCCTCATCAAAGCTTGCAGCGTGGCATCGTCGGCGGAGGCGAGGTCAAGCCGGACGCGGCCGCCGCAGCACTGGCCGATCTCCGGCCCGAGGGGCACGTCCATCTGGGCTGTATCCTCGCCGGCCTCCAGCATCATGCGGGCACGTTCGGTCGCCTCGAATTCCAGCCGTCCGCCGCCAATCGTACCGGCCATGCCGTCGGCGGTGACCAGCATCGCCGCGCCGGCTTCACGCGGGGTCGAGCCGCGGACCTGCGTCACTGTGACGAGGACGGCCGGATCACTCGCGGCAAGCGCCGCGCGCAGGGCCGCCGCGACGCTCATGCGGCGCCCCGCACGCTGTCTACGGCCGCCAGCACCCGCTCGGGCGTCGCCGGCACGTCGAGATCGGGAAACGCCCGGCCGTCACCCGCCGCGATGATCGCATCGGTCAGGGCCGAGAACACCGAGATCGCCAGCATGAAGGGCGGTTCGCCGACGGCCTTGGAGCGATAGATCGTCTCGGAGCGGTTCTCGCCCTTCTCCCAGATCGCCAGGCGGAAATCGTCCGGCCGGTCGTTGGCGGTCGGGATCTTGTAGGTCGAGGGCGCATGGGTCCGAAGCCGTCCGGCTTCGTCCCACCAGAGTTCTTCCATGGTCAGCCAGCCCATGCCCTGGATGAAGCCGCCCTCGATCTGGCCCCGGTCGATGGCCGGGTTCAGCGACCGGCCGACATCGTGGAGAATGTCGGTGCGCAACAGCCGGTACTCGCCGGTCAGCGTATCGATCACGACTTCCGAACAGGCTGCGCCATAGGCGAAGTAATAGAAGGGCGTGCCACGGGCATTGTCGCGATCGTAGCTGATGCCGGGCGTGGCGTAGAAGCCCGTCGAGGACAGGGAGATGCGGGCCAGATAGGCCTCGTCGACGAGATCGGAAAAGCGTTTCTCGGCATTGCCGATCCGCACCCGGTTGGCCTCGAACACGACCTGGTCGCGGGGCACGTGATAGCGCTCCACGGCATAGTCGATGAGCCGGTCCTTGATGGTGCGGGCGGCCGCCTGCGCCGCCATGCCGTTGAGGTCCGAGCCGGACGAGGCGGCGGTCGCCGAGGTGTTGGGGACCTTGCCCGTGGTGGTGCCGGTGATCTTCACCTGGTCGATGTCGATCTGGAATTCCTCGGCGACGACCTGCGCCACCTTGGTGAACAGCCCCTGCCCCATCTCGGTGCCGCCATGGTTCAGCGTCACCGAGCCGTCCTTGTAGACATGGACGAGGGCGCCGGCCTGGTTGAGATGGCTGGTGGTGAAGGAGATGCCGAACTTTACCGGCGTCAGGGCGAGGCCCTTCTTCAGCACCGGATTGGCGGCGTTGAAGGCCGCGATCTTTTCGCGCCGGGCGCGATAGGCGCAGCTCGCCTCCAGTTCCTCGAGGATCTCGCCGATGACCGAATCGGTCACCGGCATGTGGTAGGGCGTCGATGCCGGGCCGGTCCCGCTGGCGGGCGCCGGATAGACATTGCGCTTGCGCACGTCGAGCGGATCGAGGCCGGTGGCAAAGGCGATCCGGTCCATGGCGCGCTCGATGCCGACCATGCCCTGCGGACCGCCGAAGCCGCGAAACGCCGTGTTGGAGACCGTATGCGTCTTCAGCCGCCGCGAATGGATGCGCGCGGCGGGCAGCGCATAGGCGTTGTCGGCGTGGAACATCGCCCGGTCGGCAATCGCCGCGGACAGGTCCTTGGAATAGCCGCAGCGCACGAAATGGGCAAAATCGACGGCTTCGATCCGGCCAACGGCGTCGAAGCCGAGGTCGTAGTCGATCCGCACCTCGTGGCGCTTGCCGGTCATGACCATGTCGTCGTCGCGGTCGAGCCGGCACTTGGCCGGCCGGCCGGTCTTCACCGCCACCAGCGCCGCGACGGCGGCAAACAGCGCCGGCTGGCTTTCCTTGCCGCCGAAACCGCCGCCCATGCGCCGCACCTCGACGGTCACCGCATGGTCGGGAATCCCGAGCATCTTGGCGACGTTGTGCTGAACCTCCGAGGGATGCTGGGTCGAAGAACGCACCAGGACGTCACCGTCCTCGCCCGGGATCGCAGAGGCGATTTGGCCTTCCAGATAGAAATGGTCCTGGCCGCCGATCTCGATCCGGCCGCGCAGGCGCTGATGGGCCGTCTTGAGCACAGCCTCTGCGTCGCCGAGCCGCATCTCGTGCGGCGGCAGCAGATCCTTGCCGGCCTCGTCGGCCATCGCGATCGCCGCGTCGAGGTCGATCGCCGCCGGCAGATCTTCATAGGCGATGGTCGCGCATTTCGCCGCCGCCCTCGCCTGGGCCAATGTCTCGGCAGCGACGGCGAAGATCGGCTGGCCGACATACTGGACAACGGCGCCCGCGCCTTCGAGCGGCGGGAAGATCGGATCGTCGCCGAAGACCGGCGAATAATCGTTCTGGCCGGGAATGTCCGCCGCCGTCAGCACCGCCACAACGCCCGGTGCCACTCGCACCGCATCAAGATCCATCGACAGGATGCGGGCATGGGCACGCTCGGACATGGCGATGAAGATCTGGAGCGTGCCCGGCAGTTCCGGATCGTCGTCGATATAGCGGGCGGCGCCGGAGACGTGCTTGGCGCCGCTGTCATGGGCGAGCGCCGCGCTGACGCCGCCCCGGATGGCGCGGGCCTCGCCCGGCGGCTGCTCGCCGAGTTCGGCGGGCGCCGGTTCGCCGGCCGCACCCCGATCCTGGATGCGGGTTTCATCGATCATGATGCCGCACCGACCGTTTCGCCAACCGCTTCCGGCAGGATTTCGGCCAGCCCCATGCGCGGTGCATCCCCTTCCTGAAGCAGGAAGCGCCGCAACAGGTTCTGCGCGGTCTTCAGCCGGTATCCGGCCGAGGCCCGCATGTCGGTCAGCGGCGTGAAATCCTCCGCGATTGCGGCGATGGCGGCCTCGATGGTGTCGGGGCCAAGCGGTTGCCCGACCAGCGCCGTCTCGGCCCGTGCGGCGCGCCTGGGAACGCCCGCCATGCCGCCGAAGGCCAGCCGCGCCTCGGTGACGCGCGCGCCCGTCCCCTCGCCTTCGAACGTCAGGCGGAACGCCGCCATGACCGCCGAGATGTCGGAATCCAGCCGCTTGGAGATCTTGTGGGCGAAGAAGCGCTGGCCGCCCTCGAGCCGCGGCACTTCGACGGCGATGACGAACTCGCCCCTGGCGCGGTCCTGCCTTCCATATTCGAGGAAGAAGTCCTCCAGCGGCACCTGGCGGAAATCGTCGCCCTTGCGCAGATGCAGCACCGCGCCGAGCGCGATCAGGCAGGGCGGCAGATCGCCGATGGGCGAACCGTTGGCGATGTTGCCGCCGACCGTGCCGGCATTGCGGATCTGGTAGCCGGCAAAGCGGCGCAGCATCTCGCCGAGATCCGGGTGAATGTCGGCGAGGATGTCGCGGGCCTCGCGATGGGTGACCGCCGCGCCGAAATAGACCCGGCCGCCGGCCTCCTCGATCACCCGCAGGTCCCGGACATGGCTGACGTCGATCAGAACGGGCAGGTCGCGATGCTGCTTGGTGACCCAGAGGCCGACATCGGTCGCACCGGCAACCAGCACGGCGTCCGGATACTCGACATAGAGGTCGGCGAGATCGTCGACATTGGTCGGCGCGAACCAGCGGCCGCCATCCTGCTCATAGGCAAAGACCGCGTCGCCCTCGATGACGCGCAGGCGGCGGGAGAGCACCGCGTCCTCTGCCCGCGTGTCGGGGACGGGCTCGGCGGCCAGATCGAGGCCGGCATCGATGATCGGACCGTAGCCGGTGCAGCGGCACAGATTGCCGGCGATCAGGTCCTTCACCGATGCCCGGTCCGAGATCGCGCCGGTCAGCCAGCCCGCATGCAGCTGCATGACGAAGCCCGGCGTGCAGAAGCCGCACTGGCTTCCGTGACGCTCGACCATCGCGGTCTGCACCGGATGCGGCCTGTCGCGCCCGATATGCTCCACGGTCTCGATCGCGCGCCCGTTCATCGCCGGCAGAAACTGGATGCAGGCGTTCACCGCCCGGCGATGCAGGCCGCCGGCCCCGTCGGATTCGGCCAGAAGCACCGTGCAGGCACCGCAATCGCCTTCGGCGCAGCCTTCCTTCGTGCCGGTCAGCCGCTCGGTGCGGCGCAGATATTCCAGCAGCGTCGTCGTTGTCGCGACGCCCTCGACGGTGCGTTCCTCGCCGTTGAGGACGAAGCGGATCGGCCGGGCGGAGATCGCCGTCATCAGCTCCCCCGATAGGTCGAATAGCCGAAGGGCGAGAGCAGCAGCGGTACGTGATAATGGGTGCGTTCGGCGATGCCGAAGCGCAGCACCACGTCGCCAAGGAATTTAGGCTCCTGCAGGTCGATGCCCATGGCGTCGAAATAGGCCCCGGCCGCGAAGACCAGCTCGTACTCGCCGACCGCGAAGGCGTCGCCCGCCATCAGCGGCGCGTCACAGCGCCCGTCGGCATTGGTCACGGCCTCGGCGACCAGCGTGCGGCTGCCGTCCGGGCCGAGCCGGGTCAGCGCCACGGCGATGCCGGAGCCGGGACGCCCGAGACTCGTATCCAGCACATGCGTCGTCAGCCGCGCCTGATCCAGTTCGCCCATCGAGGCCGTTCCATTGCTTTTTTGACCATCCGGTCAGCATCCTGCACCGCCCGGTGCGGAGCCGTAAAGCGGGGCGCTGCACAATAATCCACTCGCCACCGCGCCGCTGCGCCACACATCCCTTGCAACAGCCGTTCCGCCGGGATGGCCCACACCAAACGGAGCCAGATCATGCGTGACGGACCGGCCTTTCTCTTCGACCTCGACGGCACCCTCGTCGACAGCGTCTACCAGCATGTCATCGCCTGGCAGGAGGCGCTCGATTCGGAGGGCATCGCCCTGTCGGTCTGGCGCATCCACCGCAAGATCGGCATGAGCGGCGGGCTGTTCACCAACCAGCTGCTGCGCGAGACCGATCGCGAGATCACCGAGAAGACCTCGGAGCGCCTGCGTAAGCTCCATGCGGAGGCCTATGGCCGGCACGCCCACATGGTGCGCCCGCTGCCCGGCGCGACGGAGCTCCTGGCGGCGCTGACCGAGGCGGGCGTCAAATGGGCGATCGCCACCAGCGGCCGGATGGAAACCGCGCGGCACAATCTCGACCGGCTCGGCGTCGATCCGGACAAGGTGCCGGTGATCACCCGCGACCTGGTCAAATACGCCAAGCCCGATCCCGACCTGTTCATCGCTGCGGCCGAGAAGCTGGGCGTTGCGACCGACACCACCATCGTCGTCGGCGATTCGATCTGGGACATGCTGGCCGCCCAGCGCTGCCGGGCGCTCGGCGTCGGGCTGCTGTCGGGCGGCTACGGAACCAACGAACTGGAGCGGGCCGGTGCTTTCCGGGTCTACGAGGACCCCGCCGACATGCTGCTGCATATCGACGAGGTGGGCGGTCGCCGCTGACCCTTCGCAGCGTCTCTCGCCGGCGCTTCCAGAGACCACCGGGTTCGGGCTATCTCTTGTGCAGACTGACGGAGCCTGCATGACATCACCCCGCTATCCGCGCGACCTTCTCGGCTACGGCCGCACGCCCCCCGCCCCGGCATGGCCCAATCCCGGCGGCAGTGGCGCCGCCAAGATCTGCGTCCAGTTCATTGTCAATTACGAGGAAGGCGGCGAAAATTCCGTCCTCCACGGCGACGCGGCCTCGGAGGCCTTCCTGTCGGAGATCGTCGGTGCCCAGCCCTGGCCGGGCATGCGCCACATGAACATGGAATCGATCTACGAATACGGTTCACGCGCCGGCTTCTGGCGGCTCTGGCGCATGTTCACCGAACGGGCCATGCCGGTCACGGTCTATGGCGTCGCCACCGCGCTCGCGCGCAACCCGGACGTGGTCGCGGCGATGCAGGAGGCCGATTGGGAGATCGCCTCGCACGGCCTGAAATGGGTGGAATACAAGGACTATACCCGCGAGGACGAGCGCCGGGACATGCAGGACGCGATCGCGCTGCATGCTGCGATCACCGGCGAACGCCCGCTCGGCTGGTACACCGGCCGCTCCTCGCAGCATACGCTGGAACTTGCGGCCGAAGAGGGCGGCTTCCTCTACGCCTCCGACGCCTATGCCGACGACCTGCCCTACTGGCAGGAGACGGAGTCCGGGCCGCTTCTGGTCGTTCCCTACACGCTCGACACCAACGACATGCGCTTCGCCACTCCGCAGGGGTTCAATTCCGGCGACCAGTTCTTCGCCTATCTGAAGGACGCCTTCGACGTCCTCTATACGGAGGGCGAGGCCGGTCAGGCGAAGATGCTGAATATCGGCCTGCACTGCCGGCTGGTCGGGCGGCCCGGCCGCGCCGCGGCGCTGGCCCGCTTCCTTGACTATGTCCAGTCGAAGCCCGACGTCTGGGTCGCACGGCGGATCGACATCGCCCGACACTGGCGCGAGCGCTTTCCCCATGCCGCATCCTGGCGGCCGAGCCGACTGTCGAGGACGGCCTTCGTGGACGTGTTCGGCTCGGTCTTCGAGCATTCGCCCTTCATCGCCGAGCGCACCCTGACGCGCGGTCTCGGTGCTGCCAACGACATGGCCGCCGGCCTTGCCGCGGCGATGATCCAGACCTTCCGCCTCGCCTCGAAGGACGAGCGGCTGGGCATCCTCAAGGCGCATCCCGATCTCGCCGGCAAGCTGGCACTGGCCGGCGACCTGACCGAGCAATCGAAATCCGAGCAGGCGGGCGCCGGCCTCGACCGGCTGAGCGAGGCGGAACTGGCCCGCTTCACCGATCTCAACACGCGCTATGTCGCGCGCTTCGGCTTTCCCTTCATCATCGCCGTGAAGGGCCTGACCAAAGACGACATCCTCGCCGCCTTCGAGGCGCGGGTCGACAACGACCAGGCCACCGAATTCGCCACCGCATGCCGGCAGGTCGAGCGCATCGCCTGCCTGCGCATCGCCCAGATCTTCGAGGACGCAGCATGAGCGCCGAACGCTTCATCACCGCCGACCCCGCACCGGAGGCCGACGACCTCCTGAAGCGCTATGTGGATCTCGCCCATCCGCGGCTCGGCACCGAGGTTACCTTCGCGACTGACGACTTCTTTGCCGACAAGAGCCGGATGATCGCGCCCGAGGCGCCTGTCTTCTTCCCGGACCGCTTCGACGACCACGGCAAGTGGATGGATGGCTGGGAATCGCGCCGCAAGCGCACGCCCGGCCACGACCACGCGATCATCCGCCTCGGCCAGCGCGGCACCATTGCCGCGGTCGACATCGACACCGCCTTCTTCACCGGCAATTTCCCGCCGGAAGCCGCGCTCGAAGCGGCCGACACGGTGGACGCGCCGGGCGAGGACGACTGGCAGACCATCGTGCCGCGCATGGATCTGAAGGGCGACAGCCACAACATCGTCGCCAGCGACGCCGCCGGCCCGTTCCGCTGGCTGCGCCTGCACATCTACCCCGACGGCGGCGTCGCGCGCCTGCGGGTGTATGGCACCATCGCCAAGGACTGGTCCGAGGTCGGTGCCGACGAGGTGGTGGACCTCGCCGCGCTCACCAATGGTGGCACCGCCATCGCATGGAACGACGCCCATTACGGCGCGCCGGCCAACATGCTGGCGCCGGGCCGCGCGCCGGTGATGGCCGATGGCTGGGAGACCGCCCGCCGACGCCGTCCCGGCAACGACTGGTGCGTCCTCAAGCTCGGCACCGCCGGCACCATCTCCAACCTCCTGATCGACACCCGCCACTTCAAGGGCAATTTCCCCGACCGTTTCAGCCTGCGCGCCGCGCGGCTGGACGCCGATCCCGCGCCTGATTCCATCGAGGCTGAAAGTGCCGCATGGCCGCTGCTCCTCGACGAAACCCGGCTGGCAGCCGACGAAGAGCGGACCTTCGACGACGTGATCGATCTTGGTCCGGTGACCCATGTCCGGCTCGACATCTTCCCCGATGGCGGGGTGTCGCGGTTGCGCCTCTACGGTACCAAGGCATCATGAGCGGGACCGACCGGAGGCTTTTCGCGCGGCCACTCACGAAGGAGGCCTTCGCCCCCTTCGGCGACGTCATCGAGACCGATGACGCCGTGCAATTTCCGATCAATGGCGGCACCACCACCCGCTTTCACGATCTTGCCCATGTGGACGTCGCGACCGAGGGCGGCCGTCCGCTGATCTCCATCTTTCGCGGCCAGGCCTTCGCCTTCCCCGTGGAGATCCGGATGATGGAGCGCCACCCGCTGGGCAGTCAGGCCTTCTTGCCGCTTCAGCCTGCCCCGTTCCTCATCGTCGTGGCGCCGGATCGGGACGGCCAGCCCGGCGACCCCCAGGCCTTCCTCGCCGCACCCGGCCAGGGCGTGAACTACGCCCGCAATGTCTGGCATCATCCGCTGGTGTCGCTCTCGCAGACCACCGACTTCGTCGTCGTCGATCGCGGCGGCGAGCAACCGAACCTTGAGGAAAAGCCCTACCCGGCCCCCTATTCGGTGTTAGCGGACCGGTAACCAACTCTCCACTTCCCGGCGCCCTCCCGCCGACGCAGCGGAACGAAGCCCCTGACGCAAGGTTATCGGCACCAGATAACCGGCGGCCCTGGGGAGTTCCGTCGATGTATGGAGGGACTTGGAATGGGTAAGGCCCCGAACATTGCGACGGCAGCTGCGATCCGTCAGGACGACTTCGCAGGGGCGGGCACCGTGCGCGGTCATGCAGAGCGGCCCACAGCCATAGACCCCGGATCGACCTGCCCCGTTCTCGAGAAGACCGCTCGGCGCCTTCTGACGAAGCTGGCCAGCGAACGGACGGCACGCCGCATCGTTGCAGACCTCTTGGAGCGTCGCACCGGTGAAATGCGCCAACTGGCCCAGGATCTGGAGCGCCGCCTCGCCGACCAGGACCGGGAACTGCGCTCTGCCCGCAAGCAGGCTTCCCGCCTTGCGGACTACGATCCCCTGACCGGCGCAGGCAGCCGCCAGCATTTCCACGCCTCCCTGCGAGCCCTCGGCACGAAAGGGAATGGCACGTACACTCTCCTCGTCCTGCTCGACATGGACGATTTCCGCTCGGTCAATGACTGCATCGGCCACAGGATCGGAGACGAAGTGCTGCGGCAGGTCGCAACCCGGTTGCGGGGGGCCGTGCGGAAGGCGGACTACGTTGCGCGGCTGGGCGGCGACGAATTCGCGGTCCTGTGCCGCGAGCTCGACGGCCCCGAAGCCGCAGAGGAGCTGTGCAAACGGCTGTTCACCGCCATGCAGGTACCCTTCCAGATCGGCGACCACGCAATTCCGCTGACCTGTTCGATGGGCGCCGTGACGGTCGGCTCCCACGTGTTCGATCCAGAACAGATCTATCGCTCCGCCGACATCGCCCTCGGCGTCGCCAAGAAGCGGGGCCGCGCGCACTTCGTCCATTACGAGGCCGAGATGAGCCAAGCCTTCGAAGGCCGGATCGATCTCGTCGCCGAACTGCGGGACGCAATCGTCCGCAAGCAGCTCGACGTGCATTTCCAGCCGAAGGTCGATGCCCGGACCGGGACGGTGACCGGCCTCGAGGCCCTCGCCCGCTGGCAGCGGGCGGACGGCACCATGGTGCCGCCGTTGGTCTTCATCGCGCTTGCCGAAGACGCCGGGCTGATCCAGGACCTCGGCCTTCACATTCTGGAGCTCACCTGTCGGTACGCGCGGCCGTGGATCGCGGCGGGACTGGTCGACCGCATCGCGGTCAATCTGTCGCCGGGCCAGCTCAACCATTCCCGAGCGATCGACGAGATCTTCGCTGTACTGGCGGCCGAGGACTTCGCGCCGCGTCATCTGGAGCTGGAGATCACCGAAACCTACCTGACGCACTGCGTCGACGACGCGGCGCGTCAGCTGCAGGCGATCCACGAACGCGGCGCCACCATCGCCCTCGATGATTTCGGCACCGGCTATTCCAACCTGAACTTCCTCAAGCAGCTGCCGCTCGATGTGGTGAAGATAGACAAGGGCTTCGTCGACGGGATCGCGGATGGTGGCGATGACCGCGTGCTGGTCAAGGCGATCACCGACCTGGCGCGGGCGTTCTCGCTGAAGACCGTCGCCGAAGGGGTGGAGACGGCTGAACAGGCACGATTGCTGGCCGAGTTCGGATGCGACGAGTTGCAGGGCTATTTCCTGTCGCGTCCGTTGCCCGCTGATGCGTACCAGCGATGGCTGGAAGCCAGGACCACCGAAGCGCGGGCAACCGACGCAAGCGCAGGCAAGAGCGCCGGCAACTCGAAGCCCATCCATTTCGCATTGCCATAAGCCCCAAAGGCTGGACATGCTGGCTCAGGGCGATAGGTCGGTCCGACATGCTGCACAGCGAAAGGACGTCCGATGCGCTCCGGTCCCGGCTCGATCATCTCCCTCATCACGATCGCGATCCTGGCCCTGGCCGGCCTGTTCCTCACCGGCGGCGGCCTCTCGCTGATCGTCGCGGGCGGTTCCTGGTACTATCTGATCGCCGGCCTCGTCATGCTGGCGACCGCGCTGCTCCTGCAGTTCCGCCGTCCTGAAGCGCTGTCGCTCTACGCCGCGCTCGTCGTCGGCACGCTGATCTGGGCGATCTGGGAAGTCGGCTTCGACTGGTGGCCGCTGGCAGCCCGCGGCGGCGTCATCTTCATCCTCGGCCTCATCCTGCTCCTGCCGTGGATCACCCGGCGCCTCGGCCGCCGCAATGTCGCCCAGGCACTCGACGGCGTCGTCGTCACCCCCTCGGCGCGGCGCGGATCGGGTCTCGCGCTGTCCGGCGCCCTCGTCATCGCTCTTGTCGTGGCCGGGATCTCCTGGTTCACCGATCTGCACTCGGTCGAAGGCCGGCTGCCGGAGCGCCAAACCGCGTGGAACGATCTCGGCGTGCCGGCCGGCGAATGGCACCAGTACGGCCGCACCAATTACGGCCAGCGCTATGCGCCGCTGGATCAGATCACCCCGGACAATGTCGACCGGCTCCAGGTGGCCTGGGAGTACCATACGGGCGACCAGACCCAGCAGGGCGACCCGGTGGAGACCACCTTCGAGGTCACCCCGCTGAAGATCGGTGAGCGGCTGTATCTGTGCACGCCGCATCAGAACGTCATCGCCCTCGATGCCACGACCGGCGAAGAAATCTGGCGCTACGATCCGCAGATCCAGGGCGAGCTCGCCCTGCAGCACCTGACCTGCCGGGGCCTCGCCTACCAGGCGCCGGGCACGGCCGATCAGGCCGGTGCCGACGCGGCGGCCGCGCCGGCCGCGGATGCGGCGTCGCCGGCATCCGACGCTCCCATCGGCACCGCCACCGCGCTTGCCCAGAGCGGCCAGCTCGCCGCGCCCCAGACCGACGGCCAGCCGGCAGCGACCGATGACGCCGCGACCGCTCCGGCCACGCCCGCCGAGGCGCCCACCAGCAACCAGCCGGTGGCGGCGGCAACCGCCGCACGTACCAGCGATAGCTGCGACGGCAAGCTGTTCATGCCGACCGCCGACGGCCGGCTGATCGCCCTCAACCTCGACACCGGTGCCGTCTGTACCGGCTTCGGTGGCGGCGATGGCCAGATCGACCTCTGGCGGAAGATGCCGAACGTCAATCCGGGGTCCTACTACTCGACCTCGCCGGTCGTCGTGACGCAGGACATCGTCATCGTCGGCGGCACGGTCCTCGACAACGTCTCCACCAACGAGGCCTCGGGCGTCATCCGCGGCTACGACATCGAGACCGGCGATCTCGTCTGGGCCTGGGATTCGGGCAATCCGGACCAGACTGCGCCGCTGCCGGAAGGTCAGACCTACACGCCGAACTCGCCCAATTCCTGGTCGATCTCCGCGGCCGACGAGGCCCTCGGCATGGTCTATGTGCCGCTCGGCAACCAGCCCCCGGACCAGTGGGGCGCGAAGCGCTCCGATGCCGTCGAGCGCTTCTCCTCCTCGGTCGTCGCCCTCGACGTCGCCACCGGCGAAGTGCGCTGGGTGTTCCAGACCGTCCATCACGATCTGTGGGATTACGACGTGCCGTCGCAGCCCTCGCTGCTCGACCTGACCATCAGGGGCGAGAGCGTGCCGGTGCTCGTCCAGCCGACCAAGCAGGGCGAGGTCTACGTCCTCGACCGGCGCACCGGCGAGCCGGCCCTGCCGGTGGTCGAGAGCCCGGTCCCCGGCGGCGCCGTCGAACCGGACTTCACCGCGCCGACGCAGCCGGTCTCGGCGCTGTCCTTCGATCCGCCGGCGATCCGCGAGACCGACATGTGGGGCGCCACCCTGTTCGATCAGCTCGCCTGCCGCATCGCCTTCCACGGCTATCGCTACGAGGGCCGCTACACGCCGCCGTCGCTGGAAGGCTCGCTGGTCTATCCGGGCAATTTCGGCGTGTTCAACTGGGGCGGCGTCGCCATCGACCCGGTGCGCGACGTGATGTTCTCGACGCCCGCCTATCTGGCCTTCGTCTCGAAGCTGGTGCCGCGCGACAATGACAGCGACCTCGTCGTCAACAAATCGCAACCGGAAGGGGCGCTGCCGGCGCTGAACGAGAATTTCGGCGCGCCCTATGCGGTCGAGCTGTCGCCCTTCACCTCGGTGCTTGGCCTGCCCTGCCAGTCGCCGCCCTGGGGCTATGTCGCCGGATCGGACCTTGCCACCGGCGAGACCGCCTGGATGCACAAGAACGGCACGGTGCGCGATTCCTCGCCGATCCCGCTGCCCTTCGAGATGGGCGTGCCGGATCTCGGCGGGCCGGTCATCACCGCCGGCGGCGTCGCCTTCATCTCCGGCACGCTCGACTATTACGTGCGTGGCTTCGACGTGACGACGGGCAAGCAGCTCTGGCGTGCCCGCCTGCCAGCCGGCGGCCAGTCGACGCCGATGTCCTACGAGGGCGCCGACGGGCGGCAGTATGTGCTGGTCGCGGCGGGCGGACATGGCTCGCTCGGCACCAAGCGCGGCGACAGCGTGATCGCCTATGCGCTGCCCGACGAGGCCGCAGCCGCCGAATAGGCCGCTGCTTCCGGGGCCGCCAGACGGCCCCGGACGGTTCAGGCGAAGCGCAGGGCCGCTGCGCCGTGCGCTTCACGCAGCCGGCCGATGTCGATGCCGACGGGCATGCCATCCTCGACCCGCCACTGGCCCTTGACCATCACCCGGTCCGCACGGGTCGCGCCGCAGAGAACAAGCGCGGCGATCGGATCGTGGGCCCCCGAGAAGCGCAGCTCGTCCAGCGTGAACAGGGCGAGATCGGCCTGCATGCCGACGGCGATGCGGCCGATATCGGTCCGGCCGAGACAGGCGGCCGAGCCTTCCGTGCCCATGGCCAGCACGTCGCGGGCGGTGACCGCCTCGGCGGAGCGATAGTTCAGCCGCCCCACCATCAGCGCATGGCGCGCCGCCTCGATGAGGTTCGACGCATCGTTCGACGCCGAACCGTCGACGCCGAGGCCGACGGGCGAGCCCGCCGCGCGCAATTCGTTGACCGGGCAGAAGCCTGAGGCGAGCACCGCATTGGACGCCGGGCAGTGGCAGACGCCGACCTTGTGGGCGCCGAGCCGGCGGCATTCGTCGGTGGTGAAGTGGATGCCGTGGGCCAGCCAAGTGCGCGGCCCGAGCCAGCCGACATCCTCCAGATAGTCGACCGGACGGCAGCCGAAGCTCTCGACGCAGAAGCGGTTCTCGTCCTCGGTTTCGCCGAGATGGGTGTGCAGCCGGCAGTCGTGCCTTTCGGCAAGCTCGGCGCTCGCCATCATCAGGCTCTTCGTCACCGAGAAGGGCGAGCACGGCGCCAGCGCGATCTGCGTCATCGCGCCGTCGGAGCGGTCATGCCAGCGGCCGATCAGCCGCTCGCTGTCGGCGAGGATCTCATCCTCGTCCTGGACCACCGAATCGGGCGGCAGTCCGCCATCCTTCTGGCTGAGATTCATCGAGCCGCGGGTCAGCGTCACCCGGATACCGAGCGCCGCCGCCTCCTCGGCCTCGATGTCGATGGCGTCCTCGAGCCCCTTGGGAAACAGATAGTGGTGGTCGGCCGCCGTGGTGCAGCCAGACATCAGCAGTTCGGTCAGGGCCAGCCGCACCGACAGGCGAAAACTGTCCGGATCGAGCCGCGCCCAGATCGGGTAGAGGCTCTGGAGCCAGGGAAACAGCTCCTTGTCGATCGCCTGCGGATGGGCTCGTGTCAGCGTCTGGTAGAAATGGTGATGGGTGTTGACGAGACCCGGCAACACGACGTGGCGCGCGGCGTCGAAGCTCTCGTCCGCCGCCACCTGCGGCTCACCACCCGAGGGCACCAGTTCGACGATGCGGCCGTCCTCCACGACGATGCCGCCGTCGGCCCCCTCCGCGAGGATCGCCAGCGGCGTCTTCAGCCAGAGCCGTGTCACGCGGCGCTCTCCACCGCTCTCATGCCGCCGCGTTCGGACAGGAAGGCGAGGATGTCGCCGATGCCCCTGGCGCGCGACAGATCGGCGAAGATCGTCGGACCGTCGCCGCGGCCCTTCGCGGCATCGCTGCGCATCCGCTCCAGATCGGCCCCGACATGGGGGGCAAGATCGGTCTTGTTGACTACCAGCAGGTCCGAACGGGTGATCGCCGGCCCGCCCTTTCGCGGAATGTCGTCGCCCTGGCAGACCGAGATGACGTAGATCGACAGATCCACGAGGTCCGGCGAGAAGGTCGCCGCAAGATTGTCGCCGCCCGATTCGACCAGCACCAGGTCGAGGCCGGGATGGCGCGTATTGAGATCGCGGATCGCCGCGATGTTGATCGAGGCATCCTCACGGATCGCCGTGTGGGGGCAGCCGCCGGTTTCGACGCCGATGATCCGGTCGGAGGGCAATGCCTGCAGCCGGACCAGCGCCTCGGCGTCCTCGCGGGTGTAGATGTCGTTGGTGACGACGCCGATCGACCAGCTGTCGCGCGCCGCCTTGCAGAGCTTTTCGACCAGGGTCGTCTTGCCCGAGCCGACGGGGCCGCCGATGCCGACGCGCAGGGGACCGTTCTTGGACATCATGAGCGGAAGAGCCTCGTGGGAAGGGTTTCGTGCCGCAGTGCGGCAATGTCCGACCCTAGCGCCGCCGAGCCGAGATCGTCCAGAGTCGTGCGGCCCGCGCGTTCGGTCAGGGCGCGGATGTCCGGTTCCAGCCGCCGCAGGATTCGCACCGCCTCGCTCTGGGCCAGCGGCACCAGCCGCACCGCCGCCGACACCAGCGACGCGGCAAAGCCATGCACGAAGGCCAGCAGCGTCTCGTCGAGCCCGAAGCCGGCTTCGGCGGCCAACCGCCCGACCGCGACCGGATAGGCGATGGAATCGGCGCCTTCCGTGCCCTCCGCCCAGCCGGTTGCCGCCCAGGGCTGCGAGGCTTCGGCGAAGGCGGCACCCAGCGCCAACGTCTCGGCGCGGCGTTCGGCACTGCCGGCCAGCGCCTCGGCGAGCTCCGCGATGGCCGCGAATCGGGCCGCGTCCCCGGCCTGGTGGGCGGCGTAGGCCTCGACCAGCAGCACGGCGTCGTTCCAGCCGCTGCCGCGGTCGAGCAGCACCCGCACCCAGGCCTCGACCGAAGCCCCATCCGTCAGGACGCGCTCGGCCACTGCCGTTTCCAGCCCGTGCGACCAGGCGAAGGCGCCGATCGGAAAGGCCGGTGAGAACAGGGTCAGGAGTTCGGGCAGATGCGGGGAGGCGACCGATGCCGCCACCACCGGCGCCGCGTCCGTCAGCCGGCTCAAAGCGGGGCCGTCTCGACCGGATGGTGATGGCCCGACGGCTCGTAAGCGCCGCCTTCGGGATCGAAGGCCGCCTCGGTGTCGGTGATCTGGGCGCCCAGCCCCTCCAGCATGGTGCGCACCACGGCGTCGCGGCGGACCAGGATCCGGTCGTCCAGCAATTGGGCCGCCAGATGCCGGTTGCCGATCTGCCAGGCCAGCGCCAGCAGATGGCGGGCGTCGCGGCCGCGGATCTCGTAGAGCTCCTCGGGCTTGGCCTTCACGGCGATCAGCCGGCCGTCGTCCAGAAGAATGGCGTCGCCCTCGACCAGCAGCAGCGCCTCCGGCAGGTCGAGCAGGAAGGCGATGCCATCGTCGCTGACCATCGCCATCCGGCGGCGATGGCGCGCCGATTCGTCCAGCGTGATCGTGTCCGCCGCCGTGGTCCACTCTCCAGCCCGCTTGATGGTATCGCCGACGATCATCCCGCTGTCTCTTTCTGAAGGGCCGTGCCCGTTTCACTGTGCGTGCCGCGACGATACGGTGCCCCGTGGCTCCGGACCAGCCCTTCGGCCGGCACAACCATGGCCCGGAATGCGTCGGCAGATGGGCAAGGGAACTCAGGATGGCTTTGCAGAACCGCGTAACGCCGCTGGGCGAGATCGTTGCCGACCCGGCCCGGGGCGATTTCATGGGCAATCGCGGCATTCTGCATGACGGCGCGCGCCGCCTCGGCGTCAGCCGCTGGAAGCACAAGGCGTGGATCGTCTGCACGCTGGCGTTCAGCGGCCGCAAGCGCGAGATCATGGCGCCGCGGCGCTACACCGAATTGTTTTTCCTCGACGAGGCGACGGCGCTTGCCGCCGGCCACCGGCCCTGCTGGGAATGTCGCCGCGCGGCCGCCCTTGCCTATCGGTCCGCTTTCGCCGAGGGCAACGGGCTGCAGGGCGCCGCGTCGAGCCGCGAGATCGACGATCTTCTGCATGGCGCGCGCATCGTCACGGGCACGCGCCATCAGCGCCGGGCGGAGCGCGTCGGCCGCGAACTGCCCGACGGTGTCTTCGTCATCCTCGCGGAACAGCCCTGGCTCGTTCTGCACAATCGCCTCCTGCGCTGGACGCCGGCGGGCTACGACGCCGTGCGGGAGATGCCGGACGGCCTCCTCACCGTGGCAACGCCGCTGCCGAGCGTCGCGGCGATCGCGGCCGGCTACCGCCCGGCCCTGCACGCCAGTGCCGCGGCGCTGGCCGGCGACTGAGCCCCCGTCCCGATCAGCGGCGGACTTCGCAGACCGTCGTCTGGCTCGGGTCGCTGCGCATCTCGCTATAGAGGTCGCCGCGCCGTCCCTTGGTCCACCAGACCATCGCGCCGGCCGCGTATTTCGCGCCCGAGCCGGACATGACGTCGACGAACAATGTCTGGCGGCCGTCCACCGGCAGGATGGCAAGCGAGTTGGACGGCAGGTTGATGTATTCGACCGCCATCTCCACCGGTTCGGCCTCGGCCGCGTCCCGGCAGAGATAGGTGACGGTGGTGCGCTCGGCCGGTCCCTCCAGATCGAGGGTCAGCGGCGCTCGGTCCTGCGCGAGCGCAGAAACGGCGCCAATGGCGGCCAGAGCCAGGCCGAGCGCAAGCGCCCTACCCCGTGCGGCGGTCGAAACGTCATTGCGGTGCATCATGGCTCCTCCCCAGTGGCCGCGGCGAGCCCGATCGTCCTTCGGTCGCCCGCGGCCGTGCCTTCGGGAAAGCCTAGAACAGGAAGTAGCGCTGCGCCATCGGCAGCACCGAGGCGGGCTCGCAGGTCAGCAATTCGCCGTCGGCGCGCACCTCGTAGGTTTCCGGATCGACCTCGATACGGGGCGTCGCGTCGTTGAGCCGCATCGAGGCCTTGGAGATGCCGCCGCGGGTGTTCTCCACCGCCAGGAACGCCTTCTCGCAGCCGATCTTTTCGCGCAGCCCGTCGGCCATCGCCGCGCCGGAGACGAAGGAGATCGCAGAGTTGCTGACGGCCTTGCCGAAGGCGCCGAACATCGGCCGGTAATGCACCGGCTGCGGCGTCGGGATCGAGGCGTTGGGGTCGCCCATCGGGGCTGCCACGATGGTGCCACCGATCAGCACCATCATCGGCTTCACGCCGAAGAAGGCCGGGTCCCACAGCACGATGTCGGCGCGCTTGCCGACCTCGATCGAACCGATCTCTTTCGACATGCCCTGCGCGATGGCCGGGTTGATCGTGTATTTCGCGACATAGCGACGGGCGCGCAGATTGTCGTTCTCGCCGGTCTCGCCGGGAAGGCGCCCGCGCTGCCGCTTCATCTTGTCGGCAGTCTGCCAGGTGCGGATGATCACCTCGCCGACCCGGCCCATGGCCTGGGAGTCGGAGGCGATGATCGAGAAGGCGCCGAGATCGTGGAGAATGTCCTCCGCCGCGATGGTCTCCTTGCGGATGCGGCTTTCGGCGAAGGCAATGTCCTCGGGAATCGACGCGTCGAGATGGTGGCAGACCATCAGCATGTCGAGATGCTCTTCCAGCGTGTTGGTTGTGTAGGGCCGCGTCGGATTGGTCGAGGACGGGATCACGTTGGGCAGGCCGCAGACCTTGATGATGTCCGGGGCGTGGCCGCCGCCGGCGCCCTCGGTATGAAAGGCGTGGATGGTGCGGCCCTTGAAGGCGTCGACGGTGTTCTCGACGAAACCGCTCTCGTTCAGCGTGTCGGTGTGGATCATCACCTGCACGTCGTGATCGTCGGCCACCGACAGGCAGCAATCGATGGCGGCGGGCGTCGTGCCCCAGTCCTCGTGCAGCTTCAGGGCGCAGGCGCCGCCCCGCACCATCTCCTCCAGCGCAGCCGGCAGCGAAGCGTTGCCCTTGCCGGAGAAGCCGATATTCATCGGCATCGCGTCGGTGGCCTGCAGCATGCGCGCCAGATGCCAGGGCCCGGGGGTGCAGGTCGTCGCGAGCGTGCCATGCGCCGGCCCGGTGCCGCCGCCCATCATGGTGGTGACGCCGGAAAACAGCGCCTCCTCGATCTGCTGCGGGCAGATAAAGTGGATGTGGCTGTCGAAGCCGCCGGCGGTGACGATCTTGCCCTCGGCGGCGATCGCCTCTGTGCCGGGGCCGATGATGATGTCGACGCCACCCTGGGTGTCGGGATTGCCGGCCTTGCCGATGGCGCAGATGCGGCCGTCGCGCAGGCCGATATCGGCCTTGTAGATGCCGGTATGGTCGAGGACCAGCGCGTTGGTGATCACCGTGTCGACCGCGCCCTCGGCCCGCGAATGCTGGGACTGGCCCATGCCGTCGCGGATCACCTTGCCGCCGCCGAACTTCACCTCCTCGCCATAGGTGGTGAAGTCCTTCTCCACCTCGATGAACAGCTCGGTATCGGCGAGGCGGACCTTGTCGCCGGTCGTCGGGCCGAACATGGCGGCATAGGAAGAGCGAGCGATCCGGGCGGGCATGGGCGATCTCCAGACGGGTCGAATTCTAAGGATACGGCCGCTCTCGTTGCGGCGCACCATCAGCGACCATATGTCGGTCGCGAAAGCTTGTCTTCCCGGTTTTCGCGATCTCGGCGAGACTGATACCGGTCGAGCGGGCCGCGCCGCGCGTTCCGGCTCCGCAACGCTACCCGTTTCTGGAGTTCACATGATCCGGTCTGTTCTTCTCGCCGTGCTGCTCCTGCCCGGCGGCGCCCTCGCCCAGGCCTTTGATCCGGGCCCGATGGGCGACGTGCCGGGCACATCGGCCTCGGGCGCGCGCATTGGCGGCGCGCCATCACGACCAGCCGGCCCGAGGATCCGCGGCGCGGACGTGTTCGGCGATACGGTTCCCGAGCGCGCCTATGGCAGGAATTTCGACAACAGCTATCTGAAGCCGAAGATCCCGCGCACGGGTGCAGCCGACCAGCCCAGCGCGGCAGAGCGCGCCGTGGAAGGACGCTCCGACCTCAACGGAATCAGCGCCGAAAGCTTTGCGCGCCAAGGGCCGAACGCTGCCGGCAGCAGTGCAGTCACCCGCCGCTCGCTGGGCTCCAGCCGCGCGATCATCCGCCGTTGAACGCAAGGCGGCTCGGGGAACCGGGGCGACATCAGCGGAGTTGCTCAGCGACTGGGGCCGTATCGGCTCCGCCGTGCTATCCGGAGGCTGAGCCCATGAGCAGTTCCTTTCCATTCCAGATCGCCCTGGCGGCGATCTTGCTCGGCGCACCGGCGCAGGCGCAGACGTCCGGCGGGATCGGCGGGTCGGCTGGCAGCGGTGGCGCAGGCGTCGGCGGGGTGTCCGGCGGCAGTGTAGCGCCCGGTTCAGGCTCGACCGCTATCGGCGGCACAAATGGCGCGATCGGGCAATCGGGATCAAGTGTGCCGGGCTCCGGAACGTCCACCCTGTCCGACCCGATCGCGCCGGGTGCCACATCAGGCAGCACGAGCCTCGGCGCTGCCACCACCGAAGGGGTGGCAAGCCAGGGGGCGTCGACCATCAACAGCCTGAATGCCGAGGGGCTGGCCCGGTCCGATGGCGGCGCCGGCACGTCCTCGGTGACCAGCTTGAGCACCGGCAGCGACCAGGTTGGCACGCCAGGTGCCGGTTCCGAACAGGACTACAGGATCACCAGGCCGTCCGTGTCGGTCGATCTCGGGGCCATCCGCCGTGGCCTTGCGAAGGGCCCGAGCGCAATACCCAAGCCGAACGGCGACTGAGCGGACAGGCTTGTCCCGGCATCCCGGCGCGACGCGTTGATCGTCGCTGGGCAGAACGTCGTCCAGCTGCCCCGACCTGTCCGGGCATTCATCCGTCTACGCCTTGAAGGCCGGATCGACCGGCACCTGCAGCGCCTGAGCGAGCTGATTGGTCTTTCCGGCCAAGCTGACAATCGCAAGCAACTCGCCATACTGGGCGTCGGTCATGCCCTTTGCCCGCGCCGCAGCCGTGTGGGAATGGACGCAATAGCTGCAGCCATTGGTCGCCGAGACAGCGATATAGAGCAATTCGCGGGTCAGCGGATCAAGCGCGCCCGGCGCCCCCATCACCGCCTTCACTTCGTCCCATGTCCGCTTCAGCGTCGCCGGGTCGGCGGCGAGCACGCGCCAGAAATTGTTGACGAAGTCCGAACCCCGGGTCGCGCGGATGTCGTCGAAGACGGCGCGCACCTCGGGGCTGGCCTCCGCATCCGAAACCAGCGGTGCTGTTGCCATGACCTGCCCCCCTCAGGTGAGTGCCAAGACACGGGCCGGACCGCCCGAGCCGCCGCGATGCTTCGGTGCACCGACGATCAATGTCGCACCGGTCGCCGGCATGTCGTCGAGCCCGGCGATGCACTCCAGCCCCCAGCGGCCTTCCGGCAGCCAAGCGTAATGCACGGCGAAGTCCGGCGACATGCCGAAATCGAGCGACAGCGTGTCGACCGCGATGCCGACGGCCGACCCCTCCAGCAGCATCTGCACCGCCTCCACATGGAAGCCGGGGAAATGCATGGTGCCGTCCTGGTCGGCATTGCGGAACTTGTCGGTGTCCAGATGCCGGGCCCAGCCGGAATTCATCGCCACGCAGCAATTCTCCGGCATATCGCCATGGGCCTCGATCCAGGCCTTCAGATCGTCGGGCGTGACCTGCGCGTCCGCGTCCTCGGCCGCCTTCTCCCGAATGTCGACCACGACCAGCGGCGCCATCAGCTTGTCGACGGGGATCTCCGCCACCGACTGGCCGTCGGCAGAGAAATGCAGCGGCGCGTCGACATGGGTGCCGGTATGCTCGTTCACCCGCAGCTCGAACAGATTGAACTTGTGCTCGGCGTAGGAGAATTTCTGCTCCATGAAGAATTGCTGGTCGCCGAAGAAGGTCGGGAACTCCGGATGGAGCTCATGGGTCAGGTCGGCGATGGCCCTGGCCGGCATCGCGGAGGAGGCTGCCGGCCTGGCGGCGTCCTGCGCAAAGGTCGGGCTGGCGATCCCGGCCGCGGCTGCGGCGAGCCCACCGCCGAGAAGCCTGCGCCGGCTCAGCATCCGGCTCTTCACGCTGTCGATCACGCAATGGTCGCACATTCGCCCGTCCCCCTTTTCCAGCTCGCACCAAGCCGCGCCTGCGCCATCTGCCAGGCTTGCAGCCATCGTCCTCACGGTCAGGGATCAGAGGCGACGCCTCAACGGCGCCGACGTCGCGCCGGTCAGAGCGCGCCCATCACCTTGCCGTTGAAGCCATAGACCTTGCGCGCCCCGCCGAGCGGCACCAGCGTGACCTCGCGGGTCTGGCCGGGCTCGAAGCGCACGGCGGTGCCGGCGGCCAGATCCAGCCGCATGCCGCGTGCGGCGTCGCGATCGAAGGTGAGTGCGGGATTGGTTTCGGCGAAATGGAAATGGCTGCCGACCTGGACCGGCCGATCGCCCGTATTGCCGACCATCAGGGTGATCGGCGCGGCGCCGTCATTGAGAACGATGTCGCCGTCGGGGGTGAGGATTTCGCCGGGGATCATGATCCATTCCTCCAGAGCTTGCGAATGGCGATAATTGCCAGAACCACCAGCAGCACGGGGCCGATCGCCATCAGGTCGTATTCGCCGACCGGCTGCGGCGCCCGGATGAACTCAGGCACGCCATTGCTCGTTGTTCAGGCCCGCCCGTCTCCGGGCGAGCCCCGTCGTCTGCGGGCCAGGGCCCGGATGCGTCACGCAGCTCAGGCCGCGATCATGTAGAGGCCGGCGAGCGCCGAAGCCGCGCCGAGCGCGCGGACGATCAGCGGCTGGCGGCCTGCGGTCAGGGAGTGGCCAAGGGCCAGACCGACGCCATGCAGTGCGGCCGTGGCCACCATGAAGCCGAGGCCGAAGGAGAGCGCGCCGGCCGAGCCGAGCTCGGCGCCATGGGCCGAACCGTGGAACAGGGCGAAGGCGCCGACAGCTGCGGCCGCGGCCGGAACCGGCAAGCGAACCGCGGCAGCGACCAGAAGACCGAGCGCGACGACCGACGCCATGACCACCGGCTCGACGAAGGGCAGCGACAGGCCGTTCAGGGCCAGCACGAAGCCGGCGCCCATGGCGGCGACGAAAGCGACGGGAACGGCAAAGCGCGCACGTCCGCCGAGCGTGGCAGCCCACAGGCCGACGGCTACCATCACGAGCACGTGGTCCCAGCCCAGCAGCGGGTGCGATGCGCCGGCCAGCAGCGAGCCGTGCGCGACCGGATCGATATGGGCGAAGGCGGGCGCCGTCGCGGCGCCCAGGGTTGCGGCGGCAATGGCGAAGCGTGTGAGCATGCGGATGTCCCTCAGATTGGTCGACGGGCGCCCCGATATGGGTCGCGTCCAGCCCGCCGCCGCACCGCCCCGCAGGGGCGCCCGGCGCGGCGGGTTCGGGCGCGATCATGGAAGCCGGCGTATCCGGTGTCAAAGGCTTTCTGGCGATGATTTCGCAGATGCGAAGAGCGGCGGGATGGCCTGTAGGATTTCGGAAAGCCTACCGATAACGATGGCTGCGCCGGCAAGAACTCGTGAAACTTTCGCGGGTTATATCTCGGCTCCGCGTTAACGGCTTTCGGGAAAAGGAGCTGATACGCGGAACGAAACGTCGCATAATGACGTTGCGGAAGAAAACGAAGGTCCGACATCAAACGATCGGATCGCGCAACCGCAAAACAGGTTGGAGTTCACATGCTGAGGTCGCTTCTGATCGCGGCGTTTCTCGGTCTGCTCCTCGGTCCCGTCGGACCGGTGCAGCCCCTGATGGTCCGCACTGTCACCATCGGTCCCGTTACCGGTCCCGCCTATTATTCCGTGATCGAACAGGGGTTCAGGTTCGTCGGAGACGCGCCCGCCACACTGGCAGCCGACGAACCGGACATGACCGTGTCCTCGCTCGAACCGGCGGCAACGGCGGATACGCTGGCCGACGTGCCGGTCACGGAACGGCGATAGGCGACGCGTTCGTTCGCGCCTGCGGTCCGGCCGTCGCAGGCCCCCCGATCAGCGGATCGGCTCGTGCACCGTCACCAACTTCGTGCCGTCGGGAAAGGTCGCTTCGACCTGGACGTCGTGGATCATCTCGGCAATCCCCTCCATCACCTGGTCGCGCGTGATCACATGGGCGCCGGCCTCCATCAGGTCGGCGACGCTGCGGCCGTCGCGCGCACCCTCCACGACATAATCGGTGATCAGCGCGATTGCCTCGGGATGGTTCAGCTTCACGCCGCGTTCCAGCCGGCGGCGCGCCACCGTGGCGGCCATGGAGACGAGGAGCTTGTCCTTTTCGCGGGGCGTCAGTTGCATGCCGGGTTCCTTCGCAGATGCGTTATAGCGACCATACAAGCGGCAGCGGCCCGTCCGCCAGACCCGAAAGCACCGGCACCAATCGTCGGCGCAACTGAAAACCGGACGCAGCCCGAATGCGGGCGACGAGCACGTTGCCGACGAGGCTGGCGCCGCCGTCATCGCCGATCGCAGCGCGCAGCCCGTCGAGGCGCGCCTCGGCGTCGGGCAGATGGGCCACCAATGTTGCGAGCGCGCGGTTCGCGCCAAGGGAGGCGGGCTCAGCCATCGCCGCGGCGATGTTGCCGGCCAGTCGGAGGTCGTCGGCAAAAACCAGCCGGCCGCCAAGCCGCACCCGCCAGCGATCGTGAAAATGGCCGGTGGCCACGCTCTCGCCCATGAGCTCGCGGCCGAGGATCAGCGTTTCGCACAGGAGGAAGCGCGCATCCGGCGCGGCCTCGACCTCGAGCGTGCGTCGCACGCGACCGCCATCGAAGAGGATCGTCTCCTGCGGCAGCCAGGCGAGCCTTGCGCCGGCTTCCAGCGTCGCGCGCGTCGTCACATGGGCGGTGTCGCCGCCCGAGGCGCGGTAGATGCGTTCGCAGGCCTGCGTGGTGACGGTGAGATCGGCCCCGGCCGCAACGGTGAAATCCTGCGCCAGACGGTCGCCGCCGGTCAGGCCGCCCGAACTGTTGATCAGGATCGCTTCGGCCTGCTGGCGCGGCAGCCGCGGGAACCGCAGCTTCAGGCAGCCGGACTGGTGCAGATGCTGCAGCCGGGTCCGCTTATCGACGACGCGGAACTTCGCCGACGCCGACCCTTCCGACCGCTGCATGCGGCGCGGGGTCGCCTGGTCCGTCTGCGGAAGGTCGCGCACCGCGCTCATGCGGGCAGGCCAGCGCGGACGCGCGGCAAAGCAGCTTGATCCGACGGGGCGCCGGCTGCGTCTCTCATGGTGATCTGCCCGAGGGGATGCGTGGAGATGGCGCGAGGCATCGCAGGTCCCGGCATGAACGGCAAGAGTGCGACCGGGCGCGAATGCCAGCCCCGCGGCTGGCCACTGGAAGTCGCGAATGGCTTTAGAGCTTGAGGATGCCCGACTTGAACTCTCTCAGGGACAGACGCCACCAGTCGAAGGTATCCTCGAGATTGCCGCGGGTGACTCCGTGGCGCAGATTGACGTCCATCTCCAGCACCGGATCGTTCTCGGCGTCGATATAAGCCTTGGCAAAGCGCTTGTCCCGGTTCCAGCCGTTGATGGCGGCCTGATCGACAGGGACGCCCTCCCAGGAGGCATAGAACTGAAGGCTCTGGCATTCGCTTCTGTCGGAGTTGCAGTCGTTGAAGAAGACCACGTAGAGCGTGCCATTGATGCGCCCCCGGACATATTCGGCCTCGTCCTTTTCCAATGTCCCGGAGCCGAACCCACGGGCGATGTCGACGATCTGATCGACCTCGCCGGGCTTGACCAGCGTTTGCGCCTGGCTGGCACCGACAAGACAAAGGCAGGCAAGAAGCGTCGCGATGAAGCGCACTGGGTATCCTCCCAAAAGCGGAACGCACCACATGCCGCAGGTCGAGGAACATCGGCCGCGACCGTGTCATCCTTTCTAACATGCCGCTCGGGAAGACTGAAGCGAGGGCGTTCGCGGAGATCGGGGTCACACCGTGAGGTGCCGGCGCACGTCGGGATCGTCGAGGCCCTCGGCGGGGCCGTCGAAGACGATCTCGCCGCGGTCCATGATGTAGACCTGATCGGCCAGCTCGCGGCAGAAATCCAGATATTGCTCGACCAGCAGGATGGCGAGGCCGGACTGGTCCTTCAGATAGCGGATGGCCCGGCCGATGTCCTTGATGATCGAGGGCTGGATGCCCTCGGTCGGCTCGTCGAGGACGAGGAGCTGTGGTCGCATCACCAGCGCCCGGCCGATCGCCAGCTGCTGCTGCTGGCCGCCGGACAGGTCGCCGCCGCGCCGGCCCAGCATGTCGGCAAGCACCGGGAAGAGTTCGAAGACATGGTCGGGAATGGTCCGGTCGGCGCCCTTCAGCGGCGCAAAGCCGGTCTGGAGATTCTCCTTTACCGTCAGGAGCGGGAAGATCTCGCGGCCCTGAGGCACGAAGCCGATGCCACGGCGGGCCCGCGTATAGGGCGCCTCGCGGCCGAGATTGTCTCCATCGAGGGCGATCTGGCCGGCGCGGATCGGCTGCTGGCCGACGATGGCGCGCAACAGCGAGGTCTTGCCGACGCCGTTGCGCCCGAGAACGCAGGTGATCTCGCCCTTCTTGGCATTCAGCGACACGCCGCGCAGCGCCTGCGCCGCACCGTAATAGAGATCGACGTTCGAAACGGTCAGCATGGGGCGTTCGGCGCTCCTGCAGGGAATGTTGGATGGGCCGCGGCCGAACCATCAGGGCAGCGGGTCACGCCGTTCCAGGCGCGGATCGCGGCCAGGCCTCGGTCCCTGTCGTGCGGATCAGCGGCCAAGATACACCTCGACGACACGCGGATCGGCGGAGACATGGTCGAGCGTGCCTTCGGACAGCACAGAGCCCTCGTGCAGGCAGGTGACCTTCACGTCGAGAGCGCGGACGAAATGCATGTCGTGTTCGACGACGACCACCGAGCGGGTGCGGGCGATCTCGCGCAAGAGCCGCGCCGTCTCCTCGGTTTCGGCGTCGGTCATGCCGGCCACCGGTTCGTCCACCAGCAGGAGTTCGGGATCCTGCGCCAGCAGCATGCCGATCTCCAGCCACTGCTTCTGGCCATGGCTGAGATCGGCCGCCAGCGTGCCCGCTTTGGCGGTCAGCCGCGTCGTCTCCAGAATGTCGGCGACCGTCTGGCGTTCGCCGGCACTGTCGCGGTGCAGCAGCGCGGCGAAGATCGAGCGAGAGCCGGCCATCGACATGCGGATGTTGTCGGCCACCGTGTGGCTCTCGAAGACCGTCGGCTTCTGGAATTTTCGGCCGATGCCCATATTGGCGATCGCGGCCTCGTCCTGCTTGGTCAGGTCGACATCGCCGGCGAAATAGACCTCGCCCTCGTCGGGCCGGGTCTTGCCAGTGATGATGTCCATCATCGTGGTCTTGCCGGCGCCGTTCGGGCCGATGATCGCCCGCATCTCGCCCTTCTGGATGACCAGCGAAAGATTGTTGATCGCCTTGAAGCCGTCGAAGCTCTTGGTGACCCCGTCGAGATAGAGCAGCGTGTCGCGCCGCGCCTGCCCGAGGGCTTCGCGCTCGGCCAGCAGGGCGGCCCGCTGGGTGGCGTAGGGGTGCGGCGAGACGGTCGGCGGCGCCGGCGCGGCTTCCGCATTGCCGGCGGGCGCGGCCGGCCCGCCCGTCGTGGCCGCGGTGTTGTCGGGAGCGTCGGTCATCTGGTCCATGTTGGTCATTCCGCCGGCCCCGGTGCCGGCACGGGCGCATCGTCGACCGCTTCGCCCTTTTCACGGTCGGCATCGCCGCGCCGCGCACGCCAGGCGTTCCAGCCGTGGTCGATGGTGCCGACGATGCCGCGGGGCAGGAACAGGGTGACGAAGACGAACAGGCTGCCGAGGACGAAGAGCCAGAATTCCGGCGCGACGGCGGTGAAGGTGCTCTTGCCGAAATTGACCAGCAGCGCCCCGACGACCGGACCGATCAGCGTGCCGCGGCCGCCGACCGCCGCCCAGACGACGATCTCGATCGAATTGACCGGGGCGAACTCGCCGGGATTGATGATGCCGACCTGCGGCACGTATAGGGCGCCGGCAATGCCGGCCATCACCGCCGAGACGGTGAAGGCGAAGAGCTTCACATGCTCGGGTCGCCAGCCAATGAAGCGGGTACGGCTTTCGGCGTCGCGCACGGCGACCATCAGCTTGCCGAGCCGCGAGCGGGTGATCCAGCCGACGATGACCACGGCCACCGCCAGCGCGATGCAGCTGGCGGCGAAAAGGCCGGCGCGGGTGGTGTCGGCCTGCAGCGAGAAGCCGAGCAGTTCCTTGAAGTCGGTCAGGCCGTTATTGCCGCCGAAACCCATGTCGTTGCGAAAGAAGGCCAGCAGCAGGGCATAGGTCATCGCCTGGGTGATGATCGACAGATAGACGCCGGTGACGCGGCTGCGGAAGGCGAAATAGCCGAAGACGAAGGCGAGGATGCCGGGGGCCAGCACGACCATCAGCGCAGCAAACCAGAACTGGTCGAAGCCGTACCAGTACCAGGGCAGTTCCTGCCAGTTCAGGAACACCATGAAGTCCGGCAGCACCGGGTCGCCATAGACGCCGCGCGAACCGATCTGGCGCATCAGATACATGCCCATGGCATAGCCGCCGAGGGCGAAGAAGGCGCCATGGCCGAGCGACAGGATGCCGACATAGCCCCAGACCAGATCGAGGGCGAGCGCCAGCAGTGCGTAGCAGACATATTTGCCGAAGAGCGGCACCGCATAGGACGGCACATGCAGCGGATGGCCGGCGGGCAGCCACAGATTGGCCAGCGGCACGAGGATCGCCGCCGCCAGGATCACGGCGACGAGGATGAAGATGCGGGGACCGAGGAAGCGCGCGAGAATCATGCGTCGACGAACCTCCCCTTCTGGGCGAACAGGCCGCGCGGCCGTTTCTGAATGAAGAGGATGATCAGGACGAGCACGATGATCTTGCCGAGGACGGCGCCGGCATAGGGTTCGAGGAACTTGTTGAGGACGCCGAGGCTCATCGCCCCGACCAGCGTGCCCCACAGATTGCCGACCCCGCCGAACACCACGACCATGAAGCTGTCGATGATGTAGCCCTGGCCGAGGCTCGGCGAGACATTGTCGATCTGGCTGAGCGCGACACCGGCAACGCCGGCGATGCCGGAGCCGAGCGCGAAGGTCATGGCGTCGACCCACGGCGTGCGGATGCCCATGGCCGACGCCATCTTCCGGTTCTGGGTGACGGCGCGCATCTGCAGGCCGAGCGGCGTGCGGTTGAGGACGGCGAGCAAGGCCAGGAAGACGACCAGCGCGAAGACGATGATCCATAGCCGGTTCCAGGTGATCGACATCAGCCCGACATCGAAGGCGCCGGACATCCAGTCGGGATTGCCGACCTCGCGGTTGGTCGGGCCGAAGACGGTGCGCACCGCCTGCTGCAGGATCAGCGAGACGCCGAAGGTCGCCAGCAGCGTTTCCAGCGGCCGGCCGTAGAGAAAGCGGATCAGGCCGCGCTCCATGACGAGACCGACGAAGCCGGAGACGAGGAAGGCCAGCGGCAGCGCGATGGTCAGCGACCAGGGAAACAGCCAGGGCGCCGAGCCGCGGATCGCCTCCTGCACCACGAAGGTCGTGTAGGCGCCCAGCATGACCATTTCGCCATGGGCCATGTTGATGACGCCCATGACGCCAAAGGTGATAGCCAGCCCGATGGCCGCGAGCAGCAGCACCGAACCGAGCGACAGGCCGTACCAGACATTCTGCATCTGGTTCCAGAAGGCGATGTTGGCCTCGATGCCGGTGATGGATTCGCGCGCAGCCTCGCGGGCCACCGGATCGTCGGTGGCATCGGCGAAGATGCGCAGCATGTTCAGCGCCTCGCGGTCGCCGCGCGACTGCAGCGCCTTGGCGGCCTCGGCCTTCTCGGCGGCCGGGCGGTCGGAGGCGAGGATCGCGGCGGCGCGCGCCTCTTCCAGCCGGGCCAGGACGCCGCCGTCGGTCTCGGCGGCGATGGCCGCTTCCAGCGGCGCGATCATCTCGGGGTCGGCGTCGGAAAACACGGTGCTGGCGGCCCGCAGCCGCTGGGCCGGATCGGCGGCGCGCAGGGTCAGGGTGCCGAGGGCGGCGGTGACCGCGTTGCGGATCGAATTCTTGATGCGGACCTTGGTGACGTCCGCCTTGGCAACGGTGCCGGCAGCCTCGCCGGTGATCGGATCGGTGAGGACCATCTCGTCGCCGCGCGACGTGGCGACGAAGACGGCTTCGTCGCTCTTGCGCCAGTAGAGGTCGCCGTCACGCAGGGCCTTCAAGGCGGGCGCCAGGGCGGCATCGCCGCTGGCCGCCGCTTCCGCGATCACCGCCTCTGTGTCGCTGAAGCTCTGCTTGCCGCCGAATTTCTGGACGATCGTGGCCGGGTCGGCGCCCTGGGCCCATGCAGGCTGCGCCGCCAGAAGTCCGGCCGCCAGCAGGAGACCCGCGACCAGCATGAGGCCGGTCCGGCATCGCTCGAAGAACTGTTGCATCACATCCCACCTGAGGGCCGCTGGGGACGGGGACGGTCGCCTGGGACCGCCCCCGTCGGGTTCGTCTTGGGAGGACGAAGGTGTCGGACCCGCTTACTTGGCTTCCGCCGAAGCGCCGCCGCAGGTCTCGGTCTCGGAGTTGTAGTTCCCGCAATTGATCGGATCGGTCCAGTCGGCGGTCAGCTTCTTGGATTCCGGCAGGAAGTCGGACCATGCGTCACCCGGCACCAGCTCGTCGGTCTCGGAGACGATGTCGAACTGGCCCTCGTCGTTGATCTCGCCGATCAGCACGGGCTTGGTGATGTGGTGGTTGGCCAGCATGGTGGACATGCCGCCGGTGAGGTTCGGCACCTCGACGCCCGGCAGGGCGGCGATGACAGCATCGGCCTCGGTCGTGCCGGCGGCCTCGACCGCCTTCACCCACATGTTGAAGCCGATATAGTGGGCTTCCATCGGGTCGTTGGTGACGCGCTTGTCGTCGCCGATGAAGGTCTTCCACTTCTCGATGAACTCGGCATTCTCCGGCGTATCGACCGACTGGAAGTAGTTCCAGGCCGCCAGATGGCCGACCAGCGGGCCGGTATCGATGCCGGCCAGTTCTTCCTCGCCGACGGAGAAGGCAACGACCGGAATGTCCGTCGCGGCGATGCCCTGGTTGGCGAGTTCCTTGTAGAACGGCACGTTGGCATCGCCGTTCACGGTCGAAACGACGGCAGTCTTCTTGCCGGTCGAGCCGAATTCCTTGATGGCCGACACCTCGGTCTGCCAGTCGGAGAAGCCGAAGGGCGTGTAGTTGACCTTGATGTCCTCGGCGGCGACGCCCTTGTCCTTGAGATACTGCTCGAGGATCTTGTTGGTGGTGCGCGGATAGACGTAGTCGGTTCCTTCCAGCACCCAGCGCTCGACGCCTTCCTCCATCAGATAGTCGACGGCCGGGATCGCCTGCTGGTTGGGCGCAGCACCGGTGTAGAAGATGTTGCGCGAGGATTCCTCACCCTCGTACTGGACCGGGTAGAAGACGACCGTGTTGAGTTCTTCGGCCACCGGCAGGATCGATTTGCGCGATACCGAGGTCCAGCAGCAGAACACCGCCGCCACATCCTGTGCCGAGACGAGGTCGCGCATCTTCTCGGCGAAGAGCGGCCAGTCGGAAGCCGGATCGACCACGACACCTTCGAGCGGACGCCCGAGCAGTCCGCCCTTGGCGTTCTGCTCCTCGATGAGCATCAGCATGGCGTCCTTCAGGGTGGTCTCGGAAATCGCCATCGTGCCCGACAGCGAATGCAGGATGCCGACCTTGATCGGGTCGCCGGACGGCGTGTCCTGCGCCACGGCACCGGTCAGTGCGACGCCGCTCATCGCGGTCGCAGCGACGGCGCCACGAAGCCAATTGATAGGTGATGTCATTCACGCTCTCCAGTTGACAGGTCCCGCTCTCAGCGACGGGCTCCGATCACACAGGGAGCAATCCCCGTGCCAGACTGGTGATGAGCGAGGGACAGGCGGGGAACGCGGCCATCCGGCAGGTGAAGCCACCGGTCGAGCGACAAGCCTGACCGTGCGGCAGATCAACCTTGCCTATAATTTATTCAATGCTCACAAATTAATCGCAGTGAGCAGCAGGGCAGCAGGCTGGATCTGCTGCGCTGTCCGCTCAGATCGCTTCCTTGCGATCTTCCGGCCAATGGCACTTCCAGCTCTTGATCGTCCATTGCGGATGATCGCCGGCCCAGGCCGCGACATAAGGCGTCGACAGCATCATGCATTGCGCCAGCGAGCCGCGGCTCTGGTAGGTCAGCCGCTCTTCCCGACAGTTCGACGGGTCGCTCACCATGCAGACGGTCAAAATCAGATCAATCATCGTCTCGGCCGTTTCCTTCCTGAGGGATCCGACGGTGCCCGGTCGAACTGGGATACGCTCTTCACATACGCAGCGATGCTGCATCCGGATGCAGAACTAGCGGCGCATTCCGGCAAGTCAGCGGAGCGGTGGCGCCATGTCGCATCCGAATTGCACAGCCTCCGTCGTCTCACAGCGGCAGGAAGATCTCGCCCATGCCGAGCACCGCCGTGTCGCCGCCGAACCGGCGCATGGGAGCGCCATCGAAGGGCACCGGACCAGCGGGTCCCGCGGCGATATCCCGGGCCATCAGCTTCAGGATGAGGAGGTCGGCCGGGCCATTGTCCAGGAAGGTCGGCGACAGGCGCTCGACCCCGCCAGGCAGGATCAGCGTGCCGCGCTTCATCATGCGGCCGGGCACGCCCGCGGCGCGGCCGCCGGCGATCAGCGTGCCGGCGATCATCCGGCTGGCGGCATCGGCGCCGAGCGCGCCCGCGACGACGATGGTGCCGCGCCGCATGCGATCGGCCGCGCGTTCGCCGGCCCCGCCGCCGACGCGGATCGTCCCGCCCGACATGCCCGCCATCTCGCCGGCCAGCGGACCGCCGAGAAAATCGCCGGCATCGCCCTCGATGCGCAGCTCGCCGCCGCTCATGGCCGAACCGGCGAAGCCGCCGGCCGAGCCCGTTACCGTCAGGCGTCCGCCGCTCATCACCCGGCCGGCCCGCCAGCCGGCGTCGCCCTCGACATGGATCTCGCCGCCATCGAGGCCCTCGCCGATCCGGTCGAAGCGGTGCGAGCCCCCCTCGAAGCGCAATTGCGCCGGATCGTCGCCCGACACGTCGAAGAGGTCGCCCACGGTGACCAGCCAGCGGGTCGTGCCGATCGGCAGGGAGGCGATCTGGGTCGTGGTGAGGCCGGCAAGGCGCGACGGGATCAGGGCCGAGAGGTCGATGCGCTGGTCCGGTTCGGCTCGCTTGCGGAAGGTGAGCCCGCTCATGGCGCCAGCTCCTTCAGATGGAAGTGATGCGGTCCGAGATTGCCGCCGTAATTGCCGGCGCCGATCCGCACGGCGCCCTTGTCGGGCCCGAGATCGACCGCCGCCTTCAGCCCGGCGCGCATGGCATCGGCCACGGCCTCCTTCGACAAACCGTCGATGACGATTTCCAGCACAGAACCGATTTCGGGCGTCAGAGCCGATTGGGTGACGCCCTTCAGGGTCGGGCAATAGGCATCATTGGTGGAGGCCATCATGCCCTTGTACTTGCCGCCGACCTTGGAGCCGGAGCGCACGATCCCGCCGGGAAACGGCATGATCGCACCGGGCACCTCACGCATCGCCTCGAGCGCCGCCTCGGCTGCCGACAGCGCCTGTGCGCCGGTGCGGGCCATGAACAGGAGATTGCCGCCGCCGACACCGTCGCCGGTCATGCCGGTCGTCGCCTCGCAGAGGAATTCGCCCTCCATCACCGGCATGCGCCAGAAATGCCGGCCGGCGAATTTCTTCGAGATCTGCCAGCCATCGGCGAAATAGCGGATGGCCGAGCCCAGATCGATCTGCGTCTCGCTGTCGAAATCGGCGTAGCAGGCCGAGGACGGGCTGGTGAGAATGCACTGGCCGAGCCGGGTACCGAGCTGCTTGGCGAGCCCGTCCTTGTCCATGGAGAACAGGAGAATCCGCACGCCCGGCCGCCCGTCGCGGGTCTCGTTCGCGGGCACGACGCGGTCGATGCCGGCCTCGCAGCCGCAGGCGATCACCGAGGTGGCGAAACCGGTGAAGGAGCGCGCGGCCTCCATCGCCCATTTCTCGGAATCGGCGGTGACCTGGATGGCCGTCCCGCTCATCGGAAACGCTTCGGCGAAGGTGTCGTCGATGACGACGCCATTGCGGGTCATCGCCGTGGACGGCGCGTCCTGTGTCACGTCCGGCATGGCATCACCTTGAACGGATCCTCTTGGCCGACGGCGCAGTCCGGCACCTCGAACCAGCGGGACGGCAGACCGAAGCGTTCGTCGAAATAGCGGTCGAGGCGCTTGGCCATTGCCTTGTCCGCCTCGGGCCGGACCGTCAGGGTGCGGCCCTTGGTGCGGTTGACGACGGTGCCGTCCTTCACGACCAGTGCTCCGTCCTTGAAGACATAGGCCGCGCGGCCGAACATCTCGGCCTTGTCGTGGCCCGGACGGTAGATGGCCACGTCGCCGACCGCCCCTGCCCCCAGATGGCCGCGATCGGACGTGCCGAGCAGGCGGGCCGGCGCGGCGCGGGTCATCGTCGCGATCTCCCGCAGCGTGTATTCGCGGGTGATCTCCGGCAGGCTGGTCATCCGCACCACCGATTTCGGCAGCGCGTCGAGCCAGAGCTGACGCACGCCGCGGTCCATCAGCAGCGCGAAGATGTCGGGGTAGCTGGTGAATGGCGCGCCATTGGGATGGTCGGTGGTGAAGAACACCCGGGACGGGTCCTCGATCAGCAGGAACAGCTCTAGCCCGATCGCCCATTGCAGCGCGTTGAAGAAGCTCTTCTGCTTGTATTCCATCGGCACCACGCCGCCGCCATTGGCCTCGTGGTCGAAGATGATCGTCTTGCCGGGGCTGGCCTGCGGCCGGCCGGCGAACTGGCGCATCTCGTCCGAGGAGATCGTCACGGTCTGGCCGAACATTACCTGGCCGATATCGACGGTGACCTCCGGCGTCCGGTTGACGAGATCCGCCAGCCGCTGCCCGACGGAAGAAAAGCCGCGCTTGCCCTCGGTGCCGTAGCCGTAGAACTGGATATGGGCGAGATGCATCGGCAGGCCCTCGGCCGCGCCGATGGTCGCCTCTGCCGACGAGGCGGAATCGCCGGGCACGCCGAGATTGTTGCAATGGACATGCAGCGGATGCGGGATGCCGAGCCCGTTCACGGCGCCCTGCAGCGTCTTGACGATGCGGCGCGACGAGACGCCGTAATCGGGCACGATGTCATCGAAGTCGAACTTGCGGACATTCTCCTTGAAGGCCGCGGAGCCGCCGGCATTGATGCATTTGACGCCGAGCGCCCGCGACGCCGAGACCGTCCAGGCGACATAATCGGCAATGGCGCTCTCGCTCTCGCCGTCGCGGATCATTGCCATCAGGAAATCGTCATTGCCAAGGACGACCAGCGTCGCCTTGTCGATGATCGGGATGTCGGCGAGTTCGAGATGGGAATGCAGCGCCGAGGACGGCGCCATGGCGGGTTCGACCACGGTGGTGAAGCCCATTTCGGCGTAACGCAGGCCGGTTTCCTCGGTGGTCCAGCCGACCTTGGACAGCCCGGTCGCCCCCGGCCGCGACTGGAAGGCGCGATGATATTCCGGCAGCAGCAGCCGCGCCGTGTTCACGTGCCCGCTGGCGATGTGGGAGTGGATGTCGATGGCGCCCGCCATGACGATCAGCCCCTTGCAGTCGATCGTCTCGTCGGGCCGGCGCCCATCCGTCGGCGCATCGACGACGACGCCGTCGGCGAGATACAGATCGCCCACCGCGTCCCGGTCGTTGGCCGGGTCGACGACATGGCCGTTCTTCAAATGCGTCAGCATGCAGACGCCCCTTTCCGTCCGACGATCATGCTGCCGCTTCCGTCGTCGTCTGTCCCAGATGTGCGGCAATCGCCGCAAGGACGGCCGCCGCCGTCATGCGCCCGCCGGCGTCCTCGCCCGTCTGCGACGCCGCGACCGGCACGAAGCCACCGAAGCGATTGTCGTAGAGGACGCTGTCGTGATCGCGCCCGGCCGTGGCCACGGCGAAGGCGATCTTCGGCGGATGGGTCCAGTCGGTTGCCTCGCCGCACAGCGCGACGACCGGCACCGCCCCTGACCATTCCGGCTCGATCTCGTCCTGGCCGTCCAGCGCGGCGACATGCACCGCCAGATCCGCCTCGCCATCGGCGATCAGCCGCTCGCCGCGATAAAGATGCGGATCGTGGTCAGGGTAGCCGCGACCGAAACCGCTGCGCAGCGGAAATCCGGTCGCCCAGGTGGTCGCCTGCACGGCGGCAAAGGCCTGGTCGCTCCGCAGCATCGGCAGGCTGGTGAAACGGGTCTCGGCGTTCAGGTCGAAGACCAGCCCGGCGAGCATCTCGATGGCGAGGCTGTCGAGGCCGGCCGGGGCGAAGATGGCGCAGCCGAAAGCGGCGTCCTTCAGCCATTCGGCGACGAATTGCACGGTTGGCGCGGGCAGCGGCCCGGCGCCGTGCTGGTGCCCGGCACACTCGGCGCGGATCGCCGACAGCGCGTCGAGAAGATCGTCGCCGGCGCAGTCGATGCCGTGCAGCGCAACCGGTTCCGGCAGGTCCGGCATGTCGTCGCCGGCGCACAGCCACAGGATCTGGCGCTCGACGCCACGGGTCGCCTCGCCGAGATCGGGCGTCATGTCGAACAGATAATCCGGCATGTCCGGCGCGTCTTCGAACGCGTCGTCGCCGACCACCAGCACGCGGTCGGCGCGGCGCCGGATCTCGGACGGCGCGGCCAGCATCATGCCGCTGTCGCGCATCGCCGAGATCAGTGGGTAGATGCCTTTCGAGGCAGCATGATCGATCGCCCCGCCGGCGATCTGCGCCAGGGCGACCGCGGCCTTGATGCCTGCGATATCGGTCGAAAGTCCGGTCACGAGAGGCAGGCGGCTTCGGCCGATCAGCTCCGCCGCTGCGGACACAGCCTCCTCCGTGGACGCCGGTTTCCCGTCGATCCATGCGTTCTGCAAAACCATTCGCTTTCTGTGCCCGTGATGCAAACTACAGCCTTGGCGGCGAAGATCAAATCCCCGCCGGCAGGTCTCAGCTCTTGTCGTATTTGATATAGGCGAAGCGCGGATCGTCCGGCGTGCCCGACAGCGGCCCGTCCTCCTTGCCCGGCTGCCACATGACCACCTGCTCGATCATCCTGGCGAGGGCGAAATCCGAATCGGTGATGCCCTTGGCGGCGTGATTCACCAGCCTCACCTCGACCCAGGCGTAGGACGCGGTGATGTCGGGATGGTGGAATGCGGCCTCGGCGAGGTGGCCGACGGCGTTGATCACCATCAGCGTGCCCTTCCAGCCCGCGGTCTTGTAGGTGCGGCGAATCCAGCCGTCCTCGAGCCGCCATGTGGGCAGCTCCGCTTCCAGTCGCTTGGTCACCTCGGCGTCGGAATAGGTCTTCGCTGCCATGGTTTTCTCCTCCACTACGCTTGCCCCATCGGTATTCGCCGCAATAATAGGGTGCGGGCACGCAAGTTCAGGGGACAAAGTGACAGACGACGTCGTCAACGTCTCGGCGCCCGCTCGCCTGCATCTGGGATTTCTCGATCCCGGCGGCCAGTCCGCTCGCCGGTTCGGCGGAATCGGCATGGCGCTGGAAGAACCAGCGACGCGGCTGACCATCCGCCGGGCCCGGCAGGATCATGTCGACGGTCCGGAGGCCGACCGCGCAGCCGCCTATCTCGACGACATGCGCCGGCATCTGGGCATCGGCGTCCGCCACGAGTTGTCGATTTCGAACGCCATCCCGGCCCATTCCGGCCTCGGATCGGGCACACAGCTGGCGCTGGCCGTGGCGACCGGCCTGCGCGCCTTGGAAGGACTGCCGGCCGACATCGCCGGCGACGCCGCGCGGCTCGGCCGCGGCAACCGATCGGGCCTCGGCGCCGCCTTCGTCACTGGCGGCGGCGTCGCGGTGGACGGCGGCAAGGGCGACAGCGACATGCCGCCGCCGCTGATCGCGCGGCTGCCGTTTCCGCACGACTGGCGGGTCATCCTCGTCCTCGATCCGAGCGATACGGGCTTTCACGGCACCGACGAAGTCGCCGCCTTCGCGACGCTGCCGGCCTTTCCCGAGGCGCAGATCGCCGAGATCTGCCGGCTGGTTCTGATGCAGGCGCTGCCGTCGCTGGCCGAGACCGACATCGCCGGCTTCGGCGCCGCCATCGCCACCATCCAGCAGATGGTCGGCGAGCATTTCGCCCCCGCCCAGGGCGGCGTCTTCACCAGCCCGGCGGTGGCCGGGGCCTGCGAGGCGCTGGCAGCAGCCGGGGCCCACGGCATCGGCCAGAGCTCCTGGGGCCCGACCGGCTTCGCCTTCGCCCCCTCGGCACGCGAGGCCCGCCGTCTCGTCGCGGCGATCGGCGAGGCCGCCACGGGGCTCGATATCCGCATTATCGCGGGACGCAATCATGGAGCCGGCGTCGAACGCCGCGGGCTCCGACTGACGGGCACCGGCTAGCGGCGACAAGCCCTGGCACCGTCGCGGCCGACCGGCCCGGCGAACGCACATGCAGACCGGAGATCTTCCATGACGCACAAGAACATCCTGCACATGATCACGCCGCAGAAGCACATCAGCCCCTTCGACGTGAACATGGCGCTCGACGCCGGCTACGATGCGGTGCTGCCCTATGAGAGCGTCGAGATGGCGGAGGTCGCCGACCTCGTTCAGGACGTGATCTTCTCCCGCCCGCCGGATCGCGGCGTGCGCTCGGCGGTGTTCTTCGGCGGCAACGATTCGGTGCTGGCGCTCGACATGATCGCGGCGGCGAAGGACGCGCTCGTGCCGCCCTTCGGCTGCAACATCATGGCCGATCCCTCGGGCTCCTTCACCACGGCTGCCGCCATGGTCGCCTGCATCGAGCGCACCCTGAAGAACCGCAAGCAGACGGCGCTGAAGGATGTCACCATCGCCGTCTTCGGCGCCACCGGCGTCGTCGGCTACTGCGCCGCCGTCATCGCGGCGCTGGAAGGCGCCAAGGTGAAGGTCGTCGGCTATGACGGGATCGAGCGAATCTCCAAGCGCGCGGCCGAGATGAAGGAGCGCTTCGGCGTCGATGTCGAGCCGGTCGATGGCTCGTCGAACGACAAGAACACCGCGATCATCGAGGACGTCCACGTCATCATCTCCGCCGCCAAGGCCGGCGTGCAGGTGCTTGGCAAGGACCAGATCCAGGGCGCGCCGAAACTCCTCGTCGCCGCCGACGCCAACGCGGTGCCGCCGCTCGGCCTCGACGGCATCGACGTGATGGACGACGAGGAACAGATCGATGGCACCGAGGCCTTCGGCATCGGCGCGCTGGCCGTCGGCCCGTTGAAGTCAAAGACCGAATCCGGCCTGCTGCAGCGCATGATCGAGGCCGAAGAGCCGCAGGTGCTCGACTTCCGCGATGCCTTCGCCCTGGCCCGCACCCTGGTCTCGTAAACCGATGGCATCGCGCCCCAGCATTCTTTGCGCCGCCTTCTCGGCGCGTCAGATCGCCGAAAGCGCCCGCCGCTCCGGCATCGACGCGCTGGCGGTCGACTTCTTCGGCGATCTCGACCTGAAGGAGTCGGCGCGGGCGGCCGAGGTGCTGCATGGTGACTATCCCGATGGCTTCGACGGCGAGGAGCTGCTCGCGATCCTCGGGCGGCTGGCAGACGGCCATGCCCCGATCGGCTTCGTTCAGGGCGCCGGCTTCGAGGATCGCACGGAACTGTTGGAACGGATCGGCGCGCGCTGGCCGATCCTCGGGACCGACGCCGCCACGATCCGCCTGCTCAAAGACCCCGAGTCCTTCGCCGCACTCTGCGCAAAGGCGGAAATCGCCCATCCCGAGACCCGGCGCACCGTTGTCGGCGATCTTGCCGGCTGGGTGTCCAAGAAGATCGGCGGCGCCGGCGGCAGCCATGTCCGGCCGGCAAGCGATACGGCGCCCGATGCCGATCGCTATGTCCAGCGCATCGTGACAGGCGAGAAATGGTCGGCGGCCTTCCTCGCAGCGGACGGCCGGATCGCGATGCTGGGTTTCACCCGGCAATGGGCGGCCCCCTCGGTCGAGGAGCCGTTCCGCTATGGCGGCGCGGTGGGCCCGCTGGACCCGCCCGGCGACAGCGGCGCAGCCATGGTCGCGGCGCTGGAGCGGCTGGCGCGCGAAATGCCGCTCGCCGGCATCGCCAGCGGCGATTTCGTGCTGACGCCGGACGGACCGGTGCTGCTCGAAATCAACGCCCGTTTCGGCGCGACCGTCGACATCTACGACCGCAACGACGCACCGCTTCTGGCGCTGCATCTCGACGCCTGCCGGGGGCGCCTGCCAACCAGAGTTCCGCCCGTCGGCACCGTCCGGGCCTCGGGCCTTGCCTGGACAGACGTCGCGGTGGCTTTGCCGGCCGACTTCGACTGGCCGGAATGGACCTGCGACCGCACCCAGCCGCCGGCCGTGTTCGGCCCCGGCCAGCCGCTCTGCACGGTCGTTGCCGAAGCGGCCGACGCAACGACGGCCGAGGCCCTGTTCCACGCCCGCGTGGACGCACTGCATGAACGAACCGGGAGGATGGCCGCATGAGCCGTGCATCGCAATTGTCGGTCAACGGAGGCGTTGTCGCCCTGATCGAGACCCTGCAGCGTCGCGCGGCGGAACTGCGGATCGGCGTCTCCACCGGACCGGCCGGCGAAACGCTGATCGATGCCGGCGCGGCGGTGACCGGCAGTCTCGAGGCCGGCCGGCTGATGACGGAAATCTGCCTCGGCGGGCTCGGCGAAGTGACGCTCGGCTCTTCGCCCTATCTGCCCCGCTGGCCGTTCACCCTGACCACCCGCACCTCGCAGCCGGTCGTCGCCTGTCTCGGCAGCCAGTATGCCGGCTGGCAGCTGACCAGCGGCGAAGGCGACGCGGCCTATTTCGCCATGGGCTCGGGCCCCGGCCGGGCGCGGGCCGGCAAGGAGACGCTGTTCAAGGACATCGCCTATGCCGATCAAAGCGACATGGCGACGCTGGTGCTGGAATCCGGCAGTCCACCGCCGGAAGACCTCGTCCGGCAGATCGCCGCCGATTGCGGCGTGGCGCCCGAAAGGCTGACCATCATCTACGCGCCGACCCAGAGCCTGGCCGGCTCGGTGCAGATCGTCGGCCGCGTGGTCGAGGTGGCGCTCCACAAGGCGCATGAGCTGAAATTTGACCTGTCGCGCATCGTCGAGGGCACCGGCACGGCGCCGCTCAGCCCGCCGCATCCCGACTTCATCACCGCCATGGGCCGCACCAACGACGCCGTCATCTATGGCGGGCGCATCCTGCTGCATGTCACCGGCCCGGCCGCCGACGCCAGAGCGCTGGCCGAGAAGCTGCCCAGCTCGACCGCGAACGACTACGGCACGCCGTTTGCCGAGATCTTCCGCCGCTACGAGGGTGATTTCTACAAGATCGATCCGATGCTGTTCTCGCCCGCCGAAGTGGCAGTGGTGGCGCTGGAGACCGGCGAGACCTTCCGCGGCGGCGCGGTCGATCCCAAGCTGATTGACGCTTCCTTTGGTTGAGCGGGCGGGTCCCGGCGCGTCGGCCGCCCCGCGCATTCTCCTGGTCTCGGCCGACCGGGACCGGCATGCCCGCGACCTGATCGCGGCCTTCGGCGCACTTGGCGCGACGGTCGTGCTGGCCGGCCTGTCGGAGATCGGCTTCGACACCGGCTCGGCAAGCAGCCTGCGCATTCCGCAATTCGGCGACGACCTGCCGGACGCGGTCTGCCTGCGCACGATGGATGCGGGCAGTTTCGAACAGGTCACACGCCGGCTCGGGGTACTGCACGCTCTGGCGCGCAGCGGCGTGCCGGTCTCCAACGGCCCGCGCGCCGTCGAGAACTGCGTCGACAAGTCGATGACCAGCTTCCTCCTGCACCGGGCGGGCCTGCCGAGCCCGCGCAGCTACGCCGTCGAAAGCCGCGCCGAGGCCGCGCGCATCCTCGCCGCCGAGTCCGGCCCGATGGTGCTGAAGCCGCTGTTCGGGGCGCAGGGCAAGGGGCTGAAGCTGGTGCGCGGCGCGGACGACCTGCCGCCGGCCGGCGAGATCGCGGGCGGCGTCTACTATCTGCAGCGCTATGCCGGGGTCGAGACCGGCGGGCGCTGGAGCGACGTGCGGGTGCTGGTCTCGGCGGGCCGCGCCGTCGCCTCGATGCGGCGCGAGGCGGCGAACTGGATCACCAACGTCAAGCAGGGCGCCAACGCCGTCGCCATGCCGGCCGACCGCGAGATGGAAGAGCTTGCGATCGCCGCCACCGCCGCCGTCGAGGGGGATTTCTGCGGCGTCGACCTGCTGCGCGACGAGAGCGGCCGCGCCGCGATCATCGAGGTCAATTCCATGCCCGCCTGGACCGGACTGCAGCGCGCCACCGGCAGCGACATCGCCGCCATCCGCGCCCGCGACGTGGTGGCGTTGGCCGAGGCGCGCCGCCGGCAGGTCCTGTCGCAGCCGCTGCCTCACGCTGTATGAGCCTTGCGCCCGACCGGATCGCCGCGGCCTTCCTCGTCTCCTGCCAAGCCGAGCTCGAAGCGGCCAAGCCCGGCAATGTCCACCGCTTTGCCGGCGGCCATGGCATGCGCGCCGACACCTTCGAGGCCGCAGCCCTGGCGACCGCGCCGTGGATCGCCCGGTATGATCTTGGCGTCGGCGCCCGCATCCTCGGCGCGACACGCGCCAGCTGGGAGTCCGTCGGCCTGAACGCCAATCTCGGCATTGTCCTCCTCTGCGCGCCCCTGGCGGCGGCCGCCGAGCGTCGTGACACCACCGACGGCCGCAATCTGCGCGAGGCGGTGGCGGATGTCCTCGCCCGGCTCGACGCGCAGGACGCGCATGACACCTTCGCGGCCATTGCGCTGGCGACGCCCGGCGGGCTCGGCGAGGCCGCCGAACAGGACGTGCGCTCGCCGCCGACTGTCGGCCTCGTCGAGGCGATGCGGCTTGCCGCCGACCGGGACCTTGTCGCCCGGCAATATGCCGACGGGTTTCGCGAGATCTTCGAGATCGGCCTGCCCGCCCTGACCGTCCCGGACACCGCAGCCCAGACGCCCGGAACGGGCCCGGCGCTCGCCGCCTATCTCGCCTTCGCATCGGTCTTTCCCGACAGTCATCTCCAGCGCAAATACGGGCTGGAGGTCGCCGAGACGGTGCGCCGGCAAATGGCCGGTCTCGCCGACGATCTCGCCCGCACGCGGGATCCGGACGCCCGTCTCGCCCTGGCGCTTCGTCTCGATGCCGCCTTCAAGCGCGACGGCCACAATCCCGGCACATCGGCCGATCTGACGGTGGCCAGCCTTTTCGCGCAGAACCTTGCGGAAGCGCATCGGGAGTGATTGACTGTCGGCCGTAAGGGTCCATTTGACACCTTGACTATCTGGCTAACCGGTCCCGCGGGGGACGCCGCTAACAAGGATAGACGTATGCCGGTCGGGAGGCCGTCCGGCGACCGGGAGGGAGACGCGGTCGCGCACTTTTGGAGGGCGCTGCCGAACATGCCTTTCGGGATCGTAAGTTCTTAGAGCCGGGCCGGCGGCAAGCCGCGTCAGGTTGGCACATTTGGAGGAATTGCTCATGGCAACAATCAACAAGGTCATGGTCGGCGAGTCGCTCGTCGGCGAAGGCAACGAAGTCGCCCATATCGATCTCATCATCGGACCCCGCGGGTCCGCCGCCGAGTCGGCGTTCTGTAACTCGCTGACCAACAACAAGGACGGCTTCACGACGCTGCTCGCCGTCGTCGCGCCGAACCTGCCGTGCAAGCCGAACACGGTGATGTTCAACAAGGTCACCATCAAGGGCGCCAAGCAGGCCGTCCAGATGTTCGGACCGGCGCAGACCGCCGTTGCGCGCGCCGTCGCCGATTCGGTGGAGAAGGGCATCATCCCGCAGGCTGAAGCCGATGACCTGTTCATCTGCGTCGGTGTCTTCATCCACTGGGAAGCCGAGGACGACGCCAAGATCCGCGACTACAACTACCAGGCGACGATGGAATCCATCGAGCGCGCCATCAAGGGCACGCCGACCGCCGCGGAAGTGGTCTCCAAGAAAGGCTCGGCGGCTCACCCGTTCGCCGGCGCTTAGACAAGGAACCATCCCGGGGGAGACGACAAGCCGGCGATGCCCGCCGGCCTCCTCCGGCGATTGGCCGCCAAGTTCGGTTTCCAATAGGAAGCCAGTTCCCGCGGGAACGAGGACGACAGACGGAAAAGGGGCCCTTGCGGCCCCTTTTTTCTTGCGCTTTCCCACCGGGCGACAACGCGCCGGCCCCCGCGTTGCTAAGATCAGACGAAGCGCTGCAGCTCCGCTGGAGCCAGCCGGCCGTCATGCAGGGCCGTCGACACCAGCGCACCGGCGATCCCCGCTTTTGCCAGCGCGGTGACGTCGGTGGCGCCGCGCACGCCGCCGGCGGCAAAGATCGCCCGATCCCCGGCCCGCGCCGCCACGCTCGCCAACCGCTCCAGATCCGGACCGGCGCCGCTGCCCACCCGCGCCAGGGTCATGACGATCAGGCGCCGCGGCCAGAGGGACGCCTCTGTCAAAAGCTCCGCCGGACCGAGAAAGTCGTCGCCGCGAAAATCCAGCGACAGCACCGCCCGAGGTTCGCCCGCAAGGTCGCGGGCAACGCCGGCGCCCTCGATCGATTCCGTGCCGGCCACCGCCACGTGGCGGGGCTCGGCCAGAACGCGCCGCGCATCGGCGGTCGTGTGCACGCCGGCATCGATCCAGATCTCCGTCGTTGGAAACGCCGCCCCGAGCCGGGCGATGGCCGCGTCGTTGGCGGGCCGTCCCTCGATGGCGTCGAGATCGGCGATGTAGAGGCTGCGGAATGGCGCCAGCGCCATCAGCCCCCGCGCCACCGCCACCGGATCGGCACTATCCGCCAGCGGCGTCTCGATCGGCCGGTAGTTGGCACGATCCCCCATGACGCCGCGCACGACGCGGCCGTCCTTGAGGTCGAGTACCGGGATGATCTGCATGGGCCCTCGGCTCGCGCCGCCGCGCTGTTCGATGGTATAGGATGCCCCGTATCAGAAACGAGCGGACATGGCATGACGAGAACGCTGGGTTGGGACGTCGGTGGCGCGCATCTGAAGGCGGTGCTGGCGGAGGGAGAGCGTGTCCTCAAGGTCTGGCAGGAGCCGAGCCCGATCTGGCAGGGGCTGGAGCATCTGGATCGCGCGCTGACGACCATACTGGAGGGTATGCCGGAGGTGGACCGGCATGCCGTGACGATGACCGGCGAATTGTCGGACGTCTTCGAATCGCGCCGCGACGGCGTTGCACAGCTCACGCGGATCTTTGCCGAGCGCCTGAGCGGCGACGTCCTGATCTATGCTGGCGCGTCCGGCTTTGTCGCCCCTGGCGACGCCCGCGGCCATGCCGACGCCATCGCCTCGGCGAACTGGCATGCGAGCGCGGCGCTCGCCGCGACCACCATCGAGGAAGCCCTGTTCCTCGACATGGGCTCGACGACGACCGACATCGTGCCGCTCGCCGGCGGCACGGCCAGGGCCCGCGGCTTCACCGACCGGCAGCGGCTGGTCGAGGGCGAACTGGTCTATCAGGGCTACACCCGCACGGCGCTGATGGCGGTTGAAAACCGTGTCCCCTTCGCCGGGCGCTCGATTCCGGTGATGAACGAGTTCTTTGCGACCATGGCCGACGTCCAACGCATCGTCGGCACGCTCGACGAGGCCGATGATCTGCATCCGGCCGCCGATGGTCACGAGAAGACGCTGGAAGCCTCGCGCCGGCGCCTGGCGCGGATGGTCGGCATGGATGCCGCCGATGCCGGCGACGGCGCCTGGGAATGGCTGGCTCATGCCTTTGCCGAGGCGCAGGTCCGCCATGTCCACGACGCAGCGCTGCAGGTGCTGTCCCGCGAGGACGTCTCGGACGACGCGCCGGTGGTCGTGGCGGGCGCCGGCCGGCCGGTGCTGCGCCGCCTGGCCGCGCGGCTCGACCGCGGCGTCGTCGACTTCTCCGACCTGTTCGACTGCCCCGGCGAAATGCGCGACGCCGTCTGCCGCGCCGCGCCCGCCGCGGCACTGGCACTGCTGGCGGCCAAGGACGCATAGCGCCCCGTACAAGAAAGGGGCCGGCGCGATGCCGACCCCTGTCTTTCTTCTGTGCCTTTGCGCAGCCTATGCGACCGCGTCGATCTCCGGCGACATGCCGGCGAGCACCTTGTCCAGCGTCATCGGATAGTCGCGGACGCGGGCGCCGCAGGCATTGTAGATGGCGTTGGTCACCGCCGCGCCGACGCCGGCCAGCGCCAGCTCGCCGATGCCCTTGCCGGCCAGCGGGCTGGCATGGGGATCGCGCTCGGGCAGCAGCACGACATCGAGCTGCGGCACGTCGGCATTCACCGGCACGTGGTATTCGGCGAGGTCGTGGTTCACCAGGAGACCGGTGCGCTCGTCGGTGACGAGTTCCTCGGTCAGGGCCGAGCCGATGCCCCAGATCTGGCCGCCATAGCACTGGGACGTCGCCGTCTTCTCGTTGAGAATCCGACCCGCCGCGGCCACGGTCAGAAGCCGGCGGACACGCGTCTCGCCGGTCACGGCATTGACCGCCACCTCGCAGAAATGCGCGCCGTAGCTCGCCTGATTGTAGTTCTGCGACGTCTCGCCCGGCTTGATGGTGCCGAGCTTCGCAAGGCTCTTGCCGTCGAGGATCTCGGTGAACGGCACCTGCCGGTTGTTGGCGATGGCGTGGCCGTCCTTCAGGGTCAGCCCGTCCGGCTCGACGCCGAGACGCTGGGCGATCTCCCCGATCAGCGCCTCGCAGGCGACATAGACCGACGAGCCGGCGCTGTTGGCGCCCCAGGAGCCGCCCGAACCGGACGAGGACGGCAGCGAGGTATCACCCAGCTCGACATCGATGCGGTCCAGCGGCAGGCCCAGCATCTCGCCGGCGATCTGCTGCAGGATCGTGTAGGTGCCGGTGCCGATATCGGTCATGGCGGTGCGCACGACCGCCCGGCCGTCCGGCGTCATCACCACCTCGGCCGACGACTTCATCAGCGAGTTGGCGCGCGAGGCCGAGGCCATGCCGTAGCCGATCAGCCATTCGCCCTCACGGACGCTGCCCGGCTTGGCCGGACGCTTGTCCCAGCCAAAGCGGCGGGCGCCTTCCTCGTAGCATTCCACCAGCTTGCGCGAGGAGAACGGCAGGTCGTCCTGCGGGGCAACCTCCGGCTCGTTCAGCTTACGGAACTCCAGCGGATCGAGGCCGAGCTTCTCGGCCATCTCGTCCATGGCGTTTTCCAGCGCCAGCATGCCGACGGCCTCGCCCGGCGCACGCACGGCCGAGGTCATCAGGACGTCGGTCTCGGACAGGCGATGGGTGACGCTGCGATCCTTGCCGGCGTAGAGGAACACGCTGGAAATGCCGGCCGGCTCGAAGAAGCCGTTGCCCGGCGAATTGGCCGCGAAGGTCTCGTGGGAAAAGGCCGTGATGTGGCCGTCCTTGGTCGTGCCGATGCGGATGCGCTGGATGGTCTCGGACCGCCGCGACGTCGTCTGGAAGACGTGCGGCCGGCTCAGCGCCAGCTTGACCGGGCGGCCGGCGGCGCGGGCGGCGAGCGCCGACAGCACCGCATCCGGGCCGATGCCGAGCTTGGAGCCGAAGCCGCCGCCGATATAGGGGCTGAGCAGACGGACATTCTCGACCGGCACGCCGACACCGTTGGCGATCTGCTGGACGTTGGTCTCCAGCAACTGACAGGACGACCAGACCGTCAGCTTGTCGCCGTCCCACTTCGCCACGCTCGCATGGGGCTCCATGGCGGCGGAATGGTGGCTCGGCGTCGTGTAGGTCTGGTCGAACTGGATTTCGGCCTTGGCAAACGCCGTCTCGAAATCGCCGCGCTCCGTGTCGGCCGGCATCACGCCCTGGTCCGAGGCGCGGCCCCGATCCTTGACCTGCTCGAGAGAGTAGCGGCCGCCGCTCGCCGGAGCGTACTCGACGTCGACCAGCTTGGCGCCGTGACGCGCCGCCTCGAAGCTCGTGGCCACGACCACCGCGACCGGCTGGCCGTAATGGAAGACCTCGCCGTCGATCGTCTGGGCGGCCGGCGCCATCGGCTGCGAGGAGGCCCGCAGGATATTGTCGCCGTCGACCACCGCGAGAACGCCCGGCGCCGAGAGCGCCTTCGAGCCATCGACCTTGACGATCTTGCCCTTGCCGATGCTGGCGGTGACGATGAAGCCGTAGGCGACGTTCTTGTCGTCGGCGAGATACTCATAGGCGTAGGTCGCCTTGCCGGAGACCTTCAGCGGGCCTTCGTAGCGGTCGACGGGCTTGCCGATGACGCCCTGCGTCTCGCGGTCGAGCCGCGTTTCGCCGATCTCCTTGTCCATGACATGGGTGTTCATCATGCGTCTCCCTTCGTCGCCTCGGCCAGCACGGCGGACAGCGTGCGGCGCGCCAGCGGGATCTTGAAGTCGTTGCCGCCCTGCCCGCGGGCATCCTTGAGGAGGATGTCGGCGGCCTTGGCGAAGAGGTCCTTCGACGGCGCCTGGCCGATCAGCGCGGCCTCGACGGCCTCGTCGCGCCACGGCATGTGGGCGAGCCCGCCAAAGGCGAGACGTGCCGCCGAGATCGTGCCGTTCTCGACGGTGATCACGGCCGCAACCGAGACGAGTGCGAAGGCGTAGGACGCACGGTCGCGGACCTTGCGGTAGACATGGACGCCGCCGGCAGGCTTGGGCAGGCGCACCGCGGTGATCAGCTCGCCGGGCTCCAGATTGGTCTCGATCTCGGGCGTGTCGCCCGGCAGGCGGTAGAGACCGTCAAAATCGAGCTCGCGGGTTGAGCCGTCCGGCAGCACCGTCTCGACCACGGCGCCGAGGGCGCGCATGGCGACTGCCATGTCGGACGGGTGGGTGGCGATGCACTTGTCGCTGGCGCCGAGAATGGCGTGGATGCGGTTGAAGCCGCCGATGGCACCGCAGCCGGAGCCCGGCTCGCGCTTGTTGCAGGGCGACGTGGTGTCATAGAAATAATAGCACCGGGTGCGCTGCAGGAGATTGCCGCCGGTGGACGCCTTGTTGCGGAGCTGGCCCGACGCGCCGGCGAGCAGCGCCCGCGACAGCACCGCGTAGTCGCGGCGGATGCGCGGATCGGCGGCCAGATCGGCATTGGTGACCAGCGCGCCGATGCGCAGGCCGCCGTCCTCGGTCTCCTCGATGTCCTTCAGCGGCAGCCGGGTGATGTCGACGAGCCGATCCGGCGCCTCGACTTCCAGCTTCATCAGGTCGAGGAGGTTGGTGCCCCCAGCGATGAAACGGCCGGCCAGCTGACCGGCTTCGGCGACCTCGGAGACGCGGGAATATTCGAACGGCTTCATGCCGGGCCTCCCGAGCTGTTCTTGGTGCTGGCGGTGCGGATCGCGTCGACGATGTTCGGATAGGCCGAGCAGCGGCAGATGTTGCCGCTCATGCGCTCGGAAATCTCGGCATCGGTCAGTTCGACCTGGCCGTCGAGCTTGTCGGTGACATGGCTCGGCCAGCCATCCTTGACCTCGCCCAGCATGCCGGTGGCCGACATGATCTGGCCCGGCGTGCAATAGCCGCACTGGTAGCCGTCATGGTGCAGGAAGCTCTCCTGCATGGTGTCGAGATTGCCGGGCTCGCCCAGGCCCTCGATGGTGGTGACGTCGTCGCCCTCGTGCATGACGGCGAGGGTCAGGCAGGAATTGATCCGCCGGCCGTTGACGAGCACGGTGCAGGCGCCGCACTGGCCGTGGTCACAGCCCTTCTTGGTGCCGGTCATGGCAAGGTGATCGCGCAGCGCGTCGAGCAGCGACGTCCGCACGTCGGCCTCGAGCTGATGCTCGGTTCCGTTGATGGTCAGATTGATCAAGGTGAAGGTCCCTTCGCTTCGCCCCGCCTGCGCGATCCCGGCCGCTGCAGGTTGGAATGGTTCGAAATCGGGAAGGGAACGACGCGGGAGGCGAATTGGTTCGCCGCTGCGACAGTCTGTTCAGTCGAAGCACTTTAGCCACGACGTGAAAGGCAGGGTTTCAGGCGCTGGGCTCGACCTCGGCCAGATGGGCGATGACCTTCTCCAGAAGCCAGTACCAAGCCTGCTCCTCGTCCGGTCCCGCCGTCTTGTCGATGGCGATCTTCAGATAGGCGATCTCGTCCTCGATCTTCTCGGCCGGCAACATCTTGAGCCGGCTGACGAGAATGGCAGCCTCCAGCACCGCCGCCTTGGCGCGGTTCAGGCCCTGGAACGGCCGATGCTGGCCCGAGGAGGCAACGCGGCAGTGAAACCGCGGACGGATGTCGTCGCCGGTCACCGAGACGACTTCGAGCACGTCGTGGCTGAGGGCCGCCTCAAGCCGCGGCACGGCACAGCCCTCGACCGGGGCCAGCGGCCAGTCGCGCCGGCCGGTCAGGCAGCCGGCGAAGATCTTCGCCTCGTCGGTGTAGTTGACGACCGCGACGCCCGTCGCCTCGATATTGGCAAGGGTCGTCGAGGGCCGGAACGGCGCGATCACCCAGCCGTCGCCATCCTGGATGATGCCGAGCGGCGCGATATGCACCACGCCGTCGGCCGAAGCCGTGGTCAGGATCGTCTCGCGGATATAGGGCATCGTCGGTCTCTCGCGGGTTGTCTCTGTCGGCCCGTCAGCCGGACGGGGTCTGCTTCTTCGCCTTCAGCGTATGGCCGGCTTCCTCCAGCCGGGTGCGGTCCTCCTTGCGCCGCGGCGCAGCGACGCCGAAGTCGAGGGGCGCGTCCTGCGCATAGCGCTTGCCGAGCCGCCAAGCGATCTCGGCCTTCTGCAGTTCGGCGCCCAGATAGAAGGCGTGGCCGGTGTCGCCCGCGACCTCCAGTTCGGGGAAGAACTCGAAGGCGTCGGTCTGAACGACATGGGTATCGCGATTGTAGAGATGGACGCCGTCGGCCGCCGTTTCGATGCGGTAGTTGCGGTCGCGGATCGTCGCCGCCTGCTCGGCCAGTTCCTCAGGCGTCGCGGCATGGGGCTTCACGTCGTGGACCTGCAGCAGCGCGCCGGAATAGCCGCGCGGCAAGGCGCCGTCGGCGCGAGCGGCGAACATCATGCGCCGCGCCGCATCATGCTCCTCGACCGTGCGCCGCGTATGCGGGCTGACATGCACAACCAGAAGGTTGCGGATCGCCAGTTCCGAACAGATGCCGAGCAATGTCGCGGTGATGCCGGAGGTATCGGCGTCGGTCAGCTCGGTGAGATTGCCCGTCCCCATCAGGATCTCGACGTCGGGATGGGCTTCGCGCAGCCGGTGATAGCGCACCAGCGAGGCGGCGAAGCCGAAATGGATCGGGTCGAGGATCGGATCGGCGATAAAGGCGATGCCCATCTCCCGGGCGCGCGCGATGGCGCGTTCCAGCGAGGCAAAATCGTGGGGCCGCGCGGGCACCAGGATCGGCACGGCCTCGCCTTCGCGGGCGATGTCGAGGTTCTCTTCGGTCAGGCTCAGCAGGAAGTCGGCGCCGGCGCGCGTACCCCGGGCGAGTTCGTCGGGATTGGCGGAATCGACGCTCACCAGGTGACCGGCCGCCTTCAGCGCGCCAACGGCCGCCTCCAGATGATCGAAGGGCGTATCGGGCAGGCAGCCGAGATCGATCACGTCGGCCCCGGCCGCACGCATCGCCTCGGCGCGCCCCACGATGTCCTCGACGGTCAGCGCCGAGGCATCGACGATCTCGGCGAAGATGCGCATGTCGTGGCGCGACAGATCCGGCGGCGTGCCCTTGCGGCCGAGAAAGGCCGGCAGGTCGGCCAGTTCGTCCGGACCGCGCTGGAATGGCACGCCGAAACTCTCGGACAGACGGTCGAGATCGGCCCGGCAGCGCCCCGGCAGGATCACCCTGTCGGCTGCGACGGGCCGCGCGAGGCGACGCTCGATGATGTCGCCGGTGGCCAGCGCCGCGACCTTCACGCCGATATCGGCAATCGCCCAGTCGAAATCGGTCTCACCGAGCCCCGTCAGCACGCGTTCGAGCCGCGGACGCGCCAGATGACCGGTAAGAAAGAGCAGGGTTTCCTTCGCCATGACCGGTTATGTCGGCCAATCCGGGAGCGATGGGAAGCGCCGAAGCAACGCATGCGACGCAGACGCCAGAGATCGTGACATGGGCGTTGTCTCAGGCCGGGGCCGAGGCGGCCGGCGCCGGCATCGGCTGGCGCAGGATCCGGCGTCCGGGGATCGTCCCCTCGCCGAGATTGATGCCGGCTGCCGACAGGTCGGTGGGACCGGCAACATACAGATCCGTCGCATCGCTCAGGACCCCCGAAAACGCCTCGTCGACGATCTCGGCACCGGTCAGGGCGGCCAGGGTGGAATCGTCCGGCAGATCGATCTGCTTGATCAGGCAGAGGCGCGCGCCGGAGATATGCCCGGCGAGCCAGGCGGCGAGACTGTCGGAAGTGACGGACCAGTCCCGGTCGATCTCGGAGGCCGCCAGCGCCATCTGCCGCGGCATCCAGACCGGGATGTCGCCGCGCTCCAGCGCCGCCGTGATCTCGGCATCGTCGCTCGCCCGCACCAGACGGCTGCCGAGGCCGACCAGCGCCAGGCCGAACTGCTCCATGGCCAGGATCGCCATCTCGTGGGCGGTCGCGTCGTCGAAGCCGATCCGCGGCTGGTAGCGCCGCACCGCCTCGGCGAAGGGCCCACCGCCCGGCACGATCACCACCGGCAGCCGGGTCGCCTCGATCGCCTTCAGCCAGCGCAGGAGATCGGGCGTGGTCGCATAGCTGCCTCCGAACTTCACGACCAGGATGTTGTCCACGAAGCTGCCCCCTGCAACGGTCTGCCATTCACGCGGCCACCGTGTCACGGCCGGACCGGCCATGCCACCCGCCCCACAAGATTCTTGGATCGGAGCCCCGGTTCAGCGTCCGCCGGCGCGGCGGCGCGTCAGTTCGATGCCGACGGCCTCGGGTCCGAGTTCGAGCTTTTCGACCCGCACCGTCACCTCGCGGATGCGGGCATCCGCCAGCACCGTCCCGGCCAGTTCCACCGCCAGCGTCTCGACCAGATCGGTATGGCCGCGCGCGGCCAGCGCGCGGATGGCGTCGAGGATCAAATCGTAGGAATAGATGTCGGCCATCGATGGCGCATCGGCGCCGATCGGGGCGATCTCCGCCTCGACCGAAAAGCGTACCTTCTGGGTCCGGCCGCGCTCGTGATCGTAGGCGCCGATCTCCATCGGCACGGTGAAATCGCGCACCAGGATGCGATCGCCGCGCCCGGCGACCGGCTCGACGCCATGATCGGTTGCCTCGGTTGCCGGCAGCAGCGCGCGGATCGTGCGCACGGCGGCAAGATCCACCGGCGCGTCGCGGGCGCCCGTCGTCAGCGCGCCGCGAAAACCGAGATAGTCGGGCCGCAGGACGGCAAGGCGCGGCACGTCCGGCGGCTCCAGCGATCCGGCCAGTCCGCTCATCAGGCCGAGATCGCGCGCATTCCGCACGAAATCGCCAAGCGCGGCCATCGACAGATGCGCCATCAGCCGGCCGCTCGACTTGCCGATCGTGTCGATCATCGCCCCCCTGAAGCCGGCCTCCGCCAGCACCGGCAACAGGCTGAAATCCGGGTCGCCATCGGCGAAGAACACGGCGATGAGCCCGGTGCGGTCCGACAGCGGCCGCAGTCCCTCGATCACCGCGAGGCGCGCGTCGCGACTGGCCGGAAACAGGCCGATCTTGACGAAATCGGCGGCGACACGGGCTTCGACCGCCTCGCGCACCGTGTCCGGCAGCATGGCCAGGTCGCCGGCGACGGCCGACACCGGCCTGCGGCCGCCGACCATGTCCAAGGTGTCGGCAAGGACCTGCGGAGAGACCGCGCCGAGCGCACCCTTTGCCGGATCCTTCAGGTCGACGAGATCGGCGCCGCCTTCAAGGACGATCCCGGCTTCGTGCGGCCCTGTGACGCTCGCCAGAAGCCTGATCAACGTGCGGCCTCGAACTGCGTCTCGAGGACGTTTTCCCAGAGGTAGTCGATGCCGCGCTGCCAGCTCTGGTCGGTATTGGAGCGGATGTCGGCGCTGCCGCGGGCAATCGCCTCTCCAGTCTCGGCATCGAACGCATAGGCGTTGATGTTGAGGATCAGGTTGGAAACCTTCTGCACCGTGCCGGTGACCGCGATGTCGGCGCCGATCTCGCGGGCGAAGGTCTGGCTGCAATTCCCGCAACTCTGCAGATACTGCTTCTGCGCCCGTTCGCGCACCGGCGCGATGTCGACGATGCTGTAGCCGGGCAGTGCGGCGACCGCCTCGCGCAGGTCCGGTGCCAGGCGGTCCAGCCGGGCCTGCTCGTCGGCGTTCTCTCCCATCATCGAGCCTTCGAGGCTGGAATCGATCAGTTCGAAATCGAAGATGGCGACCTTCCTGTCGGCGGCTGCGGCGGGCAGTGCCAGCGCCAGGAGGAAGGCGACAACGGGAAAAACTCTGCCTTGCCTTGGCGCGCGGCCTTGGGGAAACAATGGTAGGACGAACACTCTCGCTTCTCCGTGGAACGCGATGCCCACCGCGCTGGTGCTAGAACTAACGCCCTGAGCCCGTGGAGCAAACGATTTTCGCGGGGGCGTGCGAGAGGCGGGTGGGAGCCCGCCGGGGAATGGGAGGCAGATCATGTCGAAGACGGCGATGGCACGCGCGCTGACGGGGGCCGCGGCCCTGATGCTGGTGATGGCCGGCGCGGGACAGGCGCAGGAACCGGCTGCCGAACCGGGCACGGAGGCTGCCGCCCCGGCGCCTGAAGCCGCCCAGACCGTCAAGCTCGGCTATCTCAGGACCTGGGAGCCGACCCTGGCGCTGTCGGTGCTCAACATTCCGCCGGAGGATATCGGCGTCGCCGGCGCCGAGGTAGGGATCGCCGACAACAACACGACCGGCTCGTTCATGGGCCAGAACTTCACCATGGACGTGGTGACGCTGAAGCCGGGCGAGGACGTGGCCGCGGCGGCCCGGACCATGCTGGACGCCGGCGTCCATTACATCGTCACCGACCTGTCCGGCCCCGACACGCTGGCGGTGGCCGAGCTGGCGGCCGCGGCCGATGCGCTGGTGCTGAACGCCGGCGCCACGGACGACAGCCTGCGCGGCGCGGACTGCCGTCCCAACATGCTGCACACCGCTCCCTCGCGGGCCATGCTCACCGATGGGCTGGCGCAATATCTGATGTGGAAGCAGTGGCGCGAATGGGCGCTGGTGGCCGGCGAACATCCCGACGACCAGAAATTCGCTGACGCGCTGAAGCGTTCGGCCACCAAGTTCGGCGGCAAGATCGTCGCGGAGAAACTGTTCGAGGACAAGGGCGGTGCACGGGCGACCGATTCCGGCCAGGCGCTGGTGCAGCGCCAGATCCCGGTCTTCCTGCAGGATCTGCCGGATCACGACGTGCTGCTGGTCGCCGACGAGAGCGAGGTGTTCGGCAGCTATGTGCCCTGGCGCAATTGGATCCCCCGTCCTGTCGCCGGCACGGCGGGCCTGACGCCGGGCTCCTGGCATCCGGCCAGCGAGCAATGGGGCGGCGCGCAGATCCAGAACCGCTTCGAGGACGCGTCCGGCCGGCGGATGGAATCCAAGGACATGCAGGCATGGACCGCTGTGCGGGTCATCGGCGAAGCTGCCTCGCGCACCCGGTCGGTCGATCCGGCGACGATCGACTCCTTCATCAAGAGCCCCGACTTCACCGTCGCCGCCTTCAAGGGCCAGCGCCTGACCTTCCGCGACTGGGACTGGCAGTTGCGTCAGCCGGTGCTGCTCGGCACCGAGGCCTCGGTGGTGTCGTCGTCGCCGCAGGAAGGCTTCCTGCATCAGGTGTCCGAACTCGACACGCTGGGCATCGACGAGCCGGAGACGGCCTGCGATTTCGGCGGCTAGCGCGACGGATCATCGGCGCTGCCGCCCTTGACGGGCGGCCACGCCAGCGCGTCTGAATGAACGCGATCCGGGCCGCGGACGGCGCAGCCGCCGGGGCCCGCCTTCCCGTCACCGCACCGATCGGCCGCCTTGTCCCTGAAAGCCCGCCTTGCCGCCACACTCACCGCCGCCTTCCTCGCCATCCTGGTGATCGGCGGCCTTCTGGGCTTTCGGCAGGCTTCGTCCAACATCGAAGCCGAGCTGACCGCGGCGCGCACCGTCGCCTCCAACCGGGTCGCCCAGCTGATCGCGGAACTGCCCGCCTCCCGCGACACGCAGGGCGAGCTGGCCAGCTTCGTGCGCGCCTTCAACGGCGATCGCCATGTCCAGATGATGCTGATCGATGCCACCGGTGCGGTGCGCGCCGCCTCGCAGCCCGCCGAGGCCTATGGCGGCCTGCCCGAATGGTTCGTCGATTTTCTGGCGCCGCCGCCCTCGACCATCATCATGCCGCTGTCGGGCAGCGCGTTGCCGATGACGGCGGCGGTGGTCTCCATCGACCCGCGCAACGAACTGGCCAGCAGCTGGATGGACCTCGCCACCAGCCTCGCCATCCTGATCGCGTTTCTCCTGATCGCCTTCGCCGCGATCTGGGTCGTCGCCGACCGGGCCCTGCGCCCCCTCGCCGACATCCAGGCGGCCTTCGCCCGGATCGGCGGCGGCGACTACGATATCGATCTGGCTCCCGCCGGCCCGCCGGAGATGCGGGCCCTGGCCGCCGGCTGCAACGACATGGCCAGGCGGCTCGACGAGATCTCGGCCCGCAACCGCCGGCTCTCCGAGCAATTGCTGCTGCTGCAGGACGAGGAGCGCGCCGAACTGGCGCGCGATCTGCACGACGAGATCGGCCCGCTGCTCTTCGTGATCGACGTCGACGCCTCCGCGATCCGCCGGGCGTCGGCCAAGATCGAGGGCGGCGAGACAATCGCGTCGCGCGCCGAGGACATCAAGTCGGCCGCCCATCGCGCCCGCCAGGAAGTGCGCCGCATCCTCACCGATCTGCGCCCCGGCCTGATGCCCGGCCTCGGCCTCAAGGCGTCGATTGAGGACCTCGTCGCCGACCTGTCCCGCCGCCACCCCGACATCGCCATGACCGCGGCGCTGGAAGACGGCGACTGGGGCGGCACGCTGGAGGTGCTGGTGCTGCGCGCGGTGCGCGAAGCGGCGCACAATGCGCTTCGCCATGGTCACCCCACCCGCATCGCCATCCGGCTGGGGACCCGCGCGCGGCGGCTGGAATTTTCCGTGGTCGACGATGGCGGCGGCCTGCCCGAGACGGGCACGTCCGGCGGCTTCGGGCTGATCGGCATGCGCGAGCGGGTCGAGGCGGTCGGCGGGCGTCTCGACATCGCGCAGGTGCCCCTGCCGCCGGGGGTCCGGCTCGAAGGCTGGGTCCCGCTGCCACGCGGAACGGGCCCCCATATCGACGGCGACCACAGGCAGGAGACGTCATGAAGATACTGATCGTCGACGATCATACGGTGGTACGGGACGGCGTCCGGCGCCTCGTGGAAACGCTGGAGGTCAGCGAGATCGGCGAGGCGGAGACCCCGTCCGAGGCGCTGGCGGAGTTCCGTCGCCTGCGGCCCGACGTCGTCGTCCTCGACATCAACCTGAAGAACGGCAGCGGCCTCGACGTCCTGCGACGGCTGCGCGCCGACGATCCGAAAGCCCGGATCGTCGTGTTCTCCATGTATTCCGACATCGTCTATGCCGCTTCGGCGCGGCGCGAGGGCGCGCTCGGCTACGTCGCCAAGAGCGCGCCATCGGACGAACTGGTCGAGGCAATCGAGATGGCGCTGAAAAACGAGCCCTATGTCGACAGCGAGACGGCCGCGCTGATGGCGACCCATGCGGGCCGCGGCGCAGGCCCCGACGACCTGACGCGGCGCGAATTGCAGATCCTGCACATGCTGGGCGAGGGCAAGAGCCTGACCGAGATCGCCGAGGGGCTGGGCGTCGCCTACAAGACGATCGCCAACACATCGACGCGGATCAAGGAGAAGCTCGGCGTCGAACGCACGTCCGATCTCGTCCGCTTCGCCATCGAGACCAAGGGCGGCCGGATGCTCAACCGCTGACCGGCCGACGCGAAACGCCGGCAACAGCTTGACGCATCGGAACGCGCGGGGCAGTCCTTGGACCGGCCCTTTGCCACAGCCGAAGAAGGAACCGCCATGCCGCTCCTGCTGATCGTCCTGATCGCCATCCTGATTGCCCAGATCGGTTTCTGGGACACGTTCGGCGCGCTGCTCGGCGCGGCGGCGATGCTGGTCCTGTTCGTGGTGGTCGCGATCGTCGCGGCGGGCGTCGCCGGCTACATCTTCGTGCGGCGCACGCGCCGGCGCTTCTGAGCGGCCGTTCGTCCCGGCGGGGCGCCGCTGACCGGCGCTACTGGTCCGGTCGCGGCTCCGGCTGGTTGGCGACCAGATCGTTGCCCGCCTCGGCCCAGCCCTGGACGCCATCGGGATACCAGTAAACGGCCTCATAGCCGGCGCGGATCGCGCGTTTGGCGGCGTTGTAGCTCATCCAACAATCGCGATCGCAATAGATGACGAGCGGGCGGCTCTTGTCGCCCCCGGTCGCCGTGTCGAGGCCGTCGAGAAGATAGGCCTCCATCGCCGGCGTCAGCGCGCCATAGCCGGTATCCACCAGCCAGAGCGAGCCCGGAATGTCGTTGCGGGGACGTTCGCGCCACAATGTGCCCGCCGGCAGGTCCGGCCGTGGCGGACGTGGCAGCACATCGATGAAGGCGACACCCTCGCCGTGCAGACGCTCCGCCGTCTCGGTATCGATGACGGTGCCGCCGGCAAGGGTCGCGGGCACCGGCGCCCGGTAGGCTTCGGTGCGGTAGTCCTCAGGCTCCGGGACCGCGACGCCTTCCACTGTCGCCGTCTGCGCGTGGGCAGTGAAACCGCCCGGCCCATGGCCCGAGAGGAGCACCGCGCCGACCGCCAGCACCAGCCAGGCCAGCGCCGGGATGATCCGCCGCATGGCCGGGCCTGGGCGGGTCACCCCTTCGGCTCGGGGCTGACCGCCGTGTCCGTCTCATCAGCGGGAGCCGTCAGGTCGGCTGCCTGCGCCTTTTGCGGCAACGGCAGGTCCTGGGCGGTCTTGCCGGATTGCGACAGAATCGGCTGGTCTGCCTCGTCGAGCAGCGGCACGCCATAGGCCAGCAAGATCTCGTTGATCTCGCCCTGATAGTCGCGGATCGCCCGGTTGAGCGTGCGCTTCCATTCCTGGTCGGAGGCCCGCACCCCCATGGTGATGCGATAGGCGAGGGCCGGCCCCGGACCTTCTGCCACCAGCGGCACGACGGTGTAGTCGGCATCGGCGAGCTTGGCATAATAGCCGGCCATCGGCCCCCAGAGCACGGCGGCGTCGATGTCGCCGGTGCCGAGATCGTCGATCATCGACTTGGCGGAATTGTCGACCCGCGTGTCGATCATCAGCTGGTAGGGCTTGGCCCGGCCGATCAGCCCGGCGCGGGCGAGATAGGTGGCCGGCGGCGTGCCGGCGACGATGCCGATCCGCTTGTCCTTGAGCTTGGGGTCGGCGATCGTCGTCACCCCCGCGAGGGCGCCATCCCTCGGATAGACCAGCGCGTAGGAGGTGCGGTAATAGGCGTTGGTGTTCTGGACGAGTTCGTCACCCTGCGGGTAGCTGATGATCACGTCGCAGAGGTTGGAGCCGAGCGTCATCCGCACGAAGCCGGTGGCCTGCGGGAAGTAGGAATAGCTTACTTCCTCCCGGTCGAGCTTGTCGGCCAGTAGCTCGGCGATCGCCTGCTCCATGCCCTGTTCGGCCTGGTTGGAGAAGGGCATGTTGTTCGGGTCGGCGCAGACCCGCAGGACATTCGGATCGACGAGTTCGATCTCGCCGCCGAACTCGCGATCCTGCGCTGCCGCCGGAAACGACATCGCGAGCGCCAGAACGCTCGCGATGCCGGCAGATGTCCTCGACACTGCTGTCATGCCTTAAAATCCCAGACAGTCGTACTCTTCCTGCTGGGCCTCCTTGTTGTTGGCGATCCGCTTCGGCTCGCCCCGCCCGATGGTGCCGTCGGCGCGGCCCCGCAGGTAGATGTAGATCGAGTCCAGCGAGCACATCACGTTGGGATCCTCGCCCCAGGCCGGCATGACGGAGTTGCCGGCGCTCCACTTGTTCTGCTGGCCGCCGACGACGATGCCGGCATAATCGTAATAGGTCAGGTCCTGCAGGGACTCCGCCAGATTGGGGGCGAAGGACGAGCCCATGCCGTCCGGGCCGTGGCACTGCATGCAATTGGCCATGTATTTCTTGTAGCCGCGCCAGGCGTACCAATCGACCTTGCCGTCGGGTGCGACGACATAGGTCGGGTTGCCGGCCGGATCAGCATTCTTGCCGAGATCGCCTTCCGTCGGCGCATTGCCTTCGGTGGCCGTATCCTTGGACGGATGGGCGTCGGGCTTCATGTGCTCGGCGGATGCCATTTCGGCATCGCCGCTGGCCGGGGCCGTCTCGGCGGCAGCCGCCTCGGGGGCCTTGTCGGCGGCGGCGGGCGCGGCCGTTGCGGTCGCTGCGGCGGCGCCGCCTGTCTCCGCGGCCGGCGCTGCTGCGGCAGGTGCCGTTTCGCCGGCGGGAACGACCGTGGTGCCACTGTCCTGCGCGATGGCCAGGGTGCTGGCCGACAGGAGGGCGGCGCCCATGATCGCGATCAACTTGCTGTTCATTCAAGGCCTCATGTTGACAACCGGGCCACTCAAGCGGCCCGAGCTTCGGACGATGCGCGCGGATGTCGCGCACCCTCCCCTCCCAAAAGCGAAGGCCCGAGGTCGAGGTCGATGCCTGACGACGGGCCCTCCAGTCATGCGGAGGGCCCCGCCCTGTTCAGAGCGAGGCCCCTTGTCAGCTTACTTGCTCGCGGTCTGGTCCGGGACGGTGAAGACCGTCAACTGACCACCGAGCGCGGTGTACTTGGACAGGGCTGCATAGCCGCCGACCGCACCGAGACCGGCGTTGGGATCGGTGAGGCCTGCCGCCAGGCCGATGCCGGCCCAGCCGCCGATGCCGGACAGGATGCCGACATACTGCTTGCCGTCGTTCTCGTAGGTCATCACGTTGCCGATGATGCCCGACGGGGTCTTGAACTTGTAGAGCTCCTCGCCCGTCTGTGCGTTCACCGCCTTCAGGTAACCCTCGAGCGTGCCGTAGAAGACGATGTCGCCCGCGGTCGCCAGAGCGCCGGACCACACCGAGAACTGCTCGGGCAGCGACCAGACGATTTCACCCTTGCCGGCGTCCCAGGCAATGAAGTTGCCCATGCCGCCATGGCTGTTCGGCGCCGGGTACATCGACAGGGTCGCACCGACGTAAGGCTGTCCGGCGGTGTAGGCCACGCGGAACGGCTCGTAGTCCATGCAGACGTGGTTGGTCGGGACATAGAACAGCTTGGTCTCCGGCGAGTAGGCCGCCGGCTGCTGGTCCTTGGTGCCGAGCGCGGCCGGGCAGATGCCGGTCGAGTTCACGTCTTCGCCGTTCTGCTCGGTCGAGTATTCGGCGACCACCTGCGGACGGCCGTACTGGTCGGACTCCTTGTCCATGACGACTTCCGTCGCCCAGTTGACGGCCGGGTCGTACTTCTTGGCCACCAGCAGCTCGCCGGTCTCGCGATCGAGGGTGTAGGCGAAGCCGTTGCGGTCGAAGTGGACGAGTGCCTTGCGCTCGGAACCGTCGACGTCGATGTCCGCGAGGATCATCTCGTTGACGCCGTCGAAGTCCCACTCGTCATGCGGGGTCATCTGGTAGACCCACTTGGCCATGCCGCTGTCGGCATCGCGGGCCATGATGGTCATCGACCATTTGTTGTCGCCCGGGCGCTGGGCCGGGTTCCAGGTCGAGGGGTTGCCGGTACCGTAATAGATCAGGTTCAGATCCGGATCATAGGCGAACCAGCCCCAGGTGGTGCCGCCACCGATCTGCCACTGGTCGCCTTCCCAGCTGTTGAGCGAGGAATCGGCGCCCACCGGCTCGCCAAGAGCCATGGTCTGCTCGGGATCGAACAGCATCTCGTCGTCCGGACCGGTCGAGTAGGCGCGCCATGCCTGCTTGCCGTCGGAGAGATTGTAGGCGGTGACCGAGCCACGTACGCCGAATTCGCCGCCGGAAATGCCGATCAGGACCTTGTCCTTGAAGACCATCGGCGCGGCCGTGCCGGTCTCGCCCTTGGACGGGTCGCCGTTCTGGACGGACCAGACCTGCTCGCCGGTCTTGGCGTCGAGCGCCACGACGGTGGTGTCGGCCTGGTGGAGGATGACCAGGTCCTGGCCGCCGTCACCCTGCGCCGGGGCATAGGCAACGCCACGGTTGACGGTGTCGCAGCACATCACCGGGATGACGTTCGGGTCCTGCTTCGGCTCATACTTCCACGAGATCGAGCCGTCGTCGGACAGATCGAGGGCGTAGACCATGTTGGGGAACGGCGTGTGGACATACATCATGTCGCCGACGACCAGCGGGTTGCCCTCATGACCGCGCAGCACGCCGGTCGAGAAGGTCCAGGCCGGGACCATGTCGCCGACATTGTCCTTGTTGATCTTGTCGAGTGTCGAATAGCGCTGGTTGGCGTAGTTGCCGGTCGGCATGACCCACTGCGCGGCATCGCCCTGCAGTTCCTGCAGTTTATCGTTGGCGGAGGCGGTGCCCCCGATACCAACGAGCAGGCTGGATGCAAGTGCAGCCTTCGTGATGAGCTTCAACATTCACTGTCCTCCCAAGGAACTGTGCCGGCGACGGCTGGCGGCAGGATTGCCGACATACGTCGAACCATCGGTAGCGTCGGGGGAAGGTTTCCGGCAGCGTGTCACGACCGCCAATAGGGGTCTTGGTGGGCACCGTTGATCAACGCCCTACCGTGGCCTTCGAGATTCGCAGCGCTCCCAACACTGCGACCTTGAAGCCGGAAACCATGAGAGGATGCTAGTTCGGGAAATTTTCCTGCGCAAGCGCCGAATGCCACTTTTCCTGGGTGCGCTGCAGCATTTCCTGGGTGCATTGCAGTGGAAGCACCTCGATCATCTCGCCATTCGGCGCACATTCCGACGAAATACCGTTGTATTTTCGGGATATACTGTCCGGAGCGGCCGAAGTCGCGACGAGGCGCCGCAGGACCTCCGGGATGTTCTGCAACCCGATCGGGGAATGACGCTGCGCGCCATCGGCAATTCACGCGTGATACTAAAGTGGCAGGACAGCCGATGGTCGAAACGCCGGAATCATCTCGCTCGGCGCTGCGATCAACGGCGCATGAGCAAGGTTTGTCGACCGGCGAGGTCGGCCGAACAACCAGACGAAGACCGCCCCGTCACGTCCAGTTGAAGCGGCAGCGCGCTTGCCCTGCGGCATCGCCGCGTGCCTGATACCGGGATGACCTGGACCTTGCCTTCCGCCCTGCGCCGGCTGCCGGCGGCGCTGCTCGCTTCGATGCTGTTCCTCGGCGCGGCGCTGCCCGCCGCCGGCGAATCGGCGCCCGGCTTCGAGGAGATTGCGCCGGGCATTCATGTGCGGGCCGGGCTCGTCGCCGAAACCACCCCGGGCAACCACGGGGCCATCGCCAATCTCGGCTTCATCGTCGGCGCGGACTCCGTGGCGATGATCGACAGCGGCGGCAGCGTCGCTGATGGCGAGGCCGCGCTGGCGGCCATCCGCGCCGTGACCGACAAGCCGGTCCGCTATTTGATCAACACCCACATGCATCCCGACCATGTGTTCGGAAACCAGGTCTTCGCGGCCGCGGGCGCGACGATCATCGGCCACGCCAAGCTGACGGCCGCGCTCGGGGCGCGGGCCGAGCATTACAAATCGTCGATGCGCGAACAGCTCGGCCCCGAAGCGGCCGAGGCGGTAACGGTCACCCTGCCCGACGAGACGGTGGCCGACACGCGCCGCCTCGATCTCGGCGGACGCGTCCTCGAGTTGCGCGCCTGGCCGACGGCCCATACGGACAACGACCTGACAGTCTTCGACGAACAGACCGGCACGCTGTTTGCCGGGGATCTGGTGTTCATGGCGCATGTGCCGGTACTGGATGGGTCGCTCAAGGGCTGGCTCGCCCGGATCGGCGAACTTCGCGACTTGCCCGCCGAGCGGGTGGTGCCCGGCCATGGCCCCGCCAGCGCGCCATGGCCACAGGCGCTCGATGCCGAGACGGCCTATCTCGAGGCCCTGGCCGCCGACCTGCGCGCGGCCATCGCCGCCGGCGTGCCGCTGGCCGAGGCGGTGGAGACTGCGGGCGCAGGCGAGGCCGACCGGTGGGAGGTGTTCGACGCCTTCAACCCCCGCAACGCCACGGCCGGATTTGCCGAGCTCGAATGGGAGTGACAGCGGTCTGCGAACACTCATCGTCAAGTGTTGATCGGTGCCGGCCTTGCCGTCGGGGCCACCTGCGGTCAGATTGACCGCAGGCGAACGGGCACTCGCAGGACATAACCGGGAGGTTCTCATGCCGAAGGCTCTATTCGGAGCGCTGCCGCATTCGACATCGACGACCAGAGCGGGACGCGCGGCCCGGCTTGGCGGCGTCGTGACGCTCGGGCTGGCGGCGGCCTTCGGCGCCATTTCCGCCGGCAGCACCGCATGGGCGGCATCGCCGGAAGAGCTCGCGGCGGCCGCGGATTCGGCCTGGCCGGGCCTGAAGGGCGACCTGTTCGGCGACCGGGAACTGGTCGAGGGCAGCGACGCGATCGCGCTGGACGCGCCGGCCCGGGCGACCGACCCGGCCATCGTGCCGGTCAAGCTGACGCTCGATCCGGCCCGCGACATCCGCCGCGTCACCCTGGTCATCGACGAAAATCCCGCACCGGTGGCGGCGACCTTCGAGATTGCGCCGGGCGCGGGTCTCACCGAGCTGTCCACGCGCGTGCGCGTGAATGCCTATACCGACATTCACGCCGTGGCCGAGGCGGCGGACGGCACGCTCTATGTGACGAAGCAGTTCGTGAAGGCGGCGGGCGGCTGTGCCGCGCCGGCGGCCAAGGACCCGGAAGTTGCGGCTCGCCAGATGGGCCAGATGAAGCTGCGGCAGTTCACGGCGGCGGGGGGTTCAGCCGAGAGCGCCCGCCACGAGGCGCAGTTGATGATCCGGCACCCGAACAATTCCGGGCTTCAGAAGGATCAGGTGACGCTGCTCTACATCCCGGCGCATTTCGTGTCCGAACTGGCCGTCACCCATGGCGGCGAGCCGCTGTTTTCGATGACCGGCGGCATCTCGATCTCGGAAGATCCGAGCTTCCGCTTCGACTATGCGGGCGATCCGGCGCTGCCGTTCCACGCCAGGGCCACCGACACCGAGGGCAATGTCTTCGAGCAGACCTTCACCGCCGGCCAGTCCTGATCGCGGCCTGACCCTGGCGCCTGGCGCGCCGGTCTTGCGGGACCGCCAGCCCAACGGGTGAAGGCAGGCCTCGCTCTCAGTTGAAGCAGCGGATCTCGGCTTCGGCCTGGGCGCGGCGCAGGTCGGCGACCGTCGCCTTGGCGTCGGCGCTGGAGCGGAACAGCACACCCTTCTCGCCGGTGACCTGCCCCATCGACAGATAGGTCGAGGCATCGATATAGCGTTGATAGGGCAGCAGCGTCGCGACCACGTCGAAGGAGCAGGAACACTGCTCCAGCGCGGTGCGGGTGTTGCCGTTGCTCGACATGCAGCCGAAGACGTAGTCGGCCGTCGCGGTCGTCGGATAGTCTGCGGTGGCGGCGTTCGGGACGCTCCCCATGACCGGCACTTTCACCGAGCCGGCCTCGCCGACGACCATGTCCTGCGGCTGCGGCGACTGTGCCGCGGCCGGCAAGGCCGCGAGCGCTGTCAGACCAGTGGCGACCAGTGCCGTTGCCAGCCCCTGCGCCCGAACGTTCATTTGTCTCATCGTCGTTCCTCCCACGGTCCTCGGCTCGCATCTGACGGATATGGTTCGCGCCAGCCCGCCTTGCGATCCTGTTCCTAGCCGCCGACGGCGACTTCCCGGCCACCGGCGATCCTTCAGCGACGACCAGAGCGGCTACCGTCTAGAAATGCCGCCCGATCGTATTGCCGAAGCCGGCACCGATCGCGATCCCGACGGCGATGCCGAGCGCCACATTGTCCAGGACGAAGGCGCCGAGCAGCGCCCCCAATCCGGTTCCGATTGCGGCACCGAAAGCGATGCCGCCATAGCGATTGTCCGTCATGGCATGTCTCCTTCGCGCGCGAACCTGACGCAAGAGTCTGGCCATGATGTGATATCGTCAGGGCGCCTTGCCGATGAACTCGCCGAAGGCGCGCGGGCCGTCGCCGACTTCGACGCTGTCGACCACCTCCAGCGTGCCGGCATCGATCTTCGACAGCGTGTTGTCGAACCAGTTGGCGACATAGACGAAGCGCCCGTCGCTGCCGACATCGATGCCTTCGGGATATTCGCCGGTTTCCAGTTGCTCCAGACGCTTGCCGGTCGCCGCATCGAACACGGTGACGGTGCTGCCATACTGGTCGGTCACGAACACCTTGCCGCGGCTTTCGGCCACCGCATAGGGGTGCGAGCCGACCGGGACCGTGGACGTGACCGCGTGGGTCGCCACATCGATGATGCTGACATCGTCGCTGCCGACATTGGCGGCATAGACCCGCGCCCCGTCGGGCGAGATGGTCACGCCGAAGGGCCGTTCGCCGACTGGAACGCGGGCGATCGCCGCACCGGTCTCCGTGTCGATGAAGGAGACCTGATTGGAATCGCGGTCGGCGGTCACCACCGTTGCGCCATCGGCACTGACCGCAACGCCGGACGGCGAGTCTCCTGTCTCGAAAGACCCGGTCACCTTGCGCGTCTCGGGATCGAGAACCAGCAGCGAATGGGAAAACCAGTCGGCGACATAGACCGGCGCGCCGGACGGATGCACCGCGATGCCGAGCGGCCCGCCGCCCGTGGCGATCTCGCCGATCGTCTCGCCGCTTGCGGTGTCGACGATGCTGATCGCCTTGTCCTCGGGCCGCGAGACATAGGCGCGGGTGCCATCGGCGGAAACCGCGATCCCCGCCGGCTTGCCGGTCACGGCGATGGCCTTCGTCACCGCCATGGCGTCGAGATCGACGAAGGCGAGTTCCCCCGCCTCCTGGCTGGTCACATAGGCGATGTCGCCGGCCGCGACCGGCAGCGACCAGAGCAGCGCGGCGACGAGCGCCGCTTTCGCCCCGCTCGCTGCGACGCGCGGCATCAGGAGCCCGATTCGACGGTCGCCTTCAGATTGTCGAGCCCCTCGCGGATATAGGCGGTGACCCCTTCCACGGCGGCTTCGTCGTTGAGCTCGGCCGGCGGATCGTTGTTCGGGTAGCCGCGATAGAAAGCGGCGCGCCACTGCACCTCGGACCCGGCGCCGTCCTTGGCTGGCTTGACGGTGATGGTGGAGGAGTAGTTCGTCGCCGGCAGCAGATCGACATTCACATGGCCGATGAAGGTCGAGTAGCTCATCTTGGTCGCGTCGTATTTCGACAGCTCTTCCTCCATCATGCCGCCGTCGGTGAAGCCGAGGGTGCGGATCGAGCCCTTCTCGTTGCCCTTGGGGGCGTCGGTCATGGCGATGCGCGGATGCCAGGACATGTCGCCGAACTCGGCGATCTGCGCCCAGACCTTGTCCGGTGCCGCGTCGATCGTGACGGTTTCGCTCGCCTTCTGGCGGGTCGGGCCATGCGCGAGGGCCAGTCCCGGCAGGACGAAAAGCGCGACGATGAAGCTGATGATGCGTGCTGCCACGATCGGGGTCTCCCATTGAGTGTGACCGACCGGTCCGGTGCCCAAAACCGACGCGGATTGCGGCGAAACCTATTGCCATCGCGCTGGAAGGAAAAGGGACTTCGTCCCGGGCGCGACGATTTTCCTATGCGCATCGCGAAAGCCGGCGGCCCGGCACGGCTACAGTCCCAGCGCGCCGCGCACAGCTTGCGCCGTGCGCTTCAGCTTCGGCCCAACGTCGCCGCGCAGCCGCTCGGCCGGCAGCGCAAAGGCCGGCCCGCCACAATTCAGCGCGAAGGCGAGACCGCCGGTGCCGATGGCCAGCGGCACGCCGACGGCGTTGACCTCGCGCTTCCAGTCGCCGGCCGAGACGACGAAGCCCAGCGCCCGGAAATCCTCGAGCGCTGCCGCGATCCCCGCCTCCATCGCCGGCCAGGCCTCGCCCTCGCGGGCCGCCAGCTTCGCCATCAGATCGGCGCGATCGCGGTCCGGCAGGCCGGCAAGATAGGCCCGCCCGATGGCCGAGGTCGCGAGCTTCAGATGGCTGCCAACGTCGAGATCGACCCGGATGGCGCTCGATCCCCGGCAGGCCTCGACATAGAGCATCGCCATGCCGTCGCGGGTCGCCAGGGCAACCGAGCACTGGGTTTCGTCGGCCAGCGCCTGCATGAAGGGTCGCGCCACGTCGCGCACCCCGAGGGAGCCGAGCGTGGCGAAGCCGAGCGCGAGCGCCCCCGGCCCCAGCCGGTAATTCGCCGATTCGGGCAGATGCACGAGATAGCCGAGACGGCTCAGCGTGTAGGTGAGACGCGAGACGGTCGCCTTGGGCAGGCCGGTGCGCCGGGCGATCTCCTGATTGCCGAGCGCACCGTCGTCGCGGCGGAACGAGCGCAGGACGTCGAGGCCGCGCACCAGCGCGGTGACCATGCCGGGATCGTCCTCCAGCGCTGGTCCCTCCGCCGTGCCGTCCGCATCCCGCCTGCGCATCGCCGCGCCCTCCGCCGCGTTCTCAGGCGGCGCCGGTGAAGGAGCCGCCGTCGCGCACGATCCGCTCCAGCATCGGTGCAGGCGCGAAGTCCTCGCCAAAGCGCGCCTCGAATTCGCGCATCTTCTCGAGGATCACGTCCGGTCCGATCGTGTCGGCGGTGAACATCGGCCCGCCGCGATAGACCGGCCAGCCATAGCCGTTGATCCAGACCACATCGATGTCCGAGGCGCGCTGGGCGATCCCCTCATCGAGGATCTTCGCGCCCTCGTTGATCATCGGATAGACCAGCCGTTCGAGGATCTCGTCGTCGCCGATGGCGCGGCGCTCGAAGCCCTCCTCGCGCGACTTTGTGAGGATGATCTCCTCGACCATGGCCGAGGGCGAGCCCTTGCGGTTCTCGTCGTAGTCATAGAACCCGGCCGAGGTCTTCTGGCCACGGCGATCGGCCTCGCAGAGCCGTTCGCGGATGGTCTCGCCCTTCGACGTATCGCGGTTCCAGCCCAGATCGAGCCCGGCGAGATCGGCCATCTGGAACGGCCCCATCGGCAGGCCGAAATCGGTCAGCACCCGGTCGACGTCCCAGGGCATCGCGCCTTCCAGGATCAGCTTGTTGGCCTCGCGCTGGCGGGCCGACAGCATGCGGTTGCCGACGAAGCCGTGGCAGACGCCGACGAGCACCGCCGTCTTGCCGATGTCACGCCCGATCTTCATCGCCGTGGCGATGACGTCCTTGGCGGTCTCCCGGCCTCGCACGACCTCCAAGAGCTTCATGATGTTGGCGGGCGAGAAGAAGTGCATGCCGAGCACGTCCGCCGATCGCTTCGTCACCGACGCGATCTCGTCGATGTCGAGATAGGAGGTGTTGGAGGCGAGGATCGCGCCATCCCTGGCGATCGCGTCGAGGCGCGTGAAGATCTCCTTCTTGACCGCCATCTCCTCGAAGGCTGCCTCGATGATCAGGTCGCAATCGGCCAGATCGTCGAATTCCAGCGACGGCGTCAGAAGGACGTTGGCCTTCTCGGCGTCCTCCGCACGGATGCGGCCCCGCCTGACCGAGGCAGCGTAGTTCTTGGCGATGGTGCCGGTGCCGCGGTCGAGGGCTGCCTGGGCCTGCTCGACGATGGTGACGGGAATGCCCGCCGACAGGAAGTTCATGGCGATGCCGCCGCCCATGGTGCCGGCGCCGATGATGCCGACGCGGCCGATCCTGCGCGTCGGCGTGTCGGCGGGAATGTCGGCGATCTTGGCAACGGCCCGGGTGGCGCCGAAGACATAGCGCTGGGCCTTGGACTGGGTGCCGCCCAGGAGTTCGACGAAGATCTCGCGCTCGCGGGCCAGCCCTTCGTCGAAGGGCAGGCGGGCGGCATTGGCAACGGCCTCCATCGCCTTCTCGAAGCTCTCGTAGCCGCGCATCTTGCGGCCATGGCGCTCGCGCGCACTCGCCAGCGCGGCGTCCACATCCTCGCCGTCGAGACGCTGCGCCTCGTCCCGGATCCGGCGCAGCGGCCGGCCTTCGGCGATGATCGCGTTGGCGAAGCGCAGCGCCTCGGCGCGCAGGTCGCCGGCCGCCAGTTCGTCGACGATGCCGAGGGTCACCGCGCTCGCCGCGCCGACCGGCGTGCCGGTGAGGATCATGTCGAGGGCGCGGGGCAGGCCGACCAGCCGCGGCAGACGCTGGGTGCCGCCGGCGCCGGGGATGATGCCCAGCTTGATCTCGGGCAGGCCGACCTTGGCCGAGGGCGAGGCGATCCGGTAATGGCAGGCCAGCGCCAGCTCCAGCCCGCCGCCGAGCGCCGTGCCGTGCAGCGCCGCGATCACCGGCTTGTCGAGGGCCTCGATCCGGTCCTGCAGATCCTGCAGCGTGGGCGCCGCGATCGGCTTGCCGAACTCCTTGATGTCGGCGCCGGCGATGAAGGTGCGGCCGGCACAGATCAGGACGATGGCCTTGACCGCCGGGTCCGCCGCGGCGGCCTCGAGCCCCGCTGCAACGCCTTCGCGCAGGATGTGCGACAGCGCGTTGACCGGCGGGTTGTCGAGCGTCAGCACTGCGATCTCTCCCTCGACGTCCAGCGTCGTGGCGGGATTGATTGTCGTCATGAAACTGTCCTGGAATAGCTGGCGGGCCGGGCCTTGCGGAGAAGGCAGCCGGGGTTGCTGGGGGCGGCGAACTGCCCGGACGGGAGCGCCGCGTCGTCGTTGACAGAGGCTAGGGCGATTTCTACTTTGCGGCAATTGCAAAACCAAATTCCACGATGCGGAATCCGGGACGCGGATCGCAGGGCTGCTTCTGCTCCACGAGTGGCCGGAAGCAAAGCCCGCGGCGGGTCCGCCTGCCACATCGCCCTTCACCGACAAGGATGGACACAGATGGACCTTAGCTTCACCGACGAAGAGGTCGCGTTCCGCAACGAGGTCCGCAGCTTCATCCGCGAGAACGTGCCGGCCGACGTGACGGCGGCGCTGCGCGACGGCCGCCACGTGTCGAAGGACGGCATGGTGCGCTGGACCCGCATCCTCAATGCCAAGGGCTGGTCGGTGCCCCACTGGCCGGTCGAATTTGGCGGTACCGGCTGGACGCCGATCGAGCAGTACATCTTCCAGGACGAGATGCAGCAGGCTCCGGCGCCGCAGATGCTGCCCTTCGGCCACAACATGGTCGCCCCGGTGATCTACACCTTCGGCAACGACGCCCAGAAGGCGAAGTACCTGCCGCGCATCGCCAATCTCGACGACTGGTGGTGCCAGGGCTTCTCCGAGCCGGGCGCCGGCTCCGACCTCGCCAGCCTGACGACGCGGGCCGTGCGCGATGGCGACCATTACGTCGTCAACGGCCAGAAGACCTGGACGACCCTTGGCCAGCATGCCGACTGGATCTTCTGCCTGGTGCGCACCGATCCCGACGCGCCGAAGAAGCAGATGGGCATCTCCTTCCTGCTCATCGACATGACGACGCCCGGCGTCACCGTCCGGCCGATCCAGACCATCGACGGCGGCCACGAAGTCAACGAGGTGTTCTTCGACGATGTGAAGGTACCGGTCGAGAACCTCGTCGGCGAGGAGAACAAGGGCTGGGACTACGCCAAGTTCCTGCTCGGCCACGAGCGTATCGGCATCGCCCGGGTCGGCGGCTCGAAGGAGCGGATCCGCCGCCTGAAGGAGATCGCCCGGATGGAGTTCGCCGGCCAGACCCCGGTCTGGGAGAACCGCCGCTTCCGCGAGAAGGTCGCCGCCGTGGAGATCGAACTGAAGGCGCTGGAGATGACCCAGCTGCGCGTCGTTTCGGCCGAGGCCAAGCGCGGCCATGACGGCAAGCCCGATCCCGCCTCCTCGATCCTCAAGATCAAGGGATCGGAACTGCAGCAGGCGACGACCGAGCTCCTGATGGAGGCGATCGGCCCCTATGCCCTGCCCTACGAGGCGGAGCGCGAGGACGGCCGCAACGAGCCGCCGGTCGGACCGGACTACGCCGCCTCGCTGGCGCCCGCCTATTTCAACTACCGCAAGGTGTCGATCTATGGCGGCTCCAACGAGATCCAGAAGAGCATCATCGCCAAGGCGATCCTCGGCCTCTGATCGCGCCGGCGCCCATCGCGCCGGTCCGTCGTCTTTCCCTATTCACCGGCTCTGGCGCGCGATCGCGCCGCCGGCCCGCCAGCAGCAGGAAGCCCTGAAATGGATTTCGACCTTTCCGACGAACAGAGCATGATCCGCGATTCGGTCGCGCGGCTGATCCAGGACCGCTACGGCTTCGAGCAGCGCGGGCGCTACCGCGCCGAGGAGTTCGGCTTCAGCCCGGCCATGTGGTCGGCCTTCGCCGAGCTCGGCCTGACGGCGGTGCCCTTCGCCGAGGACGATGGCGGCTTCGGCGGTGGCCCGGTCGAGACGATGATCGTCATGGAGGCCTTCGGCCGCGGGCTGGTGGTCGAGCCCTATCTCGCCTCGGTGGTGATGGCCGGCGGCGCGATCCGCCATGCCGGATCGGCCGCACAGCGCGCCGCATGGGTGCCGGGCCTTGCCGACGGCTCGACCCGCCTCGCCTTTGCCTTTGCCGAGCGGACCATGCGCTACGATCCGGCCGCCGCGGCCATGGCGGCGACGCCGTCCGGGGACGGCTATACGCTGACTGGCGAGAAATCGCTGGTGCTGCACGGTGACAGCGCCGACGGCTTCGTCGTCCTGGCCCGCACCGGCGGGGCCACCGGCGACCGCTCGGGCCTCGGCCTGTTCCTGGTGCCGGCCGATGCGCCGGGCCTGTCGCGTCGGGGCTACCCGACGCAGGACGGCATGCGGGCCGCCGAACTGATCTTCGACGGCGTCTCGGTGCCCGCCGACAACGTCCTTGGCGATCCGGCGGGCGCACTGCCGGTGGTCGAGCGGGTGATCGACGAGACCATCGCCGCACTGTGCGCCGAGGCCGTCGGGTCGATGCAGCGCATGCATGAGCTGACCATCGCCTATCTGAAGGAGCGCAAGCAGTTCGGCGTGCCGATCGGCGGCTTCCAGGTGCTGCAGCATCGCGGCGCCGAGATGTACATGGCGCTGGAGCAGGCCCGCTCGATGATGCTCTACGCCACGATGAACGCTTCCGAGCCCGACGCAGCCACGCGACGCGAGGCGATTTCCGCCGCCAAGGTGCAGATCGGCCGCTCGGCCAAGTTCATCCGCGAAAGCGCCGTGCAGCTTCACGGCGGCGTCGGCGTCACCATGGAATACGAGGTCGGCCACCACATGAAGCGCCTCGCGATGATCGACCTCGCCTTCGGCGACGCCGACCACCATCTGGAAGCCCTCGCCGAAAACGGCGGCCTCGCGGCGCTGTAGCGGGATCGGCCGTTTCGGCGCACGAGGGCGAGCGGATGTTCTTTTGGGGGATCCAAGCATCAGCGCAGAGGCATGGGTCCTCGGGCTTGCCCCGAGGACCCATGCCAAATCGCCGCCACCGCTGCTGACGTGTGGATACCACCGCCCCGACCTCACCCGCGCCACCGAACCGACGCCCGCCCCAAACCCGCCTTCCACCCCGCCCCGTCGCGCGCTAGCTTTCGGGATTATCGGGAGGATCGCGCCATGCGTCGTTTACCGCTTGCCGGGCTGTGGCTCGGCATCTGTCTTGCCATCACCGGATCGGCCTTCGCCCAGGAGCAGGCCGCCGATCGCGTCCAGCCGGAGATCGCGACCGAGGCCGACGAGAAGGCGCTGGTGCGGGCCGAGCGGCAGATGGTGGCGGCGGCCAATCCGCTGGCGGCAGAAGCCGGGTTCGCCATCCTGCGCGACGGCGGCAACGCGATCGACGCCATGGTGACGACGCAGCTCGTGCTCGGCTTGGTCGAGCCGCAATCCTCGGGGATCGGCGGTGGCGCCTTCCTAGTCTATTTCGACGCCGAGGCGGGCCGGCTGACCACCTTCGATGGCCGCGAGACCGCGCCGGCGGCGGCGACGCCGAAACTCTTCCTCGACGCGGCCGGCGAGCCGCTCGCCTTCTACGACGCCGTCGTCGGCGGCCGCTCGGTGGGCACGCCCGGAACGGTGCGGTTGCTGTTCGACACCCATGAGCGCTACGGCAAGCTTCCCTGGGCTGCAATCGTGCAGCCGGCGATCGATCTTGCCCGCGAGGGCTTCGCCGTCTCGCCCCGGCTCCACGAGCTGATCGCCGAGGATGCCGAGCGGCTGTCGCGCTATCCGGGCACCAAGGGCTATTTCTTCGACGCCGACGGAGCAGCATTGCCGGTCGGGACCATCCTGACGAATGCCGCCTATGCCGATACGCTGACGGCGATCGCCGAGAAGGGCGCCGACGGCTTCTACGAGGGCCCGGTCGCGCAAGGGATCGTCGACACGGTGCGGAACGCCGAGGGCAATCCCGGCGTGCTCGCGCTTTCCGATCTTGCCAATTACGCCATCGTCGAGCGCGAGCCGGTCTGCGTCGTCTATCGCAGGGCCGATGTCTGCGGCATGGGGCCGCCCTCCTCCGGCGCGCTGACCATCGGCCAGATCCTCGGCGTGCTGGCGCCGCACGACATGGCCGCCCTCGGGCCCGACAGCGCCGAAGCCTGGCGGCTGATCGGCGACGCCTCGCGCCTCGCCTTCGCCGATCGCGGCCGCTACATGGCCGACAGCGACTTCGTGCCGATGCCGCAGCGGGGCCTGCTCGACCCCGACTATCTGGCCGGGCGGGCAGCGCTCCTGTCCGGCGATGGCGCGCTGGCAGACGATGCGGTCGCCCCCGGCATGCCGCCCTGGGACCACGCCATGCTCCTGGGCGACGACATCGCCATCGAGCTGCCCTCCACCAGCCATTTCGCCATCGTCGACCCGGACGGCAACGTCGTCTCCATGACGACGACCATCGAGAACGGCTTCGGATCGCGGCTGATGACCGGCGGCTTCCTGCTGAACAACGAACTGACCGACTTTTCCTTCGCCACCCATGACGCGGACGGCCATGTCATCGCCAATGCGGTGGCGCCGGGCAAGCGGCCCCGCTCGTCGATGGCGCCGACCATCGTCATGCGCGACGGCGCGCCCGCGATCGCCATCGGCTCGCCCGGCGGCAGCCGCATCATCGGCTATGTGGCGCAGGCGCTGATCGCCATGCTCGACTGGGGGATGGACGTGCAGCAGGCCATCGCCATGCCGCATCTGGTCAACCGCTTCGGCGCCTTCGACGTGGAGGCCGGCACCCGCGCCACAGCGCTGGCCGCCCCGCTGCGCGATCTCGGCTTCGAAGTGAACGAGACCGATCTCGATTCCGGCCTGCACGGCATCGTCATCACGGCGGACGGGCTGGAAGGCGGGGCCGACCCGCGCCGCGAGGGCGTGGCGGTCGGCGACTGAGGTTTCACTGCCGGGCGGCACCGGCCCGCCCGGTTCCGCGGGCCGTCAGCCGGGCTGAGTTTTCCGTTGGCTGGCCTTCCGCAAGTCTGGTAAAATCCAGCCGTTCGCTCCAATAGGAAACGCGTCGACCATGACGCCCCTGCGCCGGCTTGCAGCCATCCTGTCACTGGATGTCGAAGGCTTTTCCGGTCTGGTCGAGGCTGACGAAACTGCAGCCCTCGCCGCGGTCGAACGCGCCTACAAGCGGTTCGTGCGCCCCACCGTCGGCGAGTTCGGCGGCGACATCTTCAAGACCAGCGGCGACGGCGTGCTCATCGAATTCGGCAGCGCCGTCAACGCCGTCCAGTGGGCGGCGCGCTTCCAGCGATCGCTGCTCGCCGACCGCCAGGAGCACAGGCCGGCGCTGCCGGTGCGGATCGGCATTGTCATCGGCGACGTCGTCGTCACCGAGCACGACCGCTTCGGCGAAGGCGTGGTGCTGGCAACCCGCGTGCAGCAGATTTCCCCGGCCGGCGGCATGGCCATCAGCCGCGGCGTGTTCGAGTATCTGCAGGGCAAGACCGATCTCTATTTCACCGGCATCGGCCCCTGCGAACTGAAGGGCTATGCCCGGCACGAGCCGATCTGGGTGTGGACGCCCAAGGTGATCAGCGCCAGCCGGGCGCGCCGCATCGCGGTCCCCGATCCGCACACCCAGCCGTCGGTGGCCGTCATGCCCTTCGACAATCTCAGCGGCGATCCGGGACGCGACAATTTCATCGACGGCATGGTGGAGGAGGTCACCGCAAGCCTCGCCCGTGTCCGCGAGTTTCTCGTCATCGCCCGCCAGTCCGCCGCCACCTACCGGGGCAAGTCCCTGGGAGCGAAGGAGATCGCCGCCGAGCTCGGCGTGCGCTACATCCTGCAGGGCAGCGTGCGCTTTTCCGACCGGCGCATGCGCGTGTCGCTGCATCTGGTGGACGGCGAGACCGCGCTGCAGATCTGGAGCGAACGGATCGACGCGGAGATCGACGATCTCTTCCAGGTCCAGGACTACATCGCCGAGACGGTCTCCGGCGCCCTGCATCCGACAATCCGCCGCGCCGAGATCGAACGCGCCCGGCGCCGGCCGCCGGAGAATCTCGTCGCCTACGACCTCGTCATGCGGGCGCTGCCGCATCTGTGGGCGCATCGCCACGACGAGAACGACCTCGCCATCGGACTGATCGACGAGGCCCTGGCGCTGGAGCCGGACAACGGACGCGCGGCGGCGATCGGCGCCTGGGCCCATGCCCAGCACATCGCCTATAACTGGGCGAACGATATCGGCGAGCAGCGGGCGCGCGGCCGGGCGCTTCTGGACCGCACGCCGGGCCGCATCGACGACGATCCGCTGGCCCTCACCGCCGTGGCCACCGCCACCATGCTGATCGAGGCGGATCTGGAGCGGGCGAACGCCCTGTTGGACCGGGCGCTGGATCTCGACGTCAATCACGCCTGGGCCTGGACGCGGCGGGGCTTCGCCCGTGTCTATGCCGGCCAGCCGGACGACGCTTTCGCCTGCTTCGAGCGATCGCTCCGCCTGTCGCCGCTCGACCCGTTCGCCTTCAACTCGTTCATCGGCATCGGCCTGGCGCATTTCGCCTCGGACCGGCCCGAGGAGGCCGCCCGCTGGACACGGCGGGCGCTGGCGGAAAAGCCGGGCATGACCTGGCCGCATCGCGATCTGGCGGCGTTTCTCGGCGCCTGCGGCCAGGCGGCGGATGCGCGCCGCGCGCTTGACCGTTTCACCGCCAGCCGTGCCGGAACGACCATCGCGACCGTGCGCGACGCGCTACGCTTCATGAACGAGGCGCTTCTCGATCGCTATTGCGCAGGACTTGCGGCCGCGGGACTGGACGAACGCGAGGATATCGGGCTGCGGGCCGCGACGTGACCACGGCCGTCCGGTCGGCGCGCGACGCAGGGGCTTTCGATAGCACAAGGCGGAGGCAAACGCGGCTGCCTCCGCCTTGCTTCAGCGTCTCGGAGCGTTGCAGGACGCTCCGTTCAGGCTCAGACGAAGGTCAGCAGCTTGCGCGCGGCCTCTTCCGAGGACGCCGGGTTCTGGCCGGTGACCAGCTTGCCGTCGGTGACCACGAAAGACGCCCAGTCGTCCCCCTTCTGGTACGCGCCGCCATTGGCGGTCAGCATGTCCTGGACGAGGAACGGCACGACGTCGGTCAGGCCGACGCCCTCTTCCTCGGTGTTGGTGAAGCCGGTCACGGTGCGGCCCGCGACCAGCGGCTTGCCGTCGGCAGTCTCGGTGTGACGGAAGACGGCCGGCGCGTGGCAGACCGCGCCCACCGGACGGTCGCTTCGGGCGAAGGTCTCGATCAGCCGGCGGCTGTCGGCGTCCTCGGCGAGGTCCCAGAGCGGGCCGTGGCCGCCGGGAAAGAAGATCGCGTCGAAGCCATCGGCGTCGACCGAGGAGAGAACCTGGGTGCTTGCCAGATCCTGCTGGGCCGCCTTGTCGAGCTTGAAGCGCTTGGTCGCGTCGGTCTGAGCGTCGTCGGAATCACTCATCGGATCGAGCGGCGGCTGGCCGCCCTTCGGCGAGGCAAGTGCGACGTCTGCGCCAGCGTCCTTGAAGACGTAATAGGGCGCGGCGAATTCCTCGAGCCAGAAGCCGGTTTTCTTGCCTGTGTCGCCGAGCTGGTCATGCGACGTCAGAACCATCAGAATTTTCATGGTTGGTACCCTTCGAATTTGTCGGTTTCAGTCAGCGAGGTTGATGACGCGCTTGCCGAACGCTTCACCCTTCAGGAGGCCAATGAACGCGCCCGGTGCCTGTTCCAGCCCGGAGATCATCTCCTCGCGGTAGCGGATCTTCCCCTCTTTCACCCAGGTGCCCATCTGTTCGGCGAACTGCGGATAGAGATGGCCGAAATCGTCGAAGACGATGAAGCCGCGCATGGTCATGCGCTTGCGCAGGATCTGGCCCATCAGATAGTTCATCCGGTCCGGGCCGTCGGGCAGCGAGGTGGCGTTGTACTGGGAGATCAGACCGCACACCGGGATGCGGGCCGAGGGGTTGAGCAGCGGCAGCACCGCATCGAAGACCGCCCCGCCGACATTCTCGAAATAGATGTCGATGCCGCCGGGCGCTGCGCCCTTCAGGGCGTCGGCGAAGCCGTCGGCCTTGTAGTCGACGCAGGCGTCGAAGCCGAGCGTGTCCACCACATGGGCGCATTTCTCCGCTCCGCCGGCAATGCCGACGACGCGGCAGCCGAGGATCTTGCCGATCTGCCCGACGGTGGCGCCGACCGGGCCGCTGGCGCCGGCGACGACCAGCGTCTCGCCCGGCTTCGGGGCGCCGATCTGCGTCAGGCCGGCCCAGGCGGTCAGGCCCGGCATGCCGAGGACGCCGAGCGCCCAGGACGGGTTCTCCGGGTTCCTGCCCATGTTGATGACGCCCTTGCCGTCGGACAGCGCGTAATCCTGCCAGCCGCCGAAGGCGACCACCCAGTCACCCTCGGCAAAGCCGTCGACCTTCGAGGTCACGACCTGCGCGACGGTGCCGCCCACCATGACCTCCCCGATCTCCACCGGCGCGGCATAGGACGGCGCATCGCTCATGCGGCCGCGCATATAGGGGTCGAGGGACAGGTACTCGTTGCGCAGGAGCATCTGCCCGGCGCCGGCTTCCGGTCGCTCGACCGTCTCCAGGCGCAGCGTGTCGTCGTTCGGCTCGCCTTTGGGGCGTTCGGCCAGCACATAGCGGCGATTGACTTCGGTCGACTGGGTCATGATGTCCTTCCGGATGGATTGGGTCGGCCGGGGCTCTCGCGACCGCGACCGCCGACGACAACGGCCGACGGTGGCGAACCACGGCGTCGGCCGGCATCGGCAATGTCGGTCGGGACGTCTCGCGTCCCGGGATGCGCCTAAGCTGTGGTCCTTATCGTCGAATGCAATCCCGACGCACCGTTCATCCGCGGGCGGACAGGCGCACGGTTGGCGCCCCCCAACGGCGCAGACCGGCACCGCCCGAGGCGATGCCGGCCGTGTCTTGCCGTGCGGGCCGGATAATCGCCGATCAGGCGTAGGCGCCCGCCGAATAGGTCAGCTCGTAGCTGTGACTGTAGATCTCGAAGACGATGCCGAAGGGGTCCTCGACATAGACCATGCGGTAGGGCTTCTCGCCGGGGAAATATTCGCGCACCGGCATGCGCTGGCGACCGCCCGCCGCGACGATCTTCGCCAGAAGCCCCTCCAGATCGGGGTCCTGAATGGCGAAGTGGAACATGCCGTGGCGGCGGAACGGCAGATTGTCGTCAGGCGCCTCGTTGCCGTCGAACTCGAACAGCTCGAAGCCGATGCGGTCGGCCGTCGCCAGATGGGCGATGCGCAGCGACCGCCAGCCGGGGCCGAAGACGTCGGTGCACATCTGGCCGATGTCGCTGTCGTCCTCGGTCACCGTCGTCGGCGCCATGATCGTGTAGAAGCCCATGACCTCCGTGTAGAATGTCACGGCGGCGTCGAGGTCGGGGACGGACAGGCCGATATGGGAAAAGCTGCGGGGTGTCGGGAGCATTGTTCGATCCTTCGCTGGAATTGACTGATCCCGAGATAGACCCTCGCCGCCCTGACGTGAAATTATCGTTTGAACGGTTTTTCATAATTATTCACAATGAGCCATGCTGAACGCCCAATGGCTCGAGACCTTCACCACGCTTTGCGAGACCGGTCATTTTACCCGGACGGCCAGCCGGCTGGCGATGACCCAGCCGGGCGTGTCCCAGCATCTGCGCAAGCTGGAAGAGCAGCTCGGCCAGAAGCTGATCACCCGTGACGGCAAGAGCTTCAGCCTGACCCCGGCGGGCGAGGCCGTGCTGGCCATGGGGCGGGCGCGGCGGGCGGAGGAACAGGCCTTGCGCACGGCCATTCTGCGTGACGATGCCGATGTCGGAGCCGTGGCGATCGCCTGTTCGGGCAGCTTCGCCATGCGGCTCTTCCCGCAGCTCCTGCCCCGCATGGCAGCGGCGCCGCAACTGACCATCCGGCTGGAGGCCGCGCCCCAGGAGCGGGTCCTCGCCGGCGTTGCCGACGGCGCCTTCGATCTGGGCATTGTCGATCATCCGCCGGGCCATGCGCGCCTCGCCGCGGAGCATCTGGGCCGCGAGGAACTCTGCCTCGTTTTGCCGGCAGCGGCGGACGACGGTCCCGTCAGCTTCGCCGATCTGGACGCGCGCGGATTCGTCGCCCATCCCGACGGCTTTGCCTATGCCGACGAATTGTTCGCGATGAACTTCCCCGAGGAATTCCGGGGCTCCGAGCACCTGCGTGTGCGCACTCATGTGAACCAGATCAACCAGATCCCGGCGCCGGTCGCGGCAGGCATCGGCTATACGCTGTTGCCGCGCAGCGGCGTCGAGGCCTATCCGGACCTGGATCGACTTCGCGTCGTCCGGCTGCCCCAACCCCGGCACCATGAACTTTGGCTGATCCAGCGTCGCGGTCGGGTCCTGCCCGCGCGTGTCACACAAATCCTGACACGGATCCGGGCGACCGCGACCACTCTGTCGGGCCGCTGACCGGTGCCTTTTCGTGACGCGTCCTGTATCTCGCCGCGGCGTGTCCTGCCGTGCAGGCACTCGCCTGCGGTAGGCGCATGAAGCGAGATCAGGATGATCGCGGGCGGCCTGCCGTCATCCACACAGGCCATCATCGCCGCCGGCGACCAGGACCTGCTCCTCGCGCATGGGAACGTGGCCTGATCCGGACCTTTGGAGCCGACGCCGGGTAACGTCAGGATCGAACGATCAAGCTGTACGCTTGTCTCCGCGGGTTTGTCGGATCAGACCGCGAGCGCGCGTTCGGCATAAGCAGGCTCGCCGAACACCCGGCGATAGCGCGCGATGGCCGCAGGATCGCCGCTGGTCTTGGCGGGATTGTCGGAGAGCTTCACCGCCGGCCGGCCGTTCGCCTCGGTGACCTTGCAGACCAGCGAGATCGGGTCGAGCCCGGTGCTCGGCTCGGGCGAAGCGCCACGGAAATCGTTGGTCAGATTGGTGCCCCAGCCGAAGCTCATGCGCACCCGGCCCTCGAAATGCCGGTAGGTCCGCTCGATCGTGTCGGAATCCATGCCGTCCGAGAACACCAGCAGCTTGTCCTTCGGGTCCTGCCCCATGCGCTTCCACCAGGCGATGATCTCTTCGCCGCCCTCGATGGGTGGCGCGGAATCAGGCCGGAAGCCGGTCCACGACGACAGCCATTGCGGCGCCTCCTGTAGGAACGCAGTGGTGCCGAAGGTATCGGGCAGGACGATCAGCAGATTGCCGCCATAATAGCTCTGCCACTCGCGCAGCACTTCGTAGGGCGCCATGCGAAGATCATGGTCACTGTCGGCCAGCGCGGCCACGACCATCGGCAGTTCATGGGCGTTGGTTCCGATCGCTTCCAGATCGGTTTCCATGGCGAGAAGCACGTTGGAGGAACCGAGAAAGCGGTCGCCGAGGCCTTCCTTCAACGCTTCCACGCACCAGCGCTGCCACAGGAAGGAATGCCGCCGGCGCGTGCCGAAATCGGAAATGCGCAGATTCGGCAGGGCCTGCAAGCGCTCGACCTTGCCCCACATCTTGGCCTTGGCACGCGCATAGAGCACATCCAGTTCGAAGCGGCCGAGATCCTTCATCGCCGCGCGCGAGCGCAGCTCGTTGATGATCGCCAGCGCCGGGATCTCCCACATCATGGTGTGGGTCCAGGGACCGTGGAAATCCAGCTCGAACTGGCCGTCGACCCGGCGCAGCTCGTATTCGGGCAAGCGGAAATCCTCCAGCCATTCGAGGAAGTCCGGCCGGAAAATTTGCCGGGTGCCGTAGAAGGTGTTGCCGGCAAGCCAGATCATCTCCCGCTTGGTGAAGGAGAGCGTGCGCACATAGTCGAGATTTTCGCGCAGCTCCTGCTCGTCGACGATCTCGGCGAGGCGCACATGCTTCGAGCGGTTGTTCAGCGAGAAGGTCGCCTGCACGTCCGGGTGCTGCCCCCGGATCATCTGCAGCATCAGGAGCTTGTAGAAATCCGTGTCGAGCAAGCTGCGCACGATCGGGTCGAGCTTGAACGTGTGGCTCCAGACCCGGGTTGCGATATCCGTGGCCACCATGCCGGCCTCCTCAAAGTTCCCGGATGCCGCCGCCCATGCCTGCGGCACCCCCTCCATGCGGGTCCATCGCCAAGCCGTTACATGACTTGCCCATCGGGATAAAGCGCGTGCGGCCCGGCCGATCATCGGCAACGGGCCGGCATCGCGTCGGCAGCCATCGATGAACGCAGCGTCGTCCTTGCCTTTGGCCCCCTCTGTCACAGCATATGCGGTCGACAATCTGCCAATGGGGGACCTCGCACAGATGCTGAAATTCTACTTCCACCCGACGCCGAACCCGATGAAGGTCGCGCTCTTCCTCAAGGAAGCCGGCCTCGATTTCGAGCTTGCGCCGGTCGATACGCTGAAGGGCGAACAGCACGAGGCCGCGTTCCGGAAGATCAACCCCAACGGCAAGCTGCCGGCGATCGAGGACGACGGCAAGCGCGTCTTCGATTCCAATGCCATCCTGCTCTATCTCGCCGACAAGCACGGCAAGTTCGCTGGCAAGGCCGAGGACCGTGGCGAGCTCCTGTCCTGGCTGATGTTCATCGCAACCGGCGTCGGCCCCTATTCCGGCCAGTCGGTGCATTTCCGCACGGTCGGCAAGGACAAGTCCGACTATGCCGCCAACCGCTATGTGCGCGAGGCCCAGCGGCACTACCAGGTGCTGGACGACCATCTGGCCGGCCGCGAATTCTTCGTCGGTGACGACTACACCATCGTCGACATGGCGGCCTGGGGCTGGATCGACCGCGCGAAGATGGTGCTGGGCGAAGGCGAACTCGCCAATTACCCCAACCTGTCGCGCTGGTTCGCGGCCATCGACGCCCGGCCGGCAGCGGCCGAGGCCCGCAAGGTCGGCAGCGATGTCGGCTTCAAGTCGGAACGCGACGAAGCCGCCCTGCGGGCGCTGTTCCCGCAAAACTACCCGGCCGGCTGATCCGGTCCGCCGGAGCGCCCCGGCGCTCCGGCCCTTGCTCACAGGCTCGTGGCCGCTATCGTCGCGCCGGGGCGGGAATCGTCCTTCCCGGCATGCTGCAGGAACCGGCCATGAGCGATCCGAAGACCATCCAGAGCGCCCTGAACACCGCCTTTGCGGCCGGCGACACCGCCGCCGTCATCGGCGAAGTTTTGGCTGAGGAAGCCGCTGGCTCCGTGCTCGACATTGGCTGCGGACGCGGCGCACTCGCCCGCAGCCTCGTGAAGCGCGGCTTCGCCGTGACGGGGATCGACCCCAGCGAGGCGGCCATCGCCGCAGCCCGCGACAGCGTCCCGGATGCCCGTTTCGAAGTGGCAGCTGCCGAAGCGCTCCCTTGCGACGACGCCAGTTTCGATGCTGCCGTGATTCTCAATGCCCTGCACCATGTGCCGGTCGCGGCCGTGGCGACGGCGCTTGCGGAAGCTGCGCGCGTCACGAAGCCGGCCGGCACGGTGCTGATTGTCGAGCCGCTGGCCGAAGGTCCCTATTTCGAGGCGATGCGCCCGGTCGAGGACGAGAGCGAGATCCGCGAGGCGGCCGGCGTCGCGGTGGCGGATGCGGTGCGCAACGGCAGCTTCGTCCTGCGCGGCAATGTCGTCTATCAGCGCAGCGAACGCTTTCGCGATGTCGCTCAGTTCATCGAGCGGCTGGAAGCCGTCGACCCGCTGCGCGCCGCTGCCGTTGCGGACAATCGCAGCGAGGTTGAGGCGCGTTTCGAGACCGAAGCCGAGATCGAGGACGGCATGCGCGTCCTGGCGCAGCCGCTCCGTGCTTACTGGCTACGCGTTCCGGACTGACATCGTCCGCAGCGTCGGCACCGATGCCTCACGATCGATCGCCGCTCGCATTCTTGCCGGATTACAGGCGCAAGCTGGGCCAAGCGTTCGATACCAGGCGCTCACAGGCGGGCTCGCACCTTGGCTGCGTCGCCCGCTGCCGTGACTTCCTGCTCCAACGGAAGATTTTCTGCCCTTTCGCCGACGGAATACTGACAGTTTTAAACAGCGCCTGCACTATTTCTTAGCAGCGCAGACATGAGTCCATCGAAAACTCTGCGCAGATTATCTATATACGCGATGTGAACGTCGGTCCGGGATTCTCCCGGAAAGAAAAAGGGGCCCACCGGAACCACGATGATACCAACGACGGAGCTAGCCAGCCAGCTGGAGCAGATTGCACGGCGACTGCATTCGCAGGGATACGCGTCTCAGCTGTTCCCGGCGCAATGGGCGGCGCTGCGTTACATCCACTCGGCCCCTGCACATCTACGCACGGCCATTGACCTTGCGCGCTTTCAGGGACTGGCATCCGGTGCCGTGGCGCGCACAGTGCGCACTCTGATCACCAAGGGCTACGTGTTGAAGGTCGGCAGCGTCGGCCGTGGCCGGGCCGAGGAACTGGGCCTGACCGATCGCGGCCGCACGCTGCTCAAGAAGGACCCGCTGCAGCGCATCTGCGAGGCGCTGGAACCGCTCGACGAAGACCGCCGCAGGTGCCTTTCCGAGGGCCTCGATATCGTCATCCGCTCGACTCGAGCCTGACCCGGAAAAGGCCGCTGCTTCGGGCGGAGATGCGTTCTAGCCCCGGTCGGTCGACAATTCGCGATTCGGCCAGGCGAGATCGGCGATGACGGGCAGATGGTCCGAAGCCGACCGCGCCGCCGCGTCGACCCGGTACCCGCGCAGATCGAAGACGTCCGACGCGTAGATCCGGTCCAGCCGGAACAAAGGCAAGCGCGCCGGGAAACTGCGGGGCGTGACCTGAACCGCCAGTCGGCCGGCGAGCGAAACGTGCAGGCTGCCGCCGAGCCGCATGTCGTTGCCGTCGCCCATCACCAGGGCCGGGCCTTCCAGGGCATCCAGCCGCTCCGCCAGGAAGTGCGACTGGGACCGGCGCTGCCGGGGAAGCAGCCCCAGATGGAAGGCCAGCACACGCAGACGTCCGTTCGGCGTCGCCACCACCGCCTCGATTGCCGCCCGCTCCTCGATTCCCGCTTCCGGCAGGACGTGCACAACGGCTTCGACGATCGGCCAGCGCGACCATAGAAGATGGCCGTAGTCCCGATCCTTGTCCCGGACCGTGCGCGCCTCGACGATCTGCGACCCCGGCATTTCCAGCAGCCGACCTGACAGATGTTCGAAGGCACCGCGGCGGCGGCCGAGATGCGAGCGGCCATCGACTTCCTGCAGCGCGAGGATGTCGGGCTGCAATCGCGCAATGGTCGTCAATGTGCGTTCCGGGTCGCAGCGGCGATCGCCGCCGATCGAGCCGTGGCAGTTCCACGTGACCGCCCGCATGACGCCTCGTTCCGCGGTCGCCAGTTCAGGCTGCGAAGCGGTCATCGGCGGCATCGAGCTCGGCGCGCATCCGGGTCACGAGCAGCGAGTCGTCCGGCGCGCAATTGTCATGGGTCAGAAGTTCACCGGCCGCGACCGGCCGTGTCACCTTCGCCTTCTCGACCAGACCGATCGGCAGAGCCCGGCGCTGGCGGCCCTCCTGCCAGGTCATGGCGTAGCCGCGATAATCCGCCTCGCCAATCCGGCCGAGCGTCTCGGCGGGCTTCAGGTCGCGCTTGGCCAGCGCGCCGCATTCGCCGACGGGGCGGTCGATCGGCACCATGTCGGGCCGCTGATGGATCACCGCACGCACCGCCGAGAGCGGGGTCTCCAAGCTGGTCAGGTGGAAGGGCCGGATCAGGCCGAAACAGGGACCGGGGCCGACCTTCAGATCGGCCATCCGCTCGATGGCACGGGGGTGGCGTGGCTTGACCACGCAGAAGACGCCGGGCGCAACGCCCTTGCCGATCGTGTAGTCGACGCAGCCCGACCGCGACAGGATTCCGCCATCCTCGGTGGTGCAGAGCACCTGCCCAAGGTTTTCGCTGGTCGCTTCGGGCCCGTGCATGCCCGCCACATCCGGCGTCAGCCCGGTGCAATTGGCGATGGCGGTCATCTCGACCATGGTCTTGGAGCCGTCGATGAACTCGACCAGCATGCGGGCATTCATGTTCCGCGCGCGGGCCTCCTCCTCGTATTCCTCGGGAATGGCGGAATGGCGCAGCGGGTTGTTCTTGCCCTTGCCTGCCGCGACGATCTCCATGCCGAGGCTCTGGGCAAAGGCGATGAGCTCCAGCGTCGAGGCCGGCTCGTCGCCGGCCGAGCCGGTATAGACGAGGCCGGCTTCCTTCGCCTTGCGGGCCAGGAGGCGGCCGACGGTGATGTCCGCCTCGACATTCAGCATGACGATATGCTTGCCGTTGCGGATCGCCTCCAGAGCCAGGAATGTGCCGACCTCGGGGCTGCCCGTGGCATCGACGACGACGTCGATGCGGCCGGCCGCGCAGAGCGCGCCGAGATCGTCGGTGACGGCGATGCGGCCCGCCTCGATGGTCCGGTCGATATCGGATGCGTTCGCCGCAAAGCCGCCATGGTCGGCGGAATGGCCCGCCATGGCGATCGCTTCGGTCGGACGGCGCGGGCTGTTGGCGGCGATCGCCCCGATCCGCACGCCGGTCATCAGCGCCACCTGCACGACGATGTCCGTGCCCATCTGGCCGGCACCGGCGAGACCGATGGTCACCGGACCATGCCGGTCGGTATAGGCGGCGAGTTCGGCGGCGAAGCCGACGCGTTCGATCATGGAGCGGGCATCCTCGGATTGCTGGTGACGCGCATGCGGCGGGACGGATTGGAGCCTTCCGTTCCGTGCCGCACACCTAGCGGATTTCAACGTCGTTGTAAGCCGCCCGGCCTCAGCCGCGCACCCGGTCGCCGCGGCCGCCGCCGGCCACCGTCTGCAGGATCAGCGTCAGATCACCGAGGAAGCTGCGGGTCTTCACATAGTGCGCGTCGATCTCGGCGAGGCGGGCCGGATCGGACATGTCGACACCCTGCACCTGTGCCGCGCCGGTGATGCCGGGTCGCACCGCGAGGACGCCACGCCGGCTGCGCTCCTCGATCAGCACGGTCTGCGACGGCAGGCAGGGCCGCGGGCCGACAAAGCTCATCTCGCCCTTCAGGACGTTCCAGAGCTGCGGCAGTTCGTCGAGCTTCAGGGCGCGCAACCTGCGGCCCAGCCCGGTCACCGCCGAGGCCGGCGTCTCATGGGAGGCGGCCGAAACGGTGGCCCGGTGCATGGTGCGCAGCTTGTAGCAGGTGAAGACCGCGCCCTCCCGGCCGACCCGCGGCTGGGCATAGATGCCGGGGCCGTCGCTGTCCCGCTTCACCAGGATCGCGAGAAGGCCGATCAGCCAGCCCAGACAGACGAGGCCGACGAGGCTGGCAGTGAAATCGAAGAGGCGCTTCATGGCCCTCCCGCTACAGCATCGCCCGCGATTGGCAAATCGGTTTTCGCCGCGCCGGCGTTGCGCATGGGCCGCGGCTTCGCCAGAACCGGTTCGAACGGTTCCACGGAGTGTCCTCGTCTTGCGCATCCTTCTGACAGGCAGCAGCGGTTTCGTCGGGCGGCGCCTTGAGGCCGCGCTCGCAGCGGACGGCCACGACATCGTCGTCCTGCGCCGCGGCGGGCCGGCCGGCGACGGCGTCTTTGCGGCGCCGGCCAACCTTGCCGAGATCGAGACGGCGGCGGACTGGCCCCGGGGTATCGACGCCGTCGCGCATCTCGCCGCCGCCAATCCCGAACGCGGCACGGCCGACGCCGCCGATGCAGCGGCCCTTGCGTCGGTCAATCGCGACGGCACCGCCGCGCTGGCGCGCCGGGCGGCGCAAGAGGGCGTCCGGCGAATGGTCTTCGTCAGCACGGCGAACGTCCACGCCGCCTCCCCCGACCCGGTCCGCGAGGCATCGCCGATCGCGCCGCAGAGCGCCTATGCGCGCTCCAAGCATGAGGGCGAGCGCGCTTTCTGGCAGGCGCTCTCCGGCAGCGCGACCACGGGCTGCGTCCTGCGACCGGTGCCGGTGTTCGGCGCCAGCGGGCGGGGCGGCATCGCGGCGCTGGCGAAACTGGCGCGCACGCCGGCGCCGCTGCCGTTGGGCAGCTTCGCCGCGGCCCGCAGCCTCGTGGCCGTCGACGATCTCGTGCAGGCAATCGTATTGGCGCTCACGGCGGATCAGGCCGCCGGCGAGACCTTCCTCGTTGCTGGCGATCTGCCGCTGTCGACCGCCGCGATCGTGACGGCCCTCCGCCGTGGACTTGGCCGCCCCCCTCGCCTGATCCCGGTACCGCCCGCCCTCATCCGGAAACTTGCCGGTCTGGCCGGGCGCGAAGCGATGGTGGCGACCCTCGACACCCCCTTCGTCGTCGATGCCGGGCATCTGCGACACACGCTCGGCTGGGCGCCGGCCCGGTCGACACCGGACGCGCTTGCCGCCATGGCGGCCGAAGCGCGCTGAGCCGACCGACGGAACCGTCGCGGCGCAGATCGATTGACAAAGCCAGCCTGCCGATCGCCGCAACGATCGCGAACAAGGTGCAGACAGATGAGCCAGGACGACACCAGAAGCACCCCGCCCAAACTCAGCCGGCAGGAACGGCTGGAGGCGCAATTGCGGGAGAATTTGCGCAAGCGCAAGGAACAGGCCCGCGCCCGCCGCCAAGATGTGCAGGCATCACAGACCGACGACAACGCGGACCCGGCAGGAGCGGGCGACGACTGACCGGGCTCCCGGCGATCCGGTTACCATACAAGCGCGACGGCACCGCCGGCAGACGCGGCGCTATCGACCCGCCCTGCGACATTTCCGCTGGGCCGCAAAACCGCCGGGCATCGCATCGCTGCGATCCCCATCTGCGCAGCGGTGGCGAAGTCCCTGTTCGCGCTTCGCTTCCCGGCAAACGACAATTGAACGCATGGTGCCCGAATGCCCGGCCGAAGATGGACTTTGACTGGAACGGCTCTTAGAAAGGTTCTGACAAGGAGTATGGGATGATCGATTATCAGGGCCAGTTCGAGTCTGCGATCGAGGCTTTGCATGCCGAGAAACGCTACCGGGTCTTTGCCGATCTCGAGCGCATTGCCGGCCGGTTTCCGAAGGCCATCTGGCGCCATGACGGCGAAGCCACCGAGATCACCGTGTGGTGCTCCAACGACTATCTCGGCATGGGCCAGCACGCGGATGTCATCTCGGCGATGACCTCGACCGTCTCGGCCATGGGCTCGGGCGCCGGCGGCACCCGCAACATTTCCGGCACCAACCACCCGCTGGTGGAACTGGAGAAGGAACTGGCGGATCTGCACGGCAAGGAAGCCGCGCTGGTCTTCACCTCCGGCTTCGTCTCCAACGAGGCGTCGATCTCGACCATCGCCAAGCTGCTGCCCGACTGCCTGATCCTGTCCGACGAGCTGAACCATGCCTCGATGATCGAGGGCGTGCGCAAGTCCGGCGTCAAGAAGCAGGTGTTCCGCCACAACGACCTCGCCCATCTGGAAGAGCTCCTGAAGGCGGCCGAGCCGAACCGGCCGAAGCTGATCGTCTTCGAGAGCGTCTATTCCATGGATGGCGACATCGCGCCGATCGCCGAGATCGCCGATCTGGCCGAGCGCTACAACGCCATGACCTATATCGACGAGGTCCATGCGGTCGGCATGTACGGCGCGCGCGGCGGCGGCATCTGCGAGCGCGACGACGTCGCGCACCGGATCGACGTGATCGAGGGCACGCTGGCCAAGGCCTTCGGCGTCCTCGGCGGCTACATCACCGGCACCCGGGCGCTGATCGACGCGGTCCGCTCCTATGCGCCGGGCTTCATCTTCACCACCGCCCTGCCGCCGGCTCTCGCGGCCGCGGCCGTCGCCTCCATCCGCCACCTGAAGACCAGCCAAGCCGAGCGCGACGCGCAGCAGCGCCAGGCGGCCCAGGCGAAGCTGGTGTTCGGCGAGGCCGATTTGCCGGTGATGCCGTCCGAGACCCATATCGTGCCGGTGCTCGTCGGCGATCCGGACCTGTGCAAGAAGGCCAGCGACCACCTCCTTCACGCCCACGGCATCTACATCCAGCCGATCAACTACCCGACCGTGCCGCGTGGCACCGAGCGCCTGCGCATCACGCCGACGCCCCTCCACGACGACGCGCTGATCGACACGCTGAAGGACGCTCTGGTCGAGACCTGGAACGCCATCGGCATTCCCTTCGCCAGCCAGCAGCCGGCCCAGGCCGAGCGGTCCACCAAGGTGACCCCGCTGGTCGTGTCGCAGGCCGGCGGCTGACACGTCCCATACCGGCCGCGCGCGCCGCGGCCGGGTGACGACCCGCGTCGAAAGGAGCGCTCCATGAAGATTTCGCTGGCGCAGCTTCTGGACAGATTGCCCCTGCCCGCGACCGAACAATGGCCGGACGGCGTATTCGCCGCCGAGGCCATCTCCCATGGCACCATGTCGCTGGAAGTGTTCGCGCCGCGCGGCACCGACCACCAGCGCCCGCATCTGCAGGACGAGCTCTACATCGTCGTCTCGGGCCGGGCGGCGTTCTGGCGCGAGGGCCAGACCGACGACGTGGCGGCGGGCGATGCGCTGTTCGTGCGCGCCGGACAGGACCACCGCTTTACCGACATGTCGGACGATTTCGTCACCTGGGTCATCTTCTGGGGACCGGAGGGCGGCGAGGCGCCCGCCCCGTCACCGTCGGTCTTCGCCGCCATCGACGCCTGATTCCGCCGGCGGCACCGCCACGGTGTCGCCCGGTCGCGCGATGTGCTTGGCCAGAAGCGGCACCATCAGGGCGATGCAGACGAAGCGCACGACGTGGTGGGCCGCCACATAGGCCGGATCGACGTCGAACTGGAACGCCAGAACGGTCAGCGCTTCCAAAGCGCCCGGCGCATAGGCCAGCGCCACCTTGCCGATCGATATCTCCAGCACCAGGACCGCCACGGCGACCGAGATCGCCGAGACCACGATGCCGATGGCAAACGAACCGACTGCCGCGGGCAGCAGCGCGAAGACTCCCTTGCGGTCCAGCCCCTGCAGCCGCGATCCGATCAGCGCCCCCAGAAGGATCAGGCTCGGCACGGCGAGAACGGGCGGAATGGCGACGGTCGCGAATTCGCCGACATGCATGAAGGCGCTGCCGATCAGCGCGCCCAGCATCATGCCGCCCGGCAGCCGTACCAGATGGCCGAGCGCCGCCGCCGCGACGCAGACGAACAGCAGCAGCAGATACTCCGTCAGCGGCCCGTCGGTGCCGCGCGACGCAGCGACGATATCCTCGCCGCCTTCGAACCACCCCAGCACCGGCGTCAGCGCGCCGATCAGGATCAGCAGCCGCACGCTCTGGACGATGGTCACCCGCGGCAGGTCGGCACGGGTTTCCGAGGCCGCCGCCAGCACGAAGGACAGCGCCCCCGGCAGCGAGGCGAACAGCGCGGTGTCCCGGTCCCAGCCGAGGCCGTGGCGGAGGAACGCGCGCGTCACGACGATGACACCCAGAACGCCGAGCATCTGCACGGCGAAGGACAGCGGCCAGATCGCCATCTGGTCGAGGACGGCGGGCGTCACGCCGGAACCGGCCTGCATGCCGAGGATGAAGAAGGCCAGTGTCCGCAACCCCTGCGGAAGCCGCGTGTCGAGACCGGCGACGCTGGCGGCGGAAACGACGAGAACCGGACCGAGCAGCCAGGCGACCGGCAGGCCGAGTGCCGCCGCAACGCCGCCGCCCAGAGCGGCCAGCGCCAGCGTGGCGACGAGATTGCCGATCCGGCGCCGGTCCCAACCCGTCACGCCGAACGGCCGATCCAGTCGGCCAGCCGATCCGCCGCCATCTCCACCTCGTCGAGCCGGCGATGGAAGCAGGCCCGGAACGAGCCCGGCGAGACCGGCCCGAAGGCGGTGCCGGGCGCAAGGCCGACCTTGGCCTCGTCAACGATGCGGAAGGCCGTCTCGCGGGTCTCGGTGATGCCGTCGATGGCGAAGAAGGAATAGAACGCGCCCGCAGGCTGGACAATGGCGACCCGGTTGGTCGCCGCCAGCCGCTCGGTGAAGATGTCGCGCGCCTTGTGGGCCCGTTCCACCTGCATCGTCACGAAGGGCTCGCCTTCGGTGATTGCGGCGATGGCGCCGCGCTGCATGAAGGGGGCGACGCCTGAGGTCGAATACTGGGTGAGATTGGCGATGACGTCGCCGATGGCCGGGGTGGTCTCGATCCAGCCAACCCGCCAGCCGGTCATCGCCCAGTTCTTGGAGAAGGAATTGACGAACAGGATGGCGTCGTCCGGCTCCATGATGTCGTGGAAGGACGGCGCCCGGTCGGCGGCGTAGTAGAAGCGGCTGTAGATCTCGTCGGCGATGATCGTCAGGCCGTGCTGGCGGGCAAGCGCCAGCAGCGCCTTCAGCGTCGCCTGGTCGGCGGTCCAGCCGGTCGGGTTCGCCGGCGTGTTGACGAAGATGGTGCGGGTCTTCGGGCCGATCGCGGCGACGACCTTGTCGAGGTCGAGCTGCCAGCCGGCATCGGTCCAGTCCAGCGCCACTTCCCGGGGCACGGCGCCGCGCACGCCGCAGGCGGCGGCGAAGTTCGGCCAGGCCGGGCCGAAATAGATCAGTTCGTCGCCGGGCGACGCGCTCGCCGCGATCGAAATCTGGATCGCCTGCATGCCCGAACCGGTGACGAAGAAGCGTTCCGGCGAGGATTCGATGCCGTAAAGCCGGGCAGTGTAGTCGCTCAGCGCCTGGCGCAGTTCCGGCAGGCCACGCTGATAGGTGTAGAAGGTCTCGCCCGCCGTCAGGCTCGCGGTCACCGCCTCGGCGATGAAGCCTGGCGTCGGCAGGTCGCCTTCGCCGGCCCAGAGCGGGATCACCCCCTCATGGCCGCGGGCATAGTCGATGACCGCAACGATGCCGCTGGCCGGCGCTTCCACAGCCTCGCGGCTGAGCCGAAATCTGTCGCTCATCAGGGTGCCTTCCGGGGGAAAGTCGATCGGAAACCGGCGACGAATGCGCCGCGTCCCGCATCGCGCTTAACCTCGGAAAATGCAAGCCCGCCGCTGTCAGCGGCGGGCGTCATCGGCGCTGCCGTGTGGCGTCAGACCCGGGTTTCGCGGTTCGAGGCGCTGGCCAGCAGGTCGCGGATTTCCTCCAGCAGCTTCTCGTCGCGCGGCACCTCGGCCACCTCCGGCGGCTTGGCCTCTTCCTTGCGCTTCAGCCGGTTCATCGCCTTGACCACCATGAACAGGATGAAGGCGACGATCAGGAAGTTGATCGACAGGGTGACGAACTGGCCATAGGCGAGCACCGGTCCCTGTTCGCGTGCCGCTTCCAGGCTGGTGGCGGTGACGCCGTCGTCGAGACCAACGAACTTGTTGGTGAAGTCGACGCCGCCCGAGATCGCGGCGATGACCGGCATGAACAGGTCCTTGACCACCGAATTGACGAGGCCGGAAAACGCCGCGCCGATGATGATGCCGATCGCCAGATCGACCATGTTGCCCTTCAGGGCAAATTCCTTGAATTCCTTGAGCATCTCATGATTCCTCTGACGATGGGGCGTCCACTCTACATTTGTGCCGCAGGGGCACAATCGCGCGACGGCCGGAAAACCGGCGATCGCCGGCACCGGCGGCGTCGCGATCTGGACTTGCGCGGGCACCGATGGTTGTGTCGAACGCGCTGCGGCCTGAAGCGGCATTCCGGCTCACCTGCCCCGCAGGGGCGCCGCTCCGCTCCCGTAAGGCCGCCGGGAGGATGAGAATTGCATAGCGGGATCATCGTCTTCACGGCGATCGTCTATCTGTTGCTGCTGTTCGCCGTGGCCTGGTGGGGAGACCGCCGGGCGGCGGCCGGCCGGGCACGCATCAGCCGGCCGGGCGTCTATGCGCTCAGCCTCGCCGTCTACTGCACCTCCTGGACATTTTTCGGCTCGGTCGGCGTGGCGGCGCGCGACGGCCTGTCCTTCCTGGCGATCTATCTCGGCCCGATCCTCGTCTTCGTCTTCGCGCCGGGCTTCATCGAGCGCCTGATCCGCCACGCCAAGGCCGAACGCATCACCACCGTCGCCGACTTCATCGGTTCGCGCTACGGCAAGAACCCATCGGTCGCGGCGCTGGCGACCGTCATCGCCATCGTCGGCACGGTGCCGTACATCGCCCTGCAGCTGAAGGCGATTTCCACCAGCGTCGCCAGCCTCGTCGCCCATTACAGCGCGACGCTGGAAATGCCGCCGCTGTTCAGCGACCTGGCGCTGCTTGTCGCCACCGTTCTCGGCATCTTCGCGGTGCTGTTCGGCACCCGCCACGCCGACGCCACCGAGCATCAGGACGGCCTCGTCCTCGCCGTCGCCATGGAATCGCTGGTCAAGCTCACTGCCTTCCTTGCGGTTGGCCTGTGGGCGACATTCGTCCTGTTCGAGCCGGGCGAATTGTGGAATGCGGCGCTCGCCAGCCCGCGCGTCCTCGCCTCCTTCCAAGGCGGCATCGGTGGGCATTTCATCGCCTCGCTCGGCCTCAGCGCGCTGGTGATCCTGCTCCTGCCGCGGCAGTTCCACATGACCGTCGTGGAAAACCGCACCCGCCACGAGATCCGCCGCGCCCGCTGGCTGTTCCCGCTCTATCTCGTCGTCATCAACCTCTTCGTCGTGCCGATCGCCGTGGCGGGACTGATCACCCTCGGCCCCAGCGTCGATGCCGATCTCTACGTCCTGTCGCTGCCGCTTTCGCAGGGCCAGGACGCGCTGTCGCTGGTGGCCTTCATCGGTGGCCTGTCGGCCGCCACCGCCATGGTGATCGTCGCCAGCGTCGCCCTGTCGATCATGATCTCCAACGACCTCGTGCTGCCGTGGCTCCTGAAGCGCCGCGACCATGCGGTCGACCCCACCCGCGACGAGACCCGACTGATCCTCAATGTCCGACGTTCGGCGATCTTCGTGGTCGTGTTTCTCGGCTACGGCTATTATCGCTACGCCGGGGCCGGCAGCGGTCTCGCCTCGATCGGGCTCCTCTCCTTCGCCGCCATCGCCCAGCTCGCGCCGCCCTTCCTCGCCGGGCTGTACTGGAAGGGCGCCAATGCCCGCGGCGCCACGGCGGGCCTCATCGCCGGCATCATCGGCTGGGCCTGGACGCTGCTCATGCCGGCGCTCTTACGCGGCCAGGCCATCGACGCGACGGCCGTCACCGCCGGTGCCGACCCCGCCGCCGCGCCACTGCTCGATCCGCTGCTCTATGGCTGCCTCGTCAGCCTGTCGGCCAATATCTTCTTCCTCGTCGTCGGCTCGCTCAGCCGCAAGGCGACCCCGCTGGAGCGCATCCAGGCGGCGGTCTTCGCGTCCAGCGACGTCGGTCCCGCAGCCGGCGTGCGGCGCACGCGCGCCGGGGTCAGCATCCGCGAGCTCAAGGCGACCATCGCCCGCTATCTCGGCTCGGACCGCACCGAGCGCTCGTTCCGCAGCTTCGCCGAGGCCGAGCACCGGACCATCGACGACGACGACACGGCCGATTCCGCGACGATCCGGTTTTCCGAGCAGCTTCTGGCGGCCGCCATCGGCTCGGCCTCGTCGCGGCTTGTCCTGTCGCTCCTGTTCCAGCGCCATGCCGATTCCAGCCGCTCGGCGCTGCAGCTCCTCGACGACGCCTCCGAGGCGCTGCAATACAATCGCGACCTCCTGCGGATCGCGCTCGAACAGGTCGACCAGGGCCTCGCCATCTTCGATGCGGACTACCGGCTGACCTTCTGGAACCGGCAGTTCCGCGATCTCGTCGGCCTGTCCTCGGAGTTCGGCCAGATCGGCACGCCGATGACCGTCGTCCTCGACGAGCTGATCGAGGCCGGCGAGATCGACCGGCCGGAATACGACACCAGCTTCGAGGTGCTGACCCGGCCGCCGGCTTTGCGCCAGATCAGCCTGCGGCGTTCCGGCCGCGTCCTGGAATTCCGCTCCAACCGCATGCCGGAAGGCGGCCTCGTCGCCACCGTCTCGGACATGACCGAGCGGGTGCGCCGCGCCGCCGCCCTGCGCGAGATGAACGAGAATCTGGAAGAGCGGGTGCGCATGCGCACCGGCGAGCTGACGACGGCCAACGAAGAGCTCGGCAAGGCGCGGCTGGCGGCCGACGCGGCCAATCTCGGCAAGACGCGCTTCCTGGCCGCCGCCGGCCACGACATCCTGCAACCGCTCAATGCTGCCCGGCTCTACGCCGCAGCGCTCGAAGAGCGCAGCCTCGGCGGGCAGGAGACCGAGATCGCCGCCAATATCGGCTCGTCGCTGGAGGCCGTCGAGGCGATCATCGGCGCGGTGCTCGACATCTCGCGGCTGGAAGCCGGCGGCATGCAGGCCAAGATCGAGGACTTTCCGCTCGACCGGCTGTTGCGCCAGATCGAGACCGACATGAAACCGCTGGCCGACGAAAAGGCCATCGCGCTGCGCTTCGTGCGCACCGGCGTCTCGGTCCGCTCGGATCGCAATCTGCTGCGCCGGCTGATCCAGAACCTCGTCTCCAACGCCATCAAATACACCCGCGCCGGCAAGGTCGTGGTCGGGGTGCGCCATCGCACCGGCGGACGGATCGACGTGGAGATCGCCGACAGCGGCATCGGCATTCCGGCCGACAAGCTGGAGGCGATCTATCACGAGTTCGTCCGCCTCGACGAAGGCAGCCGGACCGCCCGCGGACTAGGGCTCGGCCTGTCCATCGTCGATCGCATCGCCCGGGTGCTCGACCATCCGATCGAGGCGACATCGGAGCATGGCCGGGGTACCCGCTTCCGGGTGACGCTACCGGTGGCCGACGTCACGCCCGTCACCGCGCCCCAGACCGCGCTGCTGCCCGCCCGGGCCGGGCTGGCGCTGGCCGGAACGCGGGTCCTGTGCATCGACAACGAGGTGGCCATCCGCGAAGGCATGCGGGTGCTTCTCGCCGGCTGGGGCTGCGAGGTCGCGGCCTATGGTTCGGCGTCGGAAGCGATCCCCGATCTCGGGCGGCGCGGCATCGTGCCTGACATCGCCCTCGTAGACTATCATCTCGACGAGGGGACCGGCCTCGACGCGGTGACGGCGCTGCGCCGGGTGTTCGGCCACGAACTGCCGGTGATCCTCGTCACCGCCGACCGGTCGCCGGACCTGCGCGAGCAGGCGGCGGGGATGGAGGTGGACATTCTGACCAAGCCGCTGAAGCCGGCCTCGCTGCGCGCCGCCATGGGTCGCAAGCACGGCCGCCGCGAAGCCGCGGAATAGTGGCCGGCAGCAGCGCCGCCCCATGGCGGGTGGCATGGATCGAATACGTCTGCGGCGCGCGGCTCAGCCGGCGAGTCCGCTCTCCAGATCGATGCCGAGCCGCGACAGGCGGATCACCGCCTGGGTACGGCTGTCGACGCCCAGCTTCAGGAGCACCGCCGAGACATGCGCCTTGATGGTGGCTTCGGAGATGCCGAGCTCGTAGGCGATCTGCTTGTTGAGAAGCCCGCGCCCCAGCATGGTCAGCACCCGCGTCTGCTGCGGCGTCAGGGTGCGGATGCGCTGGATCAGCTCGGTGACCTCCGGGTCGCGCTCCGATTCCAGCGAGATGTCCGGCGGCAGGAAGACCTCGCCGGCCAGAAGCGCCAGGATCGCCTCGCGGATCTCGGCAAAGCCGGAGGATTTCGGGATGAAACCGGAGGCGCCGAGATCGAGGGCTCGCGCCACGATCGGCGCGTCCTCGCTGCCCGAGACGATGGCGATGGGCACCGAGGGGTGGTCGGCGCGCAGGAGCGCCATGCCCGACAGGCCGCTGGTTCCCGGCATGTTCAGATCGAGCAGCATCAGATCGGCCTCGGGATTGGCGGCCAGCGCCGCCGCGGCCTGATCGAAATCCGCCGCCTCGACGATCTCGGCCGTGTCCGGCAGCGACGTCAGGATCTCCCGCAGCGCGCCGCGAAACAGCGGATGATCGTCGGCCACGATGAAGACGTAGCGCATGCCCCTGTTCTCCCCCTGCCTTTTCAGCCGGATACCGGCTGCGACGCGCTCCCACTTCGTCGCGGCCCTTCTTGGCCCGGCTGCCCGGCGGGATCAACCCGCGGTGATTCCGGCCTCAGCCCAGCGTACCGGAAAAGTGCAGCACGATCTCGCGCGAATGCGGGCGCGCCCGATGCTCGACGACATAGATGCCCTGCCAGGTGCCCAGCATCATGCGGCCGCCCGACACCGGCACGGCGACGCTGGTTCCCGTCAGCACGGTCTTGATGTGGGCCGGCATGTCGTCCGGGCCCTCCATGGTGTGGACATAGGGCGCACCGGAGGGTGCCAGCCGGTCGAGGGCGTTCAGGAGGTCGTGCTGGACGTCGGGATCGGCGTTTTCCTGGATGGTCAGCGACGCCGAGGTATGGCGGATGAACACCGTCAGCAGCCCCTCGCCGACGCCCGCCGCGGTGAGACGTTCGGCGATCGCGGCGCTGATGTCGGTCATCGAGCGCCCTCTCGTGGCGACGCTGAGGGTTTCGATATGCTGATCCATAGGCTTTGCCCCGTTGTCGTCTGATGCGGCCTGCGCCTTTGCCACACGCCGCGCCCTACACCTGTGGAGGCCATGTCCTAGCTTCTCCGGCGCAAACAGGGAAACGGCAATGACCAAGACGCGACTGACCATCGACCCGGCAGCATTCGACCCGGCGCAGGCGGACCCCGAGCTGGTCGCCCTGAACGAGAAGATCATCAGGGATCAGAAGGCGCTGCCCGATCCCTGGTCGCTGCCGGTGGAGACGGTCCGCAAGGCGCGGCGCGAGGGCCGCGGCATCCTCCCGATCGGGCCGCGCGAGAAGAACGCCGAGGAGATCATCCATATCGGCGGCGCCGGCCGCGAGATCCCGGTGCGGGTGTTCCGGCCGCGCGACGGGCAGACCCGCGGCACCTTCCTGCATATTCATGGCGGCGGCTGGGTGTTCGGCGCCGCCGACGAAGCCGACGCGCGGCTGCGCCGCATGGCCGACAATACCGGGCTGACCGTCGCCTCGGTCGAATACCGGCTGGCGCCCGAATTTCCGCATCCGGCGGCCTTGCACGACTGCACCGACATCGCGGTGGCGCTGGCCAACGGCCATCTCGACCTGCCGCGCGGCTTCCTGGCGATCGGTGGTGAATCGGCCGGGGCGCATCTCGCCGTCCTGACAATGCTGCGGCTGCGCGACGAATACGGCCTGACGCCATTCCGCGCCGCCAATCTGGTTGCCGGCTGCTACGATCTGTCGCTGACCCCGAGCGTGCGCAATTGGGGCAAGGAGCGGCTCGTCCTCAACACCGACGACGTCATGGAATTCGTCATGCGGCTGGTGCCGGAGAGCGTCTCGCTCAAGGACCCGGCGGTCTCGCCGCTCTACGCCGACCTGGCCGGGCTGCCGCCGGCCCTGTTCAGCTGCGGCACGCGCGACCTCCTGATCGACGACACGCTGTTCATGGCGATGCGCTGGATGGCGCAGGGCCTTGAGGCCGAACTGTCACTGACCAATGGCGGCTGCCACGTCTTCGAAGTGTTTCCGACCGCCGCCGGCGAGCGCTCCCTCGACACGATGGAAGCCTATCTGAGGCGCCGGGTCAGCTTCCCGGTCTGACGCCATCCCGTCCTTCCGTGGCGCGTCAGGTCCGGCCAGGCATGTCCGTATCGGTGTTCGCATTATCCGACGGGGTCTCGCCGCGAATGTCCTCGTCGAGCTCCCTGACGATGTCGGCGAAGCCCCGGAACAGTTTCTGCATCTGGTCGACGGCCCGATCGGCATCGTCGCTGTCGATCAGGGCCCGGCGGCCCTCTTCCAGTTCCTCAACCCGGGCTTCGAGATCGTCGAGGCGGGCGGCAAGATCGCCATCACCGCTTGTGTCGCTGCCCCCGCCGAGTGTCGCATCGGTGCAGACGATGGCGTCGCCCGCGACCCGGCAGAACTCGACATCGCCGGTCACCGTGTCGAGCCGCGCGACGCCGCCATCGACGGGTTGCATCTCGTAGCGTCCGCCGGCCGTGTCGATGAGCGACTGTGCGGCCGCCGGCGTCGCCAGCAGCGCGGTTGCGGTCAGGATTGTCGTCAGCACATATCCGGCCATGGCGGCCTCCCGTTGCTTAGGTGGATGGCCGGCACGCTCCGGCCCTCGAGTCGATGCTAGACCGGGGACGTGACCACCTCGTGGCGGCGGACGGCCATTCGGCGCGATTGCTTTTTGCCGATGCCTCTGGCAACCGATGAAGCATGGTTGAGCCGATATACAAGATCGCGCCGCGGGCGCTGTGGGAGGCCGCGAAGGCCAAGGGCCGCTTCGACGGCGCACCGGTGGACGAGGCGGATGGCTATATCCATTTCTCGACCGGCCAGCAGGCCCGCGAGACGGCGGCCCGGCATTTCGCCCGCCAGGACGATCTCCTGCTGATCGCGGTCGATCCGGCCCGGCTTGGCGACGCCCTGCGCTTCGAGCCGTCGCGCGGTGGCGCGTTGTTCCCGCATCTCTATGGTCCGCTGCCGCTGGAGGCGGTGCTGTGGGTCGAGGACCTGCCGCTCGGCGTCGACGGCAATCACCAGTTCCCCGGCTCCGTCAGGTGAGACGTCTCTACCGGCTGGCACGCCCGGCCATCTTCCGCCTCGATCCCGAGCGCAGCCACGGCCTGTCGATCGCCGCTCTGAAGAGCGGCCTCGTGCCGCGCGCCGACACCCCGGTGGACAATCGTCTGCGCGTCGCGGTGGCCGGCATCGGCTTTCCCAATCCGCTTGGCCTCGCCGCCGGTTACGACAAGAATGCCGAAGTGCCCGACGCCGCGCTGCGGCTCGGCTTCGGCTTCGCCGAGGTCGGCACGATCACGCCGAAGCCGCAGGAGGGCAACCCCAAGCCCCGGGTCTTCCGCATCACCGCGAAAGAGGCGATCATCAACCGCCTCGGCTTCAACAATGAGGGTCATGCCGAGGCCTTCGCGCGGCTGTCCGCCCGCGCCCGCAAGCCGGGCATCGTCGGCGTCAATGTCGGGGCCAACAAGGACGCGATCGACCGGGTCGCCGACTATGTCGAGGGCATCAACGTCTTCGCCCCGGTCGCCAGCTATCTGACGATCAACATTTCCTCGCCCAACACGCCGGGCCTGCGCGCGCTGCAGAGCGGCTCGGAACTCGACCGGTTGCTGCGCTCGGCCGTGGCGGCGCGGGACGGCTATGCCGCCCTGTCGGGCACGGCGAAGACGCCGCTGTTCCTGAAGGTGGCGCCGGATCTGACCGAGGAGCAGATCGAGGAGATCGCCGGCGAGGTCACGCGCCGCGGCATCGACGGCATGATCGTCTCCAACACGACCCTGTCGCGCGAGGGGGTCACCGGCCTGCCGGATGCCACCGAGGCAGGTGGCCTGTCGGGAGCACCGCTGGCACCGCGCGCGACCTATGTGCTGGCGCGGTTCCGCAAGGCGCTCGGCCCCGACATGCCGCTGATCGGCGTCGGCGGGATCGACAGTGCCGCCGAGGCGATCCGGCGGATCGAGGCGGGCGCCGACCTGCTGCAGCTCTATACGGCGCTGGTCTATCATGGGCCCGAACTGCCGGGCGCCATCCTCAAGGGAATCCTGCGCTATCTCGACCGGGTTGGGGTCGCCAGCCTGCGCGATCTGCGCGACCGCGGCGTCGATGCCGTTCTGGCCAATCCGCCCACGGACTGAGCGGCAAGCGCCTCCCAGCATGGCGGGGGACGCCGCGGGCTCAGGCCCAGGCGAAGGCGAGGCCCGGAGAGGCATGGAAGCTCGCCGGCGGCTTGCAGTGCGGCGGCGGGTTGGACATTCCCTCCTGCAGATACTGCATGATCCGGAAGACGTCATGGCGCACGAAGGGCTTGGGCAGGACGCCATGTCCGCCGGCAAAATCCTCCGGCAGCTTGCGCGGATTGCCGGTCACGAAGACCACCATGGTCTCGGGCCAGATGCTGCGGATATGGGTGCAGACATCGATGCCGCTCGAATTCTCGGCCAGATGCAGATCGACGAAGGCAACGTCCGGCGCCAGATCGCGGGGCAAGGCCTGCACCTCACGCAGCGACGCACATTCGCCGGCGACCTCGTAGCCCGCATCCTCGATCATGGCTTCCATGTCCATGGCGAGGAGCGCTTCGTCTTCGACGATCAGGAACTTGAGCGCGGGCATGTTCAGGCAGCTCCTGCTTCGTCCGGCTGGTGCAGCGGGAAGCGGATGGACACATGGGTTCCGGACGCGGCGCCGTTCCAATCGGTTTCGGCGCCGATCTGGCGCGACAGGCGCGCGATCAGCGAGCGTCCCACCGAGCCGGTGGTGATCCGGGTTGCGTCGAAACCCGGACCGTCGTCGCGCAGATCGATCATGGCATGGCCGTCGACCTGTCGGACCTCGAGGCGCAATTCGCCGCTTCGTCCGTCGGCATAGGCGTGCTTGACGGCATTGGTGATCAGTTCGTTGAGGATCAGGCCGACCGGCGCCGCCTTGTTCGCCGGGATCGGGACGGGCTCGCACTGGCTGTTCAAACGGATGTCCTCGCGACCGCTGGCGCCCAGAACGTCTGAAGCCAGGCTGTCGGCGAAGGCGCCCACGTCGAACCGGGTCACGTCGTCGGCCTGGTAGAGCCGGCGATGGACGGCGGCCAGGGCGTCGATGCGCTCCAGCATGGTTTCCAGCGTCTCGCGGAACTTCGGATCGGGGATCGAGCGCATCTGGAGCCGCAGCAGCGAGCCGATCATGGTCAGGTTGTTCTTGACCCGGTGATCGACCTCGTTGAGCAGCAGCGTCTTGGCTTCCAGCGCCGCCTGCAGGTCCCGGGTGCGGGCATGCACCTGCGCCTCGACATCCTCCTTGCGGCGGGCCAGCGCCTGCTCGGCCTCGACCCGATCGGTCATGTCGAGCTGCGAGGCGAAGAAGAACTGGACGTCGCCGTCCTCGCCGCGCACCGGGCTGACATAAAGCGAATTCCAGAAGGCGCTGCCGTCCTTGCGATAATTGCGCAACTGGACGTTCACCGCCTCTTCCCTCGCGATCGCCTGGCGCAGACGGTCCACCTCGGCCGGATCGGTGTCAGGCCCCTGGAGGAACCGGCAGTTGCGGCCGATGATCTCGTCGCGCTCGTAGCCGGAGAGGTCCTGGAAGGCCTTGTTGGCGAAGACAATCGGATTGTCGGCCTGCCGGGGATCGGTGATGATCATCGGCATGCGGGTTCCGCGAATGGCAGCCGCGAAGGGGTCGCCCCGGCCCTGCTCGTGGCCGATGATTTCGGTAAGATGCCAGTCGTCGCGCTGCTTCATGTCCTGCTGCCGTCGGTTCCCGTAAGTCCGGTCGGCGGCGAGGCGCAACCTGAAGATGGGTAAAGATGGTCAGCTAACGGCAAGTCCCGGTTTCCGTTCCGTCGAACTTTCGTCTTGTCTGTGGACAACGTTACCGCACTGCAGCGTCTTCCCGTCCGCCCGGCCATGACAGCACGGTGAAGGTCTCGGCCCGCTGCCGCGGCACCAGCGCAAGCAGGCTGATGCCGCGAAAGCCGAGGAAGCCCAGAAGCGCCAGCCACAGGCCCGTATTGCCGTAGAACGGCGTCAGCGCGTAGGCCGCCGCCGCGAAGGCGAAAAAGGCGGCGATCATCATGTTGCGCATGGTTCGCGACCAGGTGGCGCCGATGAACACGCCGTCCATGATGAAGGCCAGTGCGCCGGCGACCGGCGTCAGCGCCGCAAACAGCAGATAGTCCCCGGCCATCTGCCGCACCGCCGGGTCCGTCGTCAGTCCGGCGATCAGCGCCTCGCCGGCGAAGAGGAACACCGCCGAGACGACCAGCGACACGGCCACGCCCCACAGGATGGTGAGGCGGACGGCACGGTCGAAGGCCGGCCGGTAGCGCGCCCCGATGGAACGCCCGACCAGTTGCTCGGTGGCCGTCGCCATGCCGTCGAGAAAATAGCTGCCGACCGCGAAGAAGTTCATCAGGATGCCGTTGGCCGCCAGCACCAGCGTGCCGAACTGGGCACCGAGCCGCGCGAACAGCATGAAGGCGCCGAGCAGGCAGAAGGAGCGGATCATGATGTCGCGATTGACCGCGATCATCCGCACGAAGCCGGCCCGCTCGAAGACCCGCGAACGGGACGGCCGGTCGGCGGCGTCGAAACGCCGCAAGACGACGAGGAAGCCGACAAGGGCGCCGATCGCCTCGCCGCAGACCGTGCCGACGGCAACGCCGGCGATGCCGTATTCCATCACCAGGCCGAACAGGATCGACAGGGCGATGTTGCTGCCGTTGACGACGAATTGCAGGGCGAGCCCCAGGCCGCCCCGGCCGCAGCCCAGCACATGGCCGAGAATGGCGTAGTTGAGAAAGGCGAAGGGCGCCGAGAACATCCGCACGAAGACGTAGAGCCCGGTCGCGGCCACGACGCCCGGCCCCGGCGCGATGGCCAGAAGGCCGAGCCCGGTGATCAGCGGCTCGGCGGCGATCAGCCCGGCGCCGATCAGCAGCGACAGCACCACCGAGCGCCAGAACACCGCCTGCACCTCTCGGCCGTTCTCCTCGCCCGCCGCCTGCGCCGTCAGCCCGGTCGTGCCGGAGCGCAGGAAATTGAAGGTGGCGAAGGCGAAATCGAAGATCAGCGCACCGACCGCCAGCCCGCCCAGCGCCGTCGCATCGCCGATCCGCCCGACCACCGCCGTATCGGTCAGCCCGATCAGCGGCGTCGTCAGGAAGGCCAGCGTCATCGGCAGGGTGATCTTCCAGACGTCACGATGGGTGACCGCAAAGGGGCGCGAGCGCAGCGTCTGCCCGCCCGGCTCCGCGCCGCCGCCGCCGGGGCTGTCGTCCTGATCGATCATCTCGTGCATGGGCGGCAGGTTGCACCGGCATCGCATGGGCGCAAGCAAAACCTTGCCGCGGTGAATCCCGGCCAGGCCGCCCTAGCTTGTCGCCGAATGCCCCTTCCGATCATCCACCATCCCGCCTTCGACGCGGATTTCGACGCCGCGCACCGGTTTCCGATGTCGAAATTCTCGCGGCTCGCCGAAATCCTCGTCGAGGACGGGCTCGTCGCGCCCGGCGGCTATCACGAACCGGCCCCGGCGCCGCAGGACTGGCTGCGGCTGGCGCATGACCCGCTCTATGTCGAGCAGGTGCTGTTTTCGGCCGTGCCGGCCGAGATGGAGAAGGCGATCGGCTTCCGGGTGGACGAGAAGGTGGCGCTGCGCTCGCGCTGTGCGACCGGCGGCACGGTGCTGACCGCCCATCTGGCGCTTGTCGAGGGGCTTGCCTGCAACACGGCCGGCGGCAGCCATCATGCGGCTCGGGACGGCGGCGCCGGCTTCTCGGTGTTCAACGACGTGGCGGTGGCCGCTTCGTTGCTCCTGGCCGACGGCGATGCCAGCCGCGTCCTGATCGTCGATTGCGACGTCCATCAGGGTGACGGCACGGCGCGCATCTTCGCCGACGAGCGGCGGGTCTTCACCCTGTCGCTGCATGGCGCCAGGAACTATCCGGTGCGCAAGGCGCAGTCCGATCTCGACGTGCCGCTGGCCGACGGCACCGGCGACGCCGACTATCTCGACGCCCTCGCGCCGGCGCTCGCCGAAGGGCTTCGCCGGTCGCTCCCCGACATCGTCTTCTACAATGCAGGCGTCGATCCGCACGAAGACGACCGGCTCGGCCGCCTGGCGCTGAGCGATGCCGGCCTGGCCGAGCGCGACCGCACGGTGATCGGGACCTGCCGCGATGCCGGCATCCCCGTCGCCTGCGTCATCGGCGGCGGCTATTCCCGCGACATCGACGCGCTCGCCCGCCGCCATTCGATCCTGCACCGGGTGGCATCGGAGTTCGCCTGAGCAAACTCTTGCGATGACGCCGCTAGCGGCGTCCCAGGGTCAGCAGCCGCGAAATGATGAAGATCGGGATCACGATGGCCGCGCCGAGCAGGAAATAGTCCAGCGCCCGGTCGAGCGAGCCGAAGATATTGTACCAGAGCCAGTCGAACAGATCGACGAACCAGTCGATAACGTCGGCGGGGCTCCAGGACAGCCAGGACAGGATCACGCCGACGACGATCGACAGGAGGATCAGCCGCATGATCACGCCGAGCGGCGAGCCCCCGAGAAACCTGTTTACCCGTTCCGACATGTTGCACTGCTCCGCCGCGTCCCTGCCCGGCAGGTAGGCGGTCGCGCCGCGCGGCACAAGCCCGCAGCACTGGTGAACCCGCGCAGAGCCCTGCCCCGGCAGCCCTTCGGCGCCCTATTCCGGCATCGGCTCGGGCAGCATCGCCTGCAGGGTTTCCAGCCGGTCCGCCTCGAAGGCCGGCTTGTCCCATCTGAGCCGCGAGACACGCGGAAAGCGCATGGCGACGCCGCTCTTGTGGCGGCTCGACCGGGCCAGTCCCTCGAAGGCGACTTCCAGGACGAGGCCGTGATCGGGCTCGGCCCGCACCGAGCGTACGGGACCGAAGCGCTCGATCGTGTTGTCGCGGACATATTTGTCGAGCTGCTTCAGCTCCTCGTCGGTGAAGCCGAAATAGGCCTTGCCGACCGGCACCAGTTCGGGATCGTCCATCGGCCCGGTCCAGACGCCGAAGGTATAGTCGGAATAGAAGCTCGACCGTTTGCCGTGGCCGCGCTGGGCATACATCAGTACCGCGTCGACGAGATGCGGATCCTGCTTCCACTTGAACCACGGCCCTTTCGGCCGGCCCGGCACATAGGTCGAGTCCCAGCGCTTCAGCATCACCCCCTCGATCACCGGATGCGGCGGGCCGGCGCGCAGGCGTGCGAGTTCGTCGAAATCGGAAAAGGCGAGGAAGGGCGAGACGTCGAACCGGGTCGGCTCCAGGCCGGCGACGAAGCGGTCGAGCCGCTTGCGGCGCTCGGCAAAGGGCAGCGCCCGCAGATCCTCGTCGCCGTCCTGCAGGAGATCATAGGTCCGCAGGAACACCGGATAGCGCTTCAGGACGGCCGCCGAGACCGTCTTGCGGTTCAGTCGCTGCTGCAGGTCGGAGAAGGTGCCGACGACGATGTCCTCGCGCGGTGCCCCCTCATGCGCCTCGACCTTCGGCGTGCCGCCGCCCTGCGGCTGCGGCGTGGCGACCAGCAACTCGCCGTCGAGCGCGCCCTCATAGATCATGAAGTCGAGAAGATCGGGAAAGGCGTTGGAGATGTCGTCGCCGGTGCGCGAATACAGCCGCCGCGTGCCGTTCTCGGCCGTCGCCTGGACGCGGATGCCGTCCCATTTCCACTCGGCCGCATAGGTCTCGGGATCGATGCGGCCGTAATCCGGCTCCTCCAGCGCCTGCGACAGCATCACCGGGCGGAACGGCGAGGCCGCCGCCGAGACCGGCTTGGCGTCGCGGCCCTCCAGCCAGGCGAACAGGCTTTCATAGGGCAGTTTCAGCCCGTGCCAGAGCTCCTCGATCTCGGCCACCGGCCGGTCGCCGAACTCGGCCAGGGCCTGCTTGGCGAGACGCGAGGAGACGCCGATGCGCATGGCGCCGGTGACGAGCTTCAACAGCGCGTAGCGGCCCGAGGAATCCAGCCGGTCGAGCCAGGCCTCGACGAGCGCCGGGCCGTCCTTGCGGGTCGCGGCGTCCAGCGTCTCCACCACCTCGGCCAGCGTCGGCGGATCGGCCGGCCGGGCGGCGCCGTCCAAGGGCGACGGCCAGACCAGGGCGATGGTCTCGGCCAGATCGCCGACATAATCGTAGGAATAGCCGAACAGCACCTCGTCCATGCGGCTTGCCATCAATTCGCGCAGCATGGCCGGCTTGACGCTGCGCACGTCGAGATCGCCGGTGATCGCCGCCAGCGCATAGCCGCGCTCGGGGTCGGGCACCTGGCGGAAGAAATCCACCATCAGGCGCAGCTTGCCGTTGCGCGACGGCGTCAGGACCAGGCGGTCGAGGAGTTCGGCAAAGCGCTTCATGGGGTCCCGGAACGGCTGCGGATCGGCGATGGCGGGGCACATAGGGCGCGGCCGCCGTGCCGCATCGTCCCCGAGGCAGCGCTTGCCGCCTTCGGTCGGCTCAGACGGCGGCAGCCGGCATCTGGCGGGCGCCGCGCACGCTGCGCAGCCGCAGATGGTGGCGGGCGGTGAAGACGGCGTCGGCCTCCATGCCGGGCTCGCGCAGCAGCCATTCCAGATAGGCGTCCGGCACCTCGGCGAGGGCGACGCCCTTGTGGCGGCCGAAGCGCAGACGCGCCAGCAGCGCCGGCTCGTTCGAGACCCGCTCGGCCCGCTCCAGAAAATCGTCGACGTCGTGGCAACGCGGCATCAGCGTCGCCGCGATGGTCCGCAAGAGCACCGCCGTGCAGACCGCGTCGTAGAGCGCCCGGTGCGGATGCAGCCCTTCCAGCATCGGTCGGACTTCGGACAGGTCCAGCGGCACGTATTTGACCAGGCTCTGCAGGCCGTGCGCCCGCACCTGCGGAAAGGCCCGCAACGCCAGCTTGTAGGTGCACAGCCAGCGCCCGGTCAGCCGCAGCCGCGAGCGATCGAAGCTGGCCCGCTGGGCGGCATAGAGCCCGGCCGACGCGAAGGGCCGGACCGCCTCGGCAAAGGGTGGTGCGCCTTCCAGCATGGCGTCGCTGATCTGGTGGACCTTGCGGGCATGCGGATTGATCGCGACGCCGGCGGGATCGCACAAGGTCTGCAGCGGGTTGCCGATCGTCCCGGTCGCCAGATCCACATCGATCGAGCCGATCTCGATGACGGCGTCCTCTTCCAGCCGGTGCCCAGCCGTCTCCACATCGATGACGCGGACAATCGTCGGCCCGGGCTCGGCAAAGAGCGAGGGCGTGGTGGGCACGGGCGGGAACAGGTCGGACATCGCCTGCCAAGATCGGTCGTCGCGGTCCGGCGCGCAAGATGGTGCGACCGCCTGTCCGGGAAAGCGGCGCCCTGCCCGGCGATGGCGCTATCGAACACGCGCCGGGCCACCCCCGACACCGATCTTTGCAGGGCCCGAGCGATCTGCTACGACCTCATACTCTTACGTTTACGTCAAAATCATAGGTGCGATCCTGGCCCTCCCCACGCTTCTCGAAGGTCGCCTGCGGCTGCCGGTCATCGCCGCGCCGCTGTTCATCATCTCGCATCCGGCGCTGGTCATTGCCCAGGCCAAGGCCGGCATCGTCGGCGCCTTCCCGGCGCTGAACGCCCGTCCGGCGGCGCAGCTCGACGAATGGCTGTGCGAGATCGAGGAGGCGCTGGCCGCCCACGACCGCGCGCATCCCGAGCGGCCGGCCGCGCCCTTCGCCGTCAACCAGATCGTCCACCGCTCCAACACCCGGCTGGAGGAGGATCTGGCGGTCTGCGTCAAGCACAAGGTGCCGATCGTCATCACCTCGCTGGGCGCACGACCCGAAGTGAACGAGGCGGTGCATTCCTATGGCGGAATCGTGCTGCACGACGTCATCGACGACCGCTTCGCCCGCAAGGCGATCGAGAAGGGCGCCGACGGCCTGATCGCGGTGGCGGCCGGCGCCGGCGGCCATGCCGGCACGCTGTCGCCCTTCGCGCTGATCCAGGAAATCCGCCAATGGTTCGACGGGCCGGTGTTCCTGTCCGGCGCCATCGCCACCGGCGATGCGGTGCTCGCGGCCCAGGCCATGGGTGCCGATGGCGGCTATATCGGCTCGGCCTTCATCGCCACCGACGAGGCGCGGGCCGCCGAGGACTACAAGCAGGGCATTGCCCGCGGCCGGGCCAGCGACATCGTCTATACCGACCTCTTCACCGGCATCCACGGCAACTACCTGCGCGAATCCATCGTGGCCGCCGGCCTCGACCCGGACGCCCTGCCCGGCAGCGATCCCAGCCAGATGGATTTCGGCGGCAGCGCCAAGCCCAAGGCCTGGAAGGAGATCTGGGGTTCGGGCCAGGGCATCGGCGCGGTGCGCTCGGTCGGTCCGGCCAGCGCCCTGGTCGATCGCCTCGCCGCCGAATACGACGCCGCCAGGCGCCGCATCTGCGGCTGACGCGGCCCGCTACACGCCACCGGCCGGCGGCGCATCGCACAATCGTGCCGCGCCGCCGCCCCATGTCGCTTTCCCGCTTGAACCCGACCGCGTTTCCCGCTATCAGGGCGCCGTCCGCGGATTTCGATCCGATCCGGACCGTGCCGCTTTAGCTCAGTTGGTAGAGCACGTCATTCGTAATGACGGGGTCGCGTGTTCGAGTCACGCAAGCGGCACCATTTCTTCAATCACTTAGACGCTGCGCTCGAGAATGGGCGGGAACACGCCGAATGGCGTGAGGTCTTGTCGCGTCACACCGACCCTCACAACTATCTTGTTGGCGGCACTCCGCCTCCGGGCAACAGCGTCTGCAGTTTTATGCTGGTGCAGCGGCAGCTCCGTTACGCGCATCTTGAAATCGCCGGGCGCAGGATGCTTGCAGTACGCTGCTCGCCGCGGCTCAGTTCGGAGACTGCGACCAAGCGTTGGTATTTGATCTGCACACCGGAAACGAACCACTTGAATACGAACACGCCCGCACCCTCCTGGCAGGATGCCCCCTGCGTAGACCGTAGGTATCTGCGAGATACTTGCATTGGCGGCGCTTTGTCAGGACCGCAGTTGCCGAAAACTTTCGGCAGGACGGATTAGTCCGGCGGCGTTTTGGACTGGCGCCCCAAATAGGCCCGCCCCAGCCATACGGCGCAACGGTGAGTGCGAGTGCACAACTTCAAGTTGACCGCTCGACGAAATGGAGCAACTTGATGGACCCTCAGGCCTACTAGGCGCTATCGTCGGAGCAGCACCAGCTCCTGAGGTCGTCTATGCTTGTACCGTTCCTTGCGGGTCTGATTTTCCGCTCGTGGTGGACAGTGCCCGTGCTGGCTTCGATCAGCATCGCTATTTCGCTATACCGTGTCGCTGGCTGGCAGTTGGCTGCATGGGAGGCGCTGCTCTCTGTTCGGTTGGAAGGCTGGCTGCACTTGGTCGGTGTGCCGATCGTGGTCACGAGCTTTGCCTTTGGTGTCGGAAAGCTAGTCGCCTATCTGTGGCGCCGTTGGCGCAGGTCATGACTGCGATCGTAGCCGTGCTGGCTGAGATCATGTGGGGGTTGGTGATTCTCGCGTGGATTCATTGGGGGCTGCTGGCCATTCAGCATCCGATCTATACGTTGCCGCTTTTGCGCATTGTTGGCTGGCTGGTTTGGCTCATCGGCCTGCTGTGGCTCTACAACCTTACACCGGCGGCGCTGGAGATACTCGGACAATAATTACGCCTTAACGACTGATCTTCATCGTAGTTGTGGAAGTATGGATTTGGGCATTCAGCGCTGCCCTCTCGTGCTCGAATCGGGATCAAGAAATAGCTATAATAGGCTCGTGTGAGCGATCGAGGCGGCGCATGCGGTCATTCCGCTGCTACGATAGCAGCGACCCGCTCCCTCCCCGCAACGTCCCGTAAACGACTGTTGTGATATCGAACTGTCTTCGTCACAACAATCAGAATGGCTGATGCTGCGTCACACCGAGCCCGTCGAGGTCTACAAAGCTCTGGTCGCGGCGCTGGCCGACAATCTTCTGCCCACCGCTTCGATCGGCGTGACGTTCTTCAGCATCGGGCTCTACGCCTATCTCGAAACCGGTGCGGTCGAGGCGCTCGCCATTACGGTCTTCGGGGTCGCGGCCTCACTCGGCAAGGCGCTGTTCATCCTCGTCCATTGCCGGTCCATCGCCGGGCCGACGCCCGCGCTGGCGGACTTCCGCAAGGTCGAAGCCGGACACGCGATCACGAGCTGGTGCATGGCGGCGCCGATAGGCGCGCTCGGCGCGTTCCTGTTCTCGCGGCCCGATCTGTCGCTGCATATCGTGGCGACGGCGCTGCTGTTCGGCTATTGCGCCGGCGTCGCCACCCGGATCTCGGTGCGGCCGCGGATCGCGACGGGGGCGGTTCTCCTGGCGGCGGGACCGGCGATCCTGTCGGCGGCGTTCTACATCGAGGACGCCCGGCTTCTCACCGGCGCCGTGTTCCTGCTGTTTCTTCTCAGCGCGCTCGAAACCATCGCGCATCTTCACCGCAGCGCCTGCCGCCTGATCACCATGCGCCTGCAGATGGCGACATTGGCGCGGCGCGATCCGCTGACCGAACTCTTCAACCGTCTGGGCCTGCGCAAGGCGTTCGACGCATTGCCCCGGGAGGATCGCAGCCGGGTCGCCGTCCACGTCTTCGACCTCGACGGTTTCAAGGCGGTGAACGACACCTTCGGGCATGGCGTCGGGGACCGGCTGCTGGAGGAGGTCGCGAGCCGCCTGCGCCGGATCGCGGGACCGGGTGACATCGTCGCCCGCATCGGCGGCGACGAGTTCGTGGTCGTCCAGCCGAGTATCGAGGATCCGGCCGCCCCGGACAGGCTCGCCCAGCGCATTCACGCCGGCCTGAGCGAAGCCTATGCGATAGACGGCGGGCATGAGATCCACGTCGGCCTCAGCCTCGGCTACAGTATCGCATCATCCGACACCGCCTCCCTCGACGCGCTGCTTCGCGAGGCTGATGCAACCTCCTACGCGGTCAAGCGGGACGGCGGAGGGTTTCGCCCACATCGCCATGGCTCCCGCGACACGCCGCAGAGCTTGCCGGTCGACGAGATCACGGCCGGACCGCAGGCGGTCGCGACGGCCTGACGGAGCCCCCGCTCACGCAGACCCGCGTTCTAAAGAATGGGGGTCGCACAAACCCGGGACGCGCTTATGTCATGGCCTATCGGAAAGACCGCCACAGGCCATTCCAAGCGCAACGCGGGCTACCGTCCGCGCGGCACGATCACCCCCGCGCACCGCCGCCGGCCGGCCGACCCTCGACCACCGGCACCGGGGACGGCTGGGCGCGACGCGACCAGCTGCGGGGCTTGGGGTTGGCCATCCGCTGGCCGAACAATTCGGTGGAGAAGGGTTCCGGCGTCCACAGCGCACGGCGCAGGGCGTCGGCTTCGGCGCGTTCGGCCTCGATGCGGTTCCAGCGCGGTTCGTCCGCCGGCTCCGCCGCCGTCACCGGGTTGCGCGCGGCCATGATCCGGTTGGCCTCGGCCCAGTGCTCATGCTCGCGGCCGGTCGGGCGACCCTCGCGTTCCCAGATTTCGTAGGCCAGCCTGCGCACGGCCTCCGCGTCGTCGATCCTGACCATGTCTCGTCTCCAAATGCTTTGAAACGGAACTAGGATTCGCATTCAGCGAAGCAGGAGACTGCGACGGGGAAATGACGTTAGCCGCGCATTCATCCGACCTGCGACGCGGAACCTGCAACAACTGTCGAAACATCCCGGCGCCGCCGGACCTACGGAGGGTTCGACGCGCGGTCACCGATAGAACCGATATAGGGCCGCGAATGTCGCCGGGAAGCACGGCCGAGCAGGATCCCTGCGCGGCCAGGCGTGCATCCCGTTTCTCGCGAGAGCGGCGTCAGGCGGGGGCGGACCGCAGGGTCGAGACGGCGGCGCCGAGCGCGTCGAGGCGATCCACGACCGCATCCGCACCGAGATCGTCGGCGGCGATGCTCGTATAACCGCCCCGCAGCACCACGACGGCCATGCCGGCGGCCTTGGCGGCGGCCACGTCGTTCTCGCTGTCGCCGACGAAAACGACCTGATCGACCGCAAGGCCAAGCCGCTCGCAGGCGAGGAGCAAGAGGCCTGGCTCGGGCTTCTTCGCCGGGCCGGCATCGCCGCCGACCACCACCTGCATCAGCTCCGACAGGCCGAAATGGCTGAGGATCTCGCGCGTTGCGGCCTCGGGCTTGTTGGTGACGACGCCGATCGGGGTGCCGGCATCGACCAGTGCGCGGGTCGCCTCGCTGGCGCCGGCAGTCAGCGTCGTCAGCTCGGTGGCGCGCGGCTCGTAGATCGCCAGGAAGCGCGCGACCACGCGGTCGCGCTCGGCCGGGTCGATGCTCTTGCCGAGCCCGTCCCAGGCGCGCTCGATCAGCACCGGCACGCCGCGGCCGACCATGCGGGTTACCGCCTCCAGCGTGAAGGGCGGCTCGCCATAGCTTGCCAGCGTCTCGTTCAGCGCGGCGTGGATGTCGGGGGCGGAATCGACGAGGGTGCCGTCGAGATCGAAGAGGACCGCCTGCGGCCAGCTGCCGGCCATCAGGCGGTTTCCTTCCATTTGATCGAACAGCCGATGGAGGGGATCTGCTCGGCCGGCCCCTTGCCGGTCTCGGCGACCTGACGCATGGCGTCGAAGAGGTCGCGGGCCGTGCCCTCGGGCGCGACGACCTTGCGCGAGGCATCGATGCGGCCGCGATATTGCAGGCCGAGATCGCCGTTGAAGCCGAAGAAATCCGGCGTGCAGACCGCGCCATAGGCCCGGGCGACGCTCTGGTCCTCGTCGTAGAGATACGGGAACGGGAATGCGTGCTGGCGCGCGAAATCCTGCATCCGCTCGAAGGAATCGTCAGGGAAGCGCTCGGCGTCATTGGAAGAGATCGCCACCGTGCCGATGCCCAGCTCCGCCAGTTCGGCCGCGTCGCGGACCAGCCGCTCGATCATCGCCTTCACATAGGGGCAGTGATTGCAGATGAAGGCGACCAGCAGGCCGTTCTCGCGCTTGTGGTCGAAGATGCGGTGCTGCTTGCCATCGACGCCGATGAGTTCGGCGTCGATCGCCTTCCAGCCGAAGTCGCAGATCGGTGGCTGTGCGGCCATGTTTCGTCCTTCTCGCTTCGGGCGCCCGCCCGAGACCTAGGGTAAACGCGCCGGAAAATCGAGCCGGAGCGCCCGCGGTTCAGATCGCCGTCAGGCCGCCATCGACGGGAATGGCCGTGCCGGTCATGAAGCCATTGGCCGGATCGGCCGCAAACAGCACCGCCGTCACCACCTCGTCGATCTCGGCGAGCCGGCGCATCGGGATGCCGCGGACGATCTTCTGCTCGGCCTCGCCGGCCTCCGCCCCGCCGGCCAGCGAACCGGGCGCGCCCAGCACCATGGCGGTGCGGGCAAAGGACGGGCAGACCGCGTTGATGCGCAGGCCGCGGCGGGCGTTTTCGGCGGCGGCGGATTTCGTCAGGCCGATCACCCCGTGCTTGGCGGCGGCATAGACCGACAGAAGCGGCGCCCCGCCGAGCCCCGCCACCGAGGCGACGTTGACGATCGCCGCCTTGGTGCCGTCGCGGGCAAAGCGCGCATTCATCGCCGCGATCTGGTGTTTCATGGCAAAGAACACGCCCATCAGATCGACGGCGATCACCCGCTCGGCCTCTTCGGCGCTTATCTCCTGCAAGCGCTTGTAGTCATGGGCGATGCCGGCATTGTTGATGGCGATGTCGAGGCCGCCGAAGCGCTCGGTCGCCAGATCCACGAGCGCGGATGCGGTCGCTTCGCGCGAGACATCGCCTGCCAGCGTCACGATGTCCGTGCCGGTGAGTTCGGCGGCGAGGGCCTCCAGCGAGCCGTCGTCACGGTCGGTGAGGACCAGCCGCGCCCCTTCGGCTGCGAGCGCCGTGGCGATCGCCCGGCCGAAGCCCCCAGCCGCGCCCGAGACGAGAACCGCCCTGCCCGCAAAGCGCGCCATCAGGCTTCTTTCTCGATCAGGTCGACGGCGAGCTGCGCCAGGACCGGCACGTTGCGGCCATAGACCTTGGCCTTCTCCGGGTTGGAGGCATTGCCCTGGGTGTAGCGCTTGAACACGCCCTGCAGGATCGCCGCGAGCCGGAAGAAGGAGAAGGCGACATAGAACGGCCAGTGATCGATGCCATCGATGCCGCGCCGCTCGCAATAGCGTGCCACATACTGCTCCTCGGTTGGAATGCCGAGGGCGGCCCGGTCGAGGTCGCCCAGCCCCTTGAAGGAGCCGGCATTGGGCAGACGCCACTGCATGCACTGGTAGGAAAGATCGGCCAGCGGATGGCCGAGCGTCGACAATTCCCAGTCGAGAACCGCCAGGATCGTCGGCGCCTTCTTGGCGAAGATCATGTTGTCGAGGCGGAAGTCGCCATGGACGAGCCCGGAGGCGCCGTCATCGGGCGGCAGGTTCTTCTCCAGCCAGGCGATCAGCTCGTCCATCGCCGGGATCGGATCGATCTTCGATTGCCGGTACTGCTCGGTCCAGCGCGACAGCTGGCGCTCGAAATAGTTTCCCGGCCGGCCGAAATCGGCCAGACCCACCGAATCCACATCCACCGAATGCAGAGCCGCCAAGGCGGCGTTCATGGCGTCGTAGATCGCCCCGCGCTCCTCGGGAGTGGCGATTTCCGGCAGGGCCGGGTCCCAGAAGATGCGGCCGTCGCAATGCTCCATGACGAAGAAGGTCCGGCCGAGCGGCGACTGGCTCTCCGTCGCCAGATGCAGCATGCGCGGCACCGGCACGTCGCTGCCGGCGAGCGCCTGCATGACGCGGAACTCGCGGTCCACCTGATGGGCCGATTTCAGCAATTCGCCCGGCGGCTTGGCGCGCAGGACATAGGTGCCGCTCTCGGCGTCGAGCCGCCAGGTGGGGTTCGACTGCCCCGCCTGGAACTTGACCATCCGTTCAAGCCCGTGGAACCCTTCCACATGCTCTTCCAGATACTGGCCGAGCGCCGCTTCGTCGATCGTCCGGTCGTCGCCGTCAGTCGTCATGGTGCGCCTTTCACAGGACCTCGAAGAGGCCGGCCGCGCCCATGCCGCCGCCCACGCACATGGTCACGACGACCCAGCGCACGCCGCGCCGCCGGCCCTCGATGAGCGCGTGGCCGGCCATGCGGGCGCCGGACATGCCGTAGGGATGGCCGATCGAGATCGCGCCGCCATCGACATTGAGGATCTCGCCGGAGATGCCGAGCCTGTCGCGGCAATAGATCGCCTGGGAGGCAAAGGCCTCGTTCAGCTCCCACAGGCCGATGTCGCCGATCTTCAGGCCGTTCTTCTCCAGGAGCTTGGGCACGGCGACGACCGGGCCGATGCCCATCTCGTCGGGGTCGCAGCCCGCGACCGCAATGCCGGCATAGCGCCCGAGCGGCTGCAGGCCCCGGCGCTCGGCGTCGCGCGCTTCCATCAGCACCGCGGCAGAGGCGCCATCGGAGAGCTGCGAGGCGTTGCCGGCGGTGATGAAGCGCCCTTCGGCGACCTCCTGGCCGTCCTTGAAGACCGGGTTCAGCTTCTGCAGATCGGCGAGCGTCGTCTGCGGCCGGTTGCCCTCGTCGCGGTCGATGGTGACCTCGCGTTCGGAGATCTCGCCGGTCTCGCGATCCTTGACCTTCATGGTCACGGTCATCGGCACGATCTCGTTGTCGTAGCGGCCGGCCTCCTGGGCGGCGGCCGTGCGCTGCTGCGACTGCAGCGCGAAGGCGTCCTGGGCCTCGCGCGAGATACCATAGCGGTCGGCGACGATCTCGGCGGTCTCCAGCATCGACATGTAGAGGTCGGGCCGGTGCTCGCGCAGCCAGGGATCGGCGGCGCGGAACATGTTCATCTTGTCGTTCTGGACCAGCGACACCGATTCCAGCCCGCCGCCGACCGCCACGGTCATGTTGTCCTGGACGATCTGCTTGGCGGCGATGGCGATGCCCATCAGGCCGGAGGCGCATTGCCGGTCCACCGACATGCCGGCGACCTGCGTCGGCAGGCCGGCGCGCAGCGCACACTGGCGGGCGATGTTGGTGCCGGTGGAGCCCTGCTGCAGGGCCGCGCCCATCACCACGTCCTCGATCTCGGCCGGATCGACGCCGGCGCGCTCGACCGCGTGGCGGATGGCGTGCCCGCCCAGCGCCTGGGCCTGGGTGTCGTTGAAGGCGCCGCGATAGGCCTTGCCGATCGGCGTGCGGGCCGTCGAGACGATGACCGCTTCTCTCATGGGTTAGGTGTTCCCTCGGTTGGTGCCCGCATGTGGCGGTGGGCGTCGGCTCAGTCGGTCGGCGGTTCCAGCACCGCCAGCGTGATCCACTGCGCGGTCAGGGCCGGCTTGGTGGCGCCCTCGATCTCGATCGAGGCGTCCCAGGTGGTCTGCAGGCTGACCGCCCGCTCGGCGAGCGCGACCATCTTGAAGACGCCGCGCACCCGCGCCCCGGCCTTGACCGGATTGAGGAAGCGCACGTGATCGAAGCCGTAATTGATGCCCATCCGGGTGGTCTTCACCCCGGGCAGCGCGTCATAGGCGAGCGGCGACAGCAGCGAGATGGTCAGGAAGCCATGGGCGATGGTGCCGCCGAAGGGCGTCTCGGCCTTCGCCCGCTCCGGGTCCACATGGATGAACTGATAATCGCGCGTCGCCGCCGCAAAGCCGTCGATCATCGTCTGGTCGACGGCCATCCAGTCGGAGGTGAGCGGCGCGCCATCGAGATGGGCGCGATAGGTCTCCATCGAGACCAGGCGGGCCTTCAGGGCCGCCTCGGTCGCGGCGACCGAATCCAGTTCCATCAGTGCTCCTCGAACAGCTCGTGACCGGTCTCGACCCCGATGCCGCCGTCCAGCGGCAGGATCGCGCCCGTGGTATATGCGCCGCCACGGCCGCAAAGAAACAGGGCCGCCCCGGCAATATCGTCCGGCGCGCCGATCCGGCCCATCGGCACCCCGCGCCCGACCGCGGCGGCCTTTTCGTCCGTGCCCGTCGCGAAGGCCGTCATCTTCGACTGGAAGGGTCCCGGTGCAAAGGCGTTGACGGTGATGTGGCGCGCGGCGAATTCCTTGGCGAGGCAGCGCGTCAGATGATGCACCGCCGCCTTGGAGGCCGCATAGGAATACACGTTCTCGGCCAGCGGCGCCGCGCCCATTACCGAGCCGAGATTGACGATCCGGGCCGGGTCCTCGGCGCTCGCGGCCTTTTCCAGCAGCGGCAGCAGCCGCTGGGTCACGGTGAAGAGGCCCGCGACATTGACCCCCATGACCTTTGCCCAGGCGCTGTAGGGAAACTCTTCGAGCGGCGCGCCCCAGGAGACGCCGGCATTGTTGAACAGGATGTCGAGCCGGTCGGTGCGGGCTTGCACCGCCTCGGCCAGCGCGGCCACGCCTGCCTCGCTGGACACGTCGCCGGCAAAGCCCTCGACCGTGCCCGGATGGCCCTCGGCATTGATCTCGGCCGCCGTCGCCTCGCAGGCCTCGGCCTTGCGGGAGGCGATGAGAACCCGTGCGCCGCCGCCAGCCAGCGCCGTCGCGATCATCCGGCCGATGCCCGTCGCACCGCCGGTCACGAGGGCGGTCTTGCCCTCGACGGAAAACAGGCGTTCCAGCATCGGCATAGTCATCGGCGGTCCCTCCCGGTGGCTTGCGTCGGCGCCCGTCCGGCGACGGCGCAACGCGAAATCCTTCGGCCCGCAATTGACATCATACTCGCGAGTATGTCCAGTGGCGACAGGATGACGAGCGCGAGAACCACAGGCGACACTCAGGAGACCGGGGCCCGGCCGCGCCGGGCGGCGCCGTCGCGCTCGCGGCGCGACCGGGACTTCGTGGCGGCGCGCGGCGGCGATGGCGATCCGGACGGCGTGCGCGCGGCAATCCTGGCCGCCGCGGCCAAGGCTTTCGGCGAAAGCGGCTATGCGGCCGCCTCCATCGACGACGTCGCCCGTCGCATGGGCGCGACCAAGGGCATCGTCTATCATTACTACCGCTCGAAGAACGATCTGTTCTTCGACGTCTGCCAGCACGGCATGGCGCTGGATTTCGCCGCCGTCACCCCGCACGCCCAGTCGCGCGACCGGGCGGTCACGCGGCTGCGGGCCATGGCCGAGGCACACATCATGACGATGATGCAGGAGGTACACTTCCAGCTGGTGATCCTGCAGGGCGTCTCGCGGCATCTCAACAACCCGACGACGCTGGAGGACAAGGCGTCGCTCGACACGCTGATTGCCGAGCGGGACCGCTACGAGGCGCTGTTCCGCGGAGTGATCGCCGAAGCGCGGACCCAGGGCGACCTGCCGGCGACGAGCGACATCTCCCTGGCGGGCAAGACATTCCTGGCGGTGATCAACTCGCCGGTCTTCTGGTATCGGGAGCGGGACGGCGAGACGGCGGACGATCGCCGGACCATCGCCCGCGACCTGGCATTCTTTGCATTGCGCGGCGCCGGTGCCGACGACAGCATTCTTGAGGAGGAATTCGACCGATGAACGAACAGAACGGCGCGATGGCGCTGGGCATGACCGAGCGGCTGAAGCCGATCCATGCGGCGGTGCGCGACATGGTCCGCAACGAGATCACGCCGGCCGGCGAGGAATTCCTGGCCGAGGTGCCGAAGGAAGGCCGCTGGGTCTACACGACGCGCCAGAAGGAAATCCTCGAAGGGCTGAAGGCGACGGCCAAGAGCCGCAAGCTGTGGAATTTCTGGCTGACGGATTCCGAGCGCGGCTACGGCCTGTCCACCGTCGAATACGCCTATCTCGCCGAGGAGATGGGCAAGACTCATCTGGGCGCGGAAACCTTCAACTGCTCGGCTCCCGACACCGGCAACATGGAAGTCTTCGAGCGCTATTGCACGCCCGAGCAGCAGGCGCCGTGGCTCCCCCGCCTGCTCGATGGCGAGATCCGTTCGGCCTATCTGATGACCGAGCCGGACGTCGCCTCCTCCGACGCCACCAACGTGTCGATGCCCTGCGTCGCCGATGGCGACGACTACGTGCTGAACGGCGAAAAATGGTGGTCGTCCGGCGCCGGCGATCCGCGCTGCGAGATCTACATCGTCATGGTCAAGACCGGCGGCGACGACCTGCCCAAGCACAAGCGACATTCGATGATCCTGGTGCCGGCGGACACGCCGGGCATCGAAATCCTGCGCGCCATGACCGTCTATGGCGACGACGACGCGCCGCATGGCCACATGCATATCCGCTTCACCGACGTGCGGGTGCCGAAATCGGCGATGATCCTAGAGGAAGGCCGCGGCTTCGAAGTGGCCCAGGGCCGGCTCGGACCCGGCCGCATCCACCATTGCATGCGCGCCATCGGCCATGCCGAGGCGGCACTGGAAATGATGTGCAGCCGGTCGCTGCGCCGCGAGGCCTTCGGCAAGCCGCTGGCCCAGCTCGGCGCCAATTACGACATCATCGCCAAGTGCCGCATGGACATCGAGATGGCCCGCCTGCTCTGCCTGAAGGCGGCCTGGATGATGGACCAGGGCGACCAGCGGGCCGCCGCGCCCTGGATCAGCCAGATCAAGGTCGTCGCCCCGAATGTCGCCCTGTCGGTGATCGACGAGGCGGTGCAGATGTTCGGCGGCGAAGGCATTTCCCAGGACACGCCGCTGGCCCGCATGTGGACCCATGTCCGCACCCTGCGGCTTGCCGACGGCCCCGATGCCGTGCATCGCCGTCAGGTGGCGCGCTGGGAACTGGCCAAGCACACCCAGCAGAAGGTCTGACGCCGGACCAGCAAGACCGGGGCGGTCAGGCCGCCTCGGTCAGCATGGTGGAAAGGTATGGAAACCGCACCGTTTCCATACCAATATGACCCATGCAGTTCGAGTACGATCCGAACAAGAGCACGGCGAACAAGGCCAAGCACGGTATCGACCTCGAGGACGCCCAGCGCATCTGGGACGATCCGTGGATGATCGAGGCGCCGGCCCGCACCGACGACGAACCTCGCTTCCTGGCAATTGGCCGGATCGGCGAGAAACACTGGGCGGCCATCTATGCCGTTCGCGCCGGCAGGGTCCGGCTGATTTCTGTGCGGCGGGCCAGACAACAGGAGGTCGCATTCTATGAAAGCGCATGATCTCGATGCGGCATTCGACGCCGGCGAGGATGTGAGCGACCAGATCGACTGGTCGAAGGCCCGGCGGCCCAATGTCGAAACCCGGCGCGTCAACGTCGATTTCCCCGCCTGGGTCGTGACGGGGCTGGACCAGCAGGCACGGCGCCTCGGCGTGACCCGCCAGGCGCTGATCAAGCTGTGGATCGCCGAACGCCTGTCCTGAAACCAAGCCGGCTATGTCTGCGCAGCCTTCGCGCACCCGCGATGCCGTGATGGCGCCGGCCGCAAGCCCTTAGGAACTTCCATGAAAGCCATCGTCTGCGAAGACTACGGTCCGATCGAGAACCTTGCCTACAAGGATGTCGACGAACCGTCGCCCACGGGCCGCGAGGTCGTCATCGAGGCCGAGGCAGTCGGCGTGAACTATCCGGACGGCCTGCTCGTCCAGGGGCTGTATCAGGCCAAGCCCGATCTGCCCTTCATTCCGGGCATGGAGAGCGCCGGCACTGTCGTCGCGGTCGGCCCCGATGTGAGCCGGCTCAAGATCGGCGACCGGGTCGTCGCCTCGATGCAGCTCGGCGCCTTCGCCGAAAAGGTCGCGGTGGACGAGGCTGCGGCCATGCCCCTGCCCGACGGTTTCGATGCCGGCGTCGCCTGCGCCCTTGTCTGCGGTTACGGCACGGCCCATCACGCGCTGAAGCAGCGCGCCGATCTGAAGCCGGGCGAGACGCTGCTCGTCCTCGGCGCAGCCGGCGCCACGGGGCTTGCCGCCATCCAGATCGGCAAGACCATGGGCGCGCGGGTGATCGCCGTCGCCTCGTCGGCCGAAAAGCAGGCGCTGGCCAAGGCCGAAGGCGCCGACGAGGCGATCGGCTACGACGATCTGCGCAGCGACATCAAGCGGCTGACCGACGGCGCCGGCGTCGATGTCGCCTTCGACCCCGTGGGCGGCGAGGCTTTCGACGCGCTGGCCCGGTCGATGGCCTGGAACGGCCGCCTCTTGGTCATCGGCTTTGCCTCCGGCACCATCCCGAAGCTGCCGGTCAATCTTGCCTTGGTGAAGGGCTACAGCCTCGTCGGCGTGTTCTGGGGCGCCTTCACCCGCAAGGAGCCCGAGGTCTTCGCCGAGAACATGCGCGAGCTGATGGGCTGGGCGGTCGACGGCAGCGTCCGGCCGCATGTCTCGGAGCGGGCGAAGCTCAGCGATGCCGCCGATGTCCTGCGCCGCATGCACGACCGCCAGACCACGGGCAAGATCGTCCTCGTTCCCTGAGATGCAGCTTGCGCCGTGCCGAAACCGACGGCCCGGTCACGCGTTCGCACACAAGACATCCCGTTTCCGGAGACATCCATGTCCGCCATTCCCGATACGATGCAGGCGCTCGTCCTCAAATATGACGGCTATTCCGGCACTGCCGAAGGCCCGACCATCGAGGACCTGAAGGACTGGGTCTCGCTGGAGGAGATCGCCGTGCCCAAGCCGGAAGGCCGGCAGGTGCTGGTCCGCATCGGCCTTGCCAACATCAACCCATCCGATCTCCACTACATCAAGGGCGAGTACGGCCAGCCGCGGCGCAAGGGCGTTGCCGCCGGCTTCGAGGCGATGGGCGAGGTCGTGGCGGCCGGCGAGGACCCGGCGGCGGCCAGGCTGGTCGGCCAGCGCGTCGCCGTCTCGGTGGCGCGCACCGGGACCGGCGCCTGGGCGCAATATGCCCTCACCGATGCCGGTGCGGTCGTCCCGCTGGCGCCGCAGATGCGCGACGAGGATGCGGCGGCGCTGATCGTCAATCCGCTCAGCGCCTGGGCCATGGTGCACCTCGCAAAGGAGCACGGGGCGAGTTCCTTCGTGATGACCGCCGGCGCCAGCCAGCTCTGCAAGCTGATGGCTTCGCTTGCCCGTGACATGGGCATGCACGCCATCGCGGTCGTGCGCCGCGAGGAGCATCGCAGCACGCTGGAGGGCCTCGGCGCGGGCACGGTGCTGAACACCGCCCGGGAGGATTTCGAGGACATGCTCCTGCAGGCGATGAAGCAGAACCAGCCGAAGATGCTGCTCGACGCCGTGGCGGACAATCATTCGGCGACGATCTTCTCGGCCATGCCGGCCGGGTCGCACTGGGTGATCTACGGCAAGCTCTCGCAGGAGGCGCCCCGCCTGCCGGCGCTGGGCCAGATGGTGTTCATGAAGAAAGTCATCGAGGGCTTCTGGCTGACCGAATGGCTCGGCCGCGCGACGCCCGAGCAGCGCGTTGTAGCCTTCACCGAAGTGCAGAAGCGCTTCATCAGCGGTGCCTGGAAGACCGACGTCGCCGAGACCATCCCGCTCGCCGAGGCGCCGGACCGGCTCGCCGGGGCTCTCGAGGGCATGAACCGCGGCAAGGTCTTCCTGCGGCCCTGAGAACGGCCGTCCACGGCCCGATCTCGCTGCACCGCGGCAAAATCTCGGCCGCTTCGGTTCATGTCCGGCCGGCGCGGCCTATATGCCCGTTTCACCCGAGCGCCCAGCCGCATCGCAGGCGGGCGCCACGACGACGAGACAGGCTCTGGAGGCGACATGTGCGGAATTTGCGGTGAGATCCGGTTTGACGGAAATTCGGCGTCGCCGGAACGCATTTCCAGAATGTCCGCCTGCCTCGAGCGCCGCGGCCCGGACGGCTCCGGCCAGGTGGTGCGCGGCAGGGTCGGCCTCGGTCACCGCCGGCTGAAGATCATCGACCTGAGCGAGAAGGCCGAGCAGCCGATGGTCGATCCCGATCTCGGCCTGACCATCGCCTTCAACGGCTGCATCTACAATTATCCGGAACTGCGCCAGGAACTGGAGGGCAAGGGTTACCGCTTCTTCTCCCATGGCGACACCGAGGTGATCCTGAAGGCCTACCACGCCTGGGGCCGCGACTGCGTCAAGCGCTTCCACGGCATGTTCGCCTTCGTCCTGCACGAGCGCGAGACCGGCCGCGTGCTGCTCGCCCGCGACCGCTTCGGCATCAAGCCGCTCTATCTGTCGCAGAACGACAAGCGCCTCTATGTCGGCTCGTCGCTGCAGGCGATCCTGCGCACCGGCGACGTCGACACGTCGATCGACCGCGAGGCGCTGCATCACTACATGACGTTCCACGCGGTGGTGCCGCCGCCGCTGACCATCGTCAAGGGCGTGCGCAAGCTGCCGCCGGCGACGACGCGGCTGATCGAGGCCGACGGCAGCTACAGCGACGAGATGTTCTGGGCCCCGAACTTCGCGCCGCTGCCGGGCGACGAGAAGCTGTCGTCCAACGACTGGCGCGACCTCGTCATGGAGTCGCTGAAGACCGCCGTCGCGCGCCGCATGGTCGCTGACGTTCCGGTCGGCGTGCTGCTGTCGGGCGGCGTCGATTCCTCGCTGATCGTCGGGCTCCTCGCCGAGGCCGGCCAGAAGGATCTCAACACCTTCTCGATCGGCTTCGAGGACGCCAATGGCGAGGTCGGCAACGAGTTCGAGTTCTCGGACCTGATCGCCAATCACTACGGCACCGAGCACCACAAGATCTTCGTGCCGGGCTCGGAGCTGATGGAGCATCTGCCGGGCACCATCGCCGCCATGTCGGAACCCATGGTCTCCTACGACAATGTCGGCTTCTACCTCTTGTCGCGCGAGGTCTCCAAGCACATCAAGGTGGTCCAGTCGGGCCAGGGCGCCGACGAGATCTTCGGCGGCTATCACTGGTACCCGCCGATGGTCGGCGCCAACGATCCGCTGGCCGCCTACAGCCGCGCCTTCTTCGACCGCTCCGACGAGACGCTGCGCCGGCAGATCTCGCCGGAATGGCACGCCGACAGCGACGTCAGCCGCGAATTCGTCGAGCGCCATTTCGCCATGGCCGGCGCCACCAACCCGGTCGACAAGGCGCTGCGGGTCGACGCCCACATCATGCTGGTGGACGATCCGGTCAAGCGCGTCGACAACATGACCATGGCCTGGGGCCTGGAGGCGCGTGTGCCGTTCCTCGACCACGAGCTGGTCGAGCTGGCCGCGCGCGTGCCGGCTGAGGAAAAGCTGAAGCAGGAGGGCAAGGGCGTCCTCAAGGAGGTCGCCCGGCAGGTCGTCCCGTCCGAGGTGATCGACCGCAAGAAGGGCTATTTCCCGGTCCCGCAGCTCAAATACATCTCCGGCCCCTATCTCGACATGGTGCAGGACACGCTGCGCTCCGACAGCGCCCGTTCGCGCGGCCTGTTCCGCGACGACTATCTCGACACGCTGTTCGCCAATCCGGCGGACCACATCACGCCGCTGCGCGGCTCGGAACTCTGGCAGGTCGCGCTTCTGGAAATGTGGCTTCAGCAGCAGGAGCTGTGATCGCGCCATGGCCGACATGAGAGACAAGCAGCAGCACGGGGTCGACAAGCACCGCCTGCGGCGGATGCATCGCGACGGCATGAAGCCGCCGATCAACCAGCCCGGCGGGGCTGCCTATCAGGCGCGCGAAAACGCCATTCTCGATTGCGGCTGGGGCCGGCTGGTCTTCGGCCAGACCTTCGACGATCCCAAGGAGCTGGTCAGCAGCCTGCGCGAGGAAGGCACGGCGCGGCGCGACATCGCCTTCTATGTGCGCGATCCGCATGTCCTGCTCAGCCACGCGCCGCAGGAGATCTTTCTCGACCCGTCCCACACCTACCGGCTGGATCTCGCGACCTATCGCAGCGATCCGCGCCGGCCGCGCGGCTATTTTATCCGCCGCATGTCGTCGGAGCAGGATGCCAACGAGGTCAACCGCATCTACCAGAGCCGCGGCATGGTGCAGGTGCATCCCGGCTTCTTCTGGTCGAACCGCGACAACCGGGCGCTGACCTATTTCGTCGCCGAGGACGAGACCACCGGCGCGATCATCGGCACGGTCACCGGCGTCCACAATCGCCGCGCCTTCAACGACCCGGAGAACGGCTCCTCGCTCTGGTGCCTGGCGGTCGATCCGCAGGCCACCCAGCCCGGCATCGGCGAAGCCCTGGTGCGGCGCCTCGCCGAGCATTTCCAGGCGCGCGAATGCGCCTTCATGGATCTGTCGGTGATGCACGACAACGACAAGGCGATCGCCCTCTACGACAAGCTCGGCTTCTACCGGGTCCCGTATTTCGCGGTGAAGCGCAAGAACGAGATCAACGAGAAGCTGTTCACCGGCACCGACGACGATTACGACCATCTTAACCCCTACGCCCGGATCATCGTCGACGAGGCCCGGCGGCGCGGCATCCATGCCGAGGTCACCGACGCGCCGGGCGGCTTCTTCCGCCTGACCCAGGGCGGTCGCACGATCCATTGCCGCGAGAGCCTGTCGGAGCTCACCTCCGCCATCGCCATGTCGATCTGCGACGACAAGTCGGTCACCCGGCGCACGGTCGAGGCGGCCGGCGTCAAGGTGCCCGAACAGATGGACGCCGATGTCGGCGACGAGGCCATCGCCGCCTTCATCGAGACCCATGGCAGCATCGTGGTGAAGCCGGCGCGCGGCGAACAGGGCCGTGGCATCGCCGTCGGCATCGACAATCTGGAGGACGCGAAGACCGCCATCACCGCGGCCCGCCAGCAATCCGACCGGGTGCTGCTGGAAGCGTGCTTCAACGGCGAGGATCTACGGCTCATCGTCATCGACTACCGGCTGGTGGCCGCCGCGCTGCGCCGCCCGCCGCACATCACCGGCGACGGCCGCTCCAGCGTGCGCGAGCTGATCGAGCATCTGTCGCGTCGCCGCGCCGCCGCCACCGGCGGCGAAAGCCGCATCCCCGACGACGCGGAGACGGCCCGCTGCGTGAAGAATGCCGGCTACGACATGGACGACATCCTGCCCAAGGGCGAATGGATTGCCGTCCGCAAGACGGCCAACCTGCACACCGGCGGCACCATCCACGACGTCACCGGCGAGGTGCATCCGACGCTGGTCCAGGCGGCCATCGCCGCGGCCCGCGCGATCGAAATCCCGGTGACCGGCATCGACCTGATGGTCAAGGACCCGCGCCGCCCCGACTACGTCTTCATCGAGGCCAATGAGCGGCCAGGTCTCGCCAATCACGAGCCACAGCCGACGGCCGAGCGTTTCATCGACCTCTTGTTTCCCCTGTCGATACCGTTTTCAGTGCGCGCAGCGAGGAATCAGCAGCAGAAATCACGGAAGGACGAATAGTGCCGCGGCTTGCCATCGATGCCCAGTATCTGACGGACCAGCTCAAGGCGCTGCTCACCATCCCCAGTCCGACCGGTTACACGGACACCATCGTGCGCCATGTCGCCAAGGAGTTGGAGCGCCTCGGCCTGACCGTCGAACTGACCCGCCGCGGGGCCATTTCGGCCGTCCGCCAGGGTTCGCGCCGGGCCTCGGCCCGCGCCATTGTCAGCCATCTCGACACGCTCGGCGCCCAGGTGAAGCAGCTCAAGGACAATGGCCGGCTGGAACTGGTGCCGATCGGCATGTGGTCGGCGCGCTTTGCCGAAGGCGCCCGCGCGACGCTGTTCACCGAGGCCGGCACCTATCGCGGCACCATCCTGCCGCTGAAGGCGTCCGGTCACACCTACAACATGGAAATCGACACCATGCCGGTGGGCTGGGACTATGTCGAAATGCGCGTCGACGCCCTGTCGCGCAATCGCGAGGAGCTCGACAAGCTGAAGATCGAGATCGGCGACACGGTCGCCATCGATCCGCAGCCCGAATTCATGGAGAACGGCTTCATCGTCTCCCGCCATCTCGACAACAAGGCCGGCGTCGCGGTGATGCTGGCGGCGATCGAGGCGATGGAGCGCGAGGGCGTCTCGACGCCGGTGGACATCCACTGGCTGTTCACCATCGCCGAGGAGGTCGGCGTCGGCGCCGCCTCGATCCTCACCCCCGACGTCGCCTCGATGATCGCCGTCGACAACGGCACTTCGGCGCCGGGCCAGAACTCGTCGGAATTCGGCGTGACCATCGGCATGTCCGACCAGTCCGGCCCGTTCGACTTCCATCTGACCAAGAAGCTGGTGCGGCTCTGCGTCGACGAGGACATCAGCTACCAGAAGGACATCTTCAAGTTCTACCGCTCGGATTCGGCCTCGGCGATCGAGGCCGGCCACGACGTGCGCACCGCCCTCATCACCTTCGGCGTCGATGCCTCGCATGGCTACGAGCGCATCCATATGCACGCCCTGCGCTCGCTGTCCGAATTGATCACGGCCTATGCCACGTCGCCCGTGGAGATCGAGCGCGATCGCAACCAGCATGCCGGCATCAAGGGCTTCACCCGGCAGCCGGCGATCGAGGCGGAACAGGAACTGGCCGAGGATTCCGAACCGGCGGAGTGAGTTCTGGTACCACCCGCATCGTTCGGCCCCGCGGGTCAGGAACCGTTGGCCGCCGTCCTGTTCGCCGACAACAACAGCGGTCCGAAGGCCGGCGGCCCGGCCGGCACCAGGCGCACCACCTTGAAGCCGCGCTTCTGCAGCGCCTGCAGGAACTCCGGCAGCATTGCCGCCGTGCGCGACTGGATGTCGTGGAACAGCACGATGCCGCGTCCGTGCTTTTCCAGCGACAGCAGGGTGCGGTCGCGCACGATCGAGGGCGCGTCACGGAAATAGTCCTTGGAGTCGATGTCGACGTCGATCGCCACGACGCCTTCGCCCGACAGGCGCTCGCGCAGCGGCCGTGTGTCGGCCAGATAGGGAAAGCGGAAGAACGGTGCCGGACGCCGGCCGATCGGTGCCAGCGCCGCCGAGACGCTGCGCTGGCCGCGGTGGATCTCGGCGATGGCCGCGTCGGCGCTGAGCGTGCGCAGATTGGCGTGGCCCTCGGTATGGGTGCCGATGGTGTGACCGTGCAGTGCCACGTCCTGAGCGATCTTCGGATAGGCGCGGGCCATCTGGCCGACCATCAGGAAGGTCGCGCCGACGCCGTATTCGTCGAGCGCGCGCAGGATCCTGTGGGTCTTCCCCGGAATCGGGCCGTCGTCGAAGGTGAGGACCACCTCCTTGGGTTGCAGCACGATGTCGGAGATGTGGCTGACTTCCAGCGTGCGGCCGTTCAGCGGCGAGGAGGAGACCGGCGCGAAGGACTGGAACAGCGGGAAGGCGCCGTCGTCCGCATCGGGCGCAAAACCGAGCGCGGCGACCGAAGTGGTGACGGTCGGGCCCTTCATCGCAAGGCTTCTCGCCTCGTTGTGGGCGCAGCCGGCAATGAGGGCGAGCGCCAGAATGGCAGCCCCGGCACGAAACAGTTTCATGACAGCGATCCGGAGAGTTTCGACGCTCCGGTTGTATCGCGCCATGGTTAACGCCCGGTTGCGCGCCTCGCCCGGTTCGATCGATCGGCCGGCGTCAGGCGCTCCGGGGCCGGACCTCGCCGCTTGCGCGACGATCAGTCGAAGCCGCTTCGGCGCCCGCAATGCGCGCCGGATGAGTGAAAATCTCGAAGTCCGTGCCCCGCACCACCGCCACCAGCGTGATGCCCGCGGCCCGCGCCTCCGCGATGGCGAGTTCGGTGGGCGCCGAGATCGCGGCGATCAGGCCGCAGCCCATCACAGCCGCCTTCTGGATCAGCTCCACCGAAACCCGGCTGGTGATGGTCAGGAAGCCGGCCGCCGGGTCGATGCCGGCCCCGGCCAGATGCCCGGCCACCTTGTCCAGCGCATTGTGCCGGCCGACATCTTCGCGCAGCACCACCATCTCGCCGCCGGGCCGGTGAAACGCCGCCGCATGGACGGCCCGCGTCAGCCGCGTCAGCTCCTGCTGCCGCGCCATGGTGGCCACCGCATCGGTCAGTTCGGCGGGCGCGACGGAGAATTCTGCCGCTCCGACGGTCGGCAGGTCGCGGCCGGCGAGCTCCAGCGATTCCACCCCGCACAGACCGCAGCCCACCGGCCCCGTCATCTGGCGTCGACGGGCGGTATAGGTCGCGGCGCGGGCTTCGCTCAGCCACAGCCGGCAGTCGATGCCGAGGTCGCTGTCAACGATCTCCATCCGCTCGATCTCGTCGGGACGGGTGACGATGCGCTCGTTCAGGGCAAGGCCGATGCCGAGGTCCCGGATGTGGAACGGCGTCGCCATCATCACCGCATGGGTCGAGCCGTTGACCGAAATCGCGATGGCGGTCTCCGCCGGCACCTGGCGCGTCACCGATGCGAAGGCGCCGTCCCGAAAGACGATGCTTTGCGTGTCCGTCGACGGGTTGCGGGTCATGCCGGATCCTTCTCACGCCGAGGCCGGTAGATCGGCCGACTGCCGTCCGGCCTATCTCTTGGCCAAGTGGGGCGGGACGACGTTGCCGCAAGCACCGTCAGCGTGGCGGGCCGGTCACGCATCTTCGAACGGCGTGCTTTCCTCCCAGAAGGCGGTCAGGATCGGCGGGCGCGGATCGCGCCGGGCCGTGACCAGACCGATGCGGTAGCTGTCGTCGCCATCGGTGATGGGGATCGCCACCATCGGCTCGGCCAGACCCAGCGTGTCCGCGAAGGGGCAGGGCATGATCGTCGCCAGGTCGGCGGCCCGCACCTGCGCCAAAAGCGCGATCATCGAGTTCGATTCCATCACCGCCCGGAACGTCCGGCCCTCGGCGCCCAGATGCCGGTTGAGGATCTGCCGGTTCTGCATGTCGCCCGACAGGAGGCAGAGCGGGAGCGAGGCCGCCTCCTCCCAGGTCACGCTCGCCTTGTCTGCCAGACGGCTGCCGCGGGTCGTCACTAGGCAGTAGCGCTCGGCATAAAGCGGTCGTGTGTCCAGCCGGCGCAGGCGCTCGTCGTCGAGATAGGTCAGGGCGACGTCGATCTCGAAATTCTCGACGCCCTGCACGAGCTCGGTCGAGGTGTGGGACATGACCTCGAAGGACACATCGGCATGCCGCGCCAGGAACGGCGTCGTCAGCCGCGCCACCACCGGCAACGCCGTCGGTACCGCGCCGATCCGCAGATGGCCGGAGAGGCCGGACCGGACGATGCGGATCTCCTCGCGCATGGTGCGCAGATCGTCGGTGATACGCCGCGCCCAGACGAGGACGCGCTCGCCCTCATCGGTCATGCCCTGGAACCGCGAGCCGCGATTGACCAGCGTCACCTCGAGCCGCTCCTCCAGCTGGCGGATGCCCGCCGACAGGGTCGGCTGGGTGATGCCCAGCCGTTCGGCGGCGCGGCCGAAATGCTTCTCGCCGGCCAGCATGATGAGATATTCGAGCTTGTCGATCATCGCGGCACCCTATCAATCGGCAGGCCATGCTCCTACATGCAACGGCTTCGCGCCGCCGCTGTCCCCAGGAAGCGGCGCAGACCTTCCGACGGCTTCACGGACGCTTCCATGGTTTCTCCCGACGATCTCTCCCAACTCGGCCGCGACGCCCGTCCCGCCGCCTCGCCCGAAGAGGCAGTGCTGGAAACGGTGCCCTACACGCGCGGCGACGGCGCCCCGGCCATCGTGCGCTTCACCTGCCCGGAATTCACCTCGCTCTGCCCGGTGACCGGCCAGCCCGACTTCGCCCATCTCGTCATCGACTACGCGCCCGACCAACGGCTGGTGGAATCGAAGTCGCTGAAACTGTTCCTGACCAGCTTCCGCAATCACGGCGCCTTCCACGAGGATTGCACGGTCTCGGTCGGCCGGCGCATCGTTGCTGCGACGCAGCCCCTGTGGCTGCGCATCGGCGGTTACTGGTATCCGCGCGGCGGCATCCCGATCGACGTGTTCTGGCAGACCGGCCCGGCCCCCGAGGGTGCCTGGGTCCCGGAGACCGGCGTGCCGCCCTATCGCGGTCGCGGCTGATACAGGCGTGCGGGGCGGCCGCATTGATCGCCGGCCGCCCGGCGCCTAAAGCATCGAGGAAGCAAGCGCGACGGCGCGGCCACGGCCCTTCCGGGTCGGCCGACCGGGGTCGCGAAGACGAGGCGGCATGCCGGGGCGCATGACCTGCAATCGGAGCGGACGGACATGACGGACCAGGACACGCAGCTCGACAGCATCGAATCCGCCATCGCGGCCATCGCCGAGGGCGAGCTTGTCGTCGTTGTCGACGACACCGACCGCGAGAACGAGGGTGACCTGATCATGGCCGCGTCGAAGGCGACGCCGGAAAAGATGGCCTTCATGATCCGCCACACCAGCGGCATCATCTGCGTGCCGATGACCGCCGACCGCGCCGACCGGCTGAACCTGCCGCCGATGGTCGCCAACAATCTCGACCCGATGCGCACCGCCTTCACCGTGTCCGTCGACTACAAGGTCGGCATGACCACCGGCATTTCGGCCGAGGAACGCACCAACACGGTGCGGGCGCTGGCCAACGACAATTGCTCGGGCTCCGACTTCCTGAAGCCGGGCCACATCTTCCCGCTGATCGCCCGCGATGGCGGCGTGCTCACCCGCTCCGGCCACACCGAGGCGGGCACCGATTTGGCCAAGCTGGCCGGGCTGGAGCCGGCCGGCGTGCTGGCCGAGATCGTCAATGACGACGGCACGGTGAAGCGTCTGCCCGAGCTGCTGGTCTTCGCCCGCGAGCACGGCCTGAAGATCATCTCCATCGAGGACCTGATCTCCCACCGCATCCGGCGCGAATCCTTCGTTACCTGCGTGCGCGAGGAGCCGATGAAGGTCGGTGGCATGGATGCCATGCTGCGCATCTACGAGACGCCCTTCGACCAGATGCAGCATGTGGTGGCGGTGTTCGGCGACGTGCGCGACGGCGAGAAGGTGCCGACCCGCATCCATCGCGAGCAGCCGGTGCTCGACCTGTTCGGCCGCACGCGGGAGACCAAGACCTGGGTGGAGATCGCCGTCGACAGGCTGAAGAGCCACGGCTCGGGCGTCCTGATGCTGCTGCGCACGCCCAATGTCGACGATTTCGAGGCCGGCGAGGCGGTGGCCGACCATGCCGACGGCGAACGTCATGGCAGCGCCCTGAAGCGGCAGCAGCGCTGGCGCGAGATCGGGGTCGGGGCACAGATCCTGCGCGACCTGAAGGTGCGCTCCATCTCGGTCGTGGCAACCCACGAACGGGCCTATGTCGGGCTCACCGGCTTCGGCATCGAGGTGGCCGGGACCATCCTGGTGGACGACTGACACAGACGGGGCGCCCGTCATCAACCGCAGCCCGGCGGGCACATGCCGCTGCGGCGCCCCATCGGAATCCCGCAGAGGAAGCCGGCCTCATTTACCCTGACTTATGAATGACATGGGGCAATTTCGCACGAGACTGCCCCATAAAAGCACAGTTTCTGTATCAGCTTGGCACAACTCGTGCACCAAGGTAAAAACTTCCTGTAAGTCAGCATAATCCTGTTGATATCTGCCGGATATGATTCAATCCTGCCGTTGCGCTACATAACAACAACGGAGGCGTTTTTTCCATGCGCAAGGTCCTGCTGAGCATTTCCGCGATCGCCGCGGTGTTGGCATTTTCGGCCACTGCCGAAGCCAAAACCTACAAGCGGCATATCGCCGAAAACAACGAGAAGGCATATTGCGTCGAGTACGTGCCTTCCACCTACATCTACAACACCCGTGGCAAGAAGGTCGTCGGCGAGAGCCGCACCTGGGTCGGCGATTTCGTCGATGGCTCCACGATCATCAAGCGCCGCAATCCGGCCGTCTACAAGACGACGCGGAGGCTGGTCGAGCAGGATCATTACACGCTCGTCGACGGCCCCTGCTGACAACGCCTGGGGAGGGAGCGAGCATTTGCGTTCGCTCCCTCTTCGCCCTTGCCTCGGAAGGAGCGGACGCAGATGCTTGTCCCCGCCAGCTTCACGGCAGCACTGGTCCTGGCCGCCGGCCTGACCATTCCCTTCGGGGAGAAATCCCCTCCCGCGCCCGGACCGGCCTCGCTTCCGGAATACGGGCTTGCCTTTGAATTCGTCGAGGACGAGCGCGGCTATACCCTGAACGCCCTCGTTCAGGATCGCGCCACCCGGGTCGTCGAAAGCACGACCATCAGCCGGTGCAACGCGATCGACATCGAAAGCTTCGCCGAGGGCCTTTTCGGAAGCCCGGTGCGCTGTGACGGCGTGAACTACGTGTTCGATACCAGGGGCACGGCGATCATCGTTGTCCCCTCCGACGCGCGGCCGTCGCGCCGGGTCAAGATACTGCAGCCGGGGCACGCCATCCTGAACGGCATTCCGCTGCTCATGGAAGCAGGTCGCTAGAGATCGGGAAGCTTCTCCCGGCGAACGGGGCCGGTCGGCGATAACGGATCTCGCCATCGATCGTATAGGCGGGCGGCAGCCGATTCTCCGGCGTACCGACAGGCGGCGCCGTCTGGATCGGCGTCACCATCAGGCCGGCCTCCCAGAACCGTTCCAGATCGTCGGCCGTGACGCCATCCTCGTCGTCTGCAAAGGCAATGGCGAGGCCATCGGTCCCGGTGATCGTTTGCCGCCAGGGCGTCTGCCCGTCCACGGCCGGCAGATGCCAATCCGTCGCCGAGCCGTCTTCGTATGCCGTCGCGGCCGCACCCGACGGCTCCCTGCCCTCTTCGCCGACGGACAACGCGCCAGCGGCGGTCGGGTCAGCGTCCCCGGACGCCTCTGCGGGGATCAGGAACCCCTCATAGGACAGCGCGGCGATGACGTAAGGCGGGACGTAATAGGCGGCATTCATCGGCGTGATTGGACGCACGACGAGATCAGGTCCGGTCTCGCATGCCTCGGCCGTGGGGCCGCCCCCGTGGTCGAGGGTCACGTAGCATCTCGACGGGATGCTGGTGCATCCGCCGACGATGGCAAGCGTGAACAGGATTGGCAGAGCTGGTCGCATCGAGTGTCCCTCGCTGCGACCTTCCCCCTTTATGGTTAGCGGGCCGTTAATGGCGGCGCAGGCGGCGGCACTCGCCAGGCCGTGAAGGGAGCGCCAAGCCTCAGCCGGCGAGGCCGTGGTCTGCGACGGTGGTGCGGATCGCCTCGATGAACAGCCGGAGCGCCGGCGACGGATCGCCCTCCCCGCGCATGGTCAGGCCGACCGGCCCCAGCGTCTCGGCCATGTCGACAGGCAGTTCGGCCAGCATGCCGTCCGCGATGTCCAACGCGACCACTCCCGACGAGATGAACCAGACCGCATCGGTCTTGCGGACATAGGCCCGGCCGAAACTGTCAACGACGGTCTCGATGCGGTCGCGGCGCCGGGTCAGGCCGTGGGCGATGAAGTAGCGCTCCGCGATGGTCCGGATGGCGGCATCCGCATCGGGAAAGATCAGCGGATAGGCGGCGATCAGCCCGGGATCGGCGGCGCTCAGCAGCGGATGGCCGGGGCGCACGACGAGACTGACCCGCTCGGGATAGAGCTGGGCGAAGCTGAAGCCGGCCATCGCCTCCGGCTGCCCGAGCCGGCCGATCACCAGGTCGAGTGCGCCGGAGGCAAGCTGCGACAGAAGATAGGCGTTGGGCCCGGAGACAATGGTGAGCCCCGCCTCCGGGGCGGTCCGCGCCATCTTGATCGCCGCGTCCGGCACGATCCGCGCGGCCACGCTCGGCAGCGCCCCGATGGTCAGGCGCAGTTGCGATGCGGCCAGCGTCTCCGCGACGCCCTCGATGCCCTGGCTGAGCGCGGCAAGGCTGGCCGAGGCATAGGAATGGAACATCCGCCCCACCGGCGTCAGCGTCGCCCCGCCCCGCCCGCGACTGACGAGGCGCGCGCCCAGCATCTCCTCGAGTTCGGACAGGGTCTTGGAGACGGCGGGCTGCGACACGTTCAGCCGTACCGCCGCCTTGCCGAGACTGGCGGAGCGGGCTACCTCGATAAAGGTCTTCAGATGTCTCAGACGAACCCGTGGGTCGATTTCCATAATCTCACGGTTATGCGAACTGCGCTGGAATTCATTTTACATGAGTTTTCAGGCAGCTGATAGTGGACGGGTTGAGCTGACGGAGACCGGGAGGAACCATGCAGCAGGACCCCAGCGAGCGCTATCAGGCGGGCATGACGGTACGCCGTGCCGTGCTCGGCGACGCCCATGTCGACCGCGCCCAGCGCCAGAGCGACGGGTTCGACGCCCCCTTCCAGAGCTTCATCACCGAGGGCGCCTGGGGCACGGTCTGGTCGCGGCCGCATTTCACCCATCGCGAACGCTCCATCGTCACGATCGCGCTGCTGGCCGCGCTCGGTCAGGACGACGAGGTCGCCATGCATGTGCGCGCCACGGCCAATACCGGCGCGACCCGCGAGGACGTTCTGGAAGCGCTGCTGCACGTCGCCGTCTATGCCGGCGTGCCGGCCGCCAACCACGCGATCAAGATCGCCAAGTCGGTCTATGCCGAGATCGACAAGGCGGCGGAGGCAGGCCCCGCATGAGCGGCGGATCCTTCTTCCAGCGCGACCGCAACTGGCACCCGGCCGCCTATACGCCCGGCTACAAGACGAGCGTCACCCGGTCGCCGCAGAAGGCGCCGATCTCGCTCGACAACACCGTCTCGGAGATGACCGGCCCGGTCTTCGGTCACGCCCTGATCGGGGAGACCGACAACGACCTCCTGCGCAACTTCGCCCATGGCGGCGAGCCGATCGGCCAGCGCATCATCGTCCATGGCCGGGTACTCGACGAGACCGGCCGCGGCGTTCCCGGCGCGCTGCTGGAGTTCTGGCAGGCCAATGCCGGCGGGCGTTACCGTCACAAGAAGGAAACCTATCTGGCGCCGCTGGATCCGAATTTTGGCGGCTGCGGGCGCACCCTGACCGACGCCGACGGCAGCTACCGCCTGCGCACCATCAAGCCCGGCGCCTATCCCTGGCCGAACGGCGTCAATGACTGGCGGCCGGCCCATATCCATTTCTCCGTCTTCGGCCATGGCTTCGCCCAGCGGCTGATCACCCAGATGTATTTCGAGGGCGATCCGCTGATCTGGCGCTGCCCGATCGTCGCAACGATCCCTGACCGGGCCGCGGTCGAACGGCTGATCGCGCCGCTCGACATGAACAATGCCGTGCCGATGGATAGCCGCGCCTACCGCTTCGACATCGTCCTGCGCGGGCGCCGGTCGACCCTGTTCGAGAACCGGACGGAGGGAAATTGATGGTCCAGTCGCTTCCCTATCTGAAGGAATCGCCGTCGCAGACGGCCGGCCCTTACGTCCATATCGGCTGCACGCCGAACTATAGCGGCATTGAGGGCGTCTATACCGAGGATCTCGGCGCCCGCATGGTCGATGCCGAGACGCAAGGCGAGCGCATCCGCATCGTCGGCCGCGTCTTCGACGGCGTCGGCACCGCGCTGAAGGACGCCCTCGTCGAGATCTGGCAGGCCGATGCACGAGGGCTCTATCCCGGCCCGTCCGAGACCCGCGGCACCGCCGATCCGCATTTTTCCGGCTTCGGCCGCTCGCCCGGCGACATGACCACCGGCGAATTCGTCTTCGAGACGATCAAGCCGGGCCCGGTGCCGTTCAAGGACGGCCGCCCCCAGGCGCCGCATGTGACGGTCTGGATCGTCGCGCGTGGCATCAATCTCGGGCTTCACACCCGCATGTATTTCGGCGACGAAGAGGCGGCCAACGCGGTCGATCCGATCCTCGCCCGAATTGAACATAGGTCCCGAGTTCAAACGCTGATCGCGCCCCGCACGCTGGAGGACGGCGTTCCGGTCTACCGGTTCGACATCCGCCTGCAGGGCGAGGACGAGACGATCTTCTTCGACATCTGACGGCTGCAAAGAGATCCATGGCACAGTTCAAGACACTGAAAGACGCCGTCGCCGACAATCTGCGGCCCGGCGACATCGCGGCCTTCGAGGGCTTCACCCATCTCATCCCCCACGCGGCCGCCCACGAGGTGATCCGGCAGGGGATCGGCGATCTGACCCTCGTTCGCCTGACGCCCGACCTCGTCTACGATCAGCTCGTCGGCTGCGGCCTCGTGAAGAAGATGATCTTCTCCTATCTCGGCAATCCCGGCGTCGGCCTCCTGCGGCGCGTGCGCGACGCGGTGGAGAACGGCGTACCGCGCACGCTGGAACTGGAGGAACACTCCCACGCCGCGCTCGCCAATGCCTATGAGGCGGGCGCCGCCGGCCTGCCGCTGGCGGTGTTCCGCGGCTACAAGGGTGCCGGGCTGAAGGCGGTCAATGCGAATATCCGCTCGATCACCTGCCCCTTCACCGGCGAGGAACTGGCCGCCGTGCCCGCGATCCGGCCGGACGTCACCTTCATCCATGCCCAGAAGGCCGACCGGAAGGGCAACGTCCTGATCGAGGGCATTCTCGGGGTCCAGAAGGAGGCGGTACTGGCGGCCAGACGCGCCGTCATCACCGTAGAGGAGATCGTCGACGATTTCGACGACGCCCATCCGAACCTCACCATCCTGCCGCACTGGACGATCAGCGCCATTGCCGTCGTTCCGGGCGGTGCCCATCCGTCCTATGCGCGGGGCTATTACGGCCGCGACAATGCGGCCTATGTCGAATGGGACGAGATCGCCGCAGATATGGACCGGTTCAGGGCCTGGATCGAGACCCATGTCATGCAGGCCGGGCCGGAGGATTTCGCCGGCCGCGTCGAGACGCTGAAGGGGAAGATGTGATGGCGAACGCGGACTTCACGCCCGACGAGATGATGACCATCGCCGCCGCGCGGGCGCTGTCGAACGACGACGTCTGCTTCGTCGGCATCGGCGCGCCGTCGGCCGCCTGCAACGTTGCCCGGCTCACCCATGCGCCGGACATCACGCTGATCTACGAGAGCGGCACCATCGCCACGGCGCCGAGCGTCCTGCCCCTGTCGATCGGCGACGGCGAACTCTGCGAGACGGCGCTGACCACCGTCTCGGTGCCGGAGATGTTCCGCTACTGGCTGCAGGGCGGCCGCATCTCCGTCGGCTTCCTGGGCGCGGCGCAGCTCGATCCCTTCGGCAACATCAACACCACGGTGATCGGCGACTACGCCCATCCGAAGACCCGCCTGCCGGGCGGCGGCGGCGCGCCGGAGATCGCCTCGTCCTGCGGCGAGGTGTTCATCACCATGAAGCAGACGAAGCGCGGCATGGTGAAGGCGATCGACTTCTTCACCTCCTTCGGCCACGGCAAGGGCGGCTCGGACCGCCAGGATCTCGGCATCACCACCAAGGGGCCGACGCTGCTGGTCACCGACATGGCGGTCTGGCGGCCGAACCCGCAGACGAAGGAATTCGAGGTCAATTCCATCCATCCGGGCGCCTCGCGCGAGGCGATCGCCGCGAGCTGCGACTGGGACGTCGTCTATGCGGCCGATGTCGGCGAGACGCCGCCGCCAACCGAACTGGAGCTTTCCACCCTGCGCGAGATCAAGGCCCGCACCGCGGCCGCACATCGGCGGAACGCCGCGTGACGACGACCCGCACCCGCGTCGCCATCATCGGCGGTGGCCCCGCCGGCCTCCTGCTCGCCCTGATCCTGCACCGCGCCGGCATCGAAAGCGTCGTCCTCGAGCGCAAGAGCCGCGACTACGTCCTGTCGCGCATCCGCGCCGGCGTCCTCGAACAGGGCACCACGGATCTCCTGCGCACCGTCGGCCTCGGCGCGCGGATGGACCGCGAGGGCCTCGTCCACGACGGCTTCGACATCGCTTGGCGCGGCGAGATGCTGCATGTCGACCTGCGCGAACTGACCGGCGGCAAGACCGTCACGGTCTATGGCCAGACCGAGGTGACCCACGACCTCTACGACGCGCTCGACGAGGCCGGCGTGCCGGTCATCCATGAGGTCGAGGACGTCATGCCGCAGGACATCACCGGCAACGCCCCCTTCGTCACCTACCGCACGCGCGACGGCGAACAGCGGCTGGAATGCGACTTCATCGCGGGCTGCGACGGCTTCCATGGCGTCTGCCGGCAGGCGATCCCCGCCGCCAGCATCGAGACTTTCGAGCGGGTCTATCCTTTCGCCTGGCTCGGTGTCCTGTCCCGCACGCCGCCGATCCAGGAAGAGCTGATCTACGCCAATCACAGCCGCGGCTTCGCGCTGTGCTCGCTGCGCAATCCGCAGCTCTCGCGCTACTACATCCAGTGCGACGCCGACGACGACGTCGCCAACTGGCCGGACGAGCGCTTCTTCGACGAATTGCAGGCCCGGCTGCCCTCCGCGGTCGCCGGCAATCTGGTGCGCGGGCCGTCGATCGAGAAGTCGCTGGCGCCGCTGCGCTCCTTCGTTGCCGAGCCGATGCGCTACGGCCGGATGTTCCTCGCCGGCGATGCCGCCCATATTGTGCCGCCGACCGGCGCCAAGGGACTGAACCTCGCCGTCTCCGACATCCATTATCTGTCGCGCGCCCTGATCGCGCACTATCTCGACAAGGACGACGGCCTGCTTGAAGCCTATTCCGAAACCGCGCTGGCGCGGGTGTGGAAGGCCGAGCGCTTCTCCTGGTGGTTCACCTCGATGATCCACCGCTTCGAGGAGCACGGCGCCTTTTCGCAGCGGATCCAGGAGGCGGAATTCGACTATCTGGCCGATTCCGATGCGGCGCAGAAATCGCTTGCCGAGAATTATGTGGGGCTGCCCTTCTGATGGCCGGCGGGCCGTTCAGCCGCGGTCCGTCTCCCGCATGATCTGCCGCTGCCGCTCGCGCAGCGACGCGGCCTTCTCCTCGGTCAGCCGGTCGATGCAATGGGCGCAGGAGACCCCTTCCTCGAAAACCGGGTCGACGCGCTCCTCCGGCGACAACGGCTGGCCGCAGCCATAGCAGGCGGTCCAGTGCGTATGGGCCAGCCCGTGGCCGACGGCGACGCGGCCGTCGAAGACGTAGCAGTCGCCCTCCCAGCGGCTGTCTTCCTGCGGCACGTCCTCAAGATATTGCAGGATGCCGCCCTTCAGGTGGAAGACGCTCTCGAACCCCTTGGACAGCATGTAGGCCGACGCCTTCTCGCAGCGGATGCCACCGGTGCAGAACATCGCCACCTTGCGGTGCTCGGCCGGGTCGAGGGCGGTCTCCACATAGGCCTTGAAGTCGGTGAAGCTGTCGATCGCCGGATCGACCGCCCCGGCAAAGCCGCCGACCTTGGTCTCGTAGCGGTTGCGGGTGTCGAGGACGAGCACCTCCGGATCGTCGATCAGGGCGTTCCAGTCGGAAGGGGCGACATAGGTCCCGACGCGCTGGGAGGGATCGGCCTCGGGCGCCCGCATGGTGATGATCTCGGGCCGGATGCGCACCTTGGTACGGGCAAAGGGCCAGTCCTCGGCCGCCGAGAATTTCAGCTCGCCGCGGCCGATGCCGCAGCGCCGGTCGAGATGCGCGACCATCGTCGCCACGCCGTCCTGCGGGCCAGCCAGCGTGCCGTTGATTCCCTCCGGAGCGATGAGGATCGTGCCGCGCGTGCCGGTGTCGGCGCACAAGGCGGCAAGCTCGGCCTTCAGCGCGGGAAGGTCGTCGAGCGTGACAAAGCGATAGAAGGTGGCGACGGTCAGGGGCATGGCGCGTCATAACGCCGGTCTGCCCGCGTGACAAACCCCGCGCCGCTCACCGATCCTCGGGCGACGATCCGGTGCAAATCTCGCCGGCGAGACGTGACGCGCCGCCCGGGAATGCTAAGACAGGGAGAGTTTCCCGCCGCCTCGTCCCTCCGCGGAGTTTGCAAGCGTTGATCGACCGTCTCATCGGTGTCGTTCTGATCGTCACGGGCGTCGCCATCCTTCTGCGCGAATGGGTGGGCAGTGCGGGCGCCGGGCTGGTCGCGGCCGGCGGTATCCTCGTCTTCCTGGTTCTTGCCACGCCGCGGGCGCCCTGGTCGCGCCAGGCCTTCGTGGCGCTCGGCGTCGGCGTCGTGGCCATCGCCCTCTTCACCCGCGCCGACTGGCTCGCCATCACGGTGAAGGGCCTCGAACAGGGCGGCTTCATCGCGGCCTTCTTCATTGCGCTCGCCTCGCTGCGCGGCCCCGCCGCCGCCTCGCCGGCCATCGAGCGATGCGGGCAGTATCTTGCCAGCCAGCCGCCCGGCAAACGCTATCTGGCGCTGACCACCGGCGGCCATCTCTTCGCGCTGATCCTCAGCTACGGCGCGATCTCGCTCCTGGGCGGGCTGACCGAAAGCATCGCCAGCCGCGAACCCAACGCCGAGATTCGCGAGATCCGCAACCGGCGCATGCTTTTGGCGATCCAGCGCGGCTTCGTCGCCTCGCTCACCTGGTCGCCGCTGGCCTTCGCCATGGCGATCTCCACCTCGGTCATTCCCGGCTCGTCATGGAGCGGGGCGGCCGTCTTTGCGATCTTCAACGCAGCCCTCGTCACCTTCATCGGCTGGTCGCTCGACACCTATTTCAAGCCCAAGCTGACTCAGCCGGCGCCGGCACGGCGCGACCCGATCGGCGGCTGGCGCGACCTGAAGCCGCTCCTGGCGCTGCTCGTCCTGCTCTTCTCGGGCGTCACGGTGCTCGAGCTTCTGACCGGGCTGCGGGTGATTGCCGTGGTGATGCTGCTGGTGCCGACCATCGCCATCGGCTGGATGGTGATCCAGTCGCATGGCGAAACCGGGACGGTGGCGCGCACCGCGACGCGGCTGAAGCGGCTTGTCCTCATCGACATCCCGTCCTTCCAGTCCGAGCTGATCCTCCTGGTCATGGCCGGCTTCATCGGGGCCACCGGCGGCGAGCTGCTGCAGCCGCTGATCGCCGATCAGGCGCTGGCGCTGGACGCCATCCCGGTTTCGGCGATCCTTGTGGCCATCGTCTGGATCATTCCGCTGCTCGGCCAGCTCGGCATGAACCCGATCCTGTCGGTGTCGCTGCTGGCGCCCTTGCTGCCATCGGCCGCCGCCATGGGCGTGTCACCGAATGTCGTCGTCGTTGCGCTGACCGCCGGCTGGGCGCTGACCGGCGCATCCTCGCCCTTCACCGCGACAACGCTGCTGATCGGCCGCCTCGGCCATACCAGCGCCTTCCGGGTCGGGGTGGTCTGGAACGGTGGCTTCATGGTGGCGGGCCTCCTCGCCTTGTCGGCCTCGGTCTTCATCATGGTGCAGCTCTGATCAGCTGCCTCCGTGACGTGCCGCACCATGGGTAACGATTGCTTAACACTTTTCCCGGCATTCGCCAGAGACGCGCTTGGTGATGATTTGTTTCCGGGATGTTCTTGTTTCATTCCGAATTCCATGGTTACCTAACGTCGCTTTTCCGGCAGATCGAACCGCGCCGGAGTTCATCACGAGGGGTGGTGGCATGGTGTCTCGGGTCAAGACCGTGGCGTTTCAGGGGATCGAAGCGATTCCGGTCGACGTGCAGGTGATGGTGGCGCCGGGCAAGGTCGGCATCCAGATTGTCGGCCTGCCAGACAAGGCCGTGGCCGAGAGCCGCGAGCGCGTCCAGGCGGCGCTGCACGCCTCCGGCCTGTCGATGCCGCCGAAGAAGGTGACCGTCAATCTCGCCCCGGCCGACCTTCCCAAGGAAGGCAGCCATTACGACCTGCCGATCGCCCTCGGCCTGATGGCGGCGCTCGGCGCAATCCCGTCCGATGCTCTTGCGGGCTATGTTGTCCTCGGCGAGCTCTCCCTCGACGGCATGACCACCGCGGTCGCCGGGGCCCTGCCGGCGGCGATGGGCGCCAACGCCATCGGTCTCGGCCTGATCTGCCCGGCCGAAAGCGGCGCGGAGGCGGCCTGGGCGAGCCAGGACATGAACATTGTCGCCGCCTGCAGCCTGATCCAGATCGCCAATCATTTCCGCGGCACGCAGATCATCGCCCGGCCAGAGCCAGCCATCCGGGCCGCCCCTTCCGATCTGCCGGACCTCGCCGAGATCAAGGGCCAGATCGTCGCCAAACGGGCGCTGGAGGTCAGCGCGGCCGGCGGCCACAACCTCCTGATGGTCGGTCCGCCCGGCTCGGGCAAGTCGATGCTGGCGCAGCGCCTGCCGTCGATCCTGCCGGCGCTGACGCCGCGCGAACTCCTCGAAGTCTCGATGATCGCCTCGATCGCCGGGGAATTGTCCGGCGGCAAGCTGTCGGATCGCCGGCCGTTCCGCGCGCCGCATCATTCGGCCTCGATGGCGGCGATGGTCGGCGGCGGCCTGAGGGCACGGCCCGGCGAGGTCTCGCTCGCCCATCGCGGCATCCTGTTCCTCGACGAATTCCCCGAATTCTCACCGGTCGTGCTGGATTCCCTGCGCCAGCCGCTGGAGGCCGGCGAAAGCGTCATCGCCCGGGCCAATCACCGGGTCACCTACCCGGCCAAGATGCAACTCGTGGCGGCCATGAACCCCTGTCGATGCGGCATGGCCGGCGAGCCCGGCCGCAGCTGTGCCCGTGGCCCGCGCTGCGCCGCCGACTACCAGGCCCGCATCTCCGGCCCGCTGATGGACCGGATCGACATCCGCGTCGATGTGCCGGCGGTCACGGCCGCCGACCTGATCAAGCCGCAACCGGCGGAATCCTCGGCCGAGGTGAAGGGGCGCGTCGCCACCGCCCACGCCCTGCAGACGGAACGCTACGAGACGCTCGGCCTGCCCGGCTCGACCCGCAACAGCCATTGCCCCGCCGCCCTGATCGAACGCGTTGCCGAGCCGGATCGGGAGGGCCAGCGTCTCCTGCAGGACGCCGCGGAACAGATGCGTTTCTCCGCGCGCGCTTATCACCGCATCCTCAAGGTCGCCCGCACATTGGCGGATCTCGATGCCGACGACATGGTCCGGCGCATCCATCTCGCCGAAGCGATCTCCTACCGCATGGCCGGCGAGCGGCTGGCCGCCGCGGCGTGACGGAAGATGAGCGCGGAGCCGCATCCCGCCGTTGCGGGCTACGACATCATCGCCGACCGCTTCGAGGCCGCGCGCAGGCTGAAGCCGTGGGAGCCGCCCTTCTACGCGCAACTGGCGGCAGCGCTTCCGTCCGGGGCGCGGCTCTTGGATTGCGGCTGCGGGACCGGTCACGCGGGACTGGCGCATCTTCTGGAGGCCGGCATCTCGGTCACGGCGCTCGACGGCTCGGCAGCCATGCTGGCGCATTTCCAGCGGGCCTATCCGCAGGTGCGGACCATCCTGTGCGACATGCGGGCCTATCTTCCGGCCGTGTCCTTCGATGCGGTCATCGCCTGGGACAGCTTCTTTCATCTGGATCATGGCGACCAGACTGCGATGCTGGGTCGCTTCGCGGCCTGGCTGCGGCCCGGCGGCTGGCTGCTGTTCACCAGCGGGCCGTCCCATTCGAGCGTCCGCGACAGGATGTTCGACGTGCCCTTCGGCTATGCCAGCTACTCAGATGCCGGTTACCGGGTGCTTTTGGCCGAGGCCGGGTTCACCGTGCGGAGGGCCGTCTTCGACGAGCCGCAGGGCGCGATCCATAAGGTCTGGATGGCACAGAAGAATTGACGCAGTCCGAGGTTTATTCGGACAGGAAACCGGCCGCCGCTCGGCCATCGGCACCTGCGACGCGGCTGCACGCCACAGCCGCAACGACAAAGCCGCCACGCCATCAGGCGGCCCACTTAGCCGGCCGCCGCCCGGTGGCGGACGCCGCGCGCCTGCGCTCTGGGACGTTGCGCCCCCTCAACAGGCTGCGCATTCCATCAACGCGCGTCACCCTCGGGTTCAACCCGAGGCCACATGCCTCAGCGTGGCCCGCTGCGCAGCAGAACACAACACGCCACCGTCCCACGGCAACGCGCCCCGAGTACGCCCGCCGGCGCGCTCCGGACCGTTACGCCCGCAGCGTGCCGCCGGTGGCTTTTTCGACCTGGGCGACGATCTTGGCGGACACCGCCTCCAGATCCTCTTCGGTCAGGGTCCGCTCGACCGGATTGAGGGTGACTTCCAGCGCCACCGACTTGCGGTTCTCGCCGAGCGCAGCGCCGGTGAAGACGTCGAAGACGCGCACCTCCCCAACCAGCTTGCGGTCAGCGCCCTCGGCCGCGCGGACAAGCTTCAGCGCGTCCACGTCGCTATCGACGACGAAGGCGAAGTCGCGGCGCACCGGCTGGAAGGCCGACAGGGCCAGCACCGGCTTGGTGCGGGTCGCCTTGCGCTTGGGTGTCGGAATCGCGTCGAGAAACACCTCGAAGCCGCAATGCGGTCCCGATGCGTCCAGGGTCTTCAGCGTCTTGGGGTGGAATTCGCCGAACTCCGCCAGCACCACCTTCGGCCCGAGCTTGATCCGGCCCGAGCGACCCGGATGGTACCAGTCGCTCGCCGGCGCCTCGATCATCAGCCGGTCGACCGGCGCGCCGGCGGCCTCCAGCGCCGCGATGGCGTCAGCCTTGGCGTCGTACACCGAGACGGCCGAGGCGTTGCCGTTCCACGACCGGCCACCGCCGGACATGATGGCTGTGCCGCGGCGCAGGCCGCCGGCCACGCGCAACTGGCCGTCCGGCTCGTCCGAGCGGTAGATCGCCGCCACCTCGAACAGCGCCGTGTCGCCATGGCCGCGGGCGGCGTTGCGCGCCGCCGCCGCGATCAGGCCGGGCAACAGCGAAGGCCGCATATCCGACATGTCGGCCGAAATCGGGTTTTCCAGCTTCAGCGCGGCAGCGCCACCGCCGAAGGCTGCCGCATGGCTCTCGGCGATGAAGCTGTAGCTGACCGTCTCCACCATGCCCCGCGCGGCCAGCGCCCGGCGCGCGGCGCGGTCGCGGATCTGCGGCACGGTGAGGATGCGTCCGCCAACGGCACCGGCCGAGGGCAGCGGCTGCGGCGCGATCGTGTCGACGCCGACGAGGCGCATGATTTCCTCGACGAGGTCGGCCTTGCCGTCGACGTCCGGCCGCCAGCTCGGGCTGACGACGCTGGCGGTCTCGCCTTCCGGCGACACGGCAAAGCCGAGGCTCTCCAGAATCGCAACCTGGCGGTCGCGGTCCACCTGGATGCCGGTCAGACGCTCGGTCTCGGTGAAGGGCAGGACGATGGGCGCCGGCGCCGGCGTGGTGCTCTCGACGACGACGCGGCGCGACGGCGTGCCGCCGCACAGATCGAGGACAAGGCGCGTCGCCAGATCGAGGCCCGGCTCCATGAAGTCGGGATCAACGCCGCGCTCGAAGCGGTAGCGCGCATCGGTGATGATGCCGAGGCTGCGGCCAGTGCGGGCGATGGCGCGCGGGTCCCACAGTGCCGATTCGATGAGAACGTCGGTCGTCGCCGCGTCGCAGCCCGAATGCTCGCCACCCATGATGCCGGCGATGGATTCGACGCCGTTGCCGTCGGCGATGACGCACATGCCGTCCGACAGCGTGTAGGTCCGCTCGTCGAGGGCCAGCACCTCCTCGCCCTCGCGGGCATCGCGCACGACGAGGTCGCCGGCGACCTTTGCCGCGTCGAAGACGTGCAGCGGGCGGCCGCGGTCGAAGGTGACGTAATTGGTGATGTCGACGAGCGCATTGATCGGGCGCAGTCCGATTGCCTTCAGCCGCTTCTGCATCCATTCCGGCGAGGCGCCGTTGGCGACGCTCGAGACCTTGCGCAGGGCAAAGCCGGTGCAGGTCGCGCTCTCCACCGTCAGGCCGACGGGGCAGTCGCCCTCGCCCTCGATGCGCTCGGGCGCCGCGGTCTTCAGCGTGCCCATGCCGGAGGCGGCGAGATCGCGGGCGATGCCGGCGACGCCGGTGGCGTCGGGCCGGTTCGGGGTCAGGTTGATCTCGATGACCGGGTCGGCGAGGTCGGCATAATCGGCAAAGCGCGTGCCCACCGGCGCGTCTACGGCGAGATCGATGATGCCGTCATGGCTGTCGGAGAGCTCCAGCTCGCGCTCGGAGCACATCATGCCGTGGGATTCGACACCGCGAATGCGGCCGATCGACAGCGTGGTGTCGATGCCCGGCACATAGGTGCCCGGCGTCGCCAGAACGCCGATCATCCCGGCCCGCGCATTGGGCGCGCCGCAGACTACCTGCAGCGGCTTGCCGTCATTGACCTCGGGGCCGGCATCGACACTCAGCACCTGCAGCTTGTCGGCGTCGGGGTGCCGCTCGGCGCTCAGGACACGGGCGATGCGGAACGGCGCGAAGACGGCGCGGTCGTCCACCGCCTCGACCTCGAGGCCGATCATGGTCAGGCGTTCGCAGATCTCGGCCAGCGTGGCGTCGGTGTCGAGATGGTCCTTGAGCCAGGAGAGCGTGAATTTCATCGGTTCGGTTCAGTCTCGTTGCGGACGGGCCGATCGGCCGTGGGAAATGCGCCGGATGGCTGCGGAGCCCCGGCGCGCGTGTCTTCGCCGGGACGCCCGCGGGCGCTCCGGCCACGGGGCTCAGAGATCGCGGCGCTTCGACCCGGCGATGTCGTCCGCGACCCCCTGCGCCAGCGCCGTGGCGTGGACGAAGCGATAGGTCAGCAGCGCGACGATGGCAAAGACCACGTAGAGAACGAGCAACGTGCCCCAGGGCAGCAGCGTGTCGAAGCCGAAGCGGTCGAGGATCGCCGGCAGGCCGACGCCGGTAAAGAACGAGGCCAGCGCCGCCGGGGTCTGCGACATGGAGCGGTAGTAGAAGGCGAAGAGCCCGACCGTCACCAGCGCCACGATGATGCGGCCGGGCGAGGCCAGAAGCGCGAAGAAGCTGGTGTCGGCAAATAGCCAGCTGGCGAAGTCGAGCGCCAGAAGGCCGATCACGGCACCGGCCACGACGGCGATCACTTCGAGGACGGTCATGCGTGCCGACATGGCGAAGGCTCCTGCTTGCGGATGGACAGTCAACTCAGAACGACCCGCCGCAGATCCCGAAAGACGCAGCGGCGATCATCAATGTCACGTCGACAGGCCGCCGAACAGGGTCGGCATGTCGAGCGGGCGGAAGCCGTAGTGCTCCAGCCAGCGCACGTCGGAATCGAAGAAGGCGCGCAGGTCCGGCATGCCGTATTTCAGCATGGCAATGCGGTCGATGCCCATGCCCCAGGCAAAGCCCTGATACTCGTTCGGGTCGAGCCCGCCATGGCGCAGCACGTTCGGATGCACCATGCCGCAGCCCAGGATTTCCATCCAGTCCGATCCCTCGCCGAAGCGCACTTCGCCCGGATTGGACCGGTCGCACTGGATGTCGACCTCGAGGCTCGGCTCGGTGAAGGGGAAGTAGGACGGCCGGAACCGCATGTTCAGCGACGGCACCTCGAAGAACGCCTTGCAGAACTCCTCCAGCACCCATTTCATATTCGCCACATTGGCGGTCTTGTCGATGACGAGACCTTCGACCTGGTGGAACATCGGCGAATGGGTCGCATCGGAATCCTGCCGGTAGGTGCGGCCGGGAATAACGATGCGCAGCGGCGGCTTCGTCGTTTCCATGGTGCGGATCTGCACCGGCGAGGTGTGGGTGCGCAGCACCTTGCGCTCGCCCTTTGCGTCCGGCTTCAGGAAGAAGGTGTCGTGCATCTCGCGGGCCGGATGGCCCTCGGGAAAGTTCAGCGCCGTGAAATTGTAATGGTCGGTCTCGATGTCCGGCCCTTCGGCGATGGCGAAACCCATATCGGCGAAGATCGCGGTGATCTCGTCGATGACCTGGCTGATCGGGTGGATGCGGCCGCGGGCGGCGGGGCTGGCGCGCACCGGCAGGGTCACGTCGACGCGCTCGGCGGCCAGGCGCACGGCGATCGCGGCGTCGGCGAGTTCCTCGCGGCGAGCGTTGATCAGCGCCTGGGCGCGATCACGCAGGCCGTTCAGCTTCGGGCCTTCGACGCGGCGCTCGTCGGGACTCATCTTGCCCAGCCCCTTGAGGAGCTCGGAGATACGGCCCTTCTTGCCGAGCTCGGCGACGCGGATCGCCTCGAGCTGCGCCTCGTCGGCGGCGGCTGCGACCTGTTCGGAGAGATGGGCTTCCAGTGCCTGAAGATCGCTCATCCATTGCTCCCATACTGCTTGCGAAGGCCGGGCATCTGCGGCGCACATCCCGCGCGGACCGCGCAGGGAGCCGGCCTCATCGGACCGGCTGACATGAAAAGGCCCGCGCGGCAGTGCGGCGCGGGCCCGTGAGCGTCAAGAGTTGCGCTGGCCTCAGGCCGCGCGCGTCTCGCCAACGGCGCGCTCGTAGGCACCGTCAAATTCGCTTTCCTTGAGGTAGGCGAGCGCCGACTTGGCCTGCTCGCACAGCGCACCGAATGCCTCGGGCTCGTGGATCGCGATGTCGGACAGGACCTTGCGGTCGACCTCGATGCCGGCCTTGTTCAGGCCGTCGATGAAGCGGCCATAGGTCATGCCATGCTCGCGGACGGCGGCGTTGATGCGCTGGATCCACAGGGCGCGGAAATTCCGCTTCTTCACCCGGCGATCGCGGGTCGCATACTGCTTCGACCGGTCGACGGCGGCCTTGGCGGCGCGGATGGTGTTCTTGCGGCGACCGTAGAAACCGGCGGCCTGCTTCAGAATCTTCTTGTGCTTGGCGTGGGACGTAACGCCCCGTTTCACTCGTGCCATGATCTAAACTCCTGAATTCTCTAGAAAGCCCGGCCGCTTAGCGGTTGTAGGGCATGTAGATCTTGACGATCCGCTCGTCGGGCTTGGACAGGATCATCGTGCCGCGCGCGTCGCGCAGGAAGTCGTTGGAGCGTTTGATCATGCCGTGGCGCTTGCCGGCGGCGCCTGCCTTGACGCGGCCATTGGCCGTCATCCGGAAGCGCTTCTTGGCGCTGGCCTTGGTCTTCATCTTGGGCATTTTGCTCTCCTTGGTGAGGATCGCGACAATCCGCGGGCGATCGGAACTCCCGATTGCCGGGTCGCCTCTGTGACGATGTCGCGACAGCATTGAGAACCGCCACGGCATGCCCTGCCGGCCGGTTCGCATCTGAACGTCGCGCTTATAGGCAAATCCGCGTCGCCGCGCAAGACCGCCTTCGAGGCCCTGCCCGGATCCTGTCAGCCGCCGCAGCCAGACGCGCGACCGGCTCGGAACCGCGCAATCGAGCCAGTGCGTACTCCCCACCGATCGGCATGCTCCACCATGCCGTAACGGTATTTCCTTGACTTCCATGTTCTGATCACTGAGCTACTTGCCAATCGTCGACCGGGATGGAATCATCCCCTTGGGCACAGTTATGAACTGCGATGGCGCTCATCCCCTTCCCAGGCCGTGCCGACAATCTGCGCCAGCAGATCGCGTGCGCTTCCTACAGCCCGCAGAATTGGGATCGGGTTGCCGTGGCCATCGATGACCTGTTTCCCGGCGTCACGACGCGCATTCAACGCGTCAGTCTTCTCGCGGCGCCGGACGCGGCAGCGCTGCCGTCCGACCGGCCAGACCCCGATGCCTGGCTCGCCCAGCATGTCGTCGGCCTGCCGGCTGGCGCGGTTTTCGATATCCGCGCTCCTGCCGGCGGGGCGTCATCGCCGGAGACGCGGATTACCGGACTGCTCCTCCATCGTTGTGACACGTCATGCTGGGTTCTCGCAGTTGCGCGGCAGGCGGACGCCGACGTCCCGTCACGCGCTCCTGTTTCCGCCCTGATCCATCGGCACGCCGAGGCATTGCAGCGCGCCTTCCTGATCTCCCACTGCCTCGGAACCGAGTGTGCGCCCGATCGGGCGGCAATCGAGGAGAGCTGGGACAGCCTGCCCTTCGGGGTCGCCCTGCTGTCGCGCCGACGGACCATCCTGGCGGCGAACAGCGCTGCCGAGGACCTTCTGTCGACCCGGCGCTTCTTCCTGCCGCCGCGCGACCACAGCACCGTTCGCCCCGCCACCGCGAAGGACCGGCGGCGCCTGTTCCGGGCCGTCGACCGGATTATTCTGGGTGAATGTGACGGGGATGACCTCTTGATCGAGGGCCTGCGACACGGCGAGCCGATGCCGGTCTCGCTTCTGGCAGTCGGAGGGGATACCTGTGCGTCACTCCCGCCGGCCCCCGCATCCAATCGGCGGGACAGCCTGATTGCCGTGATCGGCCGCCCCGATCAGGACGCGCAGACGGACGGCTGAGCGAGCCATGCAAGCGCGGCGGGCGGGCGCTCCATCTCTTGTGATCGCCTGCTGACACGAAAAAGCCGGCCCCGTCAGGGTGCCGGCTTGATCTGCCTTCGCAACAGAAGCTTCTTCAGGCGCGCGGTGCGAGCACCATCATCATCTGACGGCCCTCGAGCTTCGGCTCGGCCTCGACCTTCGAGATTTCGGCCGTTTCCTCGCGAACACGATTGAGCAGACGCATGCCGAGTTCTTGATGGGCCATTTCGCGACCACGGAACCGCAGGGTGACCTTCACCTTGTCGCCCTCGTCGAAGAAGCGGCGCACCGACTTCATCTTCGTCTCGTAATCGTGCTCGTCGATGTTCGGCCGCATCTTGATCTCTTTGACCTCGATGGTCTTCTGGCGCCTGCGCGCCTCGGCCGACTTCTTCTGGGTCTCGTATTTGAGCTTTCCCAGGTCGAGAATCTTGCACACTGGCGGGTTAGCCGTCGGCACGATCTCCACGAGATCGAGGCCGGCTTCCTCAGCCATGGCAAGCGCTTCAGAGGTCGCGGTCGGTCCGCGGTTCTCACCGTCGGCGTCGATCAACTGGACCTGAGGAACGCGAATATCCTTGTTGGAACGCGGCCCCGTGTTCTGGGTCGGTGGTGCACGGAATGGTCTGCGAATGGTCGTTGACTCCTGTTGTTGACGACGCAAGACGGCTTTGGGACAACACGCGGCGTCGGATCGGGTTCCACGAACGAACGGTGGAACCGATCAACGATCACCCACGATGCAGGCCCTGCAATGGGCGCTATATAGCATTGGTGGGGCCAATTGGCACGCCCGGTGGTGCAGAAAATGCATGGGGCGCGCCGAACCGGCGTATTTCACGCCGTAAAAGTGACGGGACGGACCGCCAATGACCGCAAACGTTTCTGATGACGCGCCGCATGTTCTTACCGTCGGCAACGATGCGCGACGCATCGCCTATCGCACGCAGGAAGGCGAGTCGCCCACCCTGGTATGGCTCGGCGGCTACCGTTCGGACATGCGCGGCACCAAGGCCGAGTATCTTGCGGACATGGCGCAACGTGAGCGACTCGGCTTCTGCCGACTGGACTATTCCGGGCACGGCGAATCCGGTGGCCGGTTCGAGGATGGCACAATCAGCCGCTGGATCGAGGACGCCCAGGCGGTGATCGATGCTGCGGTGAAGGGCCCGGTGATCCTCGTCGGCTCCTCCATGGGTGCCTGGATCGCGTTGCGCCTTGCCCAGATCGCCCGGCTGGCCGATGACCGGCGTCGGGTCGCCGGGATGCTGCTGCTTGCGCCGGCGCCGGACTTCACCGAACGCCTGATGATGCCGAAGCTCGACGATGCCCAGCGCCAGGCCCTGCAGCGCGACGGCTTCCAGACCAAGCCATCCGACTATTCCTCGGAGCCCGATCTCTACACGCGGGCGCTGTTCGAAGATGGCCGCCAGAACCTCGTGATGGACAATCTGATCGAGACCGACTGCCCGGTCACCATCATTCAGGGCATGGCCGACCCCGACGTGCCCTTCGAGCACGCAATGGAACTCGTCACTCATTTGCCGTTCGCCGGCACGATCATGACGCTGGTGCGCGACGGTGACCACCGCCTGTCCCGACCTCAGGATCTGGCGTTGATCGGCCGCGCGGCGACCGATCTCGTGACCGCGTTCCGCGACCGCGCGTAAAGGTTCCACCGATTCTGCATCGCGAAGGTGATCGCCTCCGAGCTGTTGTGAATTTGTCACAAAGCCATCGACCGGACCGAGAAAGCCCCATGGTTTCCGTCGATTAGCCTGCTACGGATCGCGCGCAAACACCTGTTCGTGCTGTCGTTTCCGTACGGAAATCGGCTGCAGCTTGTGCGTGGCTGGAAAATGATGCGCCGCAGCAACGCCGGTTGCGTTGACAGTTTTCCGCATCCCCAACACCATCGAGACCAGAGAGGGTTGTTCGTCCGAGGGGAACGGATGGGGTATATTCGCGCGATCGGCGCCACGATACTGCTTTGCCTGACAGTACAAACCGGATCGGCCATGGCGGAAACCCGCGGCCCGTTCATGGTGGTCGGGATGACCACGACGCCGCCCGTGGGGCATCGCCTGTTCTGTCATACCCACCCCGACGAGTGCAGGCCAACCGGCGAACGCACTGCCGAGACGGCCGTCGAGCCGGTCAGGCTGACACCCGAGCTGATCAGTGCCGTCGCTGAAACGAATGCCGAGATCAACCGCCGCATCGAGGCGAAGTCGGATCGCGAGCTCTACGGCGTCGAGGAACGCTGGACTTATCCGGAGGCCGATCAGGGCGATTGCGAGGATTACGCGCTGCTCAAGCGCAAGATCCTGCATGAGCGCGAAGGGATCGCGCTCGGCAATCTGCTCTTGACCGTCGTCCGCAAGCGCGACGGCGAAGGTCACGCCATCCTCACCCTCAGGACCCAGCGCGGCGAGTTCGTGCTCGACAATCTCGACCGCCGGGTCGTGGCCTGGCGGGATGCGCCCTATCGCTTCCTGAAACGCCAGAGCGTTGCCGATCCCGGTCGCTGGTACCGCGTCGATGACGGCAATGCCGTGCTGGTCGGCTCGGTCAAGGATTAGGTTGCAGCGTTCTGGCCCGCCCGCGACATCCGGCTTCGGCCAGCGTCACGGCGACGCGCGCCGCTGTCAGCTCTCTTCGCCGGTGTCCGGCGCCGAAAGCTCTTCCTCAGTCCCGGGAATGACGTAGCTGCCGCTCAGCCAGCGATTGAGATCGATCGCCTTGCAGCGCGGCGAGCAGAACGGATAGCTCGCCCGGTCCGACGGATTGCCGCATTCGGGGCACTGCCGCTTGGGACGAAGCGGCGTCACTTTCGCACCGATCGCGTTCATGCCGTTTCCGTCTGGCCCGCTGCGGCCTTCCACCGGTTGTGGATGTCGTAGCCTTCGCCGGCCAAGAGCGCGAGCGTCTCGTAGAGCGGCAGGCCCACGACGCTCGTATAGGAGCCGATCAGGCGCACGACGAAGCTGCCGGCCAGGCCCTGGATCGCATAACCGCCAGCCTTGCCGCGCCATTCGTCCGAGGCGATGTAGCAATCGATGTCCTGGCGTGACAGCCGCTTGAACCGCACCCGCGTCTCGATCAGCCGCTGACGCAGTGCGCCACCGGGGCTGACCAGCGCAACGCCGGTATAGACCCGATGCGTGCGGCCCGAGAGCGTGCGTAGATTGGCGATCGCATCATCGGCGAGTTCGGCCTTGGGCATGATCTGCCGGCCGACCGAGACCACCGTGTCGGCCGCCAGCACGAAACGCGGATCGGGAACGTCGAGCTCCCGCAGCGCGCGCACGGCCAGCTCAGCCTTGGCCTTGGACAGACGCTTGGCCAGCGAGCGCGGATGCTCGTTGCGCAGCGGCGATTCGTCCATGTCCGCAGGCAGCAGCCGATCCGGCTCGATACCGGCCTGGGCGAGCAGCTCCAGTCGCCTGGGCGAACCGGAGGCGAGAATGAGCACGGGGCGCGCCGCTTTGGTATCCATGCCCTCGCCGACTTACTTGAAGCGGTAGGTGATGCGACCCTTGGTCAGGTCGTAGGGCGTCATCTCGACGAGCACCTTGTCGCCGGTCAGGACGCGAATGCGGTTCTTGCGCATGCGGCCCGCCGTATGGGCGATGATCTCGTGCTCGTTCTCGAGTTTGATCCGGAATGTTGCGTTAGGTAACAGTTCGGTCACCGTGCCGGGAAACTCAAGAACTTCTTCTTTTGCCATATGATGTCGTGCCTTGATCGTGTGTGAGGGCGCGAAGCGTCAGGCTTCGCGACGAGGCGAACCGCCGCACTGACGCGGCGACGGAATGGGGATCGGTGCCTTAGATCGGGGCAAACGCGAAAAAAAGCAATATGCGGCCCGCGAATACCGGCTCCGGCAAGCACGCTGCCGACCCCGCGCCAGCCGTGAGACCGCCTGCGATGCCCTCAACCGGCAGAGACGCGTTCGATCTCGGCGCCGCATGCGCCCAGCTTTTCTTCCAGCCGCTCGAAACCACGGTCCAGATGATAGACGCGGTTGATCGTGGTCTCGCCTTCGGCGACGAGGCCGGCGATCACCAGCGAGACGGAGGCGCGCAGATCGGTCGCCATCACCGGCGCGCCGACCAGGCGGTTGACGCCCTCGATCGTCGCGACCTGGCCGGACAGGGTGATCCTGGCGCCGAGACGGACCAGTTCCTGCACATGCATGAAGCGGTTTTCGAAGATCGTCTCGGTAATGTGCGAGGTGCCCTCGGCGCGGGTCATCAGCGCCATCATCTGCGCCTGCAGATCGGTCGGGAAGCCTGGATAGGGGTCGGTCACCACATCGACCGGCGCGATGCCGCCGCCATTGCGATAGACCCTGATGCCGTCCTCGACCGGATCCACGGTGACGCCGGCGCCCTTCAGGCTGCCAAGCGCGGTCTGCAGGAGCTGGGCATTGGTGCCGGTCAGGGTCACGTCGCCGCCGGTCATCGCCACGGCCATGGCATAGGTGCCGGTCTCGATGCGGTCCGGCAGCACCCGGTGGCGCGCGCCCGACAGGGCCGGCACGCCCTCGATGGTGATGGTGCCGGTGCCGGCGCCCTCGATCTTGGCGCCCATGGCCGAGAGGCAGGTCGCGAGGTCGACGACTTCCGGCTCGCGCGCGGCGTTCTCCAGAACCGTCTGACCCTTGGCGAGCGTCGCGGCCATCAACAGGACGTGGGTCGCGCCGACCGAGACTTTCGGGAAGACGTAGCGCGCGCCGACGAGGCCGCCCTTGGCCTCGGCCACGGCATAGCCGGCATCGATGTCGATGGTCGCGCCGAGCGCCCGCAGTCCGTCGATGAACAGGTCGACCGGCCGCGTGCCGATGGCGCAGCCGCCCGGCAGCGAGACCTTGGCCTTGTGCATGCGCGCCAGAAGCGGGCCGATCACCCAGAAGCTCGCCCGCATCTTGGAGACGAGTTCGTAGGGCGCGGTGGTGTCGACGATGTTGCGCGCGTCGAAATGGATGGTGCGGCCGAGGCCCGGCTGCTGCCGGAAGCGCTTGCCGATTACCGAATAGTCGACGCCGTGATTGCCGAGAATGCGGATCAACTGCTCGACATCGGCGAGATGCGGCACGTTTTCCAGCGTCAGCGTGTCGTCGGTGAGCAGCGACGCGATCATCAGCGGCAACGCCGCGTTCTTGGCGCCCGAGATGGGTATCGTCCCGTTGAGCTCGTTGCCGCCGCGAATGCGAATGCGATCCATGATGTCCGGCCTTGCCTGCTATCGTCCCGAAGGCGGGTCTCTACACCAGCCGGCACCCGGTATCAAACGGCGGCACGCTGAGCCGGCCCCGTTGGGCCCGCTCAGATGTGGATGGCGTGGCCCAGCGCCTTGAAGGCGGCCTCCTGGAATCCTTCCCCTTGAGTCGGATGGGCGTGGATGGTCCCGGCGATGTCTTCGAGGCAGGCGCCCATCTCCAGCGCCAGCGCAAAGGCGGCCGACAATTCGGAGATGCCGGCGCCGACGGCCTGGATGCCGAGCACCAGATGATTGTCGGCCCGCGCCACGACCCGCACGAAGCCGTCGTCGCGGGCAAGGGTCATCGCCCGGCCGTTGGCCTGGAAGGGGAAGAGCCCGATCTTGGTCTCATGGCCCTGCCGCTTCGCCTCCTCCGGCAACAGGCCGACGGTGACGATCTCCGGATCGGTGAAACAGATTGCCGGAATCGCGCGCTTGTCCCAGGCGAGCCGCGCGCCTGCGACGATCTCGGCGACCATCTCGCCCTCGGCCATCGCCTTGTGGGCCAGCATCGGCTCGCCGCAGACATCGCCGATGGCATAGATGCCGCGCATGGCGGTGCGGCGCTGTTCGTCGACTCGCAGGAACGGCCCATCCATCTCCAGCACCAGTTCCTCGCGGCCCCAGCCGTCGGTGAGCGGCCTGCGCCCGACCGTGACAAGCACCTGATCTGCAGCAAGCCGGCGCTCGCTGCCATCGGCGCCTTCCACGACGAGGTCGCCCCCCTCGCCGGCCAGCCCCATGGCTTTCGCCTCGGTCAGGACCTCGACGCCGAGCGCCTCGAGCCGCGCGCGCACCGGCCGGACGAGCTCGGCATCGTAGAGCGGCAGGATCTGCGCCGTCGCCTCGACGATGGTGACCTGCGAGCCGGCCTTGGCGAAGGCGGTGCCCAGCTCGACGCCGATATAGCCGCCGCCGACCACCACCAGGCGCTCTGGCGGCGCATCGAGACTCAGCGCCTCGGCCGAGGAGATCACCTTGCCGCCGAAGGGCAGCGAGGGCAGTTCGACCGGTACCGAGCCGGTGGCGATGACGACATTCTCGGCGGCGATCCGCTGGGTGCCCGTCTCGCCGGTCACCTCAACCGTCTTGCCATCGAGAAAGCGGGCCCGACCCGAGACGAGCTTCACCTTGGCCCGCTTCAGAAGGCCGGTGACGCCGTTGTTCAGGCGGTTGACGATCCCGTCCTTCCAGTCGACGACTTCGCCCCAGTCGAGGCCCGGTTCGGCCGCACGGATGCCGGGGATCGCGGCGCCGCGGGCGGCCTCGCGCAGCAGGAAATATTCGTCGGCGGCATGGATCAGCGCCTTGGACGGGATGCAGCCGATATTCAGGCAGGTGCCGCCCGGCTTGCGGTCGTCGACGATCACCGTGTCGAGGCCGAGCTGGCCGGCGCGGATGGCGGCGACATAGCCGCCGGGGCCGGCGCCGATCACCAGGAGCTGGCAGGAAATGTCGGTCATGGCCGCTCCTCGACGAAGATCATCGCGGGGGTTTCCAGAAGTGCCTTGATGCGCTGGACGAAGCGGGCGGCGTCCCAGCCGTCGATCACCCGGTGGTCGAAGCTGGAGGACAGGTTCATGCGCCGGCGCGGCACGAAGCGGGTGCCGTCCCAGACCGGACGGGTTTCGATCTTGTTGACGCCGACGATGGCGACTTCCGGATGGTTGATCACCGGCGTCGTGACGATGCCGCCCATGGCCCCGAGCGAGGTGATGGTGATGGTCGAGCCGGACAGCTCCTCGCGCTTGGCGGTGCCGGACTTTGCCGCCTCGCCGAGCCGCGCCAGTTCGCCGGCGCAGTTCCACAGGTCGCGCGCCTCGGCATGGCGGACCACCGGCACGACCAGCCCGGCGCCGGTCTGGGCCGCGATGCCGATATGGACGCCGCCATGCTGGTGCAGGACATTGGCCTCGTCGTCATAGAGCGCGTTCAGCGCCGGCTGCTCGCGGATGGCGATGACCATGGCCCGCATCAGGAACGGCAGAAGGGTCAATTTCGGCCTGTCGTCGCGGCGGTCGCGGTTCATTGCGGCGCGCAGCTCCTCCAGCGCCTCGACGTCGATCTCCTCGACATAGGTGATGTGGGCGATGCGGCTCTTGGCCAGCGCCATCTTCTCGGCGATGCGCCGCCTGAGGCCGACCACCTTGATCTCGGTGACCGAACTGTCGGCCTGCAGCCCCCTGCCCGCGGACGGCTCGGTACCGCCGCCGTCGAGATAGGCATCGAGATCGTCCTGGCCGATCCGGCCCGCCGGACCGCTGCCGGCGACCCGGCGCAGATCGATTCCGGCCTCCATGGCCCGGCGCCGCACCGCCGGCGAGGCCAGCGGACGCCCGCCCGGCTTGCGGGCCGGCGAGGCGGATGCGGGCCGTTGCGGTTTAGGCCGGGCCGAGGACGATGGTGATGCGCCGGATGAGCTGCCACCCGACGGCTTTGCCGGCTTATCTCCTGCAGATTCATCCGCCTCAGCCGCATCGTTGCCACCGGTCGCGGCCTTGCGGTCGGCCGGTCCCGGCGCCCGTTCGGCCGAGGGCGACCGCGGCGCGTCCCCGCTTGTCTCGACCAAATCGTCGGGGTTCTCGTCGGGCTCGTTGGTGCCGCCCTCCCCGTCGACGGTGAGCTTGACCAGCGGCGATCCGACGGCCAGCGTCTCGCCGATCTCGCCGCCGAGCCAGGCGACGGTGCCGTCCACCGGCGAGGGAATGTCGACCGTCGCCTTGTCGGTCATCACGGCGGCAAGGACCGCGTCCTCGCGCACGACATCGCCGATCTTCACGTGCCATTCGACGAGTTCGGCCTCGGCGACGCCCTCGCCCACATCCGGCAGCTTGATCGTGTAGGTGCCCATGATCAGCCCTCCATGACCTGTCTGAGGGCCGCCCCGACCCGCGCCGGACCGGGAAAATAGTCCCATTCCTGGGCATGCGGATAGGGCGTGTCCCAGCCGGCGACCCTGAGGATCGGCGCCTCGAGGTGATAGAAGCAGGTCTCCTCGACGAGGGCGCAGAGCTCGGCGCCGAAGCCCGAGGTCAGCGTCGCCTCGTGGACGACGACGCAGCGGCCGGTCTTTTCCACCGATTGCCGGACCAGGTCGAGATCGAGGGGCACGAGGGTGCGCAGGTCGAGGATCTCGGCATCGACGCCGACCATGTCGGCCGCCGCGATGGCGACATGCACCATGGTGCCATAGGCCAGCACGGTGACCCCGGCGCCCTCGCGGCGCACCACGCCCTTGCCGAGCGGCACGGTGTAGCGGCCCTCCGGCACCTCGCCCAGCGGATGCTTCGACCAGGGCGTCACCGGCCGGTCGTGATGGCCGTCGAAGGGTCCGTTGTAGAGCCGCTTGGGCTCCAGGAAGATCACCGGGTCGTTGTCCTCGATGGCGGCGATCAGCAGGCCCTTGGCGTCATAGGGGTTGG
>Ga0189290_100034_pt1 | contig 170339 bp, 170 predicted proteins | sample UW140minimetaG_FD_130318 | JGI IMG/M metagenome (GOLD analysis project Ga0189290, IMG submission 130318) | Marine microbial communities from the Costa Rica Dome - UW140 mini metaG | ecosystem: Environmental > Aquatic > Marine > Oceanic > Photic zone | place: Costa Rica: the Eastern Pacific...
CACCGTGGCTCTTTCGTGTTCCGGGGTTCTGTCTCATCTCCACTCCTTGGTGGTTACGATGTGCCAGAAACCCTCTCTTATCAAATCACCCCAAACTGTCCCATTAGCGCTGACGTCAGACAAACCGATGCTGCGAGATGTACGAAGGTCAGCTTTTCATCAAATTGCGAGTTGGTTTACGCAATTATGCTCGAGAGTAACTGCTCGGTCATTGATGTCGCGTCAGACCAAGGGTAATCGGGGATCGTATTCGCACAAAGAGCGATACCGATCATTCCGGATAAGAGCGTGTCGGTCCTAACTTCAGCTTCAAGCTCATCCGGAATAACCTCTTGAATCAAAGCCGAAAACATCAAGAAGTGCACCAAATTACCTTCGTCCTTTATAAAAGTACTGACATCCGCCCGCGTCACATCGTTAGACATAAAAATAAGTCGAAAATGATCGGGGTGATTAATCCAATAGTCGACAAAAGTTTGCGCAGCGGTACGCAGCCGTTCATGCGCTCCAACGACCGATTTCAGCTTTTTCTCGATATCATGAGACATGTCCCTGAGTACGTCTGCCCAAAGGAATCTTAGAATATCCGTCTTGCGCTCGAAATGTGCATAGATTGTCATCGGGGCGCAGCCGACCTCCTTGGCTAAACGGCGCATTGAAACCGCTCCGAAGCCCTCTGCTCGGTAAATCTCAAGCGCGTGCTTCCCAATCTTTGAGCGGAACTCCTGAATTTCAGCCTTAGTGCGGGTTGGCCTGCCAGCAGATCTAGCCATGGTTGGACCCTTTCAAGTTTATTTTGGAACGCGTACCAATTAATGCTTGCCCCGGCAAGATTGAAATAATATAGAACGCGTACCAAATATTATTCGACCATCGGGTATGCATTGAGGAAAAGTGACATGCACAAGACAAACTTACTGAACGCGGTTGTTGTGATAATTGGCGCTGCTATTATCTTTTTGGGACTGAATATCGGCCTGGGCGGGATTAAGACACTGGGATGGCAATCGACACGCGATTTTGTTGCGATCACGGATGCGGCAACCTTTCAAACCCAGGACAGCCACATTCGATTCATGGGCGGGGTCTGGTTCGCAGTCGGCGCCGTGTTTGTGATCGGCGGCTTTGCTCTACGCAGGCTTCGCCCGACACTGATTATTCTGTCGGCTATGATCGCAACCGCGGGACTGTTTCGACTGAGTGGCATGGAAACTGAGGTCCTATTTAGTGCTGCCATTGCCCCGTCACTGACATTTGAACTGGTAGGTTTTCCGCTACTTGCTTGGTGGCTGATGGCGTCCGGCAAAAGCGATGCAAAGATTATCAAGGGTGTGCAATCCCAATAGTAGACCTTCATTCGCCTAACCTGTTTGTCCGGTTTGTCCCGCAATGTAGACCTTGGTGAGAACTGCTGCGAATGACGGCCCTCCGCCCAAAAGATCACGTCTGCTTGCGGCCCTAAGCGGACTCCTAAGTTATTCACTACGGGCGGAAAGGAGACGTTCGCTGCAGTAGCGAAACGAATCAGTTTTCATCTTCAAAGCCGACAATTAATTGGTACTATTTTCGACATTCACTGTGCTCCACCTCAAGGTCCGATTGAGCTCATAAATCGGAAACCTGACTACGCTTTGGAGCGTCTTCCATTCCACTCGGCCGCGTAAAGTGAATAGGCTTCTCTCATCTGTTTTTCAGGGACAGGAATAGAGGGCATTTGGTGTCTTGAGGAGCCATCTGGAGAAACGAGAAGGGCGGCACCCCGGCTCGTGCCCGTTGCGCTTGCTATGGGAATGATTGGGGACTGGGAGGCCACTCTCAGCATGTCGAGATAAGCTTTGTTTCGTGCGAATGGGCCTTCAACGATCACAGGCCCGTCATGACCTATGAGGTCGAGGCAGTGTGACGTTACTAAGGCGAGATAAAAGCCGACTGCAGCGCTTCGTTGCGGTGATCCTAATTTCGGTTCCTTGCCCACCCATACCGCCTGAGAACTGGCAAAGGGCCCAGTCTCCGGCACGACCGCGGGCAGAAGCATGCTCCCGTTCTTCAGCACGTCAAGCATATCACGGGCATCTGCATCCACGACAGCTCCGCCAAGGGCAAGGTCATGCTCGCGCCCACCCATGAAGCGCGCCGATGGCACCGCATGGCCAAAGGCATTCACATTGACGAGCGTGTCACATGCTGGGTCCAATGTCACAGGTTTGCCGCCCACTGCCATGGCAATCACCCATGTGCCAGTCGACACTACGCTAAACGGGGGCCTTTGCGCGACAAGGTGCGATAGAAGAGAGGCATTGGAGTCATGAATGCCGCAATGAACCGCGGTATTCGCAGGCAACCCAGTATTTTGTGCAACTTCCGCGGTCACATGACCGACAACATCGCCGGGTTTGCGGGGTTGTGCGATTTTGTCTGCGATATTCAGTTTTGCAGGCAGAGATGAAAATTCGCTTTGATAAGGATTCCATAGATCCGTGTGGCACCCAAGTGATGTCACATCAGTCGCGTAAACACCTGTCAGACGATGCGCCCAGAATTGAGGATATGTTATGATATGACAGACTCGGTCTTTGAGTTTCGGATCGCGAGTAAACTGCCAATGAATCTGCGCTCCCAAGTTCAGTCCTAACGCCAGACGGGGGGACCCTGTTTCTGAAAACGGGGGCCTGATGGCGTCATAAACCTCTGCACATTCGTCCGGACCAGTGTGCTCATAATCGAGAATTGGCGCCGCAAGCGATCCATCCGTAGCGATTAAGGCCCCCGCGGCGCCGTGAGTGGTGATGGTGATCGCTTCGATCCCAAATTCAGCATGGAATGAGGCGAGCCCTTCCAGAAGGAAATGCCAAAGTCCTTCTACGTCGAAATGCGGATAGGGTGGACCCGGCAAGACGGTATTGGGCCGCGTGACAACTTTGATTTCTAACAGGTCTGACTGCCGCACGAGCGCCAGTTTGGCGTTCGTTTTGCCGATATCGATGACCGCAATATGTCCGGTCGTCATGACATATGAAAGACGGTTGTAAGCGGCACCGCGACCGGCTCGTTGTTGTTATGGGTTTCCATGATATCAGCCATATGCGCCCACCATTTCTTCATGATCTCATGAGACGGAAGACTGTCCATCTTATGATCTTCCGGACGCCAAAGAACCCCAAAAAGGACGTTAGTCTCTTCATCCAGGTGGATGGAATAGTCCGAGACTCCCGCCTCTTTTAGAAGGGTTACAAGCTCCGGCCATATCTGATCATGCCGCTTCAGGTATTCCGACTTCATTCCTGGGTTGAGGTGCATTTTGAACGCGTATTTTTCCATTATGACTTCCACTTTTCCCAAAGGCGCGGCAATGCGATGACGCCGATCAAGAGAAGTCCGATCACGATGGACATTACGATTCCGGGGACGTTAAGGAGGCCGAGGCCGAATGTAACCAATCCCATCACAAAGGCCGCGATCACAACACCTGGGATCGTTCCCGATCCACCTAGGATGTTGACACCACCTAAGACAACCATCGTCACGATTTCCAGTTCCCAACCAAATGCAATTGATGGACGTGTCGAGGCCAGTCGTGAGGTTAGGCAAACAGCTGCTACGCCGGACATGAGCCCCGTCAAAAGGAAAAGGATGAACTTTACACGCGCAACGCGGATGCCCGAGAATTCAGCGCCGACTGGGTTGTTTCCAATTGCATAGACGGCCCTGCCAAAGTTCGTATTGTGAAGGATGACAAAGTATATGAGGGCAATGATGGCGAAGAGCACAAACTCAAACGAGATCACCCAGAACACATAGCCCTGCCCGAAGAACGAGAAATCAGATGGGTAACCGCGATAAGCCTGATCGCCCAAGATAATGTAGCTGATGCCGCGGAACAAGCTCATCGTGCCGATGGTTACCACGATGGACGGCAGGCCCAATTTCGTCACAAGGAAACCGTTGAAAGCGCCGCAGATAAGCCCGACACCAAGGCCTATGAGAACCAGACCAGGCGTCCCGATACCTATCTGCACGGCGGCCCCCATGGCCGTCGAGGCGAGTGCGATTATCGAGGCGACGGAGAGATCGATCTCGCCAGCGATGATCAAAAGCGCCATCGCGAAGGCGATCATCGCTTTCTCGGTAAAGTTGAACGTCATATCGCTGAGGTTCCACGCGTTCAAAAAGTATGGCGATGTGAAACTGTTGACGATAAAAATAGATACGGCCACGGTCAGTAGGAGTGTCTCCCAGCTTTTCAGGCGCCGTTCCAACGGCGATTGAAGACGATCGGGAATGAAACGAGTTGTATCGGTCATGTCGCGTTCTCCGCGCGCTTAAGGATGATTCTGCCCTTTTCACGGTTGGCTTGTGCATTCAGGGCGACAGCAATGATGATGGCGCTTCCCGAGATTGCGAGTTGCCAGAAGGGCGAGATATTTACGACTGGCAAGGCGTTGCTGATAATGCCAAGAAATAATGCTCCAAGCATGGCTCCGACGACAGAGCCAATGCCCCCCATGATAGCTACGCCTCCAATCACGCAGGCGGCGACGACGCTAAGCTCAAACCCTCCGGCAAGGTCGACAAAGGCGACCGCAAAGCGTGATACCCACAAGTAACCAGTCAGCCCAGCGAGCGCGCCGGATATAGTGAAGGCCCAGAATTGGGTGCGGCCAACGTCGATCCCTGCATAGGTCGCCGCGTGTGGGTTCCCGCCAGCAGCATAGAAAGCACGCCCGAGGGTCGTCCGTGACATGACGACTGAAAAGAGAATGACAGCGGCAATCGCGATCCAACTCATGAGAGGGAGACCAAGAAGTTCTGTTCTTGGAAACGCTTTAAAGGGTTCGCTGAATTCGTGGGCGTTGATCCACTTGCCTTCGGACAAAAGGAAAATCGTACCACGAAAGATGGTCATCGTTCCCAGTGTAACAACGATCGGTGGAATCTCGAGTTTCCAGACGAGGATACCATTCACCATTCCAAGAAGTGCGCCAAACGCAACCGAAACGAAAATGATGATCGGCACTGGCAACCCCGGTACCGCGACGTTGATCATTGAAACAACCATACCTGTCAGGGCAAGGTTGGCTGCCACGCTAAGGTCGATACAGCGTGTTAGGATGACGATCATTTGTCCAATCGCCAAGAGGATCAGGGGCGCTGTGTCGTTGAATACGTTGGCAAGATTTGAAGGTGCAATAAAGGCCGGGAACCGAGTGGCGATGATAGCGAGAAGAAGGACGATCGCGCCAGTCAACAAGAATTCGCGGGACGTGAAGATTTGCTTCGGCATAGTTTGATCCTTTAAATTCCAGCCGCGTGACGCACGAGTGTTTCAGGGGTCATGTCTTCACCAGTAACTTCAGTCGCAATCCGGCCTTCCCGCATGACTATAACGCGGTCGGACATGCCTAAGACTTCTGGGATTTCAGAACTGATCATGATTACTGCCAGTCCTTGGGCCGCCAGTTCTGCCATGAACTCATGAACAGCTGCCTTAGAGCCAATGTCGATACCTTTGGTGGGTTCATCAAGGATGATGACCTTTGGCTGGGTCGCGAGCCATTTCGCAATCACGACCTTCTGCTGGTTGCCACCTGAGAGATTTCCGACATCGGTATCGAGCGACGCTGCCCTAAGATCGAGCCGCTCCGTGTATTCTCGCGCAAGCTTGAATTCTTCAGCTAGTCTGAGGAACCCATTTTTGGAAGTACGATCAAGCGATGGGAGCGTGACGTTTTGGAAAATCGGAAGGGTCGTGATGGCGCCCTGTCGGCCTCGGTCTTCGGGCACATAGACAATACCCTTGCCAACCGCGTCGGCTGGGGATCGAATGATTGCGTCCTCGCCGTCTATGGTGACTTTACCTGAAGAGGGCCGCGTAATACCAAAAAGCGCCTGCATAAATTCGGAACGTCCGGCGCCAACAAGGCCATAAAAGCCCAGAATTTCTCCTCGTCGCAGCGTAAAACTAATATCTGCGAACTCGGTTGGATGTTCATAGCCATCAACTGAAAAGATTTCATCGCCGGTGTTGCGCTCTCGGTTGGGGAAAATTTGGCTCACATCCCGACCAACCATCATTTTGACGAGTTCCGCTTCAGTCACATCGGCAATCGCGCCATTCCCGACAAGAGCACCATCTCGAAAGACCGTATAGCTATCGGCAATGCGGAAAATCTCATCGAACTTGTGGCTGATGAAAAGTATGGCCTTGCCTTGCGCTTTCAGCTCCTCAACAAGTTCATATAGCTCTTCAATTTCTTTTTGGCTCAGTGCGGCAGTCGGTTCATCCATGATCACCACTCGCGCATCAATTGATAGCGCACGGGCAATTGCGACGAGATGCTTGTTCGCAATTCCAAGATCTTTGAGTTTCGTTCTAGGATCAATGCTGGCGCCGATACCGTCAAGAATTTCGCGGGAATGGTCCATCATCGCAGACGTATCGATGAGGCCAAAACGCCCTCGCGGTGCGTGACCAAGAAAAACATTCTCTGCCACCGACAACTCGTCGAACAGGACTGTTTCCTGATGGATCGCCGTTACGCCGACGTCACCGGCGTCTTGTGCTGTCGGAAAGCGAACAGGCGACCCATCGATCTCGATTTGGCCCCCGTTTGGCTGATAGATACCTGTCATGATCTTGACGACAGTCGACTTGCCAGCGCCGTTTTCTCCAACGAGCGCAGTCACCTTGCCGGGGAAAAGCTCTAATGACACTTCTGATAACGCCGTTACGCCAGGGAACGTCTTGGTCACTTCTCTTAGTGCAAGGACCGGCACCTTTGGTTCGGCCCCGGTGGGCGCCGATTTTTGATCTGTTTCCATCAACATTGGGTCAGTTGCCATACGGAATAGTATCGGCGCAGCAACGAAGCTGCGCCGATCGGGTTACAGCGATCAGAAGATATCTTTGAACTGATCGATGTTGGATGCGTCGTAGGTGAACGGATCCGACATTGCTGCAGTGTTCGTGTCATCGAGGGTGACTGAACCCATACGACCTGTCGGGATTTCTGCACCCGGTTCAGCCGTCGCAGCACCAGTTGCCAGCCCATGGGCGATCATCGTCGCTGAGTAGCCTAGATCGATCGGGTTCCAGATGGCAAAGCTTTCCGTCGCGCCGGACTCGACGCAACCTGCCATCTCGGATGGTAGACCAAGGCCTGTGACGTTGATCTCGCCGATCTTGTCGGCGTCAGACACGGCCTGACACGAGGCAAGAATACCGACTGTCGTTGGAGCGATAATCGCCTTAAGATCTGGGTAGGACGCCATCAGACCCTGTGCTTCACGATAGGACTTGTCCGAGAGATCATCGCCATAAACAGTAGCGACAAGTTCGATCCCCGGGTAGTTCGGAAGAACTTCTTCTGCAGCTTCGATCCATGCGTTTTGGTTCGTCGCCGTTGCGGACGCTGACAAGATAGCAACTTGGCCACCATCAGGCATGTGATCTGCTGCGAGCTTGATGATCGTGTTGCCAATCAATGGTGTCGAAGATGGGTTCAGATGCATCATCCGACCTTCTTCGTTAACGCCGGAATCCCAGGAAACGACGGTGATGCCACGCTGCATGGCGCGCTGAAGTGCAGGCGAAACAGCGTCAGGGTCGTTGGCGGAGATTGCTATTGCGTCGACACCTTGGGCGATCAGCGAGTTGATCACCTCGATTTGTCCTTCTGCTGTAGTGTCCGTTGGACCAGTATAGATAATTTCGACATTGCCGAGCTCTGCTGCGGCTTCTTCAGCGCCTTCTGCTGCGGCTTCAAAGAAGCCGATGCCAAGTGCCTTGACCACGAGTGCGATGCGCATGTCGTCTTGTGCGTATGCAGCATTTCCGGCCAGCATAGCGGTCGCAATCGCGCTGCCGCCAAAGAGTCTTCTGGTGATGCTCATGGATAATCCTCCCTGTCGAGCGATAGTAAATGGTCCGTTTACGTCGAACCGGTTTCCGCCGCGGCATTCCATTCTGCCACGATCAGATTTATTTCAGCGGCCTCTAGCATTGCGGCTGCGCGATCTGAGATGCCGCCATCGGTAATGACTGTATCAATCCGATCCAATGGGCAGAGCACGAGGCTAGAGCGGGCGTCGAACTTGCTGCTGTCGACCAAAACAATCAGCTCGTCGGCCTGTCCCATAAGCTTTTCTTCAGCCTGGATGAGCAGTGGATCGCCCTCCATCACACCTAGTGGACCGATGCCTTGCGCACTCATGAACATACGCCGCGCATAGAAGTTGCGCGTTACGTCATTTTCAAATGGCGACAGAATGATGTTTTGTTCTCGGTAAATTGCACCGCCGGGTAGCATCACTGTGTTCTTGGAATGCTTCAGCAGGTGCTCCGCGATTGGAAATGAATTGGTAAAGACTTGCATGCGCCTGTTCGCCAGCGGATGCACCATCTGAAACGTGGTAGTGCCGCCGTTGACAATAATGGGGTCGCCGTCTTCGCATAGCTCCGCAGCTGCGCGGGCGATCGCCTGTTTTTCCTCAATTCGGATGGTTTCATTGACAGCAAATGTCCGACCGGCGAGTCCGACAAACTGTGGCGGAGCAATCGCTTCAGCCCCTCCGCGTACCCGACGCAGCTTCTTCTGTACATGAAGCGTAGCAATGTCACGACGAATGGTTGCCTCTGACGCCCCAGTCAGCCCACAAAGGTCAACAACACTGACAAATGGACGATCTTGAACCGCTGATAGAATAACAGTGTGTCGCTCAGTTTCGTGCATTTCTGGCCTCCCTTGGACTTACACGATGTCCAGATTCGCACCACCTGTCAATCATTTTCAATCATTTTCAATCATTCTGCATCGCAGCATGATTGTTTATGATCATTTTTGATTGACAATACACCGCATCTCGCGCACCTTCTCTGTCATCGAATATCCGAAGTTTGGACGCAGCCGGGAGGGCCAGATGTTGAAGACCGTTGAGAAACAACCCCTTGAGAACCTCTGGAACGACAGCGTTGCCGGTGAGATGAGCGAGTCGGAAAAGCTACTTTATCGCTCAAATCTCTTGGGATCCGACAAGCGGATCACCAACTACGGTGGAGGAAACACGTCGGCCAAGGTGGTGGAGCGGGATCCTCTATCTGGAAAAGATGTCGAAGTTCTTTGGGTGAAAGGCTCAGGCGGCGATATTGGCTCCATCAAGATCGACGGATTTGCGACTCTCTACATGGAAAAACTAGAGGCGTTGAAAGGACTCTACCGTGGCGTCGAATTTGAGGACGAAATGGTGGGATACCTCCCCCACTGTACGTTCGAGCTAAATCCGCGTGCGGCTTCCATCGACACTCCGCTTCACGCTTATGTCCCGCAAAAGCATGTCGACCACCTACACCCAGATGCTATCATTGCGATAGCAGCGTCCAAAAATTCAAAGGATCTGACCCATGAGATCTTCAACGGTGAGATCGGCTGGCTTCCTTGGAAAAAACCAGGCTTTGAACTTGGTCTCTGGTTAGAAGATTTTTGCAAGAAGAACCCGGATGCCAAGGGAGTCGTGCTTGAGTCTCATGGGCTTTTCACATGGGCAGATGATTCCAAGGCGTGTTACGAACTATCACTGGAGATCATTCAGAAAGCTACAGACTGGTTCGAGGCAAAGACCGCCGACGTCGCTGCATTCGGAGGGGCGGTGCATAAAAGTCTTGCGCCTGGGCAACGCCGTGCAATTGCCGCGCGTCTGATGCCTGCGATCAGGGGTTTGGTTTCTGGCAAACAGCACATGGTCGGCCATTTCGACGACAGCGACGGTGTCCTTGAATTCGTGAATGCCAAAGATATGCGCCCGCTTGCCGCGCTCGGTACATCGTGCCCTGACCACTTTCTTCGGACGAAGATACGCCCCTTGGTCGTGGATTTTGTCCCGGCTGAAAACAACATTGACGTCGTTCTTGAAGGTTTGCCCACTCAGGTCGCCGCATATAGAGAAGACTACGCTGCCTACTACGAGCGCTGCAAACACGATAACAGCCCAGCAATCCGCGATCCGAATGCGGTCGTTTACCTCATCCCTGGTGTAGGCATGATCACCTTTGCCAAGGACAAGGCCACGGCGCGTATATCGGGCGAGTTCTACATTAATGCTATCAACGTTATGCGCGGCGCTTCGTCGGTCAGTGAATACGTTGGATTACCCGAACAAGAAGCCTTCGATATCGAGTATTGGCTTTTGGAAGAAGCAAAGCTTCAGCGCATGCCAAAACCGAAATCACTGGCGGGGCGTATCGCGCTCGTAACCGGTGGCGCAGGGGGCATTGGTGCGGCAACCGCTGAAAGGTACCTTTCGGAAGGGGCTTGCGTCGTTTTAGCTGACATCGATGCGGAGGCCTTGGCCTCGGTCGAAGAAAAACTGAAGTCTCTCCATTCAATCGACGTCGTTCGCAGCGTGAATTTAGACGTTACTGACGAAACCGCTGTCATAGCCGCTTTTGCAGAGACTGCGGTTGAATTTGGCGGCATTGATATACTGGTCTCAAACGCCGGTATTGCCTCATCTGCTCCCGTTGAGGAAACATCGCTCGCGCTTTGGAACAAGAACATGGATATCCTTTCCACAGGCTATTTCCTTGTCAGTCGAGAGGCGTTCAAAGTTTTGCGAACCCAGAGCATCGGTGGCGCCATCGTGTTCATCGCATCAAAAAATGGCTTAGCAGCGAGCCCGAACGCATCGGCCTATTGCACGGCAAAGGCGTCTGAACTTCATCTTGCACGTTGCTTGGCGCTTGAAGGGGCTGAAGCCGGCATTCGCGTCAACGTCGTCAACCCAGATGCCGTTCTTCGTGGTTCACGCATTTGGGAAGGCGATTGGCTAGATCAACGTGCATCAACTCATGGAACCGACAAGGACGGACTTGAAGAGATGTACCGCCAACGATCTATGCTAAAGCGTTCAGTTTTGCCCGAAGACATTGCAGAGGCGGCCTATTTCTTTGCCTCTGATAAGTCCGCGAAATCAACCGGTAATATTGTGAATGTTGACGCGGGCAACGTCCAAGCATTTACACGCTAAGAGAAGAATTCCATGACCTATGAAAGTGCGAAAGCGGTATTTGCAGATTGGGGTGTCGATACAGAAGCGGCACTTGACCGACTGGCAACAATTACCATCTCCATGCATTGCTGGCAGGGCGATGACGTTGTCGGGTTCGAAACCCGTAGCGGCACTTCGGGAGGTGGCATCCAAGCGACGGGCAATTACCCCGGACGTGCCCGAACACCAGATGAACTTCGCGCTGACCTTGAATTTGCCTATGGTCAGATCCCCTGCAAGCACAGGCTCAACTTGCATGCCATTTACCTGGATACCGACGAATCCCCCGACCGCGATGAAATTGAATACCACCATTTCGCCTCTTGGGTCGATTGGGCCAAAGATCAGGGCATCGGCCTAGACTTCAATCCGACTTTCTTCGCGCATGAAAAGGCCGATGACAATCTCACACTCAGTCATCCTAACAAAGGCATCCGCGACTTTTGGATCGAGCATGGACGCCGGACGCGAGAGATTGCGTCAAAGATGGGTGAGGAACTCGGCTCTTCAGCGGTTAACAACATCTGGGTGCCGGACGGGTACAAGGACATTCCTGTCGATCGCATGGCGGCCCGTACTCGGCTTGAAACCTCGCTCGACGCCATGTGCGAAAGCGAGCAAGACCCAGCGCACATGGTTGACGCCGTTGAAAGCAAACTCTTTGGTATTGGCGTAGAAGCTTGCACAGTCGGTAGCCACGAATTCTATATGGGCTATGCAATTCGCAAAGGGACTCTCCTATGCCTCGACATGGGGCATTTCCATCCCACTGAGAACATCGCCGATAAACTCAGTGCGGTTGCGCTCTCACTTGACGAAATTCTCCTCCACGTGTCGCGACCTATGCGTTGGGATAGCGATCATGTGATCTTGCTGAATGATGACATTCAGGCGATGGCAAACGAACTTGTGTTTGCAGACCTTCTTGGCCAGACACGCATTGGCCTCGATTTCTTTGACGCCACGATTAGCCGAACTGCGGCTTGGGTGGTTGGAACGCGGAACATGCAAAAAGCGTTGTTGCGCTCTCTGCTCAAACCCCAGAAGGAACTGAAGGAGGCGGAAGCAACGCTGGACTTCACAAGGCGTCTGATTTTTACCGAGGAACTTAAGGATTTGCCTTTTGGCGCGGTCTGGAAAGAGTTTTGCGAAAGGCACGAGGTTCCTTACGGCTTGGCTCTTTCAAGGTCGCTTGAGACTTATCAATCGAGTGTTAGCGAGCGTGGTTAGGTCACCTGGTCCGAAGTACAGCTTCGTCCCTTACAACGCACATCCTGAAAAATCTATATCGAGCGAACTCAGCGAAAGGCGGCTATGCGGGCGGCGGCCGCAGCATTTACAAAATGTGTCGAAGGTCTGCTATGGGCCGGTTTGCGCCTGTGATTTCAATCCTTCGTTAGCTGGTAAGGGGATAAACTAGCTTCGAAGTACTCTATGAATTCGAGGGTCAAGAGAGACGGTTTCTTTAGGATTGGCCGAACCAATGAAAGGGAATGCGGTAAAGATGGATAGAACGGTCGGGAACAAAGACCGCTTTCCCTATATTTGACCGCATCCAGCTCGCTGACGATTGCCACTCCTGCGCCGTTGCAAACCAACTCGCAAGCGGCAGTAAATTGTCTAACTTCCACGCGCGGCTGAATAGGAACATGTGCATCGCTAAATGCCTTCGAAATTTGGTGGTAGAAGTCGCTGTCGCGGTGGGGTTGAATGAAGTCTTTACCAACTAAGTCCTGAGGAGTGACGGTCTCTAGCTTCCCTAGGTCATCTCCCGTCGGAAAGACGCAAACGGTTCGAATGTCCACGTTTATGCTCTCGACTGCGGGGTGACCCGTGAAGCCATCAGTGATCCCAAAATCATATTGCTCGCCGATCATCCACTCCAAGATGCGTTCTGGGCGATCTGGTTCGATCGTCATTCTTACACCTGGTCGCTTCTCCAGAAACTTTGAGACGACACCGGGCAAATGGCTGGTTGCGAAACCGGGCAAACAGGCAACGCGAAGATGACCGGCTTGCCGGTTGGTGATGTCTTTGCTGACCTCCGAAATTTGCGACATCAGTTCCAAAACGCGCTGAATATCCGGCTGTAGCAATCGGGTTTCTTGCGTTGGAATCAAACGACCGTCTCGTTTGTCTAGAAGCTGAAAATCGAACTCTTTTGAAAGGTCAGAAAGCAATCGACTGGTCGCGGGTTGGCTAATTCCAAGGTCCGCGGCCGCAGCTGTCACAGAACCGTTGAGAATCACGGCCATAAGGGCCTCGAGCTGACGGATCCGAAGGGTGCGAGATTTTGACATAATGAGGTACCTAATCGATGAGCTTTCGCTTCATAACATCCTGTTATGCGAATTCAACAATTTGCACGCTTGCATTATGGATCGGTGGAGCTAAGCTCGGAATCTCCAACAGCTGCTGCCAATTCAACACGCGCACAGAAACAATTTCGCATCTGAAAGATGCCAGGGAGGAAACCATGAAAAAGTTATTGATCGGCGCTATTGCCGGCTCAACGTTATTATCGCCAATCGCGGCAATGGCTCAAACCGAAGTTCAATTTTGGCATGCCTTCACAGGTCGACTGGGTGAGCTTGTTGCGGCCCAAGTTGAAGAGTTCAACGCTAGCCAATCCGACTACGTCGTTGTCCAAAGTCATAAGGGCAACTACTCCGAAACACTGAACGCTGGGATCGCTGCGTTCCGCGCCCAAGAACAACCTCACATCCTGATGGTGTTCGAGGTCGGTACGGCCACAATGATGGCGGCCGAAGGTGCGATTCGCCCAGTCTATGAAGTCATGGGCGAAAGTGGCGCAACCTTTGACCCGGATGCCTACATCGGTGCGGTTAAGGGCTATTACACATCCACAGATGGCGACATGCTATCGCTGCCCTTTAACTCATCCACACCTGTTCTTTGGGTGAACCGTAACGCGTTTGAAGCGGCTGGTGTCGATCCTGACATGGACCTGTCCACTTGGGAAAACGTGGGTGCTGCATTGGATGCATTGAAAGCAGGTGGCGAAGATTGCCCGCTTGTGACCGCATGGCAAAGCTGGATCCATCTTGAAAACTTCTCAGCTTATCATGACGTGCCATTTGCAAGCAAAGACAACGGATTTTCTGGTCTGGATACTGAGTTGATGCTGAATGGCCCAGCTCAGATTGCTCACCTAACTGCGATGCAAGAATGGGCGCAGGACGGCAAGTTCATCTACACAGGTCGGCGAAACGAAGGTGGTGCAAACTTCCGTGCAGGTGAGTGCGCTCTCTTTACCGAAAGCTCTGCCGGCTACGCAGGTATCAGTTCCGAAGCTGAATTCGACTTTGATGTGCGCCCGTTGCCGTACTGGAAGGCCGTTGCGGATGAGCCGCAAAATACGATTATCGGTGGCGCCTCTTTGTGGGTAATGGCAGGGCATGATGCCGAAGAATACAAGGGCGCAGGGGAATTCCTTTCCTTCTTGTCCTCTTCAGATGTTCAAGCATCTTGGCACCAGAACACTGGCTATCTGCCGATCACTGCAGAAGCAGGTGAAGCGACAAAGGCCGCAGGTTTCTATGAAGCCAACCCAGGCACAGACATCGCTGTTATGCAGATGACGGCGAATGAACCAACAGCAAACTCGAAAGGTTTGCGTCTTGGTTCATTTGACCAGATCCGCGGTATCATCGACGAAGAGCTTGAGGCCATCTGGTCTGGCGACAAGTCACCGCAAGAGGCGATGGACAGTGCGAAAGAGCGCGGCGATGCCCTACTACGCCGGTTCGAACAAGCCAACGGCTAATCAGCTAACACTGCGTGCGGGCCGAAATTGGCCCGCACCAAATTTACTGGGGACGAGCATTGGAAAAACGGGTCACATTCCGTGGCTGGCTGCTGCCAATCCTGCTGATCGCACCACAAGTGATCATTTCTGCCGTCTTTTTCTTCTATCCGGCCGGTCAGGCGATTTGGCAGTCATTATTCATCCCCGATCCATTTGGCCTATCATCGCAATTTGTCGGCTTTGGTAATTTCGAATTCCTTCTAAGCGACAAATTCTACCGCAAGTCATTTCTGACGACCGCAATTTTCTCAATCCTCGTAACGCTGTGTTCGATGATCCCAGCTTTGTTCTTGGCTGTGATTGCTGACCGGCTGATAAAGGGCTCCGGCGTGTATCGCACGATGTTGATTTGGCCCTACGCCGTCGCGCCTGCCGTAGCCGGTGTTTTGTGGCTCTTCATGTTCAACACCCGCGTTGGCGTCGTGTCTTGGTATCTCGGGCAGCTCGGTTATGATTGGAACCACGTCCTGAACGGCGGAGAGGCAATGGGCCTTGTCGTGGTTGCGTCTGCTTGGGGCCGCATCAGTTATAACTTTCTCTTCTTCTTCGCCGCCCTGCAATCTGTTCCACGATCGGTGATCGAGGCGGCGGCGATCGACGGCGCCCACTTCTGGAGGCGCTTTTTTGGCATTGTGCTTCCACTCATCACCCCTACGGCATTCTTCCTGCTTGTCGTGAATGTGGTCTACGCATTCTTCGAGACTTTCGGCGTTATCCACACGATCACAGCGGGCGGACCGCAGCAATCCACCACCATCCTGGTCTACAAAGTGTTTTCGGATGGCTTTGTCGGCCAAGACTTGGGGTCGTCCTCAGCACAATCCGTCATCTTGTTGGTCGTCGTTGGGCTGCTGACTGTGATTCAATTCAAGTATGTTGAAAAAAGGGTGCACTACTGATGGCCCAGCAACACGGAATGGTGGAAAAACGAGGGCTTGGTATTTGGATGACCCATGCTTTCATGATCTTGGGCGTCTTGGTGATCTTTTTTCCAATTTGGTTGGCATTTGTGGCTTCAACTGTCACCCAACCTGAGATCGTAAAGCCGCCAATGCCACTTTGGCCGGGTGATCAGTTTTGGGAAAACTACAGTCGGGCGCTGTTCTCTGGCGTGAATGTTCCCGTCGCGACAATGCTCTTCAACAGTCTCGTTATGGCCATTGGCATTGCTGTGGGAAAGATCATTATATCGCTGCTGTCTGCTTTCGCGATCGTCTACTTCCGGTTTCCGGGCCGTCAAACTTTCTTCTGGATGATATTCATTACATTAATGCTGCCAGTCGAAGTGCGCATCGTTCCTACATTTGAAGTGGTTGCAGGTTTTGGAATGCTCAATAGCTATTATGGTCTGATCTTTCCCTTGATTGCCTCTGCCACTGCGACATTCCTGTTCCGACAGTTCTTTCTGACAATTCCAGATGAGCTTGCTGAAGCAGCACGTGTGGATGGCGCACGACCGATGAGGTTCTTTTGGGACATCGTTGTTCCAATGAGCAGGACGAACATTGCCGCCTTGTTTGTGATCCTCTTTATCTATGGCTGGAACCAGTATCTTTGGCCGCTGCTGATCACCACCGATCCAGAAATGAACACCATCGTGATGGGGATCAAACAAATGTTCCCGTCAGGTGACGATGTCGCTGAATGGCCGGTGATCATGGCGACGTCGATCCTTGCGATGATCCCGCCAGTGATCGTTGTGGTTTCAATGCAAAAACTCTTCGTCCGCGGCCTAGTTGATAGCGAGAAATAACCAATGGCAACTGTCTCCCTCAAGGATATCAAAAAGAGCTTCGGCTCCACCGACGTGATCCACGGGATCGATATGGACATCGAAGACGGTGAGTTCATTGTCATCGTCGGCCCATCGGGCTGTGGCAAATCAACATTGCTGCGGATGGTTGCTGGGCTCGAAACTGTCACGTCTGGCGACGTGATGATCGGTGGGGAACGCGCCAATGACAAGGAACCGATGGATCGTGATATCGCGATGGTCTTCCAAAATTACGCGCTCTATCCGCATATGTCCGTGCGTCAGAACATGGGGTACGGGCTCAAAATCGCGGGACTTCCGAAGAATCAAATAGAAGCCAAAGTTCAAGAAGCGGCAAAGCTGCTGCAGTTGGAGCCACTGCTTGACCGCAAACCCCGCCAATTATCGGGCGGGCAAAGACAAAGGGTCGCGATGGGGCGTGCAATCGTTCGCGAGCCGGCCGTGTTCCTTTTCGATGAACCGCTTTCAAATTTGGATGCAAAGCTGCGCGTCCAGATGCGATTAGAAATCCGAGAGCTGCAAGCAAATCTTGGCATTACGTCACTATACGTGACACATGATCAGGTGGAGGCAATGACAATGGCCGATCGCATGATCGTCATGAACGGCGGTGTCGCTGAACAAATTGGGTCTCCTCTTGAGGTCTATGAAAAGCCGAGAACTTTGTTCGCAGCTCAGTTCATTGGAAGCCCGGCCATGAACATTTTTGATGCGAATATATCGGACGGGAAGGTCAAAATTGCTGATCAAGTGATTGCGCGAACCGACGGCCCTGACGGCGCCGTCAAAGTGGGCATCCGCCCTGAACATTTGGAACAGGATGCCGGAGGACCGATTAGGACCTTTATTCAAATGTCTGAGCCCCTGGGGGCCAACACTTTGCTCCATGGTAAATTGGCAAGCGAAGCTTCGGCGATAACTGTCAGCCTTTCTGGGGTGCATACCATTGACCCAAGCGGAAAAGAGATGGCCTTTAAGGTCACGCCGGAAAATCTCCATTTGTTCGACATCCAGTCAGGGCGAAGGCTCGCGAGGTCAACAGGTTCCTAAATTCTGCTTCACTAAGCATCGCTCAATACATCCGTTCGCGTTCACATGACTTTGGCTGCGCGAGATTTGATCCATTGTGCAAGTCGATCGGCGCGAAAGATCAAGGCTGCAAATCACTGCAGCGGATGGTCCATTCGACGTCTATCTCCTTTTCAAAAAAATGATCCTAGTCCTGCTTGAGACATGATCTGAATGTCCGGTTCGACGGGCTGCGCTGCAGCATCGCGGGCATCCGGTGAACGTCGGCTTGGGGCCGTTCGCCGAACTTTGCAACGTCCGCTTTCTGCGCATTGCCGACATTGGGACATCGCGCAGCATCGGCCAAAGTGGGCTCAAATCAGTCATCCGCTACGATCAGTATCAAGGTCAACAACGCAGACAAAACAGTCATTCACAATTGGATTATGAACGACTGCTTTCGATTTCTACCGATTGGGGCCGATTACTCAGCCGCAATAGCTTCTTCTGTCTCACCAAACCCTCGCGGCACCGCCAAATCCGGCAGGCTCGCCGCCCGCTTTAGCAAGGCGCGCCCGATCACGACGCGGCTGATCTCGGTCGTGCCATCGACGATCCGCAGCATTTGAGCGAGGCGGGATAGGCGATCCAAACCATATGGCAGCAAGAGCCCCATGCCGCCCAACACTTGTGTGCATGTATTAGCAGCCTTCACGGCAGCGTCGGGGACGAAACGTTTCGCGTGGGCGGCCATCAAAGGGCCTTCTGGCGTACCGAGCGCCTCTGCGGCTTTGCGGTAGAGCAGCTTAGAAGCTTCTAGGTCTGTTGCCACTTCGCCCAGCATCCACTGGATCCCGTCGAGATCGAGGTTCTTGCCGCCAAACATCTTGCGGTTCTTGGAATAGGACAGCGCGGTATCAAGCGCGGATTGCATTAACCCGCAGCAGCCAGAAGCAATTGATACACGCGCGATATCAATCGCCATCAGCGATCCTTGCAGACCCTGACCAATGGGAAGGATGATGTTGTCTTCACTGACCACCACCTTGTCGAGATACATCTCGGCCATGGGTAGGAAATTGTAAGACGGGGTGTCATACATCGGGCCAAAGCTGATCCCCGGTGCATCTGCGGGAATGGCGATCATCGCCATATCCTTATGGCCGGGCGCGTCGCTGGTCTTGACGACGGTAAAGTACACATCCGCCTCGGTCGCCAAGCTGACCCAGGCCTTCGCACCGCTGATGGTCCACGTGCCATCGCCGTTGATCGTGGCGCGTGTGTACATCTTCATCGGGTCAGACCCCGACTGCGGTTCGGTCAGCGCAAAATTCGCAAGCTTTCGGCCCGAGGTCAGGTCGCGTGCGCATTTCTCTTTGAACGCGTCGGTCCCATAGCCGCAGCCCGCAAAGGTGCAGATGTTGTGCATCGACAGGGCAAAGGCGTAGGCGCCGTCACCGAGCCCTAACTGTTCGTAGACTTGAATGCCTTCGGACAGCGGCAAGCCCTGACCGCCCCACTCTTCGGGCGCATAGAGACCGGTCAGACCAGCGGCACCCGCCTTGTCAGATGCGGCGCGCGGCCATGTTTTGGCGGCGTTCCATGCGTCCACATTGGGGGCGATGACATCTGTGGCATGGGTGCGGGCGGCGGCGAGAATGGCGTCGAGTTCGTCGGACATAGAGAGATCCTTGCAAAAGGTGTGCGTTGTCGCTTCCTGCCTTTTGAGGGCAGGCGGGTGCAAAGCGCGACAGCGTATGATGGACAGGAATAAGCGAGTATTACGCTTGTATTTAAGGCTTGGTAGGCAGCGATACTATCTCACGAGGTGACAGCTCATTGTCCGAAAGTGACAAATTTAACAGTTTGTTGGTTGCCGGCGCCGATAAGAGCTGGGCGTGTTGCCGGTCCATCTTTGAAATGCTTTGTGGAAATTGGCGGCTGACGAAAACCCGACCTCATGCGCGATGGCCTCGACAGAGTGCTCACCCGCCTGCAAGTGACGGATCGCGATATCGCGGCGTAATGCATCCTTGATGGCCTGAAAGGTGGTGCCGTCGGCCTCTAACTTGCGGATCAAGGTGCGTGGGGTCATGTGCATGGCATGTGCGGCCCCGGTCAGGTTCGCGCTGCCCCAGTCTGTCTGGCTCAAGTAGGTGCGGACGCGCAAAGACTGGGTGTGCTGTTGGGACCGCGTGAAAATCCAATCGCGCGGGGCGTTTTCCAGAAAACGATCCAGATCTGCCGAAGGACGCGGCTGAACAGTTCCCAGAACATCCAACGCAAACGAAATCGACGTCGCTGTCTGGCCAAATTGAACCGGCGCGGGAAAGACCACGGCATAGTCTTCGTCGAACACGGGGCGTTCAAACGCAAAACCGACCTCTGCGACTGGCACCTCGTCGCGGGCAAGCCAGGATAGCAGACCATGGGCGAGCTTGAGAATGAGCATGTGCCCAAACCTTTGGGCGTCATGATCTCCTTGGGGGTCCAGCCGCAGCGTCAATGTGCCATTTGCCTCCACCAATACGAATTGGTAGTCATCCAACAGCAAGTTCCAGAACGTCGAAAACCGAAAAAGCGCAGAGGCTAGTGTCGTCGCTTCGCGAACGGACGTCAGAAGATGCTGTAAGGCGCGTGGCCGGACTGGGCGCGACCAAAGCCCCATCATTTCATCGCCCGTTTCGACCGCTGCAAGCTGGTACAACGAAACGATCTGATCCAACGTCACACGGCCTTGCGATGGCACTTGATCTGGCATCAAGTCGGCTCGCTTCAAGAACGACTGGTATTCGATCTCTGTGCAGATTGGACGCAACGCGGCGAGCCAGTCAGCAATGAATGGGCGAGAGACTGTTGAAAATAGCGATGGTGCGAATTCAGTTCCCATGAGGCAATGGGTATCATCGAGCAATCCGGTGGTGAAGACTGAGCCGCATCGACATTGCGGACAATCGTATCCGATGCAGCATCCGTCAACTTGAGCTCAAACCGATCATTCGCCACAAGGCTCACGAATGGCGGTTATGGGCCGTCCTCGAAGATGGCGCAATCGCACCGCGGGCTCAAATGCTACAATCGATCCAACGGCGGCAGCGAGCCCAAAGTCTCTCCAAGAAGCGCAAGCGGCGCTACCACAAGGACAGCTCGCATCCTGTTGGGGGCCACCCATCCGAGCCGCGTCTGGGCCATCGACTTCGTCCACGACACGCTCAGCAACGGGCGGAGCTGCAAGATGCATAAAGTTCTGGATGCATATACCCGGCAGGCCATGGCAGTGAGCGTCCGGACAAAGATGGGCGCCGACGATGTCCTCGAAGCGCTTTATCCGCTGCTTCTGAGGCATGGTCTCCCAGAGTATATCCGGTCAAACAACGGGCCCAACTTCGATGCCGAAGCGATGCAAGCATGGCTTCGAAGAGTTGGTATCAAGCCGATCCGTATCTATCCCAGATCGCCGTAGGAGAGCGGATATAACGAGCGGTCCAATGGGACATTGCGGCGGGAGGTTCTCAAGGCGGAGTGGTTCACCACGACCGAGCAGGCGCAGATCGTCATCAATCACTGGCTTAGGCAGTACAACACCACCCGACCGCATCAGGCCTCAACATGCGGCCACCAGTTCCTGAATCCCCATTAAAGAAATCGCAAATCAGTGGCCCGGACACAGGGGGTAGACACCCGCGATGGGTGACTTTAAGGTTTATGGGATACCTTCCATTAAATCCATTTGGGTGAAATATGCAGAGCCCTCACAGCCGCGTGACCGCGTCACGAAACTTCCATGACAATTTCGCCTTCCCCCACTTTGCAGCCTGCTCAGCGCTCCATTAGGGTTGCGCTGGCACAGTAGGGGACCAAGCGGGATGCATATCCTCGTCATAGAAGACGACCCGGAAACGGCCGAGTTTATTGAGAGGGGTCTTCGGGAGGCCGGTTGGGAGGTCACGGCCTGTGAAACGCCCCAGGCCGGGATGATGGCCGTCGGGAGCTATAGTTTTGGCGCCATTGTGTTGGACCGCATGCTGCCCGGTATGGATGGGGTGGATGCCCTGCGCCTGATGCGCGGGGCCAATGTCAGCACACCCGTGCTCATGCTGACGGCCCGTTCAAGCCTGGAGGATCGGGTTGAAGGGTTGGAGGCCGGCGCCGACGACTATCTGGTGAAGCCTTTTGCGATGTCCGAATTGGTGGCCCGGATCAAAAGTCTTGCCCGACGGCCACCGATCGCGACGCCGGAAGCCTCGGAACTGGTTTTGGGCGACTTGCGATTGGACAGGATGGGCCGAAAGGTGACCCGAAGCGGTGACACGCTCGATCTGTCGCCCTTGGAGTTTCGTCTGCTGGAGTACTTGTTGCAGCACCCGGGCGAGGTGGTGACCCGTTCCATGCTGCTCGAAAAGGTCTGGGGCTACCGTTTCGACCCCAAGACCAGCCTTGTCCAAACCCATATGAGCCGTCTGCGCACCAAGGTCGACAAGCCCTACGATACTGAGATGATCGAAACCGTGCGGGGGGCCGGCTATGTCATCTCGGCGGGCTAGTATCCTTGGATCATCGGTCTTTCAGCGGGTCATCTGGGCTTCCGCCGTATTTGTTGTTGTGTCCCTCGCCGCCTTGTGGACCTTCACCGGCCTGTCCCTGCAGGCCATCACCAGCGGTCAAGAAACTCGGATTGCAGAGACGCTGGCCTGGGCAAGTGATATTCATGAAGAGGAAGGTCCCGACGCCATCATCGAAGACCTGACCTCGGATGAAGGTGCCATCTGGCCCGAAGACGAGCTCTATTGGCTGCTGGAGGAAGAGGAGCAGATCCTTGTCTTTCGGGACGTGGAGGGGGAACCTGTGGCGGGGTACCCCGGCCTCTGGGCCGATGACACATTAATCCTGACCCAGATCGACCACCCCGAAATCGTCGAAGATGTACGCGCACAGGCGATCTGGTTTGACGGGGGGGCGTCCTTCGTCGCCGCAGAGTTCGTGCCCGGCGGATATTACGACATTCTGGGGTTTGCGACCTTTGGCAGCTACGCCCTGGTACTCATTGTTTTGCCTCTGTCCCTTGCCACGGGCTTCTTCCTGAGCCGCGGCGTCTTTTATCGGATCGAAGGTGTGTCCGAGACCGCCGCCGCCGTTGCCCGAGGAGAGATGGATCGCAGGGCGCCCATTACAGGCCACCATGATGAGTTTGATCGGCTCGCGGGCGGGATCAACCAGATGCTCGACCGGGTGGAAGCCCTGAACGCCAATATCGAGGCCGTTTCAATCGGTGTTGCCCATGATCTCAAGACCCCGCTGTCCAATATCGGCGGGCGGCTTGAACTGATCCGTCGCGATCTGACCGACGCTGATGCGGTCGAGGCCCATGTCGAGGCGGCGGAGACCTATCTGACCCAAGTCCTTAGTGTCTTTGACGCGCTTCTGCGTCTTGGAGAGGTGGAGGCGGGGGGCCGCAAGGCCGGGTTTGAGCGGCTCGATCTGTCCCGGATCGTACGCGGCATGGGGGAGGCATTTGAGCCGGTTTTCGAAGACGCGCACAAAAGGCTCTACATCAGCGCGGCCCCCGCTGTCGCCACCGAAGGCGACGCGGCCTTAATCGAACAGATGCTCGCCAATCTTTTGGAAAATGCACTTGAGCATTCCCGGGACGCCGCAAAATGCTCTCTGACCTTGTCCGCCGATGGAATTCTGCGGGTCAGTGACGATGGCCCCGGTGTGTCCCCGGCGGATCGAGAACGTATATTCGAACGCTTCTTTCGCTCCGACAGCAGCCGCACCACACCCGGCAATGGCTTGGGGCTGAGCCTCGTGAGGGCGATTGCCGATCTGCACGGAGCGGACATTCGCCTTGAAGACGCAGGACCCGGCGCAGTTTTTCGTGTTCAATTTCAGACTCTTGCCTGAAGTTTACAGGATCGTATGAAAGCGGCTTGGGACATGTAAACCAGCCCCGCCCATTTCGATGGTACGCGTCTGACAAGCCAGACGTTCAAGCCCATCGAAAAGGTATTGCCCCATGTCCCAATTGAAACTCTTTTGCACCGCCGTCCCGGCCGCATTGATGATTGCAACTTTCGCCATGGCGGGCCCTCAAGCGATGACGCAAGAGGAAGCCCGCCATCTCATCAGCCGCACCGGATTTGGCGCGGCCCCCCATGAAATCGAGGCAATGACCGGCAAGTCCTATGCCGAAGGCATTGCGCAGATCCTTGACGGCCTTTCGGCAACACCCAGCCGGCCGATGCCACGCTGGACCGAGCTTTGGGGCTATCCGGCGGATTTCATCTGGGCCTTGGGCCAGACCGAAGCGGAGCTTTTTGAGACCAACCGCTACATGGAATTGGAAGAGCTCGCCGGATGGTGGATGGCCGAAATGGTGGCGACACCTTCGCCGATGACCGAGCGGCTGACGCTGTTCTGGCACGACCATTTCGCCACCTCCGCCGAAGATCACGCAAACAGCCAATGGGTTGCCAATCAGAACCAGTTCTTCCGCGCGAACGCCGCGGGCAATTTCTCCGACCTTGCCCATGGCATCCTGAGAGACCCGGCGATGCTGGTTTACCTCACCAATGTCGAGAACTTCGCCGATGCGCCGAACGAGAATCTAGGCCGCGAATTCCTGGAGCTCTTCACGCTCGGCGAAGGACGTGGCTACACCCAGGATGACGTGCGGGCGGCGGCCCGGATGCTGACCGGCCATTCCGTGGCGGAAATTACTGCGCCGATCTACACGTTCTATCCTGAGGATCACGATCACGGGTCAAAGACGCTCCTTGGCCAGACGGGCCGCTTCGACGCGGCCGATTTGGCCCGCATCGCGCTTTCGGACCCGAATTTCGGGCCCTATATCGTCGAAAAGCTGTGGCGCGAGTTCATCTCTGACACCCCTGATCCGGCCGAAGTCGCCCGGCTGACCGAACTCTGGAAGGCCAACGACCTTGACCTGAAATTGCTTCTGGACGCGATGCTGAATTCCGATGCGTTCTGGGATCCGGCGAACCGGGGCCGGCTCGTAAAGAGCCCAATTGAGCTATTGGTCGGTACTATTCGGACCCTCGGGCTCGACTACCCCAATGCCACCGCGCTGGCGTGGTTTAGCGCAGAACTCAATCAGATGCCATTTCACCCGCCCAATGTTGGGGGCTGGCCTTCTGGCACAGAGTGGATTACAGATGCGACCGCCACCGGCCGCTCCACCCTCATAACCTACCTCCTTTATGAAGAGGGCGAGGCATATGACGGGGCGAGCATGACCATGATGGCCGATGCCGACGCGGCACCCGTCGCCCAAGCCGGACCAGCCGATCTGCGCGTCGGCAAGTCTTTTGCCGTCGAGGCGGAGGATTGGGGCAGCGGCCTTGGCGCGCTGATCGTCCTCTATGATGTGAGCTTTGGCGGAGAGACCTGGCGGTCCCTGCCCCTTTGGATCGAGGCAGACGAGGAAGAAGATTTCAGCGGTTTCGGCATCCTGGCAACGGATTGTCGGCCAAGGTGTTTCGCGTCTGTTGAGACTGAGGAAGAGAGCTGGGTTTGGTTCGGGCCCTACGAGAAAATCTTTGAAGAGGACCTTTATGGGGCGAGCCAAGCCGACAAAGATCTGATCGCAGCGATTGCCACCCATCTGCCAGAGATCGTGGCCTCCACCGAGGGGCAATCGACTTGGCTGCCCGACCCCGATGAGCCGGACTATGTGCCGGCTTCCATAACTGACATGGGCGACTTGGCCCAAAGGTTGTCGAATGAGAGCACGGTGATCACGGGAACAAGCCCTGGCGCGTTAGTTTCAGCGCTCAGTAATCCCGCGGTCTTGGGCCTTGATGGGCTCAATCAGGTGGCGGGTCTCGATGACCTGGATAGCTATCTGGAGGCGGCAGAACAGGCCAAGATCCGTCCTGCGACACCGGCGGTGGTCTACCCCACCGCGCGGGAGTGGATGAACGCCCTGCCGGGCACCAGGCTCGAAAGCGACCGAGCCGCTGCAGTGCTGCTCGCCGTGCCTCGGCAAAACCGGGGACAGCGGGACGAAATGATTGCGACCGACCCAGAGGCGTTGATCCGAAGCCTGATCCTGTCCCCCGAATACCAGGTCAATTGATTGAAACCATGAACACTTTTGCCAGAAGGACCAAGACAATGATGAACCCATCTCGCCGCCGATTTCTCAGCGCTCTGGGCGTCTCAGCCGCCAGTTTGCCGCTGATCTCGTTGCCCGGATTTGTCCAGGCCGCAACTCCGAACCTGCCCAAGGGCAAGACCCTGATCCTGGTTGAATTGGCCGGGGGCAATGACGGGCTGAATACTGTCGTCCCGATCGCCGATCCTGGCTACCGCGGGCTACGCCCGACCATCGGGATCGAGCGCCGCGACGGCCTTGGTCTTGATGGCGACACCAGCCTTCATCCTGCCATGGGTGAGATGGCGGGGCTCTGGGAAACCGGAGAGCTTCGGATCATCGAAGGGGTCGGCTATCCGAACCCAAACCGCTCCCACTTCCGTTCCATCGAGATTTGGAATGTGGGGCAAGGGGCCGACAGTCGGACTCGGGATGGGTGGGTCTCGATGGCCTTCGCCGATGGTCAGGCCCCTGCAGGCGCAGATGCCTCTGGCCTTGTTCTCGGTGGCGCAATGGGGCCGCTGAAGGGACCGGGCAGCTTCTCGGCGATGCGCGACGAAGAGACGTTTTTGGAAACCCTCGAATTTCTGCCCGGCGCGCGCCATGCGGTGCGTCCGGCAGCCAGCCAGTCCCCCTTGGAACACGTCATGAGGACCTACGACAATGCCCAGATTACCGGTGACACCATCGCCCAAAAGCTTGAAGCTGCCGCCTCCTTTGGGCTCGACTTCCCTGACACAGAGCTTGGCGAACAGCTCCGCACCGCTGCGCGTTTGCTCGAAGCTGGAGTCGAAGTGCCCGTGCTCAAGGTCGTGCAGGGCGGCTATGACACTCACGAGAATCAGCCGGGCCAGCACGCTTATCTCTTGATGGAACTCTCGGAGGCGATAGGTGCCTTTGCCCGGGCCATGCGCCAGATCGGCCTTTGGGATCAGGTGACGGTTTTGACATATTCGGAATTTGGCCGAACGGCGCGTGAAAATGGCTCCTACGGCACGGATCACGGCACGGCTGCGCCTGTGTTTGCGGCCGGTGGCCAAGTCGATGGCGGCTTCGGAGGAGAGCGGGTGTCACTCGACCGACTGGAGGACGGTGACCTGATCCATACGACGGATTACCGGCGCCTCTATTCCGGGGTTCTGCACGATATCTGGGGAATTGATGCCCAACCGTTCAGCGGTGCCGGGGCGCCATTAACGGTACTGAAGGCAGGGTAAGGGGGCCTCTGTCCCACCGTTCGGGTCCCCATCCCTGTCTCTCGCCGGGCCGATACCCGCGGACCGGCGAATCTTCTTTTCAGCGCGTGTTCCAGACCTGTCCGACAGGGCAGAACTCTTGCGCCGGGGCGCTCTCAGCGAACATGGATTGCTACCACATTCTGAACGTCTGCTTATGGGAATCTGTTGGGCAGCAATGCTTGGCTGGGCCAATGTCCGCTTTGGGCCGTTCGCCGAACTTTGCAACGTCCGCTTTCTGCGCTCAGCGGACCTTCGCCGCACGCCACATCAAGGTCTGCAACGCGGGACAAACCGGACTTGTGCAGTTGCGGCTATTGCTGACGCAGCATTCTTTCGCGCTTGCGGCAGGCGATGTTCCGCGTTGCAGCGCTATCTTCAATGCGGTCATTCAAATGCACTCCGTCAAAAAACGAAATCATAGCATCGCTGCGGTCGTCACGGCAGGTTAGTTCATCAGCGAAGCAGCGATGTGTGAAGACTTCGGGAGTAACTTTGGCTCGGTCGGCGGACTTGGAACGTGTTTTCGAATGGCTTAAGTTAACTTCATGAGCCAGGTTACGTCTCTTTTCGCTCGGAAAGTTGTTGGCGTCGCAGGTGATGCGATCGATCCTCGGGCAGTGCTTGCGTCCGTTGGCGTGGATGCTGACGGCGCGTGGGACCCCAAGCACATGCTTGATGAAGATGACTTCTATGGCATGATCGAGCTGATGGCCGAAGAAATGGACATAACGTCTTTGCCATTGATTGTGGGTGAAGCGATGCGGCCGGATGAATATGGTGCACTTGGCCTGGCTTGGAAATCCGCTCCCAATCTTCTTGGCTCGTTTTCACGCGTGGCGCGGTACTGGCGCCTTTGGACCAGCAGTACGCAGTATGAGTTGCAGGAAACAGACGGCGGCATTCTGTTTGTTGAAAATCGCGACGGTATTCGGCGGCTCGGTATGCGCATTTCTATCGAGGCTGATTTGGCGAGCGGCGTTTCGCTCAGTCGGCAAGTTTCGCCGCGACCGTTTTCTCCGATCGAGGTCTACTTCAAGCACGCCGCTCCAAAGACAACTGAGCATCACGAAGCATACTTCGGTTGTCCGGTTCATTTCGGCGCTAACAAAGATGCGATGCTGCTCTCCCACCAGTCTCTATCCGATCCGAATATTCTTGGCGATGAGGGGATCACGCAGTTTCTTGTATCGCATCTCGATCAAGAACTGGCCCAGATTGATGACGCGCCCGCTCTGCAAAGGCAGACAAAGAGCGAGATTGCCCGTGTCCTCAGCGAGGGCTTGCCCAAAATGGCGGATATCGCCCGCAAGCTGGGGCTGAGCGCCCGATCCTTTCACCGACGCCTTGCCGAACACGGGCTCAGCTTTCAGACCCTGACCGAAGAGACACGTCGCGAAATCGCCACAGCCATGCTGCAGGAAGAATGCTACGCGCTGTCAGAGATTGCGTTCCTCACCGGGTATTCCGAGCAAAGCGCCTTCAACCGTGCGTTCAAGCGCTGGACGGGGATGACACCGGCGGCCTATCGGAGGTCTCTGGGGTAAAGGCCCCGCGCCATGCGGCATTGGCCGCAGATGTCAAAACCCTGGCAATCGCGGTCAATACCCGAGAGCTGCAGATTTTCTAAACCTTGGTCATCAACACGAACCAAGGAGTACGACAATGACTAACCAACCCATCCTAGTAATCGGCGCAACCGGCAAGACCGGCTCTCGCGTCGCCAACAAACTCGAAGCAAAAGGCGTCGCCGTCCGTCGTGGCGCGCGCAAATCAGCGCCCCCCTTTGACTGGGAAGATCCCAGCACTTGGGCCCCTGTTCTTACCGGCGTTTCCAAAGCCTATGTCACCTATTTTCCCGATCTCGCTTTTCCCGGCGCTGTCGAGAAGCTGGAGGCTTTCACCAAGGTTGCGGCCGACACCGGGCTGGAGCACATCGTTCTTTTGTCAGGGCGCGGTGAGCATTTCGCAACCATGGGCGAAGAGATTGTCCGCAATTCAGGCCTACCCTTTACCATCGTGCGGGCCGCTTGGTTTGCGCAGAACTTCTCCGAAGGCTATCTGCGCGACCCAATCCTGGGCGGAGTGTTGCCCATGCCCGGCGGTGACATCCAGGAGCCGATCATCGACATTGACGATATTGCCGACGTTGTGGTCGCAGCCTTGACGGAAGACGGGCACATCGGCGAACGCTATGAGGTCACCGGCCCACGCCTCATGACATTCGCAGAAATGGCCGAGGTGTTTTCCAGAACTTTGGGTCGCCACATCCAGCACATTCCGATCACCTTTGAGGACTTCCACGCCAATGTCGCAGTCTCTGGCGGTGACTTCGTGGCCGAGGTTTTTACGCAGATCGCCCGCGAAACGCTGGATGGTCGCAACGCCCACACGGCGGACGGTGTGGAGCGGGCCTTGGGCCGCAAACCGCGCGACTTTGCCGAGTTCGCCCAGACGGCAATGGCCGCCAACGCGTGGCCCAAGGCCGTGTGATCATCTCAAACAATTAGGCAGGAGGCAGTGCCTCCTGTCGCAACACCCACTCAGGAGGATCGACCATGTCGACTGCTTTCTTCTTTCTTTTCCAATTCGCAATCCTCGCCTATGCCCTTGTGGGCGGCGTCTTTCTGGCCTTTTCCGACTTCATCATGCGGTCGCTTGCCCTGACCGGTGGTCATGGTGGCGTCGAGGCCATGCAAGTCATCAATCGCGAAGTGTTTCGCTGGGTCTTCATGGCGCTATTCCTGGGCATGGCCGCTGTGTCGGTGGCCGTTGCGGCCTATGGGGTTTTTGGCCTGACGGGGCCTGCAGGGACGCTGATCATGGCGGCCGGATTGGTCTATCTGATCGGATGTTTCGGCGTCACCGTCTTCTTCAACGTGCCCATGAACGAAGCGCTTGCCGGGATGGAAACGGCATCGAACACAACGCGCGACTACTGGATGCAGACCTATGTCCCGCGCTGGACCTTCTGGAACTCAGTCCGGACGCTGGCCTGCGCCATCTCTGCAGCGCTGCTTCTGTTCGGACTGCTCTGGATGACCCAGAACCAAGCACAGACCGCGTGATGCGGTGCCTTTGGCAGGGCGGCGGCTATCCGTGATGTGCCGCCCTGCAAACTGCGAGCGATGCACCGCTCGACAATCTTAGGGACACCAAGACCATGACGATCCTCGAAAAGGTGAACATTCTCATTCTGCTGGTCACGATCACCTACATCATGGCGCTTAGCAGCCTGCTCTCCACGATAGATGACATCCCGACGCAAGTCGCGTGGCTGATCACGTTTCTTACAAGTGTGGGGCTATTCCGATTGCTGATCATACTGGTCTACTGGCTGATCAACCGTTCCGACCTGCTGCTGGCACTCTACCATCGGGAAAAGTTCGTCAAAGGCCTCTGGACCTACAGCTATGAGGCCAATGGCAAATGCCACTCCGGTATTTGGCGCATTTCGCAAGGTGTCGCGTCATTGTCGATCACGGGATACGGTGTCGATGAGGATGGCAAGATGGACTCGCATTTTCGGAGCATCAGCCAGCCTTTCGAACATCAAGCCATCGACGAGATTATGTTCGCCCGCACTGACGTTACAAGCGGAGACGAGCACTATTCGAAATCCACGCTCTACATCGATCCGCGCAGCCGCCGATCCTGGCGCTCAGGCCCGACAGATATCAGGGCCCAGTCCGTTCTTTACGGCTATGACGAAGACGGCGTGCGACATGCAGAGCTCATCTTGGAACGGGCCGACAATGGCTTGAGCGAACGGGAAATAATACTGAGGCTGACAACCAACGAGCCAAAGGCACCGTCAAACCTGTCGCCGGTCCCGCTGTCTGCTGGCCAGAAAGGTGGCCGTCGCAAAGAGGAAAGTCACTGACATGGTCTATCTGCTCTGCGTCATCTTACTCGGCGTTGTCGGCTTTCAAGTTGCGCTGATCTTGGGGGCCCCTTGGGGCCGGCTGACCCAAGGCGGTCAAATCGAAGGCGCACTACCACTAAAAGGTCGGGTCATTGCAGCGCTTTCCATTGTCGTACTGGCGGCAATCGCGCTATCGATGCTTTCCGCCGATGGTCAATGGCCAAATTGGCCACGTTGGACGGCGTGGGTGGGAACAACAATGCTCGCCGTTTCAACACTACTGAACTGGATTACGCCATCACAGGCGGAGCGCAAGCTTTGGGGGCCAGTCATGACAATGACGCTGGTCTTTGCGGTCTCTGTCCTACTTTGATTATTGCCAGTCATCGTAATCAGCGCATTTTTGCGTCGTCTGACGATAACAAATCCACGTTTGCTCTGGGCCCAAACCTGCGCGTTTTTTTCAGGGTAATGTCCGAAAGCGTTGGGGTCACCGCCTAAAGCGATCCTTGGTCTGAACTTCCAAGACAAAGTGGATCAGATGCAATCTCTCTATAAATACACGGAGCAATTCCGGCTACTGCCCGATAAAGTCCGCCCGTCGTTCTTGCAATGCGCCATAGAGGTAATCGACCAGCAATCGTGCGCGGCGTACGCGTCGTAAATCGCCATGAAGCAGTATCCATGTTGACCGTCTTTGGTCCAGGGCCGTGCCAGGTACGCGTTGCATTTCGGGAAAGACGGATTGCACCCAATTGGCAACAAACGTCATACCTGCACCATTTCGCGCGAGATGAAGATGCATTTGCGGATCTTGGACACTGTGGCGAACGCGTGCTTGGGGAAATGGCGACGCTTCTATCATGGTCTGCAATTCGGGTACGTCACCATATCCGATCCACGTCAGCCCCGCACCTTTCGGGCCAGCCGTGGGAATCGCTGTATAGAGGCTCAATTTTCTAGCATCACCAAGCTGCTCATTGTCAACGACCCAGGATGTCCAGCGTTTGTGACCAGAGATGTCCAGTTTCTTGACCGTAGATACTATCGGTTCAAGTTTGCGCAATCCTGCCGGAGCTTTACCGCCCCACCGTGAGACGTGCACCGGGCCGCGGCTGAAGTTCTGCAAGATCCAGCAAAGCGACAGCAAAGTCAGCATATGAAATGCTGGAATTTCCCTGATCATCTGTCACCAGCGCATCACGACCAAGCGCGTAGCGGCCCGTTCGCATCCCGCCATCCAGAATCGCGGGCGGGCGCAGGCAGGTCCAGTTTGCGCCGGGGTGATCATTCAGCACCCTGTCCTGCGCGGCGCAGGCCTCTGCGATGGGGCGAATATCATCCGGCAGGAAATTCGGCGCGGACAGGACCGTATGTTCCCCATCATCGGTCAATTTGAGCGTTGCAGCGCCCCCTGTCACATAGATGGGAACATCCGCCACCTGCGCCGCAATCAGCACCGCCTGCGTTAGGGGCACAAGCTGGGCCTCGTGGCCGGATGCCGGGCGCAATGCGGAAATCGCCGCATCATGGCCAGCCATGAGGTCGTGAATGCCCTCGGGTTTCTGGATCAGGTCATGTGCAACCCGTGTCATGTCGCCTTTCAGGGCCGCGAGGCGTTCAGTGCTGCGTGCAACGGCTGTGACCTTGTGGCCCCGTCGCAGGGCCTCGGCAACGGTTTTGCTGCCGACATCTCCGGTCGCTCCGAAAACGATGATTTTCATGGTTTTATTCCTCGTTGTGATTTTGTGCCCAGACGGATGCTGGCCAGTATGATGATGGTGCCGATGCTCTGGATCAGAGAGAGAGACTGACCCAGAATGGCCCAGCCCAGAAAGACGGCCGTGACCGGGCTGAGAAAGCCCAGCATTGTCACCGATGTCGGACCAAGGCTGGCAATGCCGCGGAACCAGAAGAAATAGGTCAGGGCCGCACCGAACAGCCCCAGCCAGATCAGGCCCAGCAGGTTCTGGCGGGTCAGATCGGCGAATGGGAATCCGGGTTCGATCATCAAGGATAGCGGCAGCAGCAACAGGCCACCGGCGGTCAATTGCCAGGCGGTAAACACAAGCGGCGGCACCGGCGGCTGCCATTTCCGCGTCAGCACGACACCTGCCCCCATCGACAGCGCGCCGCCCAGAGCGGCCCCAACCCCGATCAGATCAAGACTGGCCTTTGGCCCAAGCACCAGCAGGCCAACACCGACAAGACCGGCCAGCGCCGCCACGACGCCGCGCCACCCCGTCACCACCCCCAAAAGCAGGCTGGACAGGGCCAGCACCACCAGCGGCTGCACCGCCCCGAGCGTGGCCGCCACGCCACCGGGCAGCCGATAGGCGGCAACGAAAAGCAAGGCCCAGAAGATCGTAAAATTGAGCGCGCCCAGAATCAACACCTTGCCCAGCCATTCAACCGGAGGAAGCTGCCGCACCAGCACCAGCAGGATCAGCCCCGCAGGCAGGGCGCGCAGCATCGCAATTGTCAGCGGATACCCATCCGGCAGCATCAGCGTGGTCACGATATAGGTGCTACCCCAGATCGCCGGGGCGGTGGCTGCAAGCCATGTATCAGTGGTTCGGGTCATGGGGTCTCCGTTATCTTGATGTCAAGATATATCCATTTGCCTTGATATCAAGACACCTTTGTGCCATATTGCCCGGCATGGATCATGTGACGGATATTCTGAAACAATGGGGGGCTGAACGGCCCGATCTGGATGTTGCGCCAATGGGGGTCATCGGCAGGCTGAAACGGCTGCATGACCATCTGACGCGGGGACTGGACAAGGTCTATGCCGCCCATGGGCTGAACGCGGCCTCCTTTGATGTACTGGCGACGCTCAGACGGTCCGGCGCGCCATTCAGCCTGAGCCCGACCGCTTTGATGGACCGCACAATGGTGACGTCGGGAACCATGACCAACCGCGTTGACCGGCTGGAGCAGGCCGGATTGGTCAAGCGCCGCCGCAACCCGGAGGATGGGCGCGGCAAGGTCGTTGCCCTCACCGATGCGGGTTTCGCGCTGATTGACCGGGCGATCAATGATCATGTCGCAAACCAGCACCGGCTGATTGAAACCCTAAGCCCGAGCGAGCGACAAGCCCTCGACCGGTTGCTTGGAGATTGGCTGGCTTCATTTGAAAGGCAAACCGGATAGAGTGGGTACGTTTTGCAGGGCAGTTTAGAACGGCCCTGCAAGTTCGGGCATCATACCCAGAAAACTAACACCGATTTCGGTTAAACGTTCTGTAAATCATTCGCCGAAAAACAGAGAGCACCTCAGTCAGGTCGCTGATGGCATAGTCACCAGTGCCGTGCATCCGGCAGAGCTCCTTTTGCTGTTTCCTCCTCAAAAATGCTGCGAAATCGACAAATGGCAAAAACCCACGCTGCATTGCGTAAAGGATTTTTGCGCCTGCGCAGAAAACTCTCTGCTGCGAGCGCATGCAGCGAGAAATCTCAAGGAATGAGTTGGGCTCTTTCGAGATCTTCGCTGCATTCTACATGAAGTTCCGGTTCATCCGCATACCCACCCAGCAAAGAAATCGCAGACGTGTGGTGAATTGCTGCAGAACGAAACTAAGATCCCCACTGCAGACCCTCGAACCACGCCAACATTTGCAGTTAGATCAAAGCGAGTGGCCCGCGCTGCGGTGACTATCTCTCGCGTCTAGCTGCCGTTCAGCCGCTTCTCGGCGTCTTTCGCTAATTTCCAGCTTGTCTCTAAGCCCGACTGAAGCGTCTCGTAGTTCTGCTCCTCGCGCAGCAAGTCGGCCAATGTGGTGACGGACGTGAGATGTGATTTCATCAATAGCGCCACGCAATGCGCCAAGCCATTCACCTTGCTTTCGATCCTGCTGGTCGAGCGCGTCTCCAAGGCGTGCAATTCCGTGGCTGAGCTCTCGCAGGCCGTCACCAACCGTTCGACGGATGCGAGCAATTCGCGCTCCAATGCTGTCAGGGGCGTTGTCGGTGGATTGGTCATCTAAGGCTCCTTGATCTCGATGCAGATGATTGGCGTTTGCGCCATCGTGCAGGTCTTCAACTCGGTCCGGTCGGGGTCCAGCGTCACCCATGTCTGCCCCGCCTGTTCGATCCGTGTCAGGCCAAGCCTCGTCATCTCCGAACGCGTGATCAAGCCCATCCAAAACCAACTCGCGATCAGCACTGTCGCGATCCAGAATGAGACCATCCCCACGATCACCCAGGGTGAGATCGTCAACCAACGCCTGATCGTCTCGCTCCGCCTCTCCAGCTCGCTCTTGCTGTCGCTGAGAAAGAACCTGATATCGGTTTCGATTGTATGCAGCGCGCTGGTCGCAATGCTGCTGAAATTGCTCCTGAAGCTTTCCAGTTGAGATTCCATCAAGGCGGCGTGGTCGCTGCGTACTGTCTTCAGGTCCGCGTTCAATTTCTCGGTGAGGCGGTTCGGCTTGCCAGTCGTCATGGAAAATCTCTCCTTTCAATCGCCAGCGCTCACCGGTGTCGGGGTCTTTGGCGGTGATGTAATCTTTGCTGGCACGGGGGATTTCGAAGCCCGCATCAGTGAGTGCATCGATCATGCTGGCGCGGTCGGTGATTGTGCCGACGCTAATCTGATCGAGGATCCAATCGTGCAGCGCTTCGCGACCTTGCGCGCGCGTCGGCGCTTCAATCATCGCTCTCACTTCGCGGGCGCGTTCTGGCTCCAAAGGGTCTGCCCAACCGTGCGTTTTGTTCATCAAATCGCGAAGGCTGGCAAAGGCGTTCTCATGCCCTGGAGGAGCGATGTTCAGGGCCTTGCCGGTGCTGAGCTCAAGGCGTGGCGTGCAGAAGTGCAGCTCGACATTGCCTTCATGCGTATGCCGCACCAAAAGGCAATCGTATTGATCCCTGTCCAGCCCGGCAAAGGCCAGAGCTTCAAATAGCTCAATGGCCTCTTGCTGGGCGTCGGGACTGGGATCATCGCTGTCGGCAAAGCTGATGACGCCTGCCGTGTAGCTCCACTTGTTGGGGCTCGCATCGATCAGGTCGCGGGTTTGGTCGGGATTGCCGTGCAGCACCTCGGGCAGCGGGTCGCGGATCTTGGTTTGCGGCTGGCCGGTGTCATCTCGGATCAGGTTGCGGTTCTCGTCATAAGCCAGAACTTCACGGGCGGTCAGATAGTCAACAGGGGCCGCACCGCCGCCGGTGCCCGTGGCGAAGAAGGATATGATCATGCGTCACCGCCTGTGTGTGCCGCTACGATCTGCGCCATCTGCCGTTCGATGACCACCAGCTGAGCCGTGACCTTGAGCGCATCGATCTGGCTCGCGCGGCCGGATTTGACCGCACTGTTGATCCAACGCGAAAGCTGATTGAGGTTGCCTCCGACACGGGCAATCGCAAAAGTCAGCTTCGGGTCAACTCGGGGGACGGGCTTGCGCCGACGTGTCTCGACCAACCCCAAGGCCTCGCGCATCAGCGTTGCATTGGGCAATCCAGCGGCGCGCACTTTGGCCACAAGCGCTGCCTTTTCCGACGGGCTGCATCGAAAGATCACGCTCTCTGAAAGGCCCTCTTTGACGCCGCTTGCGGGCGTCGGGTTGGGGTTTGAAGGGGAGGCTTGCCGCCCCTCACAAGTCCCGCCGATGTAATCGGTGGGTAACCTTGCTCTCTGCACATTGTGGGGATCAGTTGCGCTCATGCTCTTAGCCCCGCCGCTTCGATTTCAGCAGGGCTGACCAGGTTTGCGGCCAGCAAAGCGGTTACTTGGCCGGGCGTGATATGGCGGCAAAGGGGGTGCTTTTCCGTGACCCAGTCGGCCAAGCCTTTCAGCAGTTCGGCTTCTTTGGCTTTGCCTGCTTCTCGCGCCTCCTCAACATCGTGAAGGTATTTCAACCAACGGCCAGACGTGAACCAATTGTCGGAGAAACATACTTTGGAGCGGGTGAAGCCTTCGCTTTCGGATGCATAGGCCCGCACGGCGCCCTCGAGGTCTTTGGCATCCACTCCGTCGGCCAACGCTTGGCGGATTTGTGAGAGACAAACCGCTTTGCCGCGAATGCGATCCTCCGGATAGGCTGACAAAATCTTTTCAGAAGCTTCATCCTCCACCGCCGCCTTCGCGTGCGAAGGATCTGGTTTTTGATATGGTTTATATCTGTTCTTATAGGATTTGCCCTCTGGAGCAGATGGCTTGCCCTCAGGGGCAAATGCATCATTTTCCCTTTCGGTCGGATCGATTTGCCCATTTGGGCAAATGGAGTTGCCCAGGGCATACCAACAGGTTCGGTCATAGCGATCATCGCTGAAATTGCCCTTGATGATCAGCTCTGCGCTGACCAACTTTTCGAGCGCTGTTCGGATCTGCTTCTCGCTCAGATAAGGGAACAGCTCACCAAAGGCCGAGATCGAATTGTAGGTCCAATACCGCCCGTCGCGAAGGTTACGGCGATTGGCTTGGTTCCTCTCGATCCAGAAGGTGATGTTCTGAAAGATGACGGCCGCGTTCAGACCGACGCGTCCGGCGATCTCGGGATCAAAGCTATGGCGGCTCATGTTTGACCCTCGAGATACGCACAAACGTGCGAATTTTGTACAGGTTTTGTACGAGAAATCGGCCATTTCAGCCGATTTCGCCGCGAAAGCCAATGGGCGTTTCTGCACGCTTCTGCACAACATCCTGTAAATAAGTCATATTTTTCAGGTGTTTTTGGCGACCCCGGCAGGATTCGAACCTGCAACCTGCCCCTTAGGAGGGGGCTGCTCTATCCAGTTGAGCCACGGGGCCTTGCACTGTTCCTCGCCCAGAAAGCTGCGATCGTCAACGCTTTGACTTGGAATGGGTCCGCCCATTGGTTAGACAGTGGTAACTGTCAAGAACACAGGACCACCTCTGTGACCGATCCAAGCAAGCGCCCTCTCACTCTTCGCGATGTTTCTGAAGCCTCTGGTGTCAGTGAAATGACCGTTAGCCGGGTGTTGCGAAACAAGGGTGATGTTAGCGCAGCGACGCGCGAAAAGGTGCAGGAAGCGGCAAAACGCCTTGGCTATGTGCCGAATAAGATCGCGGGTGCGCTCGCTTCCCAGCGCGTTAACTTGGTGGCTGTGATCATTCCGTCGCTCGGGAACATGGTGTTTCCAGAGGTTTTATCTGGCATCTCCGAAATGCTTGAAAACACCGAATTGCAACCTGTGGTCGGCGTGACAGACTACCTTCCAGAAAAGGAAGAAAAGGTTCTATTCGATATGCTATCTTGGCGACCCGCCGGTGTGATTATCGCGGGTTTGGAACATTCCGATGCGTCAAGAGCGATGTTGGCGCAAGCTGGTGTTCCCGTTGTTGAGATTATGGACATAGACGGAGATCCGGTCGACGCTTGCGTCGGTATTTCACATCGTCGTGCGGGCCGGAAAATGGCCGAAGCCATTATCGAAGCGGGATATCGCAAAATCGGTTTCATGGGGACCAAAATGCCGCTCGACCACCGTGCCCGGAAACGGTTCGAAGGGTTCACGCGCACGCTCGCCCAAAGTGGTATCGAGATCGCGGATCAAGAATTCTATTCTGGCGGCTCTGCCTTGGCCAAAGGGCGCGAAATGACAGAGACAATGATGGATCGCACGCCCGATTTGGATTTCCTCTATTACTCCAACGATATGATCGGCGCAGGCGGATTGCTGTACTTGATGGAAAGCGGTCGTAAGATTCCAGAAGACATTGGGCTTGCGGGATTCAACGCTGTCGAGTTGTTGGAAGGATTGCCGCAGCAACTTGCGACCATGGATGCTTGTCGGAGTGAGATTGGCCAAAAGGCTGCGGAAATCATCGTCGCCCGTCATCAAGGTCAGGCTGATGTCGAAAACACGGTCAGCTTGCGACCAACGTTGCAGCCTGGTGAAACACTGATCCGCAAAAAGTAAAAAGCCGGAGTTGTGGCTCCGGCTTTGTCTATCTGTGTTTGTGGTCGAAGAGTTCGAAAATCTCTTCCCCTGTTCCAAGGACCGCGTGAGAGGCGACCGCGATGACTAGGATCGCGCCGCCTGTGACCCAATAGAACCGCGCTGGCAGCCGGATCACGCTGGAACCTCTTTACCTGTCACAACAGTTTCAGCTTCTGCTTCAACATCAGCAGCAACGTTCTGTGCTTCTTTTTCGGCTTCCTTGACCACCGCTGTGACAGTACCCGCTGCAATCAGCGCCAGACCGAATGTCAGACCCAGCATCATCAAACCGAAGAGTGCGACGAAGGGCGCTAGAATAACGGCCACGACGATGCCAAAAGATACGGCGAGGAAGTTTTTGATCGAGTTCATTTGTTTGTCCTTTCGTTGTCTATGAAAGGAATATGCGCACCCCACTATACCGTCGCATGGCGTCACTCTTACAAAGATGTAAAGTTACGACTTTTTTGAAAAATCGACTTTGACAATCAATCCGGCGGACTCGCTTTCTGGATTTTCGGACAAGGTCAGCGCCGCTCCATGCACATCCGCGATGGTTTTGACCAATGCAAGCCCAAGCCCTGCGCCATCTTGCGTGCGGCTTTTTTCCAACCGGTACGATGGTTTGATGACGTTTTCATACTCATCCGCAGGAATTCCCGGCCCAGTATCGGCCAAACCAATCGATGCGCCTTCTGCAAACAACGTCAAATCCGACCCGTCCGGCGTATATCGGATGGCATTTTCGATGAGGTTCGCCAAAAGCTGTAACAACAGCACTCGATCGCCGTTGATGATGGTAGGCGATGACAGCTCCAGCTTTAGCACTCTTCCCCCATGCTCCACGACCGGCGCATAAGTATCCTCGATCTCGGTCAGCAAGGCGCCTAGCGCGATGGGTTCAAATTTTGCTTGGGCCGTGCCGGATTCTAATTTCGCGATACGCAGGAAAGCATCGAAAATCGAGATCACCTCATCCGCTTGTTCGAGCGCGGAACCAATCTCCTCAACACTATCGCCTTCGTCGATCTCCGTCGTAAGCGCCTTCTCCAACCTGATCCGCAACCGTGCCAAAGGCGTCTTCAGGTCATGTGCGATATTCGCTGAAAAGTCGCGTGTTTGACGGATCAGCACATCGAGCTGCTCAATCGTATCATCCACCTGATGGGAAAGTTCATCCAAATCGTCACGAGACCGCGTAACGCCGGTTCTGGCGTTTAGGTCACCGTCAGCAGCTGCAGCCAAGGTCCGCGATATCCGCGTCATACGCCGCTGCGAACGCCAACCGAAATAGACGCCCACGCATAGGGTAATCAGGCCGGCACCGAGACCAACAATCCCCATCGCCTGTAAGATGACTTCCAAAAACTCTTCTCGACGGCCAAGGTTGGTTCCCACAACCAAATACTCGTCGCCGACCTGCCCAACGAGGTAAAGCCAATCGCCGTTATCGCGAAGCCTACCATCCGGCCCAGGCCGATGCTCATGGAAACCAAGCCGGACATCGCTCGATTCCGGCAAGACAGAGACATATTCCGTGCCCGTGCGCGGATAAGATGACGCGACGAACCCGCGCTCAGACACATCGGCCGACACAACCACGAAACGGCCGCGCAACTCATCCTCGATGCGGTTTTCAAAGACGCGCTCGAACTCAATGATCGAAAAAACACCTGCCAGAAACAGCAGGACGAGAAATGTCAGGGACAAAACTACGGCCTGCCGCAAAGCGGACAGACGCGTTATGCGGATCGCGCTAGCCCGTAGGTTCGAAAACATAGCCAGCCCCGCGGCGGGTTTTGATTACGCTGTCGCCAAACGGCTTTTCGATTTTGCCCCTCAGACGGCTGATATGGGTTTCGACAACGCTGGTGGTTGGGTCAAAGTTCATATCCCAAACCTTCTCCAACAACATATTCCGCGTCAGAACACGCCCGTTGGATCGCACAAAAGCCTCCAACAGACGAAACTCCTTCGCGTTAAGGTCGATCACCTCGCCCCGCCGCGTACACCGTTGTTTCAAAAGATCGAGCGAAATGTCCCCTGCCGTCAGTGCCGTGACTTCACCAGTGTCACCACCTGAATTGCGCCGCCCCAATGCGGATACTCGCGCCTCAAGTTCTGTGAACGCAAACGGTTTCGGCAGATAGTCGTCGGCTCCGGCCTGAAGACCCTCAACCCGATCGTCCACATCGCCGAGGGCCGTCAGAAAAATCGCAGGCGTCATGTTCTTGGTCGCGCGCACGGCCTTGAGCACGGAAAGCCCATCCAGCTCTGGCGTCATTCGATCCAAGATCAGAAGGTCAAATTCCTGAGTAGTTGCGGCAACAAGCGCATCGCGGCCGTTTTCGTGCCAATCGACAACATGGCCTGCACGGCTAAGCCCGTCGCGCACCCATTCGCCGATTTCCTTGTCATCTTCCAACAGCAAAATCTTCATAGACAAAGAGTTAGTCGAAGTGACCCCAAAGGGCCACCTCAACTTCTGCATCGACCAAGGCCTATGCTTCTTCTTCATCGGACTGGCTGTCGCCATCCTCCAGCTCATCTTTGTCGTGACCTTTGCGGTCATCGCAGTCATCGCGATCCCCCCTTGTGGTCCGACTAACCCGCTCCGCAAACTGCGATGCGTCTTCGACAGTGATCTCTGCGACGACGTCTTCACTGATCCGCGCCGTGTTGGTTTGCGCATATGCGACCGTACCAAGTGCCAATGTTGCGACTGAGCCAGCGATCAAGAATTCACGAAATGCCATTTTATCTTCCTTTCCCTTGTGCGCATTAGTGCGCCGATGAAAGGAACTTAAGTCGAGCACCTAACGCCTGCCTCGCGTCAGCCTTACAAGTTTGTAAGCTTCAAAGAGGGGCCTTGCCCGCTAGTCGCAGCAAAGTTTGCCCATCCTTGTGGAATGTTATATTATAACGTAAAGAGCGCTTGAACGAATCTGAGGCCACACCATGGGACAACGCGGCGAACAGCTCCAAGCAGAAATGCTATCGATCATGGACCAAAATTCCGGTCCTATCTCTGCCTATGACTTGCTAGAGAAACTGCGATCAAGCAATGCAAAGATGGCACCTACCACCGTCTATCGCGCATTGGCCAGCCTGACAGAGCAAGGCCGCATCCATCGGCTTGAGTCCATGAATGCTTATGTCCCCTGCCAGCACGACCACCATCACCAATCGTCGATCCTTTCGATCTGCGATGATTGCGGCAGTGTTGAAGAGAATGTAGCCCCTGACGTGCTGAACCAGCTCGAAACCGTCGTGGGCGAAAACGGGTTTTCCGCCAAACGTCACGTGATTGAAGTCCACGGCCTTTGCGGCACCTGCGATTCCGAAGAGGCCGTTCAGTGAAACTCGACAGCACAGCCACCCAGCTCCTCTTGGTTGGAGCATTGCCAAGGCTCGCCATCGCTGGAGCTGTTGTTGTGCTGTTGTGGCTCGGATTTATCTGGGCAACAGCCACACCGGGGGGCCTATGACAGCTAGCGTCGCATTTCAGAACCTGACGCTGGGTTATGACAGGCACCCAGCTGTCCATCACCTGGATACAGAGATTTCGGAAGGAAGCCTGACGGCCATCGTTGGGCCAAACGGCGCTGGGAAATCGACCCTTCTTAAAGGAATGATGGGAAGCCTGTCTCCGCTCGAAGGCACCATCGATTTCAGCGGATTTGAGCGTGAAGAGATCGCGTACCTCCCACAGCAGTCCGAAATTGACCGGAGCTTTCCAATCTCGGTTTTGGACCTCGTGTCCATGGGCCTTTGGCGCGAAATCGGCGCGTTCGGCAGGCTAGGTCGTGCCCGGCGCACTCAGGTCAGTGATGCAATCGCGGCTGTCGGCTTGACTGGTTTCGAAAAACGCCCAATCGGTTCCCTATCTGGTGGCCAAATGCAGCGCGCCCTTTTTGCGCGCCTGCTCTTGCAAGATGCAAAGCTTGTGCTCTTAGATGAACCCTTCACGGCCATCGACGCCAAAACGATGCGCGATCTCGTGGAGATCATCGAGAATTGGCACAGTGAAGGCCGGACCGTTCTTGCTGTCTTGCACGACTATGAACTCGTCGGGTCGCACTTCCCTCAAACACTTATGCTCGCCCGCGAGCTGGTGGCGCATGGCCCCACCAATACCGTGCTGACAGCGGAAAACCGGTTCCGTGCGCGGCAGATGTGCGAAGCCTGTAACAGTACGCCCCATATCTGCGGGAAATCTGCTGCATGATTTATGATTTCTTGGTCGCGCCCTTCGCTGACTTTGGGTTCATGCGGCGGGCCTTGCTTGGCTGTATCGCAGTCGCCCTCGGAGCCACCCCTGTCGGCGTATTCCTAATGCTGCGACGAATGAGCCTGACTGGCGATGCCATGGCTCACGCCATCCTGCCCGGCGCGGCGATTGGCTATCTGGTGTCCGGCCTCTCTCTCGGAGCAATGACCATCGGCGGCTTGATTGCGGGCATGATCGTTGCTCTTGGTTCAGGCTTTGTTGCGCGCTTCACTGCCCTGCGCGAAGACGCGAGCCTCGCGGCGTTTTACCTGATCTCCTTGGCATTGGGTGTCCTGATCGTTTCGACACGCGGCGGCAACGTCGATCTGATGCATGTGCTGTTCGGAACCGTTCTCGCTTTAGATGACAGCGCGCTCATCCTGCTCTGCTCTTTTGCTAGCATATCCCTAATCACATTGGCGATCTTCTTCCGACCCTTGGTTCTCGAATGCGCCGATCCGCAGTTCCTCCGCTCCGTCAGCAAACTCAGCGCGATCACGCATTTCACCTTCCTAACCTTGGTAGTGATGAATTTGGTCGCTGGCTTCCACGCATTGGGCACACTCATGGCCGTGGGCATCATGATCCTACCCGCTGCAGCCGCGCGATTCTGGGCCCAAGGTATCGGAGGTTTGATCGCCGCAGCCGCTGCCGTCGCAATCCTGTCCAGCTTCATCGGCTTGCTTTTATCGTTCCACTATAGCCTACCGTCCGGCCCCGCCATTATTCTGGTCGCCGGCGGTGGCTACGTCCTCTCTCTTATTTTTGGCCCGGTTGGAGGCATCGTTGCCCAGAACCTGCCACGTCAACACTTCGAAACTTGAAAGGTTAGTTATGCCGTCTCGTCGTTCCATTTTAATCTCTGCCACAGCGATTTCCGCGCTCACTGTCGCCGCACCCACTTCCGTTTGGGCAGAGGAGCCACTTCCGGTCGTTGCGACCTTTTCCATCTTGGGCGACATGGTGGCCGAAATCGGAGGTGAGCATATTGCGCTGACCACACTCGTCGGCCCCGACGGGGACGCACATGTCTACCAGCCAACACCGCAAGATGCGCGTGCTGTTGCTGATGCTGAGTTGCTTTTCATGAATGGTCTCGAATTCGAAGGTTGGCTCGAACGCCTCGCTGAAGCCGCGTCCTTTGATGGCGAGTTGGTTGTTGCGACAACCGGCATCGAACCTATCGAATTCGACGGACACGAAGGTCACGATGACCATGATGACCATGATGACCATGATGACCATGATGACCATGATGACCATGATGACCATGATGACCATGATGACGAACACGCGGATCATGACAAGCATGACGACGATGAAGATCACGAGCACGACGAAGATGAACACGATGATCATGACCATGACGGGCACGACGATCATGGCGACGACAAAGATCACGATGATCACGATCATGACAAAGAAGACGATCATGATGACCACGACGATCATGCGGGCCACGAAGGCCATGATCATGGGGAATTCGACCCACACGCGTGGCAGAGCCTTGATGCAGCGATCATCTACGCCGACAACATCGCAGCCGGCCTAGCGAGGATCGATCCGGACAATGCAGGCGACTACTATGCCAATCGCGCAAGTTTTGTGGCCCAGATCGAAGCCTTGGAGGAAGAAATCCACGCACTGATGGATGCGATCCCAGCGGACAAGCGCACCGTTGTCACGTCGCATGATGCTTTTGGGTATTTCGGGCGGGACCATAACCTCGAATTCCTCGCCCCTCAGGGACTTAGCACGAACAGCGAAGCCTCCGCCGCCGACGTCGCCGCCCTTATCGAGCAAATCAAAGAAGACGGCATTGCAGCGGTATTTGTTGAATCGCTCACCGACAGCCGACTTATCGAACAGATCGCCAACGAAACTGGCGCGACCATCGGCGGAACGCTGTACCCAGGTGCGTTGTCTGGACCTGAGGGCCCTGCTCCGACCTACCTCGACATGATGCGCCACAATGCAACGACGCTTTCGCAAGCACTGAGCAACTAAGCAAAAAAGAAGCGGTCGAAAACCTCGACCGCTTCAAGTCTTTCAAAAACCAGCGAGGCGAACCTCTCGCTGGTTTTTTTCCGGGGGAATTACCCTTTGCCTTTCCAAGGCACCAACCACTTTTCAAGCTGACGCATCAGCATATCGATGCTGAAACCGATGATTCCGATCAGGATGATACCCATGATCACGATGTCAGTGTTCTGGAACTTCGACGCCGTCATGATCATCATACCGGCCCCTTTCTGAGCTGCGACCAATTCCGCCGCAACAACTGTACCCCAGCAGACACCCATGGCGACCCGAGCGGCTGTGAAGATTTCAGGCAGAGAGTTCGGGATGATGACATACCGCATGATCTGCCACTTGCTCGCACCCAGTGAATAGGCCGCATGGACTTTGGAAATCCGCACGCCAGAAACACCGGCCCTTGCACCAATGGCCATAATCCAGAGCGCCGCGAGGAACAGTAGGATGATTTTACCTTCTTCACCGATGCCGGCCCAGATGATGACCAGCGGGATCAGGGCAAGTGGCGGTACTGGACGCATGAATTCCACAATCGGATCAAACCAGCCACGGAACCAATCGGACAGACCCATGGCGTATCCCAGAGGAATACCGACCAACGCACCGAGCAAGAAGCCTACGATCACACGGAACAATGAGTACCCAAGGTGCTGCGCAAGGGTGAAGTTACGGAAACCATCCGTGGTGATTTCGCCCATACGCTCCCAAACGCGTTCTGGGGAAGGCAACCAAATGGGCTCCATCTGCCAACCCGTGGAAGGCACGATATTCAACGTACCCTTTTGCGACATGTTCACCTGACCGAACTTAGTGGAAACACTACCACCAGGCTCAATTGGCGTACCGTTCACATGAGAGACAACAGCGCCTTCATCGCGACCAAGTTCGTCGTTAAGGTCAACGCGCAGCAATTCAGATCGATACGCGGCAATTGCAATGCTGTCGTTCTTGGCAAAGCCATCGCCAAGCTCAACCTCTGGCGCTTCTACATCTTCGCCCGTCTGGAACACCAGAACAGTAACTTCAGCGTCATCGCTCTGATCGCCCGCGGTCGCGGTATAAACAAATGTTCCCTCGCCAGTGAAAGCACCCGGCATATGCATGAAGCCTGGCAAGAGCTTCGAGCCTGTAAACGCGCCCCAAAGAACAAAGATCAAGAGGATCGAAACGACAGACGCGACAGTGTTCGATGTCACGGCACTTTCGTCACCGAATGTCACGGTCTTTAGTGAGCCGAAATCGCTTTTTGGTGTCAGAACGCGCTTCACCAGATTCCAAATGAACAGGAAAAGAAGGATCAGAAGGATGTACCCAGCGATATACGGAATCGCTGCGACAAGGGTGGACAGAACGGCAAGAAGCTCGTTGAACAGTTCGCTAAAAATACTCATGCGCCTGCTCCCTCAGTCCGACCCATAATTTCTTCTTCCATATCCCAGATCATTGAGAGGATTTCTTCGCGCACCTGACCGAAACGCGGGTCTTTCTTGACCTCGCGAAGGTCTTGTCCAACACCCATATCCGCAAACGGCAAGTTGTATTCCTTATGGATACGACCCGGACGCGGCGCCATAACGATCAGCCTTTCGCCCAACAAAAGCGCTTCTTCAACCGAGTGCGTGATCAAAATGATCGTCTTGCCGGTTTCTTTCCAAAGCTTCAGCACGAGCCCCTGCATCTTTTCGCGGGTCAAAGCGTCAAGCGCTCCCAAAGGTTCGTCCATCAAGATGACATCTGGGTCGTTAGCCAAACACCGCGCCAAAGCAACACGTTGCTGCATCCCGCCAGAAAGTTCGTAGATCGCTTTCTCTTTGAAGTCCTGAAGGCCGACGACGTCCAACAGGTGATCAACTTCTGCACTGTACTCGGATGCCTTTTGTCCCTTCATACGTGGACCAAAGCTCACATTGTCACGCACGCTCATCCATTCGAACAATGCACCTTGCTGGAACACCATGCCGCGTTCCGGGCCTGGTCCTTCAACGGTGTTGCCGTTCAACTCGATGGTCCCTTCAGTAGGGGCCAAGAAGCCTGCAACAATATTCAACAAGGTGGTTTTACCACACCCCGATGGCCCAAGGACCGACATCAGCTCTCCAGCCTTCAGGTCCAACGACACGTCTTTCAAAGCCTGAACGGATGATCCGTTCGGCAAATCGAAGCGCATCGAGATACTGTTTATTTTGAGTCCCGACATTCCCTACCCCGTTCTATACTCAGAGAAGCTCCGCCGGTACGAGCTTGCCAGAATATAGAGGCTGTGTGCCGAGCGCCGCAAAAGCGACGCCCGGCGGATCGTCAAGCTTACATGGAGCTTACAGTCATCAGCGCGTCTTTAGAGATCGCACCTTCGTAGCTGTCCAATGCGGATGGAATAGAACCCGCACCCACGAAGACATCTGCAACGCCTTTCATGAAGGATGCAGCATTGCCGCCCAACCATGCTTCGGAAAGCTGATCTTCAACAGATGGGAAGACGAACGTTGCCATTGTTGCAGCTGTCGCATCTTCGTCCATACCAGCGTCCTTTGCGATCACTGGCAGCATTTCAGCCTGCATATCGCCTGCATTCCACATTTCGTTCGCTTTGGCAGTAACCTCCGCAAACTTCGCTACCATTTCTGGGTTTTCAGCGATGAAGGATGCTGGCGCAGTGGTTGCGTCAAACACGAGGATACCCAGCGCTTCTTTCTCCGCACCAGTCAAAAGAACGTTGCCATGCTCTGTCATGCGACGCAGCGCACCGCCCCAACCACAGGCCATATCAACCTGACCCTGAGCGATCGCAGCAGCACCATCCGCTGGTGCCATGTCAACGATTTCCATTGAGGCAAGGTCAACGCCGAAGTGTGCCATTTGAGACAGGAAGCCGTAGTGCGCAGCCGTACCGAGCGGCACAGCAACTTTCTTGCCAGCAAGCTCGGACGCAGAGTCTTTGTCGATCTCAAGTCCGGATGCCACAACACAGTTGTCGTTGTCAGCGTAGGAAACAGCAACATCGATGATCTGAAGGTCTTGACCCGCAGATGTTGCAACCACGAATGGTGGGATACCTTGCGATACAGATATCTGTACGTCGCCAGACGCCATCGCTGCAGACATCGCAGTACCGGTGTCGAAGCTGACCCAGTTGATGTCGACGCCAAGCGCTTCTTCATACATCTCGTTCACTTTTGCGAACTGGAATGGCATTGGCCACTCAAGGAAGTACGCAACAGTGATTTCGCCGTGGCCATCCGCCATAACAGCAGATGAAGAAACGGTCATCGCAAGACCAGCTGCGATGCTCAAAACAGTTTTTTTCATGATATTCTCCCGGTTGGTTATTTGACGCTTTCTCGCGCCAAGCTCCGTATGCGGAACTTTATTTCCACGCACGAATGCTAGTTGTCACATTATTGTTGCGTCAAATGTTTTCTCTTTACATTCGACGAGTCCGAAGCCCCCTGTATAGGATTCTTGAACGTGGGCATGAATTGATCAAAAACGGAGCGAAAATTATATCCAAATCAACGTTTTTCTGAGGCCAGAAGTCGATTGTGATCAACCTGTGAACGAACGGTTTAAACGCGTTATTGCACGCGTTCTTCAACCCTGATTACTGTCACACCATAAAAACCTGCAAACAAGGGATTCGGAAGAAATGTCACGAGCCGCCTTTACGCCAATGGATCCTTTGCTGTTGGATCATCAATTGGAAGATGATGAACGCATGATCGCAGAAGGTGCACGCGCGTTTTGCGCGGATCGTTTGCAACCTCGTGTGACCGAAGCGTTTGAAACAGAAAAGGTGGAGCCTGAGATTTTCGCAGAGATGGGCGAACAGGGTCTTTTGGGTGTTACTATTCCGGAAGAGTATGGCGGGATCGGTGCGGGTTATGTCTCCTACGGTCTTGTGGCACGTGAAGTTGAACGCGTCGATAGCGGCTACCGCTCGATGATGTCCGTTCAGTCTTCGCTGGTAATGTACCCGATCCACGCCTACGGGACCGAAGAGCAGCGCCAAAAATACCTGCCCAAGCTCGCATCCGGCGAATGGATAGGCTGTTTCGGCCTGACTGAACCTGATGCAGGGTCTGATCCCGCAGGAATGAAAACTCGCGCCACTAAGGTTCAGGGCGGCTATGTACTGAACGGATCAAAGATGTGGATTTCGAACAGCCCGATCGCGGATGTCTTTGTCGTTTGGGCAAAATCCGATGAACATGACGGCGCCATCCGCGGCTTTGTTCTTGAAAAAGGCACCAAAGGTCTTTCCGCGCCTAAGATAGGTAAGAAACTCAGCCTCCGTGCTTCCGTTACTGGCGAAATTGTCATGGATAACGTTGAGGTTGGCGAGGACGCTTTGTTGCCAAATGTCGAAGGGCTCAAGGGTCCGTTCGGATGCTTGAACCGCGCACGATACGGTATCGCTTGGGGTGTCATGGGCGCGGCAGAGGATTGCTGGAACCGCGCCTTGCAATACGGCATGGATCGCACCCAATTCAACAAACCGCTGGCGCAAACGCAACTGTATCAGTTGAAGCTCGCCAATATGCAGACAGAGATCGCCTTGGGCCTACAAGCCGCGCTGCGAGTCGGCCGCCTCTTTGACGAAGGCAAAGCCGCGCCAGAAATGATCTCCCTGATCAAGCGAAACAATTGCGGCAAAGCGCTCGAAATCGCACGCCACGCCCGCGACATGCACGGCGGCAACGGGATTTCAGGTGAATTCCAAGTGATCCGCCACATGATAAACTTGGAAACCGTAAACACCTATGAAGGCACGCACGATATCCATGCGTTAATCTTGGGTCGCTCACAAACAGGGCTGCAAGCGTTCTTCTGATCGCAAATTGCCCGCGTTTAGTTGCGGTTAACGGCCATAGTCTCTATTTGCCTTGATAACTTAAGGAAATTGAGCATGGCCAACCACCTCTACAAAAATGACCTGCCCGACGGGCTGGATCTTGGCCCCATCGTGGCCATCGACTGCGAAACCATGGGGCTGAACCCGCATCGCGACCGCCTGTGCCTGATCCAAATGTCTGGCGGCGATGGCGATTGTCATTTGGTTCAGGTTGAAATCGGCCAGACCGAGGCACCGAACCTCGTCGCGATGCTCGAAAATCCCGATGTGCTAAAGCTGTTTCACTTCGGTCGCTTCGACATTGTGGCTTTGTTCCATACCTTCGGCGCGACCACGGCACCGGTCTATTGCACCAAAATCGCATCCAAAATGGTGAGGACCTTCACCGACCGGCATGGGCTCAAAAACCTTCTGCAAGAATTGCTGAATGTCGACATTTCAAAGCACCAACAGCAAAGCGACTGGGGCGCAGCCGACCTGACAGTGGCACAGTTAGATTATGCAGCATCCGACGTTTTGTACCTGCACCAATTGCGGGATGAACTGAACCTTCGTCTGGAACGCGAAGGCCGCACCGACCTTGCTCAAGCCTGTTTTGATTTCCTGCCAACCCGCGCCAAGCTTGATATCGCAGGCTGGCCCGAAGTTGATATCTTTGCACACTGATGTCTGACGCGTCCCAACACCTCGACACGGCCCGCCGCGTCATCAGAGAAGAGGCCGCTGGGCTTGAGGCTTTGGCCAATGGTCTCGGCGATGGTTTTGCCGAAGCCGTTGCGATGATCCTCTCGGCCAAGGGTCGGATCATCGTGTCTGGTATTGGGAAATCTGGCCATATCGCCCGAAAAATCGCGGCAACTTTGGCCTCCACCGGCACACCTGCACAGTTCGTCCATCCAGCAGAAGCCAGCCATGGCGATCTGGGCATGGTCACAAGTGACGACATCGTTCTAGCCCTGTCCAACTCCGGCGAAGCACCAGAGCTCGCAAACCTCGTCGCTTACACTCGCCGATTTCAGATCCCACTGATCGCGCTCAGCAGCCGCCCCGGCAGCACCCTCGCGACACAAGCCGACGTGCGTCTCAACATTCCACAATTGGGCGAGGCATGTGGCCACGGCGTCGTGCCAACAATCTCTACAACAATGTCCCTCGCAGTGGGTGATGCTTTGGCCATTGCCCTGATGGAAGCGCGGAATTTCACGCCTGAAAATTTCCGCGAATTCCATCCCGGCGGCAAACTCGGTGCACGATTGGCAAAAGTCTCAGACCTAATGCACGACGGTGATGCGATCCCTCTGACCTCGCCAGATACATCCATGAGCGAGACGCTGCTGATCATCAGTGAAAAAGGATTGGGTGTCGTTGGATTGAGTAACCAAGATGGTACCCTCGCGGGCATCATCACCGATGGTGACCTACGCCGCCATATGGACGGTCTACTCGATAAGCATGCTGGCGACGTCATGACAGAGAACCCGACGACAATCGAACCAAGCGCTTTGGCCGAAAAAGCTGTCGCTATCATGAACGAAAAACAGATCACCTGCTTGTTTGTTGTCGATAACAACACCAAACCCGTTGGCGTCCTAAAAATCCAAGATTGCTTACACGCAGGCGTGGTCTAGGCTCGTGTCCAGCGACATCAATTTTCATTCCCGTATGGTCGGCTGGGCAAAAGTGATCTTACCCGTCATGGGTATCGCGCTTTTGTCGACACTGTTCCTATTCTCTCGCAGCTCATCGGACTCAAACGAAATCCCCTTCGCGCAGCTCAGCGAGCTAGCCGAAGAACAACGAATCAATGCACCGGAATTCTCCGGCGTGGCCGCTGACGGATCGATTATCAAAATCTCCGCCAGAAGCGCGCAACCGCTCGAAGGCAAGCTCGATACATTGTCGATTGACGGACCCAGCTTAAGGTTGGATTCACCCGATGGTACAGAACTCACCATTTCCGCCGGCGAAGGCCTCATCGATGGCCCTAATCGCTACGCAGAACTCAGTGGCCTCGCGCGACTCGAAACATCGTCTGGTTACATGATGGAAACCGCCGGACTTCGAGCAGACCTCGCGACCGGAGAAATTGTCTCGGATGGGCGGCTTAAAGTCCTCGCCCCTTTCGGCGAACTCGAAGCGGGCAACGTCAGCATTTTGGTACCCTCCATGGATGAAGGCCAACAGATGCATTTTACCGACGGCGTCAGAATGCTATACCAACCACAATCTAGAATTGAGGAATAGTACTTTGACGCTCTTTCGTATCCTCATTGCGAGCCTTTTGATTTCATCTGCATCAGCCGCGCCAGCGCAGACCAGCATTGATCTAGGCGGCATCGCCGCAAACGCCTTTTTGCCGGTTGAGATTTCAGCGGATTCCCTGTCGGTCGATCAGGATACCGGCAAAGCGACGTTTTCAGGAAACGTGGTGATCGGCCAAGGCGATCTTCGCATGTCCGCCGGAGAAGTCGAAATTGTTTACGCCGAGGGCGCCGGCCAAATTGCGAGCCTCAAGGCCTCTGGTGGCGCTACCTTTGTAACCGCAACCGAAGCAGCAGAAGCAGAAACGGCGGAATACAACCTCGAAACCGGGTCTCTAATCCTCACGGGCGACGTTCTTTTGACCCAAGGATCAAGCGCCATTTCCGCGGAGCGAATGGCAATCAACCTCAATACCGGAAGCGCTGAACTCACGGGGCGCGTTCGGACAATCATCCAGCAAAGCGGCAACTGATGGCAGAGCTTTCGGTACAAGAAGGTGATCTTGGGCTTCGCATCGTAAACTTGCGAAAATCCTACCGAAAGCGCTTGGTCATCCGCGATGTCAGCATGGATCTTGGCCGCGGCGAAGTCGTTGCCTTGCTCGGGCCAAACGGGTCAGGCAAAACGACCTGTTTCTATTCCATCGCCGGATTGGTCACACCAGAAGGCGGGCAAGTCATCATCGACGGACGCGATGTGACCTCTCTCCCCATGTACCGCCGGGCTCAGTTGGGCATTGGGTATCTGCCGCAAGAGATGTCGATCTTTCGTGGGATGACCGTCGAAGACAATATCATGGCGATCTTGGAGATTGCCGAACCGAAACGGCATCTTCGTCAAAAGAAACTAGACGACCTTCTGTCCGAGTTTTCGATCGAACATATCCGACGCGCACCCGCGCTGGCTTTGTCTGGCGGTGAACGGCGTCGCGCAGAAATCGCCAGATGCCTTGCCGCCGGGCCAAAATACGTACTTTTGGACGAACCTTTCGCCGGTGTTGATCCAATCGCGGTAGGGGAGATCAGACATCTTGTCGCAGATCTCAAGAACCGCGGCATCGGTGTCTTGATCACCGATCACAACGTCCAAGAAACCCTACAGATCGTCGACCGTGCCTACATCCTGCACGATGGTCGCGTCTTGATGAGCGGGACAACCGAAGAAGTCGTCCAAGATGAGAACGTGCGCCGCGTATATCTTGGCCAAGGCTTCCGCGTTAACTAAAAACTTTGCGAAATCTTCTATCTCTTCATTGACAACGCGCCCCTCCATGGCGCTCAATGAAGGAGATGACAGACTCAGTTATCATCTCTGCAATGTTCTGGAGCGAGCTTCGTGCCAGCCAGAATAATGCAACAAAAACTGAGTGTTATCTTTTTACAAAGGCATAAATCGGCCTCCCGCAAGACCTGTCTTGCGGTGAATATGTTTTTGAAGCTGAAGGAGAGCAAATGAGATACCAGATTAGCGGCAAACAGATTGATATTGGTGCAGCGCTGCAGACCCACGTAGAAAGCGAATTGTCCGATTTGCTTGAAAAATACGCGGGTCGACCGACAGATGCAGTCGTCACATTCTCAAAATCTGGTCACGAATATGTCTGCGAAACGGTGGTTCATTTGTCGACAGGCTTGAACGTACAGGCCAAGGGATCCAACCACGAAATCTATGCAGCTTTCGATGCAAGTTCCGAAAAAATGGATAAGCAACTACGTCGAAACAAGCGTAGGTTGAAAGACCATCACAAAGAACGATCACAACCCGTTGAACTTTCCGACGCAGGCTCCTATATCCTCGCCTCAAGTGACGACTCAGATGTCGCGGAAGAGCAGGATTTTACACCTGTCATCGTGGCGGAAATGGAGACGAAAATACCGTCAATTTCGGTTGGCGAAGCGGTGATGCAAATGGAATTGGCGAATTCGTCAGTCGTTGTGTTCCGTAACGAAAAAAACAATTCGGTTAATGTTGTCTATAAGAGAGACGACGGAAACATAGGTTGGATAGACCCCCGCGCCGACGCATAGACCGGCGGAAACGAACGGACGTATACGAAGATGTTGATGTCAGATATTCTGGATGCCAACGCGGTCAAGGTTTTGAGCGGGTGCACCAGCAAAAAGAGGTTGTTCCATGACCTTGGCGCGCTTGCAGAAGGCGTCCACACACTCGACCCAACAGTCGTTATTGAGGCGCTGATTGAGCGTGAGAATCTCGGGCCGACTGCTGTGGGCAAGGGTATCGCTTTACCTCATGCGCGATTCGACGGGATCGATGAGGTTTGCGGCATGTTTGTCCGTCTCGAAAAGCCTTTGGAATTCGACGCGGCAGACAAGCAACCTGTTGATCTGATCTTCGCGCTTCTCGCGCCCGTAAATGCCGGCGTTCAGCACCTCAAGGCCCTCGCGCTGGTGTCTCGCACTATGCGGAATGCTGACATTTGCGCAAAGCTGCGCGCGAACTCAGATGTCGCGGCCTTGCACACTTTGCTGACAGCAACAGAGACAAATCAAGCAGCCTAGGGCCCCCAGTCTTCAAAGCCAAACGTGAAATAGTCGCGCGCATAGGCATTGCGCGCGGCTTTTTCGATTTTGGGGCTATAGATCGCAGCAAGCCGTTCTGCATAAGGGTCCGTCTCACCGATCAGTTCTACATCACCCGCATCTGAAAGCAGGAGCGGCAGGTCCGTTTGAAGCTGATCCTCCCGCAGGATCAAATCAATCGGCGCAAACTCATTGATCCCCTGCACCAATGCGACCTGACTGGCCCATGCTGGATCAACACGCAGCGATGTCTGTGCATTGAGGTTGTTCTTCACAAACCTCAGAAACCCATGAAACGCTTTGGCATGGGCCTCCATATCGTACTGTTTATCAGTTTCGGGGCGCAGTTCGCGTTTTGGGAGCTTCAAACCGTAGGCAGACTTCAACGTCTGCCTGATCTCGGCATAACCGCCACCCGCCTGCTCAAGGAAATGCTGGCAAAAGGCCGCGTGCGCACGGGCTACAGGATGCCGCACCACGGTAAACCTCCGATGACCGGCGTGGTCCTGCATCCATTGCCGAATCTCTCCTTGCTTCAATCCACTGCTCAATTCGTCCGTCGAAACGCATTCCAACTGCGCCAACCAACTTAGAACGGCGGCATTGGGGCCCGACTTTATCGGAAGGTAGATCAAATTACTCTTTGGAGCGGCGACATATTTCGTCACCATCGGCCCACGCCGAGGTTCAAAATTTGGGGTCCGGCTCAGATCAAACCGATCCAGTTTGGCCAACCCCGCTTTCATCGCATCGTAGTTGCTCACCTTGTCGGACAAAGGGGCTGGGTTTTGCTTTTTTAGCTTATCATCCAAAGCATCAAGCTGGATATGCGATCCTAGGAACTGCGCAAGGCCATTGATCACATCGATATCGTGCAAATCGTCATAGCCGATATAGAAGGCCGACTGACCGGACACTTGCATCGCCTTTTGGATCTTCAACTGAAAATCTTGTTGAGCTTTCAAATGATCCGCGAACTCTTCCAAATCAAAGCTGATCTGCGTTGATTTCTCATGCTTCGCGTTGGTCATTTTCCATTGATCGGTCTGCGTCGCAATCTTAAGGCTGACGTAACTTTCAATGGGGTTTCGCGTTAAAATAACCTTGCCGCAGCGCTGATCTGCCAGAAGCCGGTCCAAAATTCTCGGGTCATGATCATGAAAATAGCGAAAGCCATTCGTCCCCACCGCAACCTGAAACGCATCCAGCAATAGATGAGGATTGTCCTCGCGTTGTGACAGCGTCACGCCCAGAACAGCCTCTGACTTCGGATACCCAATGAAATGCGAATTGAACGCCTCACCCAAACACGCAAGGTCATCAAATCGATTCAGATTGGCTTCGAGCAAGTTTGATCCGGTGCGCATTTCCGCAAAGACAACGAAGTAGTCGAATTTGGCCATAGTCTAGCGCACCAAATAGGGCTTGCGGCGCTTTTCGGGGCGATGCTCTGGCGCTTGATCTAACGGGAAATCGCCCATCAAATAGGGATGCATCCCCTGGTTCTTGAGGTTCTGCAGGAACTGACCAAATCCGGTCAAGTCATACATCCGCGGTGCCTCGGTCAATCGGCGCTGCGTCTTACCCGTCATTTCGTCCACCACGATTTGCAACGCCTCCATAGGCGTTTCGATGAACTCTGCCATCGACCAAATACGCACCCGTGCCTTGGTATAGGGCGAACGCAGAATCGAAAGGTGGTCATTCTCGATCTGTTGCAACCGCGCGGCCTCATTACGCAAATCGGCAAAGTTTCGATTGGTCTGGAAAAGCGGCACAGCCCAACATCCTGAAATCACCGATATCTTCGCGTTGGGATCAAGCGCGATTTTCCAATTGATCTCTTGATTGTCCAAGGGGCCGAATTGAAAACACTGCCGTTCGCCTTGCGTGTTCCAAAGAAGGTTCGCAAGGAACATCTGCGGGTTGTGATCGCGCAGCTCCGGCACATCGGCCAAAGCACCACTGAAATGGGTTTGCCTGCCGTCAAACTCAACTCGTTTTGGACCAAAAAGGTGCCCATGCACACGCGCACCAGTTTGTTTGGCCAGCCATGGCTCAAAGTTCTCAAAGAGCTCGGTAAACCCTTGGAAAACGGAATAAGGCTGGCTCGTCACGCCACCTTCCCATTCGTTGTAGGGGAACCGGCTCTGCATATAGAGCCCCTGCCGACCGCGCATCCGGCGATCCACTGCTTTCGCGAAAATGCGGTCGATCTTGCCTGGGTTCGGTTCCGTCCCACTCATGACAGAGCCGTCACCATCAAGAAACGTTTTATAGAGCCGCGTCGCTTTCGGCCAAATCTTCCGCGCCACAAAACAATCAGACCTTCTGAGCAACTGCAGATGATCGTCATAGAAAATATGCGGCTTACCTTGATAGTCGAACTTTGAAAGGGTCAGCGACCGGCTTTCAATCTTCCCCGAATAAAGCCTCGCAAGTGTCTGGAAATAGCTTTCGTCAGGTATCCAGACCCGTTTGAAATATTTGTCATACGCGGGCCTATCTGGATCCTGCAAAATGGCAGAAAGCGTATAGCGCGACAAACACCACCATTGTGATCCCATGTGCGGAACAAGGCCTTCTGGTATGCGACGCTTGAACCCAACAGCCCGCTGCATCGAGACATAGCCATCAAAAAGCTTACGTTGCGTTTTCCACGAAAACGGAAAGCGCAGGGTAAACCGTTCGCTGTCCAAACCCCCGATGGTCCAAGGCACATCGGCTGTAGTCGCACTCTCGATAAAATCGGTGCGCGGTCGGTCGGCGAGGTACTTTTTCAACTCCTGAATAGGTCGAAGCGGCAAACAGGACCCAGAGGCCAGATACACATGCGTCACATCTGGGAAATCGCGCAGCATCATCTCACACGCGGATTGCGTACCAGCGACAATACCCCACTTCCCCCATTCGCATTTATGACGCTTGGAGAATTTGACCGTCTTCACATCAGAAAGGTCGGCTACAAATCTATCGTAGTCAGCAACGGGCACTTTCTTATCGACGTGGATAACAACAGGGCAGCCGCCCTTGACCCAATGGCGCACCACCTGTTCCGCCCGATCAAGCGCGGTGTGCACCAACATGACGACCCCGACGGTCACGCCCAATTCCCCTTGGACATGATCCCCAAAATCTCAAGCTGGCGCCAGTTGATGTATTTCTCGCTCCACTTACACCACAGATCAGGGTTCTGATCATTGCCCGCCGCATAGGCCTTATACTCGCGACCATTGGCATAGTGTTGATTGCGGATCAGTTCCTCATTCGCTTTGTCAGCGAACGTGTCGAGGAATTTCGTATGAAGAAGCGCGCCAGAGGCTTTCTCCCCGCCAACCTCATCATAAACAAGGTTCAAACCACGCGGCAGCAGGTTGTGGGTCGAACTGACGTAGGCGTAGTTCTTTTTCCATTTGACGAGCGGTACCTTGTTCAGTGCCGGTGCACGCTCCGGTTCTTTGCTAAAGAACATCCGTGCCCGCGGGCCACCTTGAATCCAAAGGTTCCAGAAGAGCGGGTTTTTGGAGAAAGAGTAGTTCCCAGGATCAAACCAATTCGCAATCTCGAGCGGGTCTTGTCCGCGCACATACTTTGCATCACCCAGTCGTCCCTTGGGATACATATCCAGCAACATCGCACCGAACGAACGAATGTTGGAACTATCCAACCAATCGGTAAGCGCATGGATCGGGCGACTGTCGCAGAACGGATAAACGAACAGCTCATCCGGATCGACTGTCAGAATCCAATGATCGGTGCCGTATTTGCGTTGCAAATAGTTCAGCCAATCCACGCCATATCGCGCGCTGCGATAGCTGCCTTTCGCGTGCCAAAGCGAAACGTCCTTTTGCTCGGCCAAGTAATCGCCGCCGCTGTCGGTGCTTTCGTTGTCGACCATGATAAAATGATCAACGCCCAGCGCGCGATAGTAGGACAAGAAGTAGGGGAGCCGAAGATTCTCATCACGGAACGTGCTAAAGACAATCACATCATCCGGCTTAATCTGGTCGGTACGGTCAGCAATAGATTTCAGTTCAAAGCTTTTGCGATAGGCCCTGCCCTGCCAGCGTTTCCGCTGCCATCTCAAACGATATGAGGTTGCTACACCCAAGTCGTCTCCCGATTACTGCTCCGCCGGTGTCTTTCGCGGGTCTTAGTGGACCCATCATGCACCTAATATTATTGAGGAATAGTCAATAAACGAGCGGGGGCTTTAAGCAAGCCAGCAATTCAGTTTTCAGGCAACTGTCCCTTTGAAATCAGCCCCAACTCAACCAAAAGGTGTGAATTGGTATATTTTTGTGCCGTTTCGACCCATAAATCGGGGCCTTCCGCCAGTGTTTGGTGATAGTTTTGGTAGAGGTCACTGTTTTGAAAATGCTGTTTTCGGACCAATTCTTCCAGCGATTTTTCCATGATGCTCGGCAGGAATTTTGTGTGAAGAAGAGCTCCAGAGACATGTTTTTGGGTGTCCAAATCCAAGAACTGATGCAGCTTCACTGGCAAAATTTGGTGCGTTGAATTCACATAGGCGTAGCGCCTGTTCCATTTGACCAACGGAAACTTGTTCAACGTCGGCGCGCGCGAAGGGTCGGATGCAAAGAAGTACCGGTCCCTCACTCCACCCTGAATCCATTCATTTTCATAGGTCTGGTGAATCTGCGTGCGGTAACCATTTGCGTCGAACCACGGCAGGCTTTCAATCGGGTCTTCGCCAGACTGATAAACCACCTCGCTGATAGACCTACGCGGAAACATATCCAGCATGACCGCACCGAGCGCAGTTTGCCCTACACGCTCCATTTCGGTGGTCAGGTCCGCTAAACCGCGCGTTTCGCAGTCCGGATAAACCAACAATTCATCCGCATCGACGGTAAGGCACCAATGGCCTCCGCCATATCGAAATTGCAAGGCGGTCAACCAATCGACGCCAAAGCGAGAAAGGCGATAGCTCTGATCGGTCGACCAAAGCGAAACGTCATCTTGGCGGCGCAACAGTTCACCGGTGCCATCGGTGCTTGCATTATCGACGAAAAGGAAATGATCGATCCCTAGTCGCCGGTAGTAGTCCAAGAAATAGGGGAGGCGCTCCTCCTCATTCCGGACAGTCACAAAAAGTAGAGTGTCCGTCCTTTTGATGCCGGTCGTGCGATCCTGCTCTGGCAATAATTCAGAACGCTTTCGAAGCGAACGAACCAAAAACCTGCGGCGTTTCCACCGCAGGCGATACAGTTTCAAAGCTCGAGAGAGTTTAGCAGGCTGGGTAAAGGGCCGTGTTCGCTGGAACGGTGATTTCGCTTGTCCCGCGTTACCCAATCAATGCACTTTCCTTATTGAGCAGCTTTGCGCACAGCCGTCATATTATCGAGGTAATCCGCAAACCCATCTTTCAGCTCTGGATGCGCCAAGGCGAACGCAACAGTCGCTTCCAAATAGCCCGCTTTGGACCCGCAATCGTAGCGCTGACCGTCAAAGCAGTATCCAAACACATCTCGGCCTTGCGTGATCTCAGCCGCGATCGCGTCTGTTAATTGGATCTCACCACCAGCACCTTCGCCGATTGAATCCATATTGTTCAAGACATCCGGCGTCAGGATGTATCGACCGATCACAGCCAAGTTCGACGGCGCTTTTTCCGCAGCTGGTTTCTCAACCATGGCTTTGACTTTCATCACTTTGCCAAGGTCGGTCTCAACATCCAAAACGCCATAAGACGAAATCTGCTCAAGCGCGACCTCCATGGCAGCAACCATGGCACCGCCAGTATCTTGATACGCTTCGACCATCTGTTGCAGACAAGGCCGCTCGGCAGCAATCACATCGTCCGGCAAAATGACCGCGAACGGTTCGTCTCCGATCAAGCGGCGGGCACACGATACCGCGTGGCCCAGACCCATCGCTTTGTGTTGACGAATATAAGCAATCGCACCGCTGTCCATATTGGTGTTTTCCAAAATTCTTAGCAGATCATTTTTGCCCTTTGCGCGAAGTGACGCTTCGAGATCAGGAGCATGGTCAAAATAGTCTTCTAACGCAGATTTTCCACGAGACGTCACAAAAATGAACTCAGTGATCCCTGCCGCACGCGCTTCGTCAATCGCGTATTGGATTAACGGGCGATCAACCAAAGTCATAATCTCCTTTGGGACCGACTTGGTCGCAGGAAGAAACCTTGTTCCAAGCCCGGCAACTGGAAAAATAGCTTTGGTTACTTTTCTATTCATTTTGTCACTGCCTTACGTGTTTCCCACGTTTCTCCAATCAGATTAGCGATATTTTGTGTCAGACCCAAGGCGAGAAGGTGAATTGTATTCATTTTGAAACCAATTCGTTGGCCAATACAACCATTGGTCGCAAACAATGCGCTTTCTTCATTACCTCACAGATCCTTCAATGCAGTTTGCTTAATGCTGGCGGAATTACAATTTGAGGAATTCCTTACTTCTTTGATCGCCAGTACTAAGCGATGCCCATTTCTTGTAACATCTTTTCGATCTTCGGAACGTCTTCAGGATTGTTCAATTCCCAAAACTGTCGCCCCTTTGCTTCCACTTCGACACACAAAACATTGTGACCAGCCTCAAGAAAACGAAGCTGCTCTAAACCCTCTAGTTTTTCATATATTCCAATAGGATGCGTCAAATATTCCCGTAATGCTTCAGGGCGATAGGCATAAACGCCGACATGGTGAAAGACCGGCGTTGGTTGATCTGCATCAAACTCTTCCTCGACAAAGGGAATAACCTCTTTCGAGAAATACAGAGCTTTCATATCGTGGGCAAAAACTGCTGTAGTCCCGCCGACGCGCCCATTGCGGCGATCTTCCTTGAGACCGGCCAAAGTCGCACCATCAGCGCGCAAAACAGGTGTCGCAACATCGAAGCTCTGATCGTCGCGCAGCCCCTTCACCAAATCCTCGATAAACCAAGACGGTGTGAGAGGCGCATCTCCTTGAAGATTAACAACAATTTCATAATTCTCACCAATCCGTTCGAGCACTTCGGCACAACGCTCGGTTCCGTTCTTACATTCGCTCGACGTCATCACAACTTGGGCCCCAAACGCCTGTGCAGCATCCCGAATTCGATCGTCATCGGTCGCCACTACAACCCGGTCAGCCCCGTTCACCGCCATTGCAGCGCGCCAGCTTCGCTCGATCAGACTTAGGCTTTCACCTGTAGCACCGACTAATGTCGCCAATGGTTTCCCAGGAAACCGAGACGACGCATAGCGCGCGGGAATGACGATGATAACGGACATTACGGCGCCTTCAGTTCAACGCCGGGAGAATACGCGATGAAGAAAGGGTTGGCGAAGGTATTTTTGCCATAGGTCAACGGCGTATGGTCATCAAAACGAATAACGTCTCCACCCGCCCCTTTCAAAACGGCGTGTCCAGCGGCCGTGTCCCACTCCATCGTGCGGCCAAGGCGCGGATAAATATCAGCCTCGCCCGTCGCAACAAGGCAGAACTTCAGCGAAGACCCTGCGCTCTTCATATCCTCGACCGCATATTTTGAGATGTAATCATCTGTCGCCTGATCGCGGTGCGATTTTGACGCGACAACCAGCAAGGATGAATTGTTCGGATTAGACACTGAAATCGGCCGCGTTTCGCCAATTTCGGCCTTGGAAAACGGCCCTGTTTCCTCAACCGAAGACCCATCAGCTTGCGTGTAGAACAACCGATCTTTTGCAGGGGCGTAGACGATGCCCAGCAAAGGCAAACCATCAACGACATAAGCGATATTGACAGTAAAATCACCGCGACGATGCACAAATTCCTTTGTTCCATCCAGCGGATCAACAATCAAAAAGGTGGATGCCGTTTCTGCGTGAGAGGCGGCTTGCTCTTCCGTCACAAGCGCCACATCTGGAAAGGTTTCCCGCAAACCAGCGCTGATCAGAGCATCGGCGGCTTCGTCCGCTTCTGTCACCGGGCTTTCATCAGATTTGGTTTTCACCTCAAAATCCGGACCATTGTAGATGCGCATAATCTCATCACCCGCCTCCAAAGCCAACGTCCGCATCGTTGCAACCAATTTCGCGTTATCCAAGTGCCGCTCTCCACCTCTGAAATGCCTAAGGACGAAAGTTTGATCTTTGCCCTATCTGGCCTTATGGTAGCCCTTAAAGCGAACAGCAAGAATTTCGTGCAATAACATCAGGCTCAACCGCCCCGGCAGGACAAAACATGTTCCAGACGTCTTACAATCGATCAAAGACGCGCAGCGCATTTGCGTTGTTGGAAATCATGTATCACACGATTGTACGCGACATTCGGAAAGGTCATCGCAACGCTTTCATTGGCCTTTTGTTGAATATGATGCAGGCAATCATCTTTGTCGTCGTATTTTTCGCAATGTTTGAAATTTTGGGCATGCGCGACGCCGCGATTAGGGGGGATTTTCTTCTATATATCATGTCCGGGATCTTTCTGTTTCTGACTCATACTAAGGCAGTCAGTGCAGTTGTTGGCGCCGAAGGACCTGCATCGCCGATGATGCAACACGCACCAATGAATACGGCGATATCGATTACCGCGGCTGCGATCTCGTCGCTTTACACCCAAGTCCTCTCGCTGTTGGTGATCCTGTTTATTTACCATGTCGCATTTACGCCGGTGGTGATTGAAGACCCCGTTGGCGCATTCGGAATGCTCCTTTTGGCTTGGTTCACCGGCGTTGCAGTCGGAATGGTATTCCTGGCGCTCAAGCCATGGTTGCCAGAATTAGTCGGCATTCTAACGATGCTTTACATGCGTGCGAACATGATTGCGTCTGGCAAAATGTTTGTCGCAAATTCTTTGCCAGGTAGCATGCTCGTTCTTTTTGACTGGAATCCACTATTCCATGCAATCGATCAAAATCGCGGATTTGTTTTTATCAACTACAACCCACATTTCAGCTCAATCAGTTATCCATTGTACGTCGGTCTGGCTCTCATTCTGATTGGCCTGATGGGTGAATTTTACACCCGCCGCCACGCATCCCTCAGCTGGGGTGCCGCGCGTTAATTTCTGAATCCACCGAAGTGACCTTCGGGAAGGTCTGAAAATTCGCGCAAACACCCATTTTTCTTGATTCTGTGCCGCTTTGACCGTTGCAGGCCCAAAACCGCATCCCTATATACGCCAAGATCGTCGATCATGGGTCGATCCTATGGTCGAAAAACTTCCAAATAGGCGCGGGTGCCACAACGGGTTCGCGCCGTTCAAACCGCCTAAACGTAAAGGGATTTGAAATATGGCCAAAGTCATTGGTATTGACCTCGGAACAACCAACTCTTGTATCGCGATCATGGACGGATCCGAGCCGCGTGTGATCGAAAACGCCGAAGGTGCGCGTACTACACCTTCTATCGTCGCTTTCACAGACGACGAACGCCTCGTTGGCCAGCCGGCCAAACGACAGGCAGTCACCAACCCAGAAAACACCATCTTTGCAGTGAAGCGTCTGATCGGCCGTCGGTTCGATGACAAAGACCTCGCCAAAGACAAAAAGAACATGCCATTCGCTGTCATAGACGGTGGTAACGGTGATGCTTGGGTCGAATCCAAGGGTGAGACATACTCCCCATCCCAAATTTCCGCTTTCATCCTCGGAAAGATGAAAGAAACGGCTGAGAGCTATCTTGGTGAGCCTGTCTCCCAAGCGGTGATCACGGTGCCTGCATACTTCAACGACGCACAGCGTCAGGCGACAAAAGACGCCGGTAAGATCGCTGGCCTCGAAGTCCTGCGCATCATCAACGAGCCGACAGCAGCCGCACTCGCCTACGGTCTTGATAAGAAAGACACACAAACCATTGCGGTTTACGACCTTGGTGGTGGTACATTCGACGTCACCATCCTTGAGATCGACGACGGCCTCTTCGAAGTGAAGTCCACAAACGGTGACACGTTCCTTGGTGGTGAAGACTTCGACATGCGCATCGTCAACTACTTGGCGGATGAGTTCAAAAAAGAGAACTCCGTCGATCTGACCAAAGATAAGATGGCACTGCAGCGTCTGAAAGAAGCGGCTGAGAAAGCCAAGATCGAACTCTCCTCTTCTGCCTCCACAGAGATCAACCAGCCGTTTATCTCTATGGGGTCTGACGGTCAGCCACTTCACATGGTGATGAAGCTCACACGCGCGAAGTTGGAAAGCCTCGTTGGTGATCTGATCAAATCTTCCATGAAACCATGCCAAGCCGCGATCAAAGACGCGGGCCTCAGCACCGGTGACATTGATGAGGTTGTCCTCGTCGGTGGGATGACGCGTATGCCAAAGGTTCAGGAAGAAGTTGAAAAGTTCTTCGGCAAAAAGCCTCACCAAGGCGTGAACCCAGACGAAGTGGTCGCCATGGGCGCCGCCATTCAGGCCGGTGTTCTGCAAGGTGACGTGAAAGACGTTGTTCTGCTCGACGTCACACCACTCTCCCTTGGTATCGAGACCTTGGGCGGTGTCTTCACACGCCTGATCGACCGCAACACCACGATCCCAACGAAGAAGTCTCAAACCTTCTCCACCGCGGAAGACAACCAGAACGCCGTGACATTGCGCGTGTTCCAGGGTGAGCGCGAGATGGCCGCCGACAACAAAATTCTCGGCCAGTTCAACCTTGAAGACATCCCGCCTGCGCCACGCGGCATGCCGCAGATCGAAGTCACTTTCGACATCGACGCAAACGGCATCGTGTCCGTGGCTGCGAAGGACAAAGGCACCGGCAAAGAACAGTCGATCACGATCCAAGCCTCCGGTGGTCTTTCTGATGAGGACATCGAAGCAATGGTTAAGGACGCGGAAGACAACGCAGAGGCCGATAAGGAACGTCGCGAGCTGATCGAAGCGAAGAACCAGGCAGAAAGCCTGATCCACTCGACTGAGAAGTCCTTGGAAGAGCATTCCGATAAAGTCGACCCAACAACTGTTGAGGCGATTGAACTGGCAATCGCTGCGCTGAAAGACGACCTTGAAGATGAGAAAGTCACAGCCGACAAGCTGCAAGCTGGTGTTCAGAACGTCACCGAAGCGGCAATGAAACTTGGCGAAGCGATCTACAAAGCCAGCCAAGACGAAGCCGAAGGCGACGAACCTGCAGGTGCTGACGAAGACGACATCGTTGATGCCGACTTCGAAGATCTGGACGGCGACAAGCGCGACTAGTCGCAGCGTTTCACAGCAGGCCGGCCCTGACTGGGGCCGGTTTGTCTATTCCCGAGGGGGATAAGTATCATGTCAAAACGCGATTACTACGAAACGCTGGGTGTCTCGAAAGGCGCTGACGCAGCCGAGATCAAGAAAGCCTATCGCCGCAAAGCGAAAGAGCTTCACCCAGATCGCAATGCCGACAATCCAGACGCCGAAGCGCAGTTCAAAGAAGCGAACGAAGCTTACGAAGTTCTGAAAGACGCAGAAAAGAAAGCGGCCTACGATCGCTTTGGTCATGCAGCGTTCGAAGGCGGCATGGGCGGCGGCGGTGGCGGCCCACGTGGTGGTCACGGCGACTTTGCCTCTGCCTTCTCTGACGTGTTCGACGATCTTTTTGGCGACATGATGGGCGGTCGCGGCGGAGGCGGGCGCAACCGTGCCCAGCGCGGCAACGATCTACGCTATAACCTGCGCGTAAAGCTCGAAGATGCCTACGCTGGGATGCAGAAGACGATCACCGTGCCAACAGCCGTCAGCTGCGGATCTTGTAACGGCACCGGCGCCGAAGGCGGGTCAGAGCCGCAAACCTGCCCAACCTGTTCCGGCATGGGCAAGGTCCGCGCGCAACAAGGGTTCTTTACGGTCGAACGCACCTGCCCGACCTGCAATGGCGCAGGCCAGATCGTCAAAAACCCATGTAAGGTCTGCCACGGCCACGGGCGCGTCGAGAAAGAGAAATCGCTTTCCGTCAACATCCCCGCTGGCGTCGAAACCGGCACCCGCATCCGTCTCGCTGGTGAAGGCGAAGCCGGTATGCGCGGCGGTCCATCCGGCGACCTCTACATCTTTATCGAAGTGCAGGATCACCAGATCTTCGAACGCGACGGTGTGAACCTCTATTGCCGCGTGCCAGTGTCGATCGCCTCTGCCGCACTGGGTGGGGAGATCGAAGTTCCAACAATCGACGGCGGCCGCTCCCGCGTACGCATCCCCGAAGGCAGCCAATCCGGCCGCCAAATGCGTCTACGCGGAAAAGGTATGCCTGCGTTGAGAGGGGCTGGCGCCGGTGACATGTTCATTGAATTGGCCGTTGAGACGCCGGTGAAACTGACTGCGCGTCAGAAAGAAATCCTGAAAGAGTTCGATACGCTGAGTGAAGAGAACAACCCACATGGGAGCAGTTTCTTTAGTTCGGTGAAGAGCTTTTGGGACAGCATGAAAGGCTAAACGCTAACGCGTTTAGCCTAGTGTGCGTCAGGTGTTTTGCAAAAACACCGAGAGCAGCACCCGGCAGCTTTTTTGGACAAATTGACCCCAAGCCAATCGCCGACCCGTTGGGTCGGTCCGGCGATCAGACCGGCGCCTTCGGCTTGAGTCCGGTCTGCCTCTCTAAACCCGCTCCCGCAACTCCGCACTCAGCTTCCCCAACAAATCCGCCAACTGCTCCCGCTCCTCAGTGGTCAAAACCCCGTCGAACAGCGCGGTGTTCATCTCTATCAACTTATCAACAATCCGCTCTGTCAGGTCGGCGCCTTTCTCCGTCAGTCGCGCCATTGTGCTGCGAGCATCTTCAGGGTTCGGAAACCGCTCAATCAAACCCATCTCCTCCAAGCCCGCCAACATCTTCGCCGTCCCGCTCGAACTGGCCTGAGCTGCCTCATATAGCTGCGTCGGCGTCAGCGTGAACGCCTCATTCGTGAACCGCAGCGCCCGCAAGATCAGAAACTGGGTCCACGTGATTCCATGCTGTTCTGCCACCTTATGATCGTTGTTCCACACATAGTTTCGACTACGGAACAGGCCGGCCACGATCCGTGTTGCCGTATTGGGCGTGGCCTTCCAGGTCCGAGGCTTTGGTGAAGTCACAACGAGTCTCCTTTCAGTCCCGCAAAGGATAATCTCAAATCCTTCTTGCTCCCAGCCGGATAATCATTTATCTCTTTAGAGAGATAAATAGAGGGCAAAATTGGAACTGGTAAAACAACCCCTCTGGCAACGTGCGCTCCTTGGCGTTCTTGCCTTCATCCTGCTTGTCTTCACCGTCCCCGCCTACATCAACACGGCGAACAACCCAGGCCTCGCGAACTTGAGCGGAGAGGTCTCGTCACTTGGATCGGTCGCTGGCGCCTTCTTGGCACGTCAATTGGCCTTGGTCCTGATCGCGATTTACGGTGCACTCAACGGAACCAAACAACCGGTTATGATTGGGGCATTTGGCATCGGCTTCTTCAACCTGCACGACGCAGTTTTCCTATCCCTGCTCGGCGAAGGCGATGCAGGTGCCATCACCGGATTGGTCATCGGCGGGTTGGCATTTGTCGTCCTGATCACGGCGGCGCGAAAATCCAACTAAACTACGCCCAGAAATGGTTAGCTCTCAAAAGGAGCTAACCATTCGTTAACCATCATTCCTGCATCTTGGCGCAAATGCCAAATTTTGCCGAAACCCAAACCATTTTCCCGATACCCGAGGCCAAATCGACCAAGAACGATCAACCGGCCTATGTTGCGGGCCATCGCAAACGGATCAGGACAAGATTCAAAGATGGCGGCGCGGATGCGATGCCAGACTATGAGCTTTTGGAACTCATCCTGTTTCGGTCAATAAGACGTGGGGACCCAAAACCACTTGCCTATGAGCTCATCAAGCAATTTGGCGATTTCAACCGCGTACTCGCCGCGCCGCTCGACCAACTTACAAAAGTTAAAGGTATCGGCCTGGCAACCGCACTTGAAATCAAAATCGTGGAAGCCGCCGCTCACCGTATGGCACAGTCTCAAGTGTTGAAGCAGCATGTAATTTCAAGCTGGGACGCGCTCATTAAATACTGCCACACGGTCATGGCCCACCGCGAATCCGAACAGTTTCGCATCCTCTTTCTCGACACGAAAAACACCCTGATCGCGGATGAAGAACAGGCCAAAGGCACCGTCGATCACGTCCCTGTCTACCCGCGTGAAGTCGTCAAACGCGCCCTCGAACTCAACGCAGCGTCGATCCTTTTGGTCCACAATCACCCCTCCGGCGATCCGACCCCATCGCAGGCCGACATCACGATGACCGATCAAATCGTTCAAGCGGCTCAAGCGCTTGGCATCATGGTCCATGACCACCTGATTATCGGGAAATCGCGTGAGCTGAGCTTCCGAGCAGCAGGTTTACTCTAACCCTTCACCCAAAGCTCAACACGCCGGTTGGTTCGTTGGCCCAATTCAGTATCATCGCAAGCCATTGGCAAAGCCTCTCCAAACGCCGCGATGTCCAAAGCCACATTCTCCGCAGCATCGCCTAGGCGAGACAGCAAGGCTCGCCGCACCGCCTCCGCCCGCGCACCAGACAACTCGCGGTTCGCGCTCGCATCACCGATCCCATCGCTGAACCCAATCAACGTCAGCTCTTGCCCATCGTATTCGCCGTTCCGAATAGCGGCTGCCAAATCCATCAGGTTCGATCGGGACTGCGCATCAAGTTCTGCCGATCCCGCTTCAAATCGAAAACTCAAAGACAACCGCGTTTGATCCGAAATCAGGCGGACAAAGCGCTGAAGCTCATCAAACGGCACTTCCGTCCCGACTCGTTCAATCGCATTGGCAAACCGCTGGCCCTGCGCGTCCAATGGAATAGGAACCACCGTCTGATCCACATACCCCGTCCGACGCACGATTAACTGAGCTGCAGGAGACCGCGTCCATTCCACGAAATCCTTGAACACCTGCGGCATGATCCGTGGGGGAAGGTACAGAAAGATGGGCGCCGTCAGCGGATAGTCTTCCGTCTTTATGCCGATGGGCGACGGCGCACTGAGGAACCCACAATCATCCAAAAGCGCTACAGGCCTCGCGCCACCCGTTCGCAAGACCGACGACAGGCCAATCGCATTGCGATCCGAGACGACAGCATTGGCCATATCTGCTTGTGTCTCGTGGTAGGTCACACCAACCGGTTCGGCGCCTCCGATCAGATAGCGCAAAGCGGTTTGCGTCGATCCCGATCCTTTTGGTCCCAGATGGACCTGCAGAGGCGCAGCAGACTCGCCAAAGGCTTCCCAATCTGTCACCTCACCTTTCAAAGCACGTTGCAGTTGAACCAACGACAGCGAACGCGTTTTGCGCAACGGCGAAACGATGGGCGTCATCGCATCCAATCCCAATATCCGAGACCGCGTTGAGCTTTCTAAGTCGTCCAATCTTTGGGTTCGGGCGGTGGAGAGTTCTTCATCCGTAATCTCGCGTGTTGCAACAACCGCATTGGCTTTGTGGTCGAACAGATCGGCAAACCCCCGATCGGTTGAAGAACTGGAAATCTCCAGCACAGCCTCGACCGTGCCAGCGGAATTTGTCGCCACGCCAATAGACCCGCCGTCCAGTTCATCAAACTGGGTCGACCATCCTTGAGTCCGAGCAAACCCATCCCACAAGGCCGGAAGCAAAACATCGGCAATCGCCGCCTCGCCCGCAAATTTGAGCCGCGCGACAAAGTTGTCCGGGTCGGGGCATTCAGCGCCCGCGCAATCCACGCGCGCAAAGGACAGGCTCACTGGGCCATACTCTGTTGCGATCTGGATGTATTCGCCATCAAAACCCAGCAGCTCCCCCGTCAGCTCCAAAGCACCAGATTTGGACGTCAGCGTGATCGGCTCATTTGCGAAAGATGCAGTCGCACAAAGAAAGAGTGCGGCACCGAGTACCGCACGCTTTCCATAGTTTCTTAACGGGTCCGCGTTTCGCCAAATCATCTCGCGGCGAATGTCAGGTCCTCGTAGATGTTTTTCAAGACGAGAATTTCACCAATCGCATTACAGTCCGGAAGTGTCATTTCTAGGTCAGTAATTCCGGTGGTGCGGTTCGGGCCAATTTGAATGGCCTGCGCATTGATGACCTTGCCGCAGTTTTGGTCTTGGATAATTGCTTCCACGTTCAACTGAATGCTGCCAGTGGAGGAGGATTGACCAGCCGGATAGGTGTAGATCTCTGCGGCATAATCGCCGTTGGTGAAGCTCGCGACCATGCCGGTTTCGGCGGATCCATTCACACCCTTCCAGATATGACCGTCTTCGCCATAACCCGCTGATTGGCGGAGAGCATGAAGTTCAAAACCATGTGCGCCCTGCCACTGAAGCACAGCGCGGTCATAGTCATTCATATCGGATACATAGGCTTGCGCCAATGTGGAGGCGCCATCATCAAACGTAACGATGAAAAGCGCGTGTTCATTCAAAGCAGGGATCGACATTTGAGCCAAACCCAAATCATCCGTCATGGCGGAGATCGTCATGCCTTGATGATAGATCACAAATGACGCTTCTGTTTGACACGGTGCATCCAGCGTTAGGTCCACCATCGCCATATCAGAGGCCGTAGCGAGAACGCGCAAATCACAGCTTTGCGCAGCGTTTTGCGCTGTATCAACCACTTCGGCGTCGAGCGTCATCGGTGAAATCGTTAGATCTTCGACAACATCTGCAGCCGCCATTTCCAACTCTGGAGCTTCAGTCGCAATCTCATCGGTTGGACCATCAGCCTTTTCCGCCTCATCATAAGGCAACAAAAGGGTCGGCACATTGATATCGTCTGGGATTTCGGTCAGGGCAACAGTGTTGGTAGCGGGAGCTGTTACTTCGGGCGTCGGCAACACTGGTGGAGCAACGACGCTCGCAGTTGCAGGCATGATGATCTGCTCATCAGTTTCGGCGGTGGCTTGCGGTTCAGGGGCCGTATCTTGGCCACCAACACGAGAGGCAACTGCGTCGCCATACTGAATGACAAAACCAATCGTCAGGGCTGTTGCGAATGTTGCGGCGCCAATGCCGTAACGCTTCAATTTTGTACGATCCATAACCGATTCCCTTCCCAAGAACGGGAAACAATCTGTTCCAGATCAGTGACCGCAGAGGGACCCTAGCGGGGTATTTGATAGGCCTTAATGTGGCAAAGATCAGGCCAAACGGCCGTGGCAATGCTTGAATTTCTTGCCAGACCCACACGGACACGGGTCGTTTCTGCCCGGCGATCCCCATGTTGTTGGATCATCTTCCACAAAGCCTTCGCGCGGGGTTGAGCCCTGTCCAGTTGGGTCAGACGTCGCACGCTCAACACCTTGGGCCGCCGCCTCTGCTGCCGCTTGCTGTTGCTGGCGCATCTGTTCGATCAACTGAGCCTGTTCTTCTGCGCTCATCGGGCGAATTTGGGCCAGCTTTTGGGTCACATCCGTCCGCAAACCATCCAACAACCGCTCAAAGAGCTGGAACGCCTCAGACTTGTACTCGTTCAGCGGATCGCGTTGCGCGTAGCCACGGAAGCCAACGACGGATCGCAAGTGTTCCAAGGTCAAAAGATGCTCACGCCACTTTGCATCGATGGTTTGCAACAACAGTTGCTTTTCGATGTTGCGCATGGTCTCAGCACCGAAGGCTTCTTCCTTTTCCGCCATGTATTTGTCGCTGGCTTCTTCCAAGCGTTCACGAATGGCGTCGTTGTCGACACCTTCTTCATCGGCCCAAGCCATGACCGGCACATCGACCCCAATATCTTTAATGACTTCTGCATACAGGCCTTCGGTATCCCACTGATCTGCATAGGATTTTGGCGGCATGAAATCATCGACCAAATCTTCAATCACCTGATAGCGCATGTCCTGAATAATCTCGGACTGGTCTTGGCTTTTCATGATGTCGCGGCGCTGGCCAAAAATAACCTTCCGCTGCTCATTCATCACGTCGTCGAATTTCAAAAGCTGCTTACGAATGTCAAAGTTGCGCCCTTCGACCTTCGCCTGCGCGCGTTCCAGCGACTTGTTCACCCAAGGGTGCTCAATCGCCTCGCCTTCTTTCATTCCAAGCGTTGAGAGCACTTTGTCCAACCGCTCAGACCCGAAGATACGCATCAAATCATCTTCCAAGGACAGGAAGAATGACGACCGGCCCGGATCGCCTTGACGGCCGGAACGGCCGCGTAACTGGTTATCGATCCGGCGGCTTTCGTGGCGCTCTGTCGCCAGAACGTAAAGGCCGCCTGCATCCAGCACTTTCTGCTTTTCGTCAGCATGGCTTGCTTCAATCTCAGCCCGCACCGCATCTGGATCAGTGTCAGGGTCAGCGGCCAGCGCTTCAAGCACTTTCATCTCAACGTTGCCGCCCAACTGAATATCGGTGCCACGTCCGGCCATGTTGGTCGCAATCGTTACCGCACCCAGCTTACCCGCGTCCGCGATGATCTGCGCCTCTTGCTCGTGTTGGCGCGCGTTCAGAACGTTGTGCTCAATCCCCTGCTGCTTAAGCAACTGGCTGAGGAATTCTGATTTCTCAATGGACGTCGTACCCACAAGCGTCGGTTGACCCTTTTCATTCGCCACTTTGATCTGTTCGACAACACCGTCGAACTTCTCCTGCACGGTGCGATAGACCATGTCGTTTTCGTCAACACGGGCGACAGGCCGGTTGGTGGGCACTTCCACCACGCCGAGGCCATAGATTTCGTCAAATTCGTCCGCTTCCGTCATGGCCGTACCGGTCATGCCGGCCAGCTTGTCGTAGAGGCGGAAGTAGTTCTGGAACGTCACCGAGGCCAGAGTCACGTTCTCTGGCTTGATAGTCAGCCCTTCCTTCGCCTCAATCGCCTGATGCAGACCATCGGACAAACGGCGGCCAATCATCATACGACCAGTGAATTCGTCGATCAGCACCGCCTCATTGTCACGAACGATATAGTCCTTGTCCTTCGTGAAGAGCTTATGCGCCCGCAAACCTTGGCTGACGTGGTGTACCAGTGAGGCGCTTTCAGGATCATAAAGCGACTGACCTTCGGGTAGCAGGCCCACCTGCGCCAATCGTTCCTCTAGGAAATCGTTGCCTTCATCATTGAACGTGGCAGAGCGGCTCTTTTCGTCGATAACGAAATGCTCGTCCTGCACCTCAGGAATCAGCTTATCAATCTGGCGATACATCTCTGACCGGTCCTGCGCAGGGCCGGAAATAATCAACGGCGTCCGCGCTTCGTCGATCAAAATCGAATCCACCTCATCGACAATTGCAAAATTGTGGTAGCGCTGATGCATCTGAGACAGCTCAGATTTCATATTGTCTCGCAGATAATCGAACCCCAACTCATTGTTCGTCGCATAAGTCACATCGCAGCCATACGCGGCGGCTTTTTCTTCTTCCGGCTGATGCGGAACAACGACGCCAGTGGTCAGACCTAAGGCGCCATAAACCTTGCTCATCCACTCCGCGTCGCGCTTCGCCAGATAGTCGTTCACGGTGACGATATGCACGCCCTTACCAGACAACGCGTTCAAATACGCTGGGAAGGTCGCCACAAGGGTCTTACCTTCACCCGTCTTCATTTCAGAGATGTTGCCTTGGTGCAGAAAAATCCCGCCCAAAAGTTGCGTATCAAACGCCCGTAAGCCTAGCGCACGTTTCGCGGCTTCACGACAGTTGGCAAAGGCTTCTGGCAACAGCGCATCCAAGCTCTCACCACCAGCAAGACGCGATTTCAGCTCTTCGGTTTTTTCCTTCAAACCATCATCTGACAGTTTCTCAAATTCTGCCTCAAGATCGTTGATCTTTTTGACCATCGGACGTGCTGCTTTGACCTTCCGATCACTCGGGGTTCCAAAGACTTTTTTGGTTATTGATCCTAAACCAAGCATATTTTCTCCGCGGTCGGCGACCTGTCTGACATCTATTTGAGAGGAGGTTGCTTGTCGCCGTCGAAGCAGACGCCTAAACAGGGTCGAAGCCAGCCCTCTCGAGGCATTTATCGCATGTAAGGGGCTGTGTATGTTGTGTCAACGGCGCGGCAAGCGCGCAAACATCAAGGGAACGTAAAATGCTGAAACATATCACCGTTTTGGGGGCATCTGCGTTTGCCCTGATCACTGCCACAACCGCCGTCGCTCAAGACGCGGATACCGTCGTCGCGACAGTCGGCGACGTTGAGATCACGTTGGGCGAAATGATCATCGCGCGCTCACAGCTGCCACAGCAGTATCAGCAGTTCCCGCCAGAAATTCTGTTCGATGGCCTCTTGGACCAATTGATCCAGCAGCAGCTTTTGTCGAACGACCTGGAAGACGCGCCAAAGCGTCTGGAGTTGAGCATTCTGAACGAGCGCCGCAACCTCATGGCGGCGGAAGTCATCAACGAAATCTCTGAGCAGGTTTTGACCGAAGAAGCTCTACTGGCCGCATATGAGGCACGTTACGCTGATGCAGAGCCGGTTCTGGAATGGAACGCGTCCCATTTGCTGGTCGACACAGAAGAAGAGGCTATCGCCGCAAAACAGCGCGTTGAAGACAGCGAAGTCTTCGCCGATGTGGCGCGTGAGGTCTCAACTGGGCCATCCGGCCCAAGCGGCGGTGAACTCGGCTGGTTCGGCACAGGCCGTATGGTGCCTGCGTTTGAGAGTGCCGCCGCAGCGCTTGAAGTTGGCGAAGTGTCTGACCCTGTTCAAACCCAATTTGGCTGGCACGTGATCATCCTGAATGACACCCGCGAGCTTCCGCCTGTCACATTCGAGCAAGCGCAAGGCGAACTGGCCAATGAAATTCGCGAAGCCGCTATTCAGGCGCGCTTGGCGGAGCTTGAAACTCAGTACGACGTGGTGAAGCCAGAAGCCGGTGCATTCGATCCAAACCTGCTGACCAACTTTGATCTGCTGGACTAAGACATGGAAAAATCCCCGCTTGCTCCGGATCACTTCCCTGATCTGCCTGTCATCGATGGCGTTACCTTCGCGGCGATCGCTGCGGGGGTGAAGTACAAAGACCGCACGGACGTGATGCTGGCCGTCATGGCACCCGGCACGCAGATCGCGGGGGTTTTCACCAAGTCTAGCACACGATCTGCGAACGTATTGGACTGTCAGGCCAAACTTGGCGGCGCGTCAGATGCGGGTGCGGCGATCATCGTGAATTCGGGGAATTCCAACGCTTTCACCGGTAAGGCAGGGGAAGGATCGGTTGCAGCGGTTTGCGAGACCACGGCGGATGCTCTTGGCATCCCATCGGAACGTGTCTTCACAGCAGCCACCGGTGTGATTGGTGAACGTCTTCCGCACGACAAAATCACTGCCAAGATCGATGAACTCGTCGTCGCGCAAAACGCGGGTGGCTTGGAAGCCGCCGCCAACGCGATCATGACGACCGACACCTTTGCCAAAGGTGCTACGGAAACAGTTGAGATTGACGGGAAACCGGTAAAGATCGCCGGCATCGCCAAAGGCTCTGGAATGATTGCGCCGGACATGGCGACGATGCTGGTCTATATCTTTACGGATGCAAAACTTGGCCAAGACGAACTTCAAGCGACGCTTGGTTCTCTCTGCGATGAGACGTTCAACTGCATCACTGTGGACAGCGATACCTCGACATCCGACAGCCTGATGTTGGCCGCGACCGGCGTGTCTGGTGTAGATGTTTCCGGCAACGCCATTTTCACCAACGCGCTAAAAGATGTGATGCTCGATCTGTCCCACCAAGTCGTGCGCGACGGTGAGGGCGCGACCAAATTTGTCGAAGTCACCGTGACTGGTGGCGCGACGGACGCGTCAGCAAAAACCATTGCCCTTGCTATTGCGAACTCGCCTCTCGTGAAAACTGCAATCGCGGGCGAAGACCCCAATTGGGGGCGTATCGTTATGGCGATAGGCAAATCCGGCGAAGCCGCAGATCGCGACAAAATCTCGATCCGCTTCGGCGACATTCTCGTCGCTGACGAAGGCTGGGTCGCAGACAGCTACACCGAAGAGGCCGGTGCCACTTACATGAAGGCACAAGATATTAAGATCAGTGTCGATCTGGGAATTGGCACCGGTGCCAGCACGGTTTGGACCTGCGATCTGACCCACGGCTACATTACGATCAACGCAGACTATCGATCATGAAAACCGTCCTCGTTTCCGCCGTCGCCCTGATCGACATCGACGGGCGTGTCCTGCTAGCTCAGCGCCCAGAGGGTAAATCCATGGCGGGCCTTTGGGAGTTTCCTGGCGGCAAAGTCGAACCGGGCGAAACGCCCGAAGTCGCGTTGATCCGAGAACTTGAGGAAGAGCTTGGCATTAACACATGGGAAAGCTGCCTCGCCCCGCTAACATTCGCCAGCCACAGCTATGTCGACTTCCACCTCCTTATGCCGCTCTTCGCCTGCCGCAAGTGGGAAGGCACTCCACAAAGCCGCGAAGGGCAGGCATTGAAATGGGTGAAAGCCAACGCGTTGAAAGACTACCCTATGCCAGCGGCGGACATCCCACTGATCCCCATCCTAAGGGATTGGCTCTAAATTTCACTCAGTATACCGTTGTATGCCGTGGACGTTTCATACGGCTTCGTCTAAAGAGCATCCAAACGTCATAGAGGTTCGATTCCATGTCTACTCCCGATATTATCTACACAAAAGTCGATGAAGCGCCCGAGCTTGCCTCCGCGTCATTCCTTCCGATCATTCAGAAGTTTGCCACCGCAGCTGGCGTAACTGTTGGCACCAAAGACATCTCTCTTGCTGGCCGTATCATCGCGACCTTCCCAGAAGCACTGACCGAAGATCAGCGGATCAACGACGATCTGGCTGAACTGGGCCGCTTGGTCAAAACGGCGGAAGCAAACGTCGTCAAACTGCCAAACATCTCCGCCTCAGTCCCTCAGCTGGTTGCCGCAATCGAAGAGCTGCAAAGCCAAGGCTACGCGCTGCCGAACTATCCAGAAGACCCGCAGACGGACGAAGAAAAAACCGTGCGCGCGAAATATGATGGGATCAAAGGGTCTGCCGTGAATCCTGTTTTGCGCGAAGGCAACTCTGACCGCCGCGCCGCGAAGGCCGTCAAAAGCTACGCCCAGAACAACCCGCATCGCATGGGCGATTGGGTAAGTGACAGCAAAACACGCGTCGCATCGATGGACGGGAACGACTTCCGCTCCAACGAAGTATCCGCGACTTTGGCTGCGGAAACTGGCGCGAAGATCGTGCTGGAAACAGCGAATGGCGAAACGGTCCTTAAGGACGGGTTGAGCTTCCCAGCAGGCACCGTTGTTGACGCGACATTTATGTCCGCCGCAGCATTGGACGCCTTCCTTGAGGCCGAAATTGCAAAGACCAAAGAGGAAGGCATCCTCTTCTCGCTGCATATGAAAGCAACGATGATGAAGGTCTCCGACCCAATCATCTTTGGCCATGCGGTGAAAGCCTTCTTGAAACCTGTATTCGACAAATTCGGTGCAGAGATGGAGGCACTTGGCGTCAACCCAAACCAAGGGCTGGGCGCGATGCTTGAACGCGTAGAAGGCAATGCAGAAATCAAGGCCGCCATCGACGCCTGCATGGCCGACCAGCCACCGATGTATATGGTAGACAGTGACCGCGGCATCACCAACCTGCACGTACCATCCGACGTGATTATCGACGCCTCCATGCCCGCCCTGATCCGCGCAGGCGGCGAGGGCTGGGGTCCAGACGGCAAGGAAGCGGACGCAGTTTGCGTAATCCCCGATAACTCCTACGCGCCGGTCTATGATGAAACGATCAACTTCTTCAAAGCCAACGGCAAACTGAACCCCGCCACAGCTGGCACCGTTCAGAACATCGGCCTTATGGCGCAGAAGGCAGAGGAATACGGTTCCCACCCGACCACGTTCGAGATCGCTGAAGCGGGCACCGTTAAAATGATCCTCGACGACGGTACGGTTCTGCATAGCCACGACGTGCAGCCGGGCGACATCTGGCGCTCTGCCTCTGCGCGTAAGGCCCCGATTGAAGACTGGGTGAACCTTGCCATCTCACGGCAAAAGGCCGAGGGGTGCGAGGCTGTGTTCTGGCTTGATGAAACGCGCGCCCACGATGCCGAACTGATCGCCTACGTTACACCGATTCTTGAGGCCGCTGGCGTGGCCGACAAATTCCAAATTTTGGCACCGCGCGAAGCGACCCGTGCTGCGTTGGAAACGATCACCGCTGGCAAGAACCACATCGCCATCACCGGCAACGTGTTGCGCGATTATCTGACCGACCTGTTCCCGATCCTGGAACTAGCGACATCGGCGAAGATGCTCTCCATCGTGAAGCTGATGCAAGGCGGCGGCTTATTTGAAACCGGCGCTGGCGGCTCCGCACCAAAGCACGTGCAGCAATTGAACGAAGAAAATCACCTGCGTTGGGACTCGCTAGGTGAGTTCACAGCGCTTGGCGAAAGCTTCCGGTTCCTGGCTGAAAACCGCGGCAACGCCAAAGCGAAGATCCTCGGCGAAGCTGTCGATGCCGCAACGCAAGGCATCCTAGACAACAACCGGTCGCCATCCCGCAAAGTCGGCGAACCAGACAACCGCGACAGCCACTATTGGTTCGCGCGCTATTGGGCCGAAGCTCTGGCAGCCCAATCTGATGACGCTGACCTTGCCGCGCATTTTGCGCCAATCGCAAAGGCGCTGGTCGATGGAGAAGAGGAGATTGTCGCTGAACTGGCGGCTGCACAGGGGGCGCCAGCTGATTTGGGTGGGTACTACAAGACCGACCCAGCGAAGACGGCTGCAGTGATGCGCCCGTCCGCGACGCTGAACGCGATTATCGACTAAACGAACTGGCGCCCTGTGAAAGCAGGGCGCCGCTAGAAACGTTCGGACCGCAGGATTTCGGTATCGGTGATTGACACCACACCGATGTGCTTCTCAACCACCTCAAACGCCACTTCGAGTAATCCATCCAAACGCTCTGGCCTGATCAAACAGATCACAGCAAACATCCCAGACCCGCGGGAGATTTGTCCATCCCGCGTCCATGGACCTGACCGACCGGAGCCTCCTTTCACCGGAAGCACTGTGTAGCCGCTGACGTCAGCCGATTGCAAAGCGTCCGTCAAACGGGACAACAGCGCCGCTTCGATGATAATCTCTACACGTTTGGCCTTATGTCGTTGCATGGCTTAGCCTCCGGCAAGCGTCGTTGAAATCGCCGTATAGAGCGGTATCCCAACGGTTAGGTTGAACGGGAACGTGACGCCCAAAGACAGCGTCAGATAGATCGAAGGTTTCGCCTCTGGCAACGCCACCCGCATGGCGGCAGGAACAGCGATATAGGACGCGGAGGCCGATAACGTCATAAAGAGCGCAGCACCACCGGGAGAAAGGCCGATCGCAAGCGCAGCCATCAAACCGAACGCGCTGCCAACCAGCGGCATCAGCAAGCCAAATGCGATCGCGCCGCCGCCGACTTCGCCCCGGCTATCTCGCAAGCCGCGGCCTGCGACCAGACCCATATCCAACAGGAAGAGGCACAAAACGCCTTGGAACGGCGCGACAATAAACGGCGCGATCTGGTTCAATCCGTCCTGCCCTGTGATCGCGCCAATTAAGAACGACCCGACCAACAGCACGATTGAGCCATTGAGCAAAATCTCTCTATAGAGACCCTTTGTTGCATAAGCACCGCCACCTTTCGTCGCTACAATCCAAAGAGCGGACAAAATCGCCGGAGCCTCCATCACCGCCGCCGCCGCAACCATGTATCCTTCGGCCACCAAACCTTGGGTTTCAAGAACCGACGTCGCCGCCACAAAGGTCACAATGGAGATCGACCCGTAGTGCGCAGCCACGGCCGCCTTCTCCAGTGTCGTCAGCTTGGTCATGAACCCGAGCAAGCCAAAGGCAATGAACGGCAGACCAAAGGAAAGCACACCAGCGGCGACCAGCGTTCCAACCAGTTTGACATCAACCCCATGCGCCGCGACGCCAATACCACCTTTGAACCCGATGGCAAAGAGCAGGTAGATCGACATCCCCTTCGCGACCGCCTCAGGAATGGTCAGATCGGATCGCGCGAGGGCAGCGGCAACGCCCAAAACAAATGACAGAATGATGGGAGAAATCAGGTTGCCAGCGGCAAGGGAGAATATGTCAGCCATGTTACCCTACGTCGTTTTCACGGAAGTAACGCGACAGGGTGGGGCTTTCAATATGATGGGGGCGGTAATTTAGGCCATTTACGCCTTCAACAAGAAGGAGGATCGAACCCCTCCATCATGTTGCTCAGATACTCCAATCTGTTCGGCATAATCTGCCGCACCGCAGCTTCGATATCGGTAGGCAAACGCCCGGGATGAAACGTCATCGTCCAAGCGAACAGGGCACTTTCAGCTATGTCTTCCCGATCGGGAAGGCGGGCGGCATACTCCGTAATATATCCTCCATCCGCCGCTGCATTTGCAGCCCAATCCGGATCACGGCTCAAAAGGGGATCAAGGGCGACATGGGCCGTTTCGTGGAACACAGTCTCGTCCAGATCATGCTGGGACAGACGGACAGCCATGTTTTCGTCGTACAGTGTAAAGAACCGACCGGCATCCTCTGACCACGCGGTTCCTTCACCATCGTGGATGTTCACATGAAGCAACGAGCGTCGCATTGGGACCGGTAGGCGAGACATGGACGCAGCCGCTTGCTCGGCCCGTGCGGCTGGATCACTCACTTCGGGATGCATATTTATCCGAACCGTTTGGTCGGGGTAGCTGACGCTAAAGTGGATCGCATCATCGACAAACAAAGCATCGGTACGCGGGTCATACATCTCTGTTCGCCCGCCTCCCGTTTCTTGGATCGACCAACAGGCGCCGGCATCATTTGGCAAGATGAAATCGAGGTCGTTTGAAACGATGGAATTCGGAAACAAAGGTTCGGCACATGCCAAAAGGGGCGCACAGGCCGTGGCGAGGGCGAGAAGGTACTGTTTCAATTGAGGGCCCGCTCCATAAAATAAATCCTGTCGCGCCAAATCTCGGGAACATCATCTGGTGTTGGCATGGGTGTGAAACCTATGTTTTCATACATTTTGCGCACGTGAGGAAGGAATGTCGCGGAGGAGAAAAAGACGCGTTTGTAGCCGTCTGATTTCATTTGCTCAAACATGCGTTCCAACAGATTTCTTCCGATAGCGTTGCCCCGGGCCGAGGTGCTGACGAACAACCTGTTGAAGCGTGCTGACCCGTCTCCGGCATCGGCATACATCACACAGCCCGCCGGTTGGTCGTTCAGGTAGGCGACGAGTATCCCGCCCTTTGGGCGCGCGTGGAGGTTCGGGAGGTCTTCGATGAAGGCGCCAAAGCGTTTGGAGCCCATCGGGTGGTCGTCGCCCTTGGGCCAATCGTCAGGATAGATTTCCCAGTGGACCTTTAGCCACTCGCGACAGAGGTGCCGCGCGGCGTCAAAGTCGCTTTCCGTATCGGCGAGTTTGATGGTGAGGTTGGTCAAGATGGCGCGTCCGCTTCGGCTTTGCGGGACGGTTGCCCGATAGGTTTGTGGTGTCAATGAAGGGATATGTCGCAGGCCTGCGTTCGGTGATCCAACGGGTTGTTCAGGAACGGGTGGCAAACCGTTGTCGGACGTCCCGAAGGCGCGGATCACTTCCCGCGCCCCGTAGATCTAGGTTTCACGAGTGCTACGCGATTAGGCGCGCAGTGCTAGAGTACCGACCCCCTTGGAGTTTACCACCAAGGGTTATTGAAACCATTTGCGAGGCAGCCGCCACGCTCTGATCTTTTCCTTTTATGTATGCACACCCCGATTGCCGAGACAGGCAAACCGGGCTGGTGGTGCTTGTTGGGCGTAAGCTGGGCTCATCGCCGACCCGCGGGGTGGCGAACAAGGTTGGAGACCTTGGCACTTTATCCCAGCAAAGCACATCTTTCGGGCCTACCGAAAGCCAGCGTAGCAAAATCGCCTCCCCTCCGGCGCGGGTCAGCGATGAGCCCGGCGCCTTCGGCTTGATTCCGGGCCTTAGGTCTTGTCTCTCTGCCTTTGTTCATACTGCTCCCAAACATGCATTCGCCCTTTTTGGCGTGCATCTGCCAACCAGAGTTTCTTACGAATGCCGGGAACTTCCATTCTTGTGTAGCAGCCGCCGGAAAATTTCGGCCAATCGATTGCGAGACCATGTTTGACCATCTCAGCCGAGAGATCGCGACCGTCGTCCAGTGTACAGCGAGCAACTGTTCGGCCATAAGCATCGCGATCCGTAATTTCAGCGCGCACGACTTTGCCTTTACAAAGTTTAACCAGCTCCCACTTTGCTTTTTGCCCATATGGGTGGTTAAGCTCCGGCGCGTCTATTCCAAAGAGCCGAATTTGAACTTTGTTGATTTTGATGGTGTCGCCATCAACAATGTAAGCTCTTCCTGTGATAACCGTTTTGCTTTGAACCGGCTTGGAGGTTGACTTGTCAAATGTCGCTGGGCGCTTCGCGGTTTGAACTGGGCGTCGAGTTTCTTTTTCGATCACTTCATGAGAGTCAAAATCGCCAAAGTATCGAGCCGCTAGGAAGATAATCCCGACAAGTAATAGGACGCCAAGCAAAAGTTCGAAGAATCAATCTCCGATTGAAAACTCGATCATGATACACGTGAATCAGGATAAGACTAAATGCGCCTGATTAATCAAAAAAGGCGGCCCGTAGGCCGCCCTTCCAATCCTTAATCCAACTTCCGTTCGACTTCTTCGCGTTCGAAGATTTCGATCACATCGTCGGGGCGGATGTCGTCGTAGTTCTCAAACGCCATACCGCATTCCTGACCGGACTGAACCTCGGCCACTTCGTCCTTGAAGCGCTTCAAGGTCTTCAACGTCCCTTCGTGGATTACCACGTTGTCACGCAGCAGGCGAACGCCAGCGGAACGTCGCGCGACACCTTCGGTAACAAGACAGCCCGCAACCTTGCCGACGCCTGTGACCTTGAACACCTCTTTGATGTTGGCGTAGCCGATGAAGTTCTCTTTGATCTCCGCTGACAGCAGGCCAGAAGCCGCAGCTTTCACATCATCCACAAGGTCATAGATGACGGAGTAGTAGCGAATCTCCACACCCTTTTGGTTCGCGGAATTCCGCGCTGGCGTGTTCGCACGAACGTTAAAGCCGATCACAGGCGCGCCGGAGGCTTCGGCCAAACCAACGTCTGTCTCAGTGATCGCACCAACGCCGGAGTGCAGCACGCGCACGCGAACCTCATCGTTGCCGATCTTCTCCATCGCTTGGATGATCGCCTCAGCAGAGCCTTGAACGTCTGCCTTCACAAGGATCGGCAACTCGCTGACGTTTTCATCGGCCTTAGCGTTCGCCATCAGCTGATCGAGCGTCACAGCCGCACCCGCCGCCGCACGTTTGTCTTTCGCCGCAGATTCGCGGTAGTCGGCAATTTCACGCGCCTGCGCTTCGGTGTCGACCACGTTCAGTACGTCGCCTGCTTCTGGCGTACCGTTCAGACCCAGAACCTCGACGGGCACCGATGGACCGGCCACCTTGACGCGGCCACCTTTGTCGTCAACGAGCGCGCGGACTTTACCCCACTGCTCGCCCACAACGAAGATATCGCCTTGTTTGAGGGTGCCGTTCTGAACCAGAACGGTGGCCACAGGGCCGCGCCCCACGTCAAGCTGCGCTTCGATCACAGCGCCAGAGGCGGCGCGCTCTGGGTTGGCTTTGAGTTCAAGGATTTCCGCCTGAAGCGCGATGGCTTCGAGCAGTTCATCAAGACCCTGACCAGTGATCGCAGAAACTTCAACGTCCTGAACCTCACCCGACATTTTCTCAACGATCACTTCATGCTGAAGCAGATCAGTGCGCACTTTATCTGGGTTCGCCGCCTCACGGTCGATCTTGTTGATCGCAACGATCATCGGCACGCCCGCCGCTTTCGCGTGATTGATGGCTTCGATCGTCTGCGGCATCACAGCGTCATCCGCCGCGACCACCAGAACAACGATATCCGTCACCTGAGCACCGCGAGAACGCATAGACGTAAACGCCGCGTGGCCCGGAGTATCAAGGAACGTCAAAACCTGACCGCCTTCGGTTGTCACCTGATACGCACCAATGTGCTGCGTGATCCCGCCTGCTTCGCCCGCTGTCACGCGCGTTTTGCGGATCGCATCCAAAAGCGACGTCTTACCATGGTCAACGTGGCCCATGATCGTAATGATCGGCGCTCGGGGCTTGAGATCTTCTTCTTTGTCCTCAACAGCGTCAATCACGTCTTCCACGTCAGCGTCAGAGACGCGAACAACGGTGTGACCGAACTCTTCGACGATCAGTTCCGCGGTGTCGGCGTCAATTGTCTGGGTCTGGGTCGCCATGATGCCGTTGGTCATTAGCGCTTTCACAACGTCTGCAACCTTTTCGGACATCCGGTTGGCCAGTTCGCCGACCATGATTGCCTCTGGCAGCTGGACTTCACGCACAACCTTTTCTCGCTCGACCTGGCCGCCCATCGCTTTCTGACGCGCGCGCTCTTGCTTACGCTTCATCGCCGCGACGGACTTTTGATGGCCACCGCCACCGCGTAGAGCGTCATTCAGCGTTAGCTTACCAGAACGGCGGCCTTCATCCTGACGGCCTTTCTGTTGCTTTGGCTGGCGCGTATCGCGCTGTTCGCGGTCTTTGTTCCGCGGTGCAGAAGACGGACGCGCCACGGCCGCTTCACCCGGGATATCTGCTGGGTTTGGCGCAGCGGGTGCAGATTTTGGCTTGGCCTTTGCCGCAGCCGCTTCGGCTTTCTTGCGCTCTTCTTCTTCCGCTTTGGCCTTGGCGCGGGCTTCGCGTTCGCGATCTTCCGCCTCTTTCGCTTCAGCTTCGGCACGGCGCCGCGCACGCTCTTCGTTTCGCGCCTTTTCTTCGGCTTCGCGTTTCGCAGCTTCTTCGGCTTCCCGTTCTTTCGCAGCCTGAAGCGCCTTCATCCGGCGCTGATACTCGGCCTCCGAAATCCCGCCGGGGCGGCGTGACGGATCACTTCCTGCAGGCGCCGATCCGCCGGTTGTTGACTTAGCGGCACCTGGCTTTGGTACCACAACGCGCTTGCGCTTGGTTTCCACAACCACGTTCTTTGTCCGACCGTGGCTAAAGCTCTGCTTCACATTGCTTGGACGTGATCCGCCAAGACCCAGTGTTTTTTTGCCGTCGTTTTCGCTCATCTAGCTTCTATTCCTTCTCGGTGGCCGGTTTGCCACCGTTTAACTCACGCAAGCCACGTAGCTTTGTGGCTTCCTCTACAACACGATCGCCGAGTCCACCAGCCGCGAGTGCGCCATGTATCACACTTTGCCGCCCAAATGCCAAACCCAACTCGGCAGATGTGAAGCAGCCGAAATATCTGGCCCCTTCTGGCGTCCATAATTTGGCCTTCCCGCGTTCTGATCCGTCGCTTGCTTGCAGCAACACCCGAACCCGTTCACCGCCCGCAAGCCAGCCTTTGACTTTTTCAAAGCCACAGACCGCACGGCCCGCCTTGCGCGACATTGCGATCAAATCCAACGCCCGTTTGACCAACTGACGCTCAACTTCGTCAACAAGCCCTTCGGGCACCGTCACGGCCATCTTAGCAGACCGTGAAAATTGGCCCTTACCGGCAACCTCCAAAGCCGCCCGATCCGCCGAGACATACATGCCGCGACCCGGCAACTTACCAAGGATATCGGGCACGACCTGATTGTCTGGCCCGACAACGAACCGGATCAAACCAGCCTTGGGCTGGCTTTCACCTGTGACGATGCATTTGCGTTCCGCACCGCCCGATCGATCTTTCTTTTGGCCGCCCCGCGTCATCCGCGTTTCTCCGGAGGCCTGAAATCAGACCTCCGCCTCCTCGGCAGCTTCGCCTTCTTCGTCCTCAGCAGCTACGGCCGCCAATTCCTCTGGATCGACCCAACCCAGCATAACGCGGGCTGTCATGACCAAGTCTTGCGCTTCTTCGAGCGAGACGTCGAATTTCTCCAAGACGCCATCATCTTTCACGCGCTCGCCTTCAACCATGGTCCAACCACCGGCGAGTTCCCAGTCAGCGCAGGTCGCGAAATCTTCCAATGTCTTCACGCCATCTTCGGCCAGCGCTTCGATCATAAGCGGTGTCAGCCCTTCGAATTCAACAAGGCTGTCTTCGACGCCCAATTCGCGGGCATGGTCCATCGCCTTCTTGTTCTGTGCGTCCAGATAATCACGGGCACGTGCCTGAAGCTCACCTGCGGTGTCTTCATCAACACCTTCGATGACCAACAGCTCTTCGATCTCGACGTAGGCGACTTCTTCCAAGCTGGTAAAGCCTTCGGAGACAATAAGCTGGGCAAAGAATTCGTCCAGATCAAGGGTCTCCATGAACATTTTTGTCCGGACTTCGAATTCAGCCTGACGGCGCTTGGATTCTTCTTCCTCGGTAAGGATATCGATATCGAGGCCGGTTAGCTGAGACGCCAAACGCACGTTCTGACCACGACGACCAATCGCAAGGGACAGCTGTTCGTCAGGAACAACCACTTCGATTTTGCCGGCTTCTTCGTCCAGAACCACTTTCGCAACTTCAGCAGGCTGCAATGCGTTCACAAGGAAGGTTGGCATGTCTTCATTCCAAGGAATGATGTCGATCTTTTCGCCCTGAAGCTCGTTCACGACGGCCTGCACGCGAGAACCACGCATACCAACACACGCCCCAACAGGGTCAATTGAACCGTCATAGGAAATCACAGCAATCTTCGCGCGAGAACCCGGGTCACGGGCAACGGCTTTGATCTCAATGATACCTTCGTAGATCTCTGGCACTTCCATCTTAAAGAGCTCAGCCATGAACTCCGGCGCTGTCCGAGACAGGAAGATCTGTGGCCCACGCTGTTCGCGGCGCACGTCCTTGATGTAACAACGAATGCGGTCGTTCGGACGATACGCCTCGCGACCAATCTTTTCATTGCGACGCAGAACCGCTTCACCTGCACCCACATCAACGATGACATTGCCATACTCTTCGCGCTTCACGGCAGCGTTGATGATCGTGCCAGCACGATCTTTAAATTCTTCGTACTGCTTGTCACGCTCGGCTTCGCGGACCTTCTGCAGGATCACCTGCTTGGCGGATTGCGCAGCGATCCGACCCATTTCAACTGGTGGCACTTCTTCAATGAACTGCTGGCCCACTTCTGGGTTTTCCATGTACTGCTTGGCCTGCTCGACCGTGAACTCAGCTTGATAGTTCTCAAGCAGATCGTCATCAACAACCGTGCGCACGCGTGTGAACGTCGCCTTGCCGGTTTTGCGGTCAATCGACACGCGGATGTCCATTTCAGAGCCGTAGCGAGACTTAGCCGCACGAGCGAGCGATTCTTCCATCGCCTCAACAACCAACCCAGGGTCGATCATCTTTTCGCGGGCCACGGCCTCTGCTGTTTGCAAAAGCTCAAGCTGGTTTGCGGATGTGATTGCCATCAGGACTTCTCCTCGCCATCAATGATGGTTTCAATTTCGTCAAATTGCTCTTCATCAATCTGACCTTTGTCTTTGCGACCGCGCAGAACATCGCGGATCAAATCATCTGTCAGAACGAGTTTCGCATCTGACAGCCATTCGAATTTCAAGCCGATTGTGCCCTCGGCGATGGTGATCAGCACTTCGTCACCTTCTACGCCAGCCAACGGTCCCTTGAAGCGGCGGCGACCATCGATCAGCTCATCAGTTTCGATTTTGGCCTCAAAGCCTTCCCATTGAACGAAATCCTTCAACCGCGTCAAAGGACGATCGATACCTGGGCTGCTAACCTCAAGGTTATACTGATCGAGGATCGGGTCCTCGACGTCCAAAACCGCGCTCACAGCAGTGCTGATCTCGGCACAGTCATCGACCTCAATTGTCCCGTCAGGTTTCTGCGCCATGATCTGCAGAACCGTATCTTTGCCCGACATCAGACGCACGCGCACAACCTCATAGCCCATGTCCTCAATGACGGGGGCGATGATCTCTGTCACGCGGCGGTCGATGGCCGCTTTGGCAATCAAATCGTTCATATCTTTCACGCACAAAAAAACGGGCGCGCGGCCCGTTGTCGTTTTCCGGTGGGCGTTGGGTTTGGACCCCAGCGCGCCGCTGTTGCAAGTCATATACGGATTGATCGGTGAGTCTGCAAGGGCTCTCTCATCTTGGCCCGCAAACTCCCGCTGGTGGCATTCAAAAATGAGGACACCCCGCCAATTGGCGGGGCGTCCATTGTTTCAAATCAATCCGGCTTACGCCACAGACCAACGCTCAGCCATTCGGCCGTTATCCATCTGCCAAAGGTTACCGACAGTTTCAGGCGACGAAATCCGGTTGTTCACCGCTTGTACGTAGTTCGCAAACATTGGCACCAGAACGCCACCATCATCACGCAAGATCTGCTGCATTTCGAAGTATTGCGCGCGGCGCTTGTCACTGTCGAGCTCTGCGCGTGCCATGACCAGAAGTTCTTGGAAGCGAGCGCTGTCCTTCTCGTCCCACTGGCTGTCGTTCCATGGAACACCAGCTTCATAGGCTGTTGAGAACACCCAATCCTCCGTCGCGCGGCCAGACCAGTAACACGCACAGAAAGACTTCTTCAGCCAAACATTGGACCAGTAACCGTCAGCCGGTTCTTGGATCACATTGATATTGATCCCGCCTGCGCTCATCGAGGCTTGCATCAACTGAGCTGCGTCAACCGCACCTTCGAAAGCTGCGTTAGACGCAGACAGATCGAGGTCGATGCTGCTTAGGCCTGCTTGCTCAAGATAGAACTTTGACTTGTCTGGATCATATTCCAGCTGTTCCATCTCGGTGTTGTAGTATTGGTTCGCAGGACCGATTGGCGTGTCGTTTCCAACCGCGCCGTGCCCTAGAAGGATTTTGTCGACCAGTTCCTGACGGTTTACGCCGTATTTGATCGCGCGACGGACATTTACGTCATTGTATGGCGCTGTGTCGGTCAGCATCGGGAAGGTATACTGCTGGTTGCCGGTGACTTCCTGAATGCGCAGCGCTGGGTTTGCCCGCAGAAGCGCCTCTGTCTTGAAGTCGATCCGGTTGATGGCATCCACTTGACCCGTCATCATCGCATTCATACGCGCTGTATTGTCGTTGATGGCGATATATTCGATCTCGTCAAACAGCCCAACAGAATCGCCTTTGTAGTGATCGTCGACACGTGTTGCGACCATGCGTACGCCTGGATCGAACGACTGAACCTGGTAGAGGCCCGTACCTATGCCCTGCGCGATCGCTTCTTCGATCTGACCGGCTGGATACATCAGGATGTGATAGTCAGACAAAAGGTATGGGAAGTCAGCATTCGGAGCAGAAAGAACCAATTCCAACTGATGTTCACCCAGTTTGTTCATCTCAACGATGTTTTCAACAATAGGCTTTGCCGCAGATTTGGAGTCTTCTCCAAGGTGCATGCTCAGCGACTCTATCACGTCGTCAGCGCCGAATGCCTTACCGTTATGGAATTTTACGCCTTGGCGCAGGTTAAACACCCAAGTTTGCGCGTCCGAAGACTCCCAGCTTTCTGCAAGCTCGCCCACGAGGCTACCGTCAGCTGCGACTTCTGTAAGGGAGTCGAATACCGCTCCTTGAGCTGAAGCAATCATAAACAAGTCGGAGTGCGTCCGGCTGTCCCAGCTGTCTGATGTGTTTGCACCTGACAGCCCTGCCGTCAGCTTGCCGCCGCGCGTCTGTGCCCGCAAAGGCATACCCGTCAAGCTCAAGACACCTGCCGCGGTGCCTGTCTTGAGCAGGCCACGTCTGCTAATTCCGTTCATATTGAGTTCTCCCTTGTTTTAACAAATGGACCCATTCAGGCCCGCTTATTTTCTCAATCACCGAAGTGATTCGATTTACATCTTATCAACTGCAGCGTCGCCGATGTTATCAACTCCGCGCTCATTGAGTAGATTTGTGAGCCAATCCGGGTCCATTTCGGGTACGGATGACAGCAATAGGTCCGTATAAGCGTGGTGCGGCGGCTGGAACATTTCAGCTTTTGCGCCTTGCTCAATCACACGGCCATCTTTCATCACGACGACCTCATCTGAGATCGCACGCACGGTCGCCAGATCATGCGTGATGAACATATAAGACAACGACAGCTTGTCTTGTAAGTCGGCAAGGAGTCGCAGGATGCCTTCCGCAACCAATTGGTCCAGAGCCGAAGTAACTTCATCGCAGATGATGAATTTAGGTTCCGCAGCCAACGCCCGTGCAATACCGATACGCTGCTTCTGACCACCTGATAGTTCAGACGGAAGGCGGTTGAAGTACTTATCCGGCTCCAACTCAATCTGTTCCAGCAATTCGTCCACGCGCTGACGAAGCGCTTTGCCAGAGAGACCCATGTAGAACTGTACGGGCCGCTCGATGATCTTGCCGATCGACATTCGCGGGTTCAGCGCCGTGTCTGCCATCTGATAAATCATCTGCGCCTGACGCAGTTGGAATTTGTCACGAGCTTTGTAGCTCGCTGGCAAAACCTGTCCATCGAACAAGATCTGACCCTTCGTCGGAGGCAAAAGGCCAGTGATGCAACGTGCTGTTGTGGATTTACCAGAGCCTGACTCGCCAACGACCGCAACCGTTCGACCTTCGTGGATGTCAAAACTCACATCTTCCAAAACCTTCACTGTGCCGTATGCGGCATCGACGTTTTGGATGCTGACAACAGGCGTTGCACCTGTGTTGATCGCGGGTTTTGCTGGGCGTTCAAAACTACGAACAGCCCAAAGCGATTTCGTATATTCCTCTTGCGGGTTCGACAGCATCGTGCGCGTGTCGGCGGTTTCAACCTCATCGCCTTTCAGCAGAACTTTGATATTGTCAGCCATTTGCGCCACAACCGCGAGGTCGTGGGTGATGTAGATTGCCGCCGTGTCGTACTCCTCGACGATCTCTCTGATCGATGCGAGCACTTCAATCTGCGTCGTCACATCAAGCGCAGTCGTCGGTTCGTCAAAGATGATCAGATCAGGCCGGCAAGACATGGCCATCGCCGTCATCGCACGTTGTAGCTGCCCGCCGGAAACCTGATGCGGATAGCGGAAACCGATGGTTTCGGGGTTCGGCAAACGCAGCTTGTTGTAGAGCGTGATGCCGTCATCCACACTTTCGTTTCGCCCCATGACACCGTGCTGAGTCGGTGCCTCTGTGTGTTGATCGATGATCTTATGGGCTGGATTAAAGCTCGCCGCCGCGGACTGCGCGACATAGGCGATCCGCTTCCCGAGCAAACCGCGCTTTACAGCCGCAGATGCCGTCAGAAGGTCGATCCCATCAAATTCGACGGACCCTTCAGAAATGCGCACGCCATCGCGGGTATATCCCATGGCCGCAAGACCGAGGGTGGATTTACCGGCACCAGATTCACCAATCAGCCCAAGCACTTCACCGCGATTGAGGGTGAGGTCGACACCATTAATGATAGGCATCCACGTTTCATCTGAACGGCCTTCCAACTTGAGGCCGCGAATTTTGACGAGAGGATCACTCATTCTTTCAGCCCCGATGATCTATGCAGCATCCAGTCGACCACGAAGTTCACCGCAACGGTCAGAAGCGCAATCGCGCCAGCTGCAAGGAGAGGTGTTACCGCCGCCAGTGGCGCGAAGGCTGCGAAGTTGATGAATGGTGCGAGGTCGCGAACCATTGTTCCCCAGTCAGCCAACGGCGGCTGAATACCCACGCCAAGGAAGGACAGGGCCGCAATCGTCAGGAACACAAAGCAGAAGCGCAGACCGAATTCCGCTAGCAGCGGTGCGATTGCGTTTGGAAGGATTTCACGGAAGATAAGGTGCCCCATGCCTTCACCGCGCAGCTTTGCTGCTTCGATATAGTCCATGACGACGATATTCACGCCGACCGCTCGTGCTAATCGGAACACCCTCGTACTGTCGATCACAGCGATAATGACGACCATAAAGATCGTGAGCGGTATACCCCATTCGCTCGCCCAGACGGATGCAATTGTCATCAGCAAGAGCGCGAAAATCAAAGATGGGATCGCCATCAACACGTCAACCGCGCGCGACAGGAGTTGATCCAACCAACCGCCAAGAACGGCGGCCAACAAGCCGAAGGTCGCACCAAGTGCAAAGGCCAGACATGTCGTTGCAAAGGCGATACCGACGGTGTTTTGGGCGCCGTAGATCAAACGGCTCAGAATATCTCGACCGATCTGGTCGGTACCCAGTGGATGTGCAGGGTCGCCGCCCAGCGCAGGATCACCGCCCGGAAGCACGTTAGCCTGTTCGAAAATCTGTTCCTGACCATACGGGGCGATCGCGTCCGCAAAAATCGCGAAAATCGCGTAGATGATGATCGTCAAAATCCCGAATGCTGCGGTAAGCGGCATCGCACGGAACAGTTTCTTCGAATTTACTGTGCCGATGAGGCGGCCAAGAAATCTAAAGACATAGGCCGCGATCATTGCGATGATGAGGCCTTGAACACCCCATCTAAAGAACATCACACCTGCGTTTGGCAGCCCTTGTTCTGTCGTTACGGGCTGGAAGTAATACCAGATCGCCCATGCAAGGATGGAAACGCCAAGAACGTAGCCGAACGCGACGCCATACGGCATGTCACGAAACCTTGGCGCGTTTCCTGTTACTGTTTGACCAGCAAACCGGAAGACCCAGCCAGCAACCGCAATACCGCCAAGAACGGTAACCAACCAAAGCAAAGTACTCATTTAGGATGCCTCAGTCGTGGGTTGGACAGGATCGATAAAATGTCGGCCATCAAGTTCAGTAGGATGTAGGCCGCTGCAAAGATCAGACAGCAGGCTTGCACAACTGGGATGTCACGGATTTTCACCGAGTCGACGAAGAGTTGCCCGATGCCCGGGTAAACGAACACCACCTCCACAACGACAACGCCAGTGATCAGGTAGGCAAGGTTCAACGCAATAACGTTAATGATCGGCGCCAAAGCGTTAGGCAAAGCGTGTTTCACAATAACACGCATCGGCGAGATACCTTTTAGTCGCGCCATTTCGATATAGGGGCTCGCCAGCAAACTGATGATCGCTGCGCGTGTCATCCGCATCATATGCGCAGTCACGACCAAGGTGAGCGTCAGTGCTGGCAACATTGTTTTTTCGAGCTTTTCGCCGAAGGTCATCCCTTCGTAGATGTTGGACAGCGATGGGAAGATTGGGTTTAGAACCGCAAGGAACAGGATCAGGATGTAGGCCATGAAGAATTCAGGCGAACTGATCGAGCTTAAGGTTGCGATATTCGCGACGCGGTCAAACACGGTGTTTCTATAAAGCGCCGCTAAGATACCGAGAGTGACGGCCAACGGAACAGCGATCATCGCGGTGACCGACGCAAGGAACATCGTATTCGCGAACCGTGGCGCAATTTGCTCCGCAACAGTCTTACCGCCGGTGCCGCCAAGGTTTGTTTGGAAGTTAAGCTGCGCAAAGCTTGTCCCAAGATCACCAGTGACCATGCCACCAAGCCATGAGAAATAGCGCGTGACCATGGATTGATCCAAGCCAAGGTCACGCCGGATCGAAGCAACCGATTCCGGTGTCGCCGCCTGCCCAAGGATCAATTCAGCGAAATCCCCGGGAAGGAGGTTCACGGCAATAAAGATCACGATGGAAACGACGAGAAGGGTGAGGAGACCAAGCGCTAAGCGCTGCAAGATAATCGTGAGAACATTCTGCAATGGACTTGTTACCCCCCCCCTAAGGTTCTGACACCTTAGCAAGGGAGTGAAACCTGTAAACCCTCAAAGTTTCAAGATTTTTGCGCGCGTCGCGAAGGTATCCATGGATCGGACAAGTTCAGCACTAATTCCCCGTTCCGATAAAGCATGCCCAGCGCGGCCCACCATCGTCAGTCTGGCTTCTGGCCATTTTTGAGCGAGATCATAGGCAGATTGAGGCGGACAGATCATATCAAACCTACCCTGAACAATAACGCCGGGTATGTGCGAAATGAGGTCCATTCTAGCCAATATTTGTTGGCTTTCGTCCAAGAAACCGCTGTTTACGAAATAGTGGTTCTCAAGCCGAGCGAAGGCGCGGGCGTAGTCGGCCGGGCTTTCGCCCGTAACCCCGTCGCTGTCGATAGAGGCTAAAGCATTTTCCCATGACGACCAAGCGCGTGCGTATCGCGTTTCGGTCGTCAAATCGCCGGAGAACAAGCGCCTGTGGTAGGCTGCAATAAAATCATTGTGTTCGTCTTTTGGGATACCAACCGTGAACTGCTTCCACAAATCCGGCCAAAAGCGTCCTGCACCGCCACCATAGAACCAATCCAGCTCTTCCTGACGCATCAGAAAAACACCACGCAATGCCAATGCAGCCGCGCGATCTGGATGTTCCTGCGCATAGATCAAGGACAATGTTGCGCCCCAGCTTCCTCCAAAGACAATCCAACGGGCGATCCCAAGCGTTTCTCGGATCAATTCTATGTCGCGCACCAAATGCCAAGTTGTGTTGTTTTCGACGCTTGCATGAGGGCGCGACCGTCCGCAGCCACGTTGGTCAAAGAGAATAACCCGAAACACCTCTGGATCGAAATACCGGCGCATCGCGGGGCTACACCCACCCCCCGGTCCACCGTGCAGAACAACCACTGGAATGCCATCAGGATTGCCACACTGCTCTACATAGACACGGTGACCGTCCCCAACGTCCAACATCCGCTGGTCAAACGGTTCCACCGGCGGGTACAAATAGGAGATTGCGCTCTTTTGGCTCAAGACCTTGTCCATGTTTGTCCTATATAGCGTTGTACCGGAAGAAGCCACGTTTAGCCGACCATGCAAAGGCCCAAGATGCAAGCAGAAGCAACCAATACAGTCGACCCATCTGAAATCGCTAAATTTGAGGCGATGGCAGCGGAATGGTGGGACTTAGAGGGCAAGTTCAAGCCCCTTCACATGATGAACCCTGTTCGGTTGGAATACATTACCACTCAAGTCGCAGCGGAGTTTGATCGCGATCTTGATGAGCCACTGCCGTTCAAGGGTTTGCGCATTCTCGATATCGGTTGTGGCGGCGGCCTTTTGTGCGAACCAATGGCGCGGCTGGGGGCTACGGTTGTTGGCGCTGATGCGGCAGAGCGGAATATTCCAGTGGCCCGAATTCATGCGGAACAATCAGGGTTAGAGATTGATTACCGCCACACCACGGCAGAAGCGATGGCCGCAGCGGGTGAGCAGTTTGACGTCGTTCTGAACATGGAAGTGGTAGAACACGTTGCCGACCCCCTCGGGTATCTAACGGCCTGCCAACAGCTCTTGCGATCCGGTGGGCTTCACCTGTGTTCGACAATCAATCGCAACCCAAAATCCTTTGCGATGGCGATTGTCGGGGCGGAGTGGGTCATGCGCTGGTTGCCGAAAGGCACTCATGAATGGTCTAAGTTCATAACACCTGATGAGCTTTTTGATCTGATGACAAAAGCGGGGATGGAGCCGGTGGATCGCAAAGGCTATGTCTTTAATTTCGCCCGGTTCACTTGGTCGATCTCTGATCGGGACCTGTCAGTGAACTATGTCACTGCGGCAGCGAAACCCGCCTAGTCCTCGTTCAGCTTAATCCGAAGGTCACGCAAAACGGGGAGCGTTGCGCGGACCTTTTCCTCTCCAACGCTGTCAACAGCGTCAGAGATGATCGGCGCAATCGCAGCTATAGCGGCGTCGCGCGCGGCGATTCCAGCAGGGCTGATAGACACCAATTTCTTGCGGGCGTCATCCCAATCTGGCCTGACATGCACCCAGCCCGCCCATTCCAGTTTGGACAGCGTATTTGTCATCGCGCCACGCGTCAGATGAAAACTCCGCGCAAGCTGGCCTGGCGACTTCTCTCCATTCGCATGGGCGAGATGGTTCAGAACCGAGAAATGTGACAGCTCCATTCCCTTTGGCAAAACACGCGCAATGCTCATTCGCGCTAACTGATCAAGGGTCAGCAGCTCGCTAAAGAGAGTGATGGCTAGATTCTGTTTCGTGTCGCTCATTCAGGGTCTTCAAAAGGTCGATCATGGGTCAAAGCCGGAATTTGGCTACGCACCTTAGATACCTCTGAAGGATCAATTTCAACAATTGATACACCTGTCTCCGTTCCTGCATCACAGATCACCCTGCCCCATGGGTCCACGGCTAGGCTGTGGCCATGTGTGGTGCGGTGGCGTCCTGTGGATATCGGATGGTTGCCGGTTTGGGCCGCCGCAAAGACAAAGGACCCCGTTTCAATCGCCCGCGCACGCATGAGCGTTTCCCAATGTGCCGTACCAGTAACAGGCGAAAACGCGGCGGGAACAAGCATCAGCCCAGCGCCAGATTTGGCGAGCTTTCGGTAGAGGTGCGGAAACCGGACATCATAGCAGATTGTCATGCCTACTTCGATATCAGGCATATCTGCCGTGACGGCCTTGCCCCCAGGCCGATAGCCGTCGGATTCTCGGTAGGTCTCTGTTTCATTCACCGCGACATCGAACATGTGGATCTTGTCGTAAGTCGCGACCACTTCGCCCTTCGGATCAATCATGAAGGAGCGATTGGCAAACCGACCATCGGCATCTTGCGTTTTTAGGGCAAGCGACCCAATCGAAATCCATATGCCCAGCGCCTTGGCTTCATGGCGTAAGGCCTTCAGCGTGATGTCGTCGTCTTGATGCTGTAGCACGGATTGCTGGTGCGCGCGGTCAAGAGATACACAATTTGTCACCTCAGGCGTGAGAATCAAAGAGGCACCCTGCCCCGCAGCCTCGCGCACCATACCCACGGTGGTCGGCAGGTTCTCAACTGGCTGGCCGCCAGAGGTCAGCTGCAGCAGCGCTATCTTCATGCGGCGAGCATTTTGTCCAATTTGCCGTTGCTTTCTGCGGCGGCGAGATCATCGAATCCACCGACATGTTTACCGTCGATGAAGATTTGAGGAACGGTGCTGCGGCCATTGGCGCGCTGGATCATCTCTGGGCGCTTCTTTGGCTTGAGCAGAATGTCGGTCTCCTCAAAGGAAACGCCCTTTGCTTTCAGCAGGCGTTTCGCGGCGTGGCAGAAACCGCAGGTCATCTTTGTATAAATCTCAACGCGGGCCATGGTCTTTCCTTTGGCTGATGTCCCGCCCTATTTAGGTGTCTTTGGCGACGCGGGCCAGTACCAGCACGGACACAGTTTCGGCACCGGCCTTTTTGCAAGCTTCCGTGCAGGCCGCGAGCGTGGCGCCAGACGTCATAACTTCGTCGATCAAAACGATTGATCTGCTTTGAATTTGCTTGCTCCATTCAGCTTTTGGCTTGATCACATCTTGTAGGATTTGAAACCGCTCTTCCCTTGATTTGTCATCCAACTTGGGCGTTTGCTGCGCTCTGACCAACGCGTCTAAGCATACTTCATGCCCCGTTATTCGCCCCATAGATTTCGTGAGTTCGGCAGCTTGGTTGTATTTCCGACGAAACAACCGCCAACAATGAAGTGGGACCGACACCAGCAGCGGATCGTCTTGAAAGAGGTCTTTGCCGGACGCTGCCATCCACCGCGACATGGCGGGGAGATAGTCCAATCGATCCCCATGCTTGAGACCAAGCACAAGCTTTCGCCCAACGTCGGCATATGCCAACGCAGCCCACCCTCGGTCCCAAGGTCAGGCAATCCTCATGCAGTCATCACAATGCACGATATCGCCTTCCGCATCGCCAGGAAGCGGGACACCGGATTTGTCACAGATCGTCCCGGTGATGAACTTTGTCTGCGGCCAGCAGGCGCCACATAGGCCGTGTTCCATGTCGGTGGGCGCGGCGCATGCAATACAATGGGGCGGGTAGATCGCTTGAATCAGGCTTTGCATCAGCATGGGCATTCTCTAAAGCAACGTCATGACCACAAACCGCCCTGACTTGTTTGACCTCAACGCTCTCGCAAAGAACCGAGCACGCGCGAAACACGCACCGGTCGACTTTCTGCGCGAGGCGGCGATTGATGATGTTCAGGAAAGACTCAACGAGGTTAACAGATCGTTTAATTCGGTCGCGATTGTGACACCTCGACCTGATTTGTGGACGGGTTTCCAAGATGCGGCGAGCTTTCTTGCCGACGAAGAAATCCTGCCACTAGAAGAAAGCGCTATTGACCTCGTGATCCATGACCTCTGCCTGCATTGGTCGAATGATCCGGTTGGGCAAATCGTGCAAAGCCGGCGCGCGCTCAAGCCCGATGGGTTGTTCATAGGAACATTGTTCGGGGGCCAAACGCTCAACGAACTCCGTTCCTGTCTCGCCCAAGCCGAAGCGGAAATCACCGGTGGTCTATCTGCGCGCATCGCACCCATGTCGGAAATTCGCGATCTTGGCGCTCTGCTCCAACGCGCTGGGCTGGCTTTGCCGGTTGCCGACGGAACACCTTTTGACGTGAGCTATGCGAGCCCGTTCGATCTGATGAAAGAGCTGCGGCAGATGGGCGAAGGCAATTGCATCACTGAACGGGCTAAACGCTTCAGCAAACGTGCGATATTCCTCCGTGCGGCGCAAATCTACGCCGAAACCTTTGGCACCGAAGAAGGCCGCATCACCGCAACATTTGAGATTATCACGCTGACGGGATGGGCACCGGATGCAGGCCAACAACAGCCCCTCCGGCCCGGAAGTGCGAAAAATCGACTGGCTGACGCGCTTGGGGCCGTGGAAACCAAATTAAAACCGCTCTAAGATTGATCTGGCAGTTGTTCCGACTAAATCACACTTCAAACGAATTGAACCGCTAGGATGACGATGTTTGACTCCCAAAACTCCGACGCCACGGGAACCTGCCCGGTCCACGCACCTGCGGACCATCCAAAGGTAAAACCGGCAAAAGTTGGCGTCTTGATTGCCAATCTGGGCACTCCCGATGCTACCGATTATTGGTCGATGCGCCGGTATCTGAATGAGTTCTTGTCTGATAAGCGCGTGGTCGACTATTCCGCGTGGCTTTGGCAGCCGCTTTTGCAGTTGATTATCTTGTCAAAACGCCCGTTTTCCTCTGGCGCTGCGTACCGGTCGATTTGGAACAATGAAGCGGATGAAAGCCCGCTTTTGACCATCACTAAAGCTCAGACCGCAGCGATCAAAGAAGTGATGCAACAGCGTCATGGCGATCAAGTGCGCGTCGATTTTTGTATGCGCTACGGCAATCCATCGACGAAATCCAAGGTTCGCGAAATGGTTGAGGCAGGGTGTACCAAAATCCTGTTTTTCCCGCTGTACCCCCACTACGCGGGCGCAACCTCAGCGACAGCAAATGACCAATTCTTCCGCGCTTTGATGGAAGAAAAGTGGCAGCCGATTGCGCGCGTGGTTGAGCCTTATTTCGAAGAGACCGCCTATATCGACGCTTTGGCGAAATCGATCGAGACCGCTTACGCGAACGCTGAAACCAAGCCGGAAAAGTTGGTCTGCTCTTATCATGGTGTGCCAGAGAGGTATTTGCGTGAGGGCGACCCCTATCATTGCCAATGCCAAAAGACGACGCGCCTGTTGAAAGAACGGCTCGGTTGGAGCGACACGGAAATTGTGACGACTTTCCAATCACGATTTGGTCCGGAAGAGTGGCTAAAGCCTTACACCGTAAACGAAGTAGCGCGGCTGGCCGAGGAAGACGGCGTTAAGAACATCGCCGTTTGCGCGCCCGCCTTCTCTGCCGATTGCATTGAGACGCTGGAAGAGATCAACGAAGAGATCAAGGAAAGCTTCGAAGAAGCGGGTGGTGAGCATTTCACCTATATTCCATGCCTCAACGACGACGACGCGCATATTCAAGCGCTCGCCGGTGTCATTGATCGCAATCTACTTGGCTGGATTGATCAGTAAGTCCTCAGATCAGTAGGACCTGAGTGCCAACCTTCGTCATGTTGTAAAGTTCGGCAATATGCTCGTTGAAGAGACCGATACAGCCGTTTGAGGACCTGCGTCCGATCTTCCGCGTGTCATGGGTTCCATGAATGCGGTAGTATTGCCACGTCAGATAAAGAGCGTGTGTGCCCATCGGATTGTCAGGTCCGGGCCCAATGAACTCAGGCCACTCAGGATTACGTTCCCGCATTGACGGTGTCGGACGCCAAGATGGGCCTTCGACCTTACGGATAATTTCAGTTCGACCAAGACGCGTCAGGTCTTCGGTCAACGGCACCGACGTCGGGAAGAGTTTATAGATCGACTCATCCTCTGACCAATAGTGAAGCGCCCTACTCTGAATATCGACCAGAACCGCACCGTTGTTCAGGTTGTTGAAGTATGGCTGCCAATCCAGCGACCGGAAGCTGGAAATGTTCCGCTCAACGGCGCCACTGATGTCTGCTTCAACTTCGGTGCTGTTTTCTGTTTGCGCGGTTGCGGCCGTGCCAAATGCGGCGGCTGTGCCTGCCACAAAGGCGCGGCGAGACAAAGAAGACTTCAAATATTCGGCCATCTGGGAACCTCCGAAGGCACAACATGATTATCTGCGGTTTAGTTTGCGGCGACTTAGGCTTCAATTCAAAGTTTCGTCAGATTGGCAATCTATTGCCGCACAGGGTTTGATCTACCTAAGCGTTGCAGTTACAGAAATCAAAACAGCGCGGGTGCGATTGCGATGAAAAGAAGAGTGGTCTTGGCAGGATTGGCTGGTTTCAGCTTAGCGGCGTGTGCGTCGACCGCAGGCCGTATTGGTCCGGATGGCCTCCCTCTTCCCCAAATCTACAATATCAGCGCGCAAGAACCTGGCGATATTCAGTTCAGAATGCTCGACAGTATTAACGCGCTGCGACAGGCCGCGGGCGTCCCCTCGGTCGAATTGGACGCGAGGCTGAACGCGGCAGCCGCAACACATGCACGCGACATGTCGATCCAGAACAGGCCATGGCTCTTTGGGTCCGACGGCTCATCGCCGCTTGACCGTGCGAGACGTGTTGGATTTGAAGGCCGTGTGCTGGGCGAAAACATCTCTGAAAGCTATGAGACAGAACTTGAGACTCTGGCCGCTTGGATGAACCAGAATGACACACGGGCGGTGGTTTTAGACCCTAACGCAAGGCGAATAGGGTTTTCTTGGTTTCAAGAAGAAGCTGGGAAGCTTTGGTGGACCCTAACCGTTGGAAGCGATCCTGCCGAAATTCAACCGATACAATCAACGGCGCAGATCACGACGCCGGTTTAGGCATAAATGAAGATCGGTGTGCCAACATTCACCATCGCATAGATATCTTCCATCTCGTCATCCGAAACGGCGATACATCCATACGTCCAGTCGGTTTGACCCGCAAAGAGCCGCGGTGTTCCGTGGATGAATATGTCGCCCCCAGGCTCGCGACCGTGCGACCTCGCATACGCAATGTCATCTGCGTTGGGGTACGAGATTCCAAGGGACAAGTGATACCGGCTGTTCGGATTTTGCCGATTGATCCGATATGCACCCTCAGGCGTGCGCCCGTCTCCGTAGAAGGCTTTATGCCCTTCCGGCGCGAAACCGAGTTCAAACTTGTAAGCCGCTAGCTGAGTGTTGTGGTGCAAAAGTTGCATCGCCCGCTGGCCCTTAAACACCTGAACGCGCGTCACTTCAGGACCTGTATAAGTCTTGAACTTGCTGCTACACGCGCTCACCGCAAAGGTCGTGCTGCTCGCCAAGAACACCCGTCTTGTGATCATTGCCCTGCCTCTTTTTTTACAGTTTACAGCAAAAGATGCCCTTGCGTCATCACTTTCGTTTCAGGCTCGCGTAAATCGGCCAACAAGCTCCACATGGGCAGACCATCTAAATTGGTCGATGGGTCGGACCCATTTCATCTGATAGCCGGATTCTGTGAGAATTTCGGCGTCACGCGAGAAGGTAATTGGATTGCAGGATACCATCGCGATTTCTGCGATATTTGACCTTGTTAGACACTGTATTTGCGCCTCCGCACCTGCGCGAGGCGGGTCCAAAACAACAGCATCGAACTGATTAAGCTCGTCTGGTTCCAACGGCCTGCGGAACAGATCGCGCACCTCTGTGGAAACTTTCTTGAGGCCGGTCGTTTGACGCCAAGCTGTATCCAAAGAAGCGATCAAATCGGGCTCGCCTTCTACCGCATGAACCTCTGCCGTTTCAGCAAGGGGGAAGGTAAACGTACCACAGCCAGAAAACAGATCTGCGACGCGTTTTACGTTACCAATGCAATCTTTGACAGCGGCGACCATGGCGTTCTCAGCATCCACCGTCGCCTGAAGAAACGCGCCAAACGGAGGAACGACCTTTGCTGCACCCATCGTCACTAACGGTGGTTTCAACGTGACGATGGTTTCGTCGTTCCAAGACAATCGTGCGAATTGGTGTTTTTGAGCGATATTGGCCAACTGGACACGCAACGCGTTGTCGACAGGTTTATCAGCCTGCACCCAAATATCCTGCCCCGCATCGCTTTGGTTAACTGTGAACTGAACCTCTGATTTACGTGAAGCGCCCAAAAGAACAAGCTCGAGCAACCCCTCCGTCACTTCGAGGAGCTCCGGCATGATCAACTTGCAATCCGGAGTTTCGACCAAAACGGATGAAGACGCCCCGTGAAACCCCACGATTGCGCCCTTCTTTGTGCGGCGGCCAGAGAATTTTGCGCGGCGGCGGCTTTGCGCTGGTGATGTGTGGATCGGTAAGATCTCCGTATCTAACCCACGCGCGGACAACGCGCTTTCGACGATGCCTGTCTTCCATGTGGCCACGAATTCATCAGAGGCGTGCATGACCGAACACCCGCCACATGATTTGGAATGCCGGCATGGAGGGCTGACACGATCGGTCGAGGGTTCAAGAACGCGAACCTTCCCCCCACCTAAAACTTCAATGGTCTCTCCTGGCAACACGTTCGAGACCAGTTCACCAGAGGACGTTCGACCCAAGCCGTGATGCGTCAGTGTTTCGATGATTTCGGGCATTTATTCCGCTGCTCGTTGCACGTTGATGAAGCCGCCCGATTGCCGGTTCCAATAGCGCGTGTAAAGCCCATTCTGAGCGATAAGGGTCGCATGGTTCCCCTCCTCCACAATGCGGCCCTCATCTAGGACGATAATGCGGTCCATCTGCGCCAAAGTAGAAAGCCGGTGGGCAATCGCGATCACGGTCTTGCCGTCCATAACAGACTCTAACGCAGCCTGAATGGAAGCTTCCACTTCCGAATCCAACGCGCTGGTAGCTTCATCAAGCACCAAGATTGGTGCGTCTTTGAGCATAGCTCGCGCGATGGCGATCCGTTGCCGTTGACCGCCGGATAGCTTTACCCCACGCTCACCAAGATAGGCATCGTATCCAGTTCGACCGCTGTGATCCTCAAGCCCCTCGATGAACTCGTCGGCTTCCGCTCGCATCGCGGCATTGCGCATATCATCATCGCTCGCCGTCGGGTCGCCGTATAGGATATTATCGCGGGCTGATCGGTTAAACATCGCCGTTTCTTGCGTGACCATGCCGATATTCTGACGCAGGCTTTCTTGAGTGACTTTGCTGATGTCCGACCCGTCAATGGTTATGGTGCCCTCTTCGGTATCGTAAAGGCGCAAAAGAAGTGCAACCAAAGTGGATTTACCCGCACCAGATGCACCAACGATGCCCAAACGTTCACCCGCATTGATCGTAAGGTTCACGTCGTGAATGCCGCCCACTGCCTTACCATAGGAGAACGAGGTGTGATCGAAAACGATCTGGCCTTTGGTGACATCAAGCTCTTTCGCTTCTGGCACGTCGGTTAAGTTGTGTGCGGGTGACAATGTGCGAATAGCGTCTTCGACTTCGCCAACATCCGCGTACATGGTCATCAGCGTAAAGCTGACCCAACCCGTCATCTGTGACAGCCGAAGGCCGACGGCACCGCTGGTTGCAATTGCTCCGGCGGTCGAGTCACCAATCGTCCAAGAATAAAGTGTGGCGCCAACCATCAGGATCGGAATGATCCCAGCGAGGGTCGTCAGAAAGAACCGGAAGCTCGCAGACGTCCAACCGAAATTAACAGATGCGTCCCAAAGTTCAGACATGGCGTCGATAGCTGCGCGGTCTTCGCGGTCTTTGTGCGCAAACAACTTTACCGTTTTGATGTTTGTGACGGTATCAACAACCTGCCCTGTCACCATTGCGCGTTTGCTTGCCCTTTCTTTTGAGGCCGCTCGAATCTTCGGCATGAAAAAACGGATCAAGAAGAAGTAACCGATCAGCCAAACCGTCATCAGCAAAGCAGTTCGAAGGTCGATTGTCAGCATAAGGATAATGGATCCAATCAGCGACGCGAGGGCGAACATGACCGTGTGAATCATTTCGACTACCAGATTTGTGGCCGCGCGCGAGGCTTGAAGCTGTTTCTGCGCGATGCGACCAGCAAAATCATCGTCAAAGAATGAGGCAGATTGACCAAGCGTATGGCGATGCAATCGCGACAGGATCAAATTGGCGAGTGATGGGCCAATAACGACAGACTGCATGACGCCAGAAAGACCCATGACAACAGGTCTAAGGATAAGAAAAAAGAGCAAAATAGACAGTAACAGGGTCGTATTATCTGAAAAGAACGACGCGCTATCCGATGTCAAAGCTGCATCAATCACGAGGCCAAGGATCAATGCCGTCGACACATCCACAACACCTGACAATATGGAAATGACAGACCCAAGTGCGACGTATCTGAAGCCCCCCGAGAACGACCAAACCAGGAATTTGAACAGACTCGACGGAGGTGGGCCGTCAGCAGGTGCATAGGGATTGATAAGTTTTGCGACGTTCACATCAATCCCTTTCCTTTTGCTATGGTTTCGGCTTGATCACACGTTTTCAACCTCTCAGTGTCAACGCGAATTGTCGTGGACGCTCACACAAAGATCAAAGCAGAAAAGATCACCAAACCAACGGCCATGATCCGCATGAAAATCAGCCAAGAGGTTTCATCCACTAGTAATCGAGATAGGAGTGATCCAAATCCCGTCCAGAATGAGCACACAAAAAGGTTCAGTGTTGAGAAAGTTAGACCGAGTGTGATGGCTTGGCTTACGGGTGTTTGGTCAGCGATAAAAGCGGTCGCGGTTAGGGCCACGGCCCAAATCTTTGGATTGACCCATTGGAACAGAAGCGCTTCGACGAATGAAAATGGGCGGTCACGGCTATCTACTTCTTTCGGCGACGAGCGCCAGAGTTGGTACGCCATACAGAGAATCCAGCAACAGGCGATCACCTTTAGCACCACGAATAGGTTTGGGTTCGATGAAAGTACCTGACCGATGCCAAGACCGGTGAGGCCCGCTATCACACCGACTCCGACCGCGATCCCTAAGATATGCGGAATCGTTCTGTTCCAGCCGAAACGCGCGCCTGATGCCGTGACGAGAATGACGTTCGGACCTGGTGAAAACAGTCCGAAGAAGACGAAGCCTGTCAGCGCGAAGTTAATCAAGCAATTGGTCCTTGGTCAGTTGGAACTCGGAAAATATCCAGCGTTGTTCCAACTCCTTTAATTTGTCCCCTAATGCCTTACCGCTGAGGGTTGGCATAAGATCTTGGGCTTTAACCGGAAACTCTGCTGACATACCGATTTTTGCTTTTTCTACCTGTTTAGAGTCTAGAATCACGCCGAAGTGCGCGGCCTGAATAGCCAAATTATGCAAAGCCAGCTCCCCTAGGCGATATCCGGTTTCATGGGGCGATTCATAGGCCTCCCGATAGGCAAACAGCGTCCTCTCTTGGGCTTTGGAAAGTCTCAAGTGGTTTTCAGGTTCTCCGCCCAGCGCGCAAAGCCGCGCGATGGGATCAACCACCAAGCCATTTTCCACCTCCATATGGATCAAGACAGGAAGCGCAGTCGCGCTCGATCCCGGCAGTAAATGCATCAGAGCGCCGATTGCATCCATCGAGGACACAGCCATGGACGGATCGGGTGCACTCAAGAGTTTCAGAAGCTCCGCGGTGACTCTTTCCCTCGATAGGGATGGCAGCTGATCAACATGCTCGGCACACGCGGCCAAACCCTCTGGCTCGATACCCTTGTTGGTGTTCCCATACCACGCATGAAAGCGGAAGAACCTCAGGATACGCAAGTAATCCTCATTGATCCGAAGAGTCGCGTCACCGACAAAGCGCACAATGCCGGAACAGAGATCAGTAAGTCCAAAAACAGGGTCTAACACGGTGCCATCAGGCTTTGCATAAAGCGCGTTCATCGTGAAATCACGGCGCTTGGCATCTTCGCGAAAGTCTTTGGAAAAGGCTACAGTCGCGTGCCGACCGTCGGTTTCAACATCGTTTCGGAAAGTCGTGATCTCATACGGCTCCCCATCCACAACGAAGGTCACTGTGCCATGGTCAATGCCAGTAGGGACTGCCTTGATGCCGTCTTCTTCGGCAAGCCGCAGCATTTCTTTTGGTTCAGCATCGGTCGCGAGATCAAGGTCGGTCACATCGCGACCCATCAGCTGATTTCGCACGCAGCCACCAACGAAAAAGATCTCATATCCACGCGACTGAAACGCATCGCAGGTGCGTTTAGACGCCGGTGAGTTCAACCAAGGCGCGTCAATCCGCGTCACGATGAGACCCGTTCAGCTAGCCCACGCAACATACGAGCAGTAGCGCCCCAAATGTAATAGGGGCCAAAGGGCGCGACATAGAAATGCCTCCGGCGGCCTTGCCAGCGGCGCGATTCAACTCGGAAGTTTTTAGGGTCGGTCAGAAAGGAGAACGGAACTTCGAAGACTTCCTCAACCTCCCCTTGCTCCGGCTTTACCTCAAACGATCCTTCGATGACGGCCAATATCGGGCTTACTTGAAAGCCTGTGACCGTTTCATGGGCATCCATTTGCCCTATGACGGATGCGTTTTCCCAAGGCAGGCCAATCTCCTCATTCGCCTCTCGGAGCGCTGTTTCGGTCAAACTAGAGTCTGTTTCGTCCTGCTTTCCACCAGGAAAAGCTATCTGACCCGGGTGGTGTTTCAGCCGCGACGACCGTTTCGTCAGGATGACGGATTGCGTTTCCGCCCTCACCCCGATTAACACTGCCGCAGCTTTGAGCGTCCGGCTTTCCGGCAAAAAAATATCGGGATTGAGATCAAAGTCAGAGGATGCGCCGCCCGGCCGGGTCAGCGCGTTGCTAAGTATGTGATGAAGATCAGTTGCCATCGCCTGTCGCTTCAGCCTCAAATCCAAGCGTTGCCGGATCAAAGGCGTAATGCGCGCCACAGAACTGACAGTCCGCTTCAACGATGCCTTCGTCAGTGGTCATCGTTGAAATGTCTTTTGCCGAGTAGATTGAAAGGCTTTGTCGAACCCGATCCTCAGAGCAGGTGCAACCAAACCGGATCGCCTGCGTATCATAGACACGCGCCTCTTCTTCGTGGAACAAACGCAACAGCAGCTCTGTTGGCGTCACGGTCGGGCCGATCAATTCGATCTCTTCGACCGTGTCCAAGAGCATATTTGCGCGAGACCAGTTTTCGCCTTCGTCGTCATCCAGCAAACTGGCCGCAGTCAACAAGCCGTCGGAATCTGGCTCGCCCTGTTCCATCAGTGGCGACGCCTTTGGCATGTGCTGCAACATCACGCCGCCTGCCCGCCAGTGTTCGTTTTCGCCCGGCTGCTGGCTGCGGCCATATGTCAAAGCAAAACGCGTTGGAATCTGCTCAGATTGCGCGAAATAAGTCTCTGCGCAGGCGGAAAGCGATCCTCCAGCGATCGGTGTGATCCCTTGATACGGTTGCATTCCTTCACCTTGGTCTATGAGGATTGCAAAATACCCCTGCCCGATCTGGCTGAATGGATCAGTGGAATGATCCAGCGTTTCCGCATCATAGCTCGCATAGGCCCTGATCCGCGCTGGTTCACCTTCTTCGGTCGGCCCGTAGTAATCCGTCGCGATCAACCGCGCCGCGCCACTGCCACGCACCTGCAATGACAGTTTCCAGCGCAGCTTTACCGTCTGCCCGATCAAAGCGGTCAGCAAAGCCATTTCTGCAACCAACGCTTCGATTACAGCCGGGTAGTCGTGTTGCTTCAAAACAGACTCCAAAACCCCATCCAACCGCGCCACGCGTCCGCGGATGTCTGATCGGTCGAGTTGGAACGGCAATACTTTGTCGTCCCAGGCTATTTTTGCGCCTGTGGTCATGTGCTTTCCTAACCTGTACGGAATTGCAATACCGCGCCTATATAGGTGGAACAAGCCAAGGTCCAAGGGGAGACGGCAGATGAAACGATTTGGAGCAGCACCAAAATCGGGTCAAAAGTACAAAGCGCGCCCCGGCGCCTATGCGATATTACCGCGTCGCGGGCAGCTTTTGCTGACTTGGCAGGGTGATCCTCATTTTGAGGTGCAATTGCCAGGCGGCGGGATTGATCCAGGAGAATCTCCGATCACCGCCTTGCATCGGGAGGTCTTTGAAGAAACCGGCTGGCGTATCGCCAAACCAAGGCGATTGGGCGCTTTTCGCAGGTTCACCTTCATGCCGGAGTACGACATGTGGGCCGAAAAGGTCTGCCATATCTACCTCGCCACCCCAACGTTGCGTTTAGGCGATCCTGCAGAACCAGACCATGATGCCATTTGGATGCATCCTGATATGGCGATCAGAACGCTTTATAATGATGGCGATGCTGAGTTCGTGGCTGGCTTGCTCTGACAGGTAAATCGCGGTATCGCGCGCTGAACTGGAATCATCGCTGAAAGCTTAGAACATGTCCGCACCTAAGAAAGTCGTGCTTGCCTATTCTGGCGGGTTAGATACCTCGATCATTTTGAAGTGGCTGCAAACCGAGTACGGGTGCGAAGTTGTCACATTCACAGCCGATCTAGGGCAGGGTGAAGAACTTGAGCCTGCACGCGCGAAAGCAGAGATGATGGGCGCGAAAGCGATCTATATCGAAGACCTGCGCGAGGAGTTCGTGAAGGACTTTGTCTTCCCAATGTTCCGCGCAAATGCCCTTTATGAGGGTCTATATTTGCTGGGTACATCAATCGCGCGTCCGCTGATTTCCAAGCGTTTGGTTGAGATTGCCGAAGCTGAAGGCGCGGATGCAATTGCTCATGGCGCGACCGGTAAGGGCAACGACCAAGTGCGGTTTGAATTGGCGGCCTATGCGCTCAATCCAGACATCAAGGTGATCGCGCCTTGGCGGGATTGGGATCTGACAAGCCGGACGAAACTGTTGGAGTTTGCAGAGCAAAACCAAATTCCTGTGGCCAAAGACAAGCGCGGCGAAGCGCCGTTCAGCGTTGACGCGAACCTGCTGCACACCTCTTCCGAAGGCAAAGTCTTGGAAGATCCGGCGGAGATGGCACCAGATTACGTCTATCAGCGCACAGTAAACCCCGAAGACGCGCCAAATGAAGCAGAGTACATCGAAATCACTTTCGAAAAAGGTGACGCGGTTGCGATCAATGGCGAAGCAATGTCGCCCGCAACGATCCTCACGAAGCTGAACGAACTTGGCGGCAAACATGGCGTTGGCCGCTTGGATTTGGTCGAAAACCGCTTTGTTGGGATGAAGTCGCGGGGCATCTACGAAACGCCTGGCGGCACCGTTCTGCTGGAAGCACACCGTGGGATCGAGCAGATCACACTCGATAGCGGCGCAGGCCACCTGAAAGATAGCATCATGCCGCGCTATGCGGAACTGATCTACAACGGCCTCTGGTTCAGCCCAGAACGCGAAATGTTGCAGGCGCTGATCGACAAGAGCCAAGAGCATGTGTCCGGCACCGTTCGGATCAAGCTTTACAAAGGCTCTGCCACAACTGTCGCACGTTGGTCAGATCATTCGCTCTATTCAGAGGCGCATGTGACGTTCGAGGATGACGCTGGTGCTTACGATCAGACAGATGCGAAGGGCTTCATCCAATTAAACGCGCTGCGTTTAAAACTGCTGGCTGCAAGGGATCGCCGACTGAAGGGTTAAGATGGACGTTAGGCTAAAACCGATCACCGGCGCAGACGTTTTGCCGTTGGAAAAGATTACGGTCACTGATGAACAGGATCGGTTTGTAGCGCCAAATCCAATCACTATTGCGCAAGCTCGTTTTGAGAAGGGTGCGTATGATTTTTGTATTTGGGATGGCGACCGTCGCGTCGGTTTGATCGCGCTCATCGACATGTCAGAGCACGACGATCTCGACGAAATCGATGATCCTAACGCAGCCTATGTTTGGCGTTTGTTGATTGGACAAGACCTTCAGGGCAAAGGCTACGGCAAAGCAGCAATGCATTTGGCCGAAGACTGGGCAAAGATGCGTGGTTGTCCATTGGTACAAATCCAAGCCGTCGAAGATAACGGTGCTGCAATTGGACTGTATGAGTCGCTCGGTTACAAAAAGACTGGCAAGCGGGCCGGTAAGGAAATCCAGCTGGAAAAGAAGCTCTAAACCTTCATTTTTGCGAGCTTCTCATAGATTGGCAAAGCTTGCTCCAGCAAATCGATTTGATCCTCACAGTCAGGCAATGGGCCCTCGGCACCGGCGAATCCGGTACTTTTGTGAACTGCGTCATACCAATGTTTCGCCCAAACTCCGTCAAAGCACCTTGGTCCAGCCTCCCAAGAGAGCATCGCGGGATCAAATTCGAGACCGATTTCAGCGCAAATCTGTTCTAGTTTTGATCTTGGATCTGCTCGGATATCCGCGCTGTCGACGATAAGGCCGCCAACCTTCTTAAACACATCGAGTTGCTGCTCAAAGCCGACATCGCTTAGAGTGGCTTGCTCTCGCTTTCTGCCATAGCTCGCGATCACTCGGGCAGGGTGGCGTATGAGATGAATATTCACGCAATCATCCGCCCAATCCAACGGAAATCCGTCGATCATGTGATGCGGCATATGCTTCATATAAAAGTGCGGTTTTTCTTTAGGAATAGAGCCTATGCAGGCGTTTGCGACGCTTTCCGGATCGGAATCGTGACTGGCCATGATCTCTAGCGCAAGCGGATGATCCAGACCTGTCGCTTTGAGGTAAGGCGCATAAAACGGCTCATCCCACGCGGCAAAATCTTCGCGATTGGCAAAACTGTACATCATGGCCGTCGATAGATTTCTTGGCCCAGACCACATCGCAATGCGCATTTCACCCTCCGTTTTTTCGGACGCTAGCTTCAAAGGGTGACTATTCCAAGCTGTAAACTACCTGTGAGCTCACGGGTCAGTGAATTGAAATTTCAGCCGCTACTTGACCAGAAACGTTCGCAAAGGAGATGTATTATGTCTATCAGCATTCAAACGACTAAAACTGCACTTCTGGCCGCCGGCATTGCACTCGCCACAGTGATGTCCGCAAAGGACGCACAGGCAGAGAATATCCAAACCACCGTATTTGCAGGTGGGTGTTTCTGGTGCGTCGAATCTGACTTTGAGACACTCAACGGCGTTGTCGAGGTTGTGTCCGGATATGCTGGGGGGTCCATCGCAAACCCGACCTACAAACAAGTGACGGCGGGCGGATCGGGCCACTATGAAGTGGTCGAAGTCACCTATGATGCAAATGTGGTTTCCTACGGCCAGCTCTTGCACGCATTCTTCCGTTCTGTTGATCCAACTGATGCAGGCGGGCAGTTCTGCGACCGGGGTGACAGCTATAGAACCGCCATCTTTGTTGAGAACACTGACGAGCGGGCAATCGCTGAACAAGCAAAGGCGCTCGCAGGTCAAGAGCTCGGTAAGCAGATCGTGACGCCTATACTTGACGCAGCAACATTTTACCCCGCTGAGGCGTACCATCAGGACTACTACAAAGGCACAACAACCGTTTGGACGCGTCGCGGCCCAAAATCACAGGCCAACGCCTACAAGTTTTATCGCGAGGCTTGTGGACGGGATGAACGTGTTAGTGAGCTTTGGGGAAATCAGGCTTTGTTCGCGAGCTAAGGCTTGAAGTCCCGAACTTCCGCTAGGTCGGGGATCACATCTGCGGTCCCTTGCCTTGTGACCATTAAAGCGCCAGCCTTTATTGCAAGATGAGTGGATTGATCCAGCGGCAGACCTCTGTCTAGTCCAGCTAGGACGTATCCGGTGAACGTATCACCTGCGCCAGTCGTATCAATCGGGCTTACGGGGATGGCTTCAAACGAAGTTGGTTCCCAGTCATTTGAAGACGAATAGAGGTCCGCACCATCGCCGCCTTTAGTGACAATAACAGTGTCTATTCCGAGATCTTTCGGTTCTTTTCCCAACGAGGCGCGCAGTTGGCCCATCTCAATTTCATTCAGAATGAGAAAGTCCAAGTTTTCAATCAAGGCCTCCACCGCACCCGCGTCGAAGGGTGCGGCAGCGTAGGCAACCTTTAGCCCAAGCTCACGTGCCATCCGTACGCCTTCAGCCTGAAGATTGGTTTCATTCTGACAGACAAACCAATCACCGACCGCCGCTTCCGCGAGTGCAGATTGAAGAGCATCGAGAGGAACCTGAACATTTGCGCCTTGGAATAGGATGATTGAATTCTCTCCAGACGAATCCACCGCAATGATCGCTTGGGCAGTTTCATGCGCAACTTCGGCAATGCTTCTGGTGTCAACACCGTATTCCAAAAGGCGATCGATAGCCCAGCGCCCGTCAGCCCCAACAGCACCGATATGGCGCACATGCGTCCCTGCGCGAGCAGCCGCGACGGACATATTAGTGCCTTTACCGCCTAAGAAGACCTGTCGATCGGTTGAGGCGAGGGTCTCACCTGGGGCGGGAATGTGAGGAACGGAATAGACAAAATCTGCGTTAATAGAGCCTAGATTCCAGATCGTCATTGCTTAACCCACGCGACAAGCCGCCAAAACAGCCATGTTCAATATGTCATTTACCGTGGATACAGTGGAACAAATCTGTACCGGCTTGTCGATACCAGACAGAATTGGGCCGATGACGGTCGCGCCGGCCATCTCTTGCATGAGTTTCACAGATATTGACGCGGAGTGGCGGGCAGGTACGACAAGCACATTTGCTGGGCCAGACAGGCGCGAGAAGGGGTATTGTTCCATCGCAGCAGCATTGAGCGCGACATCTACCGTCATTTCACCCTCATATTCGAAATCAACGTTTCGCTGATCGAGGATATTTGGCGCGAGGTTCATTTTCTCTGCTCGCTCAGACACCGGATAACCGAAGGTCGAGAAAGACAGAAACGCAACTCTTGGTTCCAACCCCAAGTCACGCGCAACAGACGCACCACGTTCGGCAATGTCAGCAAGGTCTTTTTCGTCCGGCCACTCATGCACCAAAGTGTCGGACACAAGAACGATCCGACCGTTGTGAAGAACGGCAGAGACACCGACCGCGCCGCTTTGCGGCGTCGCATCAAAGACGTGATTTATCAACTCCAACACATGAGCGGATTTGCGAGTCGCTCCAGTCACCAACCCATCTGCGTGACCATGTGCCAACATCAATGATGCGAACACATGCCTGTCCCGCGCGGCAAGGCGGTGAACATCGGCGGCGTCGAAACCTTTTCGCTGAAGTCGCTCGTATAGGAACGCTTTGTAGTCTTTGAGGTGCTCGGTATTGGCCGCGTTGACGACTTCAATTTCTTGGATTGCATCTGCGAGACCAAGATCTGTCAATTTTGCTGCGACATCGCCCTCGCGACCAACGAGTAGGGCCTTACCCAAACCAGACCGTTGATAAAGTACGGCGGCGCGGATGACCCGAGGGTCATCGCCTTCGGCGAAAACCACAGTGGATTGAGCCGAACGTGCCCGTGTGTTGAGATTTCGAAGGATCGACGCGGTGGGATCCATACGCGATTTCAACGAAAGTTCGTATCCATCCATATCCACGATCGGGCGTCGTGCGACGCCGGTGTCCATTCCAGCCTTTGCCACTGCAGGCGGAATGCGATGGATCAATCGCGGATCAAATGGTGTCGGGATTATATAATCGCGACCGAAACTGAGCTTGGTGCCATAGGCCATAGCGACCTCATCGGGGACATCCTCCCGCGCTAGGTTCGCGAGCGCGTGGGCACAGGCGATTTTCATTTCGTCATTGATGGCGCGTGCGTGAATGTCCAAGGCGCCGCGGAATAAGTAGGGGAAGCCAAGGACGTTATTGACCTGATTGGGATAGTCGGAACGGCCCGTCGCAACGATAGCATCCTCGCGAACCGCTTGAGCGTCTTCTGGCGTGATCTCCGGATCGGGGTTCGCCATGGCGAAAATAACCGGGTTTGGTGCCATGTTAGACACCATTTCTTGCGTGACAGCCCCCTTTGCAGAAACCCCCAAAAACACATCTGCACCCTTTATCGCATCATCGAGCGAACGAGCGTCGGTGGATGCGGCATGCGCCGATTTCCACTGGTTCATACCTTCAGTGCGTGCTTGGTAAATCACCCCTTTGGTGTCGCACATGATGCAGTTGTCATGCTTTGCTCCCATAGCCTTAAGAAGCTCCAAACAGGCGATGCCAGCCGCACCCGCGCCATTCAAAACGATCTTAACGTCCTCGATCTTTTTGCCGGAAAGATGCAGGGCATTGATTAAACCTGCTGCACAAATCACAGCCGTACCGTGCTGATCGTCGTGGAAGACAGGGATGTCCATTTCTTCCTTCAGGCGCTGCTCGATCATAAAGCACTCGGGCGCTTTGATGTCTTCGAGATTGATGCCGCCGAAGGTTGGGCCCATCAACTTCACCGCATTGCAGAACGCATCAACGTCTTCAGTATCCAACTCAACATCGATGGAGTTCACATCGGCGAAGCGCTTAAAGAGGACGGATTTCCCTTCCATCACGGGCTTCGACGCTAATGCGCCAAGGTTACCGAGTCCCAAGACAGCAGTACCGTTTGAAATGACAGCGACCAAATTGCCCTTGTTCGTATAGTCGTAGGCCGTGCTTGGCTTTTCTTCGATCTCTTCGCATGGAACCGCTACGCCAGGCGAATAGGCCAGCGACAAATCCCTTTGTGTGGTCATCGGAACGGTGGCCCGAACCTCCCATTTGCCGGGGGCTGGGTTGAGGTGAAACGCGAGCGCGTCTTCGCGTGTCATCTTTGAATTCTTCATAAGGGCCTCCCTGAACCGAGTTGCCATTTTGGGGGAGTTCGAAACAGGGCGCAACAGGTGGAATTTGCACTTTCGTCGCTAACATTGCGTCGGTACTGTACTTTGAGGCGCTTCGGGGGAAACGATGGCAGGCAAATCGGGCAATGTGACGCCAATGATGGCGCAGTATTTGGAGCTTAAGGCCCAATACGCTGATGCACTGCTATTTTACCGGATGGGCGACTTCTATGAGATGTTTTTTGACGACGCGGTCGCGGCCTCTTCGGCTTTGGACATCGCGCTGACGAAGCGCGGGAAGTTGAACGATCAAGACATACCTATGTGCGGTGTGCCTGTTCACGCAGCTGAAGGGTATTTGTTGACGCTCATCCGCAAAGGGTTCCGTGTGGCGGTTTGCGAGCAGATGGAAAGCCCTGAGGAAGCAAAAAAGCGTGGGTACAAGGCAGTTGTTAAACGCGATGTTGTGCGGCTGGTGACGCCCGGAACCTTGACCGAGGATTCCTTGTTGGACGCACGGCGGCATAACTACCTTGCGGCCTATTCGGAGGTTCGGGATAGTGGCGCACTCGCTTGGGTCGATATTTCAACCGGTGCATTTCATGTGATGCCATGCCCAAGGGTGAGCTTGGGACCGGAGCTGGCCCGATTAAGCCCGCGCGAATTGATCGTAATTGATGGGTCGGAGGCCGCGTTTCAAGACCTGGCTGATGATGCAGCGATTAGTTTCAGCACTTTGGGAGGCGCTGCTTTTGACAGCACAGCGGGCGAAAAGCGCCTGACAGCTTTCTTTGGCGTGAAATCCTTGGATGCATTCGGGCAGTTTGAGCGCAGTGAGGTCGCCGCGTTGGCCGCCATCCTCGAATACCTTGAAATCACGCAGAAGGGCAAACTCCCGCTCTTGCGGTCTCCAGTGCGAGAGCAGCAAAATAGCGCCATGCAGATCGACGCGGCGACGCGGCGCTCTTTGGAGCTCACACAAAGTATGCAAGGCGGGCGGAATGGGTCGCTTCTTTTTACCGTTGACGCGACTTTGACGGCGGCAGGCGCACGGTTGTTGGAGAGGCGTATTTCCAGCCCGTCGCGGGATCTACAGACACTAACAAACCGTCTGGACGCCGTTTCTTATTTTGTAGACCGCTCCACCAACGGCGAAAACCTCCGCGATTTGCTCCGCGCTGTGCCAGATGTGGATCGGGCGCTGTCCCGATTGGCGCTGGATCGTGGTGGGCCGCGTGATTTGGCGGCCATTCGCAATGCAATTGGTCAGGCGGCTCAGCTGGCGGATTGCATAAAGGACAATGACCTGCCTGAGCTGTTAACGTTCGCTGCATCGTCTTTGGTGGGGCATGACGGCATTCTTGATCTCTTGGATCAGGCGCTTGTGGCCGAACCACCGTTGCTGGCGCGAGATGGTGAGTTTGTCGCCGAGGGGTATCACGACGAGCTAGACGAGATGCGCACGCTGCGGGACGAGGGGCGCTCAGTCATTGCAAAAATGCAGGCCGACTATGCTGAGCTTGCGGGTGTTTCGAGTTTGAAGATCAAGCACAACAACGTGCTGGGCTATTTCATCGAAACCACTGCGACCCATGCCGAGCGGATGATGTCGGAACCTTTGAATGAAACCTTCATTCACCGGCAAACCACCGCAAACCAAATTCGATTCACAACCGTCGAGCTCAGCGAAATTGAGACGCGGATATTGAATGCCGGTGGGCGAACGCTGGAGATTGAGAAGCAGATATTCGAGACGCTCAAAGACACTGTTGTTGGGAATTCAGCTCAATTGAACCAACTTTCTACGTCCTTGGCGGAGTTTGACATTGCGACTTCACTGGCGTCTTTGGCGCGTCGTGAACAATGGGTAAGACCAGAACTCGACAGCAGCCGTGCATTTGAGATCGAAGGTGGGAGGCATCCTGTTGTTGAGGACGCATTAAGGTCTTCAGGCGATCCATTCGTCGCGAATGATTGTTCGCTCACCGACGCATCCATCTGGCTTTTAACCGGGCCGAACATGGCCGGTAAGTCGACATTTCTGCGCCAGAACGCGTTGATCGCTGTTTTGGCTCAGGCAGGGTCTTTTGTTCCTGCGCAATCAGCCAAAATTGGCTTGGTCAGCCAGATATTCAGCCGTGTCGGTGCCTCTGACGACCTTGCGCGCGGGCGATCAACCTTCATGGTTGAGATGGTGGAAACGGCAGCGATCCTGAATCAAGCAGATGATCGCGCTTTGGTCATTTTAGACGAGATCGGGCGCGGAACAGCGACTTACGATGGGTTGTCGATCGCTTGGGCGACGTTGGAGCATCTGCACGACGTCAACAGATGCCGCGCACTCTTTGCGACACACTACCACGAGATGTCTGCACTCTCCGCCAAATTGGACAATGTCGATAATGCGACCGTTGCGGTCAAGGAGTGGGGGGGTGATGTGATCTTCCTGCACGAAGTGCGGAAGGGAACTGCCGACCGGAGTTATGGTGTTCAAGTGGCACGACTAGCAGGGCTGCCGCCAGCAGTCATTGAACGGGCAAAGGTTGTTTTGGAAGCTTTGGAGAAAGGCGAGCGGGAAGGGGGTTCGAACCGAAAGGCGATCATTGATGATTTGCCATTATTCGCGGCCACTCCTGCAACCGTGGCGGAACCAGCCAAAGTGTCGGAAGTTGAGATCAAACTAAAAGAGCTTCTTCCGGATGAACTCACCCCGAAAGAAGCTCTGAATTTGATCTACGAATTGCGAGGTCTTGTCGACTAGCTCACTGGCATGGACGACACGACAACTTGGGCAGGTCGCAGCAGGCGGTCATGCAACATGAACCCTTCGGCCATAACCTCTAGGATGTCGCCAGTTTTCGTGCCGGGTACTGGTGCCTCAAACATGGCTTGATGGACTTGCGGGTCAAACTTGTCGCCAACTTCGGGCACGATTGGCTCGATCCCATGCTTTTTGAACACGTTGAGCAGTTCGCGCATCGTTAGCTCAACACCCTCCAGCAAGGCAGCATTGGCGTCACCTTCAACTTCATCCTTAGATTTCAACGCGCGACGCATGTTGTCATAGACTGGCAGCAAATCACGGGCAAGTTTTGAGCCGCCGTAGTTCTCGGCCTCGCGCCGGTCGCGGTCGGCGCGCTTGCGCATGTTTTCTGCATCAGCCAATGCGCGCATGAATTTATCTTTGAACTCATCGCGTTCTGCTTCCAGCGCCGCGATCTCTTCAAACGCACCTTCGCCAGCCGCTTCCATCTCGTCCGCTTCGGCAGCGAGTTCGTCCAAGCTCATGGGTTCAGCGTCTTGTTTGTTCATTTTGTCATCCTTTAGGAGCGGTCGGTGATGATCTTACCGATGCGCTGCGCGGTGTAGTTCACGATAGGGACAATGCGTCCGTAATTTAGTCGAGTCGGTCCGATGACGCCAACGGCGCCAATAATCTTGCGGTCGGCGTTCATATAAGGAGAAACGACCAGAGAGGAACCCGAAAGTGAAAAAAGTTGGTTCTCTGAGCCAATAAAAATGCGAACACCTTCACCTTCCTCGGTCAGATCGAGAAATTTGGCAATATCTCGCTTGCGTTCGAGGTCATCAAAAAGAACGCGGATGCGTTCTAGATCTGCTTCAGATTCGTTTTCGGTTAGAAGATTTCCGCGGCCACGGACGATGAGGCGTTCATTGGTTTCGCCTTCGTTCTCCCAAAGGGCCATGCCACTTTCCACGAGCGTCGCGGCAAGGTTATCGATTTCTTGCCGACGCTGTTGGATTTCGCGGGCAATGATCCCACCAAGGGATGAAAGCGTTTGGCCGTCGGCAATGGCATTGATGAAATTCGCCGCTTCGCGCATGGATGAAGGTGTCTGGCCAGCGGGTGGCGTAAAGATACGGTTCTCAACCTGACCGTCGGCAAAAACCAAAACGACCAAGGCGCGGTCCGCCGCAAGCGACACGAATTCGATGTGCTTAATTGGTGCTTCGTGTTTTGGCGTAAGGACGAGGCTCGCGCCCTGCGTGACGCCTGAAAGCGCGGAACCTACACGGTCGAGAAGGGCGGTGACATCATCTTCACTGTCGGTCAGTGTCTGATCGATTTTGCGACGGTCTTCACCACTCAGGTCGCCAACTTCGAGAAGACCATCAACAAACATCCGCAACCCAAGCTGTGTTGGTATACGACCCGCACTGACGTGGGGGCTATCGAGTAAGCCAAGATACTCAAGATCCTGCATCACGTTGCGAATGGTCGCGGCGCTGACATTCTCCGACAGTGTTCTTGTCAGCGTGCGCGACCCGACCGGATCACCTGTTTCGAGATAGCCTTCGACCACGCGGCGAAACACTTCGCGCGAGCGATCATTCATATCTTCAATGTTTGGTGTCTGATCTGACATTGTAAGAGAGGCAAATTTCGGCTGGTCAATTAAAACCAAGAGCGCGGGAAGGTCAATCGGGGTTGGTTTTTGAAATCAGGGCGCGTATGCCGAACAGGAACAAAAGATGGAGAGTTTCATGCGTCCTTCCGGCCGTCAGATAGATCAAATGCGGAGCGTTACAATTGAGGTCGACGCCACACGTCACGCCGAAGGGTCTTGTATGATCAAATGCGGGGATACGCATGTGCTGTGCACAGCCACAGTGGACGAACGCGTTCCGCCTTTTCTGAAAAACTCCGGTCTTGGCTGGGTGACAGCCGAATACGGGATGCTGCCACGTGCGACACATACGCGGATGCGGCGTGAGGCAAAGAATGGTCAATCCGGCCGGACGCAAGAAATTCAGCGTTTGATTGGCCGTAGCTTGCGCGCGGGTGTTGACCGCGTTGCATTGGGCGAACGTCAGATTGTTGTGGATTGTGATGTCATTCAGGCCGATGGCGGAACTCGCTGTGCGTCGATCACTGGTGGATGGGTCGCGTTGAAGCTGGCCATAAACAAATTGATGAAGGCAGGTGAGATTTCGTCTGATCCTTTGACCGATCCTGTGGCTGCGATTTCTTGTGGGATTTATGCGGGACAGGAAGTGCTAGACCTCGACTATCCGGAAGATAGCGATGCCGGAGTAGACGGGAACTTCATCATGAACGGATCGAAGCTGGTTGAAGTTCAGATGTCGGCTGAAGGGTCCACCTTTACGCGGACTCAAATGGATAAACTGCTTGATCTTGCGGAGAAGGGGATCGGGGAACTGAACGCGATCCAGATGGATGCTGTTTATTAATGCGGAAGTTTGACGGGGCAGAGTTGGTTGTTGCGACCCATAATAATGGGAAGCTGGAAGAGATTGCAGCGCTTCTTCAACCGTACCAGATCAAAGTGACATCGAACGCGGATCACAATCTGCCTGAACCGGACGAAACCGAGACCACCTTTGTGGGTAACGCAAGGATCAAAGCTCATGCGGCTGCAAAGGCGACGGGTCTGCCCGCGCTTGCAGATGACAGTGGGATTGAGGTTGATGGGCTTAATGGCGCGCCGGGTGTTTACACCGCGGATTGGGCCGAAGGTCCGGACGGTCGTGATTTTTCGAAAGCGATGACGCGGACTTGGAGGGAACTAGAAGAACGCGACGCGCCTTTCCCTCGAACGGCGCGGTTTTGTTCGACGCTGGTTCTGGCCTGGCCAGATGGGCACGACGAAGTTTTTCCTGGTAAGATCGAAGGTGAAGTCGTTTGGCCCATGCGTGGTGATCAAGGGCATGGATATGATCCAATCTTTCGACCAAATGGGTATGACATCACCTTTGGGGAAATGGACCGTTGGGAGAAGAACAAGATCAGCCATAGGGCAGACGCGTTTTCGAAACTGATCGCTGGTTGCTTTGACTAAAAATTGGCAGCGCGGCGGGTTTGGGCTTTATGTCCATTGGCCGTTCTGCGAGGCCAAGTGCCCCTATTGCGACTTCAACAGCTATGTTTCCCAATCGATTGACCACGATCGATGGAAGGCGGCCTATCTTTCGGAGCTCAATCGAGTTGCGTCTGAAACACCTGATCGGGTTTTGACGTCTATCTTTTTTGGTGGTGGTACGCCGAGTTTGATGAAGCCGCGTGTTGTCGAAGGGATCATCAAGACCGCTAGCGATCTTTGGACGTTTGCAAACGATATTGAGATTACGCTTGAGGCAAATCCATCTTCGGTCGAGGCGGACCGGTTTAAGGGCTTTCAGGCCGGTGGTGTAAATCGCGTCTCGCTTGGTGTTCAAGCATTGAACGATACGGATCTGAAGGCGCTTGGTCGGCTTCACTCGGTAAAGGAAGCGCGTGAAGCTATCGGCATTGCGCAAAACACCTTCGAACGAGTGAGCTTTGATCTGATCTATGCGAGGCAGAATCAGACATTAAGTCAGTGGGAATCCGAACTTTCGGAGGCCGTGGCGATTGGAACCGACCATCTGTCGCTTTACCAATTGACGATCGAGCAGGGGACAGCATTTGGGGATCGGCAGAGGCGTGGGTTGCTCCCAGGTTTGCCGTCTGAAGATCTGGGGGCCGACATGTATTTCGCGACGCAAGATATTTGCGAGGCGGCGGGGTTACCAGCCTATGAAACCTCCAATCATGCACGGGCTGGCGAGGAAAGCCGGCACAATCAGATTTATTGGAGATCAGGGGATTATGCCGGGATCGGACCCGGGGCGCACGGGCGGGTTATTTTGAATCGAATGCGCCTTGCGACGGAGTCTTTCCCTGCACCAGGTGAGTGGTTAAAATCCGTCGAGGATCTAAATTCTGGGGAGTCTGAGAGGGAACCCTTGAGCCTTAGTGAACAAAAAGACGAATTTCTTCTGATGGGTTTACGAATGTCGGAAGGGGTTGATCTTTCTGTATTTGATTTTTCGGATAAATATAATGAAATCAATGATTTATCGGAATTGGGATTGGTCGATAAGAAGGACGATACCCTTAGGGTTACACCTCAGGGGCGGCCATTGCTCAACTCAATACTGGCGCGGTTCGTTTAGCCCCCAGACAGAACCCGCAGCAGATCATCGAGTTGCTCAAAGTTCTTGTAGCTGATCGAAATCTTACCACCTTCGCCGCCAGCTTGATGCTGGATGTTGACTGGCATTTTCAGGGTCGCAGAAAGTTCCTTTTCGATCTGAACCGTATCTGCGTCTTTGACTTTAGGGCTGGCTTGTCGCGTGCTGGATTTAATCAATCCGGCCTTCACCAGCTTCTCGGTATCACGGACGGATAGGCCTTTCCGGATGATATGTGCGGCGAGTTGGCTCGCTTCTTCATTTCCAACCAACGCTCTTGCGTGTCCAGCGGTAAGAGAGCCATCTTTGATCCATGATTGGACATCTTTGGGGAGCGTCATCAGGCGAAGATAGTTCGCGATATAGCTCCGGCTTTTGCCAAGGGCCGATGCAACCTGTTCTTGGGTATGGCCGAATCGGTCCATCAGCTGTCGGTAACCTGCGGCCTCATCGATCGCGTTGAGATCGGCCCGTTGGATATTTTCGATAATCGCAACTTCCAGCACTTCGGTATCTGTGAAATCACGCACGACGACCGGAACCTCGTGGAGTTGAGCGATTTGTGACGCGCGCCAGCGGCGTTCACCGGCTACGATCTCGTAACCGTCGGCTTTTTGCCGAACAATGAGCGGTTGGATCACCCCTTTGATCCGGATGGACTCAGCAAGCTCTTCAAGGGCGCTTTGATCGAAACTCCGACGTGGCTGATCTGGATTGGGCGACACCTTCTCGATCGGCACCATTGCATCAAGTTTCTGCGGTTTAGACCCTTCATTGATGTCTTGAGGAATATCAGCCATCAAAGCGGATAGACCCCGACCAAGGCCGCGTGGTTTGCTCTTTTTATCAGCCATTTTTCCCTCCCACCGGGTTCTGTCGTTGGTCTAGTTCCTGTGCCAAGAGACGATACGCTTGGCTGCCCTTTGATGCACTATCGTAGGAAAGCACCGGCATCGCAAAGGATGGCGCTTCACTCAGGCGCACATTGCGCGGAATCACGGTTTTAAAGACCAAATCTCTTAGATTGTCGCGCGCGTCCTGTTCGACCTGCTGAGAAAGGTTGTTTCTGATATCGTACATCGTCATCACCACGCCTTCGATCCTAAGGTTCGGGTTTGCGGTTTCACGAACATCCCTCACTGACAGCATCAGTTGGGACAGACCCTCCAATGCAAAGAACTCACTTTGGAGCGGAACCAACACGGAGTCAGATGCTACGAGCGCGTTTACCGTCAATATGTTGAGGCTTGGTGGGCAATCTATCAATATGTAGTCGAATTCAAAAACATCCATACTGAGCTGGTGCAAAGCATCACGAAGCAAAAAGCTGCGTTTTTCGTTTGAGATCAGCTCAATGTCTGCAGAACTCAGATCTGTATTTGCAGGGATAATATAGACGTTCTCGAACTGCGTTTTTTGAATCGCAGCACCGGGCGACACCTCTCCCGCGAGGAAATCATAGGTGGTTATTGTGCGATCGCTTTGGGAAATGCCTAGCCCCGTTGAGGCGTTTCCTTGGGGATCGAGGTCGATGAGAAGGGTTTTCTTACCGATTTCCGCCAATGCCGCAGTCAAATTGATGGAGGTTGTGGTTTTGCCCACGCCTCCCTTTTGGTTCGCAACAGATATTATTTTGGCGCGCCTGCTAGTTGATCGGTTCAATATTCCAAGCCTCTATGATCTTGGCCCTTTTATCGGTCAAACTAGGGTGCGCGACAACGTCAAACTTCCATTTTTTGCGCGCTTGCTCGATCTCATCTTGGTAGGATTGTCCTTTTTGGAAAACTGCACGTCCATTTGGCTTAAGGTGCTGAATCACATAGCTAAAAAGATCTTGTAGAGGTGCCAGGGCTCGAGCCGAAATAACATCTGCGTCCTGACTTGGCGCCGCTTCAATGCGTTTTGCTATCACCATACAATTTAGCTCCAGTTCTCGGCTTACTGTTCGGAGAAATGTGGATTTTCGAGCGTCGCTTTCTATCAGTGTAAACTTGGCGTTAGGATAGTGTTCCTTCGCAATCGTCGCGACGACCAACCCAGGGAAGCCCCCGCCAGATCCGATATCGACCCAGTTTTCTGGGATCTTATGCAGAACCCCAAAAACTTGCGCGGAATCAATAATATGGCGATCCCAAACATCGTCCAAGGTACTCTTAGCTACTAGGTTGATTTTTGGATTCCACTTTTTGACTAAAGATTCGTAGTCCTTCAGCCGATCAAATGTTTCACGTGAAACATCAATACCCGCGATTCCCACGGTCATCCTGCCAAATGCTTCGAAGGATCCCGGATAGCGGCCTGCAGTACCATCAGCGCCGCCGGGGTCATGCCATCGATTTTTTTAGCTTGCGCAATGGTTCTTGGTTTTGCCAGCAAGACTTTCCGCTTTAGCTCGTACGACAAGCCACCAAGACTTTGGATATCAAGGTTTTTGGGGATTTTTACCCCTTCATCCCTCTGCATCGCCTCGATATCTTTCTTTTGGCGCTCGATATAGTTGGCGTACAAGGCATCGCATTTAAGCTGTGTCAGCACTTTTTTGTCCATCTCAATGGCCACTGGGACCAATGAAATGAGTTCAGACGGGCCAAAATCTGCGAGGGAAAGTGCGTTGTAACCTGACCGCGCAGGGGAATCCGGATTAATTTTTGCGCCTGCAGCCTGCAAATCTCTAGCAGAAAGGCTAATTGCCTCCAAATCAGAACGACTGCGGTCCAGCTTTTCCTTGAACTCAGAATAGGCGGCCCAGCGGGCGTCGCCGACAAGCCCAATCTTTCGACCGATTTCGGTAAGGCGTTGGTCTGCGTTGTCAGAACGCAAAGAAAGCCGGAACTCAGCACGCGAGGTAAACATGCGATACGGTTCAGCCACGCCACGGGTGATCAGATCGTCGATCATTACGCCGATGTAGGAGTTTGTCCGCGAAAAGGTCGCTGCCGAAAGCCCTAAGGCCTGTCGCGCAGCGTTTACGCCAGCAACTAAGCCCTGCGCTGCGGCCTCCTCATACCCCGTTGTCCCATTAATTTGACCAGCAAGGAAAAAGCCATCTACACCCTTGCATTCCAAAGTCTCTTTTAAGGACCTCGGGTCGACATAGTCATATTCAATTGCGTATCCGGGTTGGAGAATCTCAGCGTTTTCAAGGCCTTTGATCGATTTGACGTAGTCATTTTGGATCGAGGAGGGAAGCGAAGTTGATATACCGTTTGGATAGACCGTTGAATCATTTAAGCCTTCAGGCTCCAAGAAGACTTGGTGAGACGTCTTATCGGCAAAACGGACGACCTTATCTTCAATAGATGGGCAATATCTTGGGCCAACACCCTCAATATGGCCACCGTACATTGCCGAACGATCTAGGTTTTCCCTGATGATATCGTGCGTTTTTTCGTTTGTATGGGTGATACCACACGCGACCTGACGGACGGCAGGCCTGTTTGAGAGAGAGGAGAACATCGATGGCTCATCGTCGCCGTCCTGCTTTTCTAAGCCGTCCCAGTCAATCGTATTGCCATCTAGGCGAGGCGGCGTACCTGTTTTTAGCCGACCAAGCGGCAAGTCAAACGAATCCAGACGCTCCGCCAACTTTGTGCTCGGCTTATCACCCATGCGACCGCCAGGTCTTTGTTCATCTCCGATATGTATGACACCACGCAGAAAAGTGCCTGTTGTCAGCACAACAGCATTTGTCTCGATCCTTCGACCTGATGCCAAATCCACACCAGCGATAGCTTGACCATTCAAGACAAGATCAACGACCTCGTCCACTATGATCTCAACAGTTGAGTTGCTTTGCGCTTCATTCTGCATGAACGCGCGATATAGGGCGCGGTCGATTTGGGCGCGTGGTCCTTGGACCGCTGGGCCTTTCTTGCGATTCAGCAGGCGAAATTGAATTCCAGCGGCGTCAGCGCCTCGGCCCATCACACCGTCTAGCGCATCAACCTCACGAACCAAATGCCCTTTTCCCAGACCACCTATCGCAGGATTACAGGACATGACGCCAAGATCTTCTCGTCGGAGCGTGACCAATGCCGTTTTCGCACCAGCTCGATCAGCCGCAAACGCCGCTTCGCAGCCTGCGTGACCACCGCCAATCACAACCACATCAAAATGTTTCACGTGAAACACTCCTATTTGCCGATACAGAAGCTCGAAAAAATTTCGCCAAGAAGGTCTTCTACATCTACATGCCCGACGATCATGTCAACCGATCGAACGGCCGCGCGCAGATCTTCGGAGATCAAGTCGACCGGCTCGTCCAAAGCGATCTTTGAAATAACATCTGACAGCTGGCTATCGCAGGAAAGCAACGCAACCCGATGACGTTCTTTGATCGCCACGCCAACAGAAGAAACCCTTGCCTCAAAAACAGCAACGATCTCATCAACGAGTTCGTCCAAACCTTCTCCAGTTTGACCAGAAACCCCTAGACCATCGCCCGGACTAAGATCAGCTTTAGGGCGTCGTATGATATCGTCTGCCTGAACTTGGATTTCTGATAAGTCCTTGTTTTCTTTTAGAAAAACTCTAAGGTCAGCATGCTTTGCCCGTGAAACCGCCCGCTCAACACCCAACTTCTCGATTTGGTCATCGGTATCGCGTACTCCGGCGGTATCGATGAACGTAACTGGGATACCTTTGAGATCCATCTGAACTTCGATAACGTCACGGGTCGTTCCCGCAATTTCAGACGTGATCGCCGCGTCCCGACCGGCAAGACGGTTCAGAAGCGTCGATTTGCCGACATTAGGGCGACCCACGATCGCAACCTCAAAACCCTCTTTCACACGCTCGGCGACAAAGGATCCCTCGACTTCACGGGCAATGTCCTCCCGTGTCCGATTGATCAAATCGTTCACTTCAGGGAATACGTCCGTCGGGACCTCTTCATCGGCGAAATCTATCGTTGCTTCAAGCAGAGCAATCGCCCGAATAAGATCAGCCCGCCACGCCTCAGCTTTCGCGCTCAACCCCCCCTCGAAGACACGTAGCGCTTGTAGGCGCTGCGCCTCGGTCTCCGCATCAATCAGATCAGCAAGGCCTTCGACCTGCGCTAGGTCGAGCTTTCCGTTGTCCAAGGCTCTTCTCGTAAACTCGCCCGCCTCCGCTGAGCGTAAATCTGGCAGTTTTGAGAGTTCCGCCAGGACAGATTTCAGAATTGCCGGGCTACCATGAAGCTGAAGTTCGACAACGGGTTCCCCGGTAAAACTGGCAGCGCCTTCGAAATTAAGAACGAGGGCTTCATCCAAAACCCCGCCACTTTCATCTCTTAGCTTCCTAACACCACGAGACGTAGGAACGTTCCCACACAACGCTTTCGCTGCTGCCTTGGCCTGTGGTCCGGAAATCCGCACAACAGCAACGCCAGACCGCCCAGGTGGCGTTGCAGCTGCATAGATGGTGTCCATCACCGTACACTCATCGAAACGAACGCTAGGCGTTCATAGAATCGAAGAAGTCAGAGTTTGTTTTAGTCTGCTTCAATTTCCCGATCAGGAATTCGATCGCATCCGTGGTTCCCATCGGGTTCAAGATACGGCGAAGCACATAGGTCTTCTGAAGATCGACCTTATCGACAAGCAGCTCTTCTTTCCGCGTACCGGATTTCAAAATATCCATCGCAGGGAACACGCGCTTATCCGCAACTTTACGATCAAGCACGATTTCAGAGTTACCCGTTCCCTTGAATTCCTCAAAGATAACTTCGTCCATGCGGCTACCGGTATCAATCAGTGCAGTCGCGATGATGGTCAACGAACCGCCTTCTTCGATGTTCCGAGCCGCACCAAAGAAACGCTTGGGACGTTGCAAAGCATTCGCATCCACACCACCGGTTAGAACTTTACCAGAGGACGGCACCGTCGTGTTGAATGCGCGACCAAGGCGGGTGATCGAATCGAGAAGGATCACCACATCACGCTTATGCTCGACAAGACGTTTCGCCTTTTCGATCACCATCTCTGAAACAGCCACGTGTCGCGACGCGGGTTCGTCAAAGGTCGAGGAAACAACCTCACCTTTCACAGACCGCTGCATGTCCGTCACCTCTTCCGGACGTTCGTCAATCAGCAAGACGATCAAGTAGCACTCTGGATGGTTCTTCTCGATTGAGTTCGCGATGTTCTGAAGCAGGACTGTCTTACCCGTCCGTGGTGGCGCGACGATCAGGGAACGCTGACCTTTCCCAATTGGCGCTACAAGATCGATGATCCGCGCAGACCGATCCTTTGTCGCTGCATCGGTCTCAATTTCCATCTGCAAGCGCTCATCTGGATAAAGCGGTGTGAGGTTGTCGAAGGCAACCTTGTGCTTGGCCTTCTCTGGATCTTCGAAGTTGATCTGTTCAACATTCACCAGCGCAAAATAACGTTCGTTATCCTGCGGCTCCTTAATCACACCTGAAACAGTGTCCCCGGTCCGAAGCGAAAATTTCCGGATCATGTCAGGGGAGACATAAATGTCATCTGGACCCGGAAGGTAGTTCGCTTCCGGCGAACGCAAGAACCCGAATCCATCTTGGACAACTTCAAGAACGCCATCACCGCCAATGATCCATTCATCATCCGCGCGTTCTTTCAAAATGGCGAACATCATGTCGCCTTTGCGCATGGTGGATGCGTTCTCGATCTCCAACTCTTCAGCGAGGGAGAGAAGATCCTTTGGGCTTTGCGCCTTCAGGTCGGATAAATTCAAGCGGTCTTGAGACATGTATATTCCAATCCGAGCCCTCACGGACTCTTCGAGTTTTCAAATTTGGAAATCGCGATACTCCCGGACGGGCGCTTCCCTCACTTAGGGAGTCCACTCTTCAGAGTCAATAATTTCAGAAAGGTCGAACGATAACGGCAATGACGATAATAAACATCAAAACAGTCGGAACCTCGTTTGCGATCCGATAGGTGCGGCCGCTCCTCGTATTTTCGCCAGCCGCAAATTCTTTCTGGCGTGCGGATAGCCAAATATGCGCTCCGGTCATGGCGACGACGGCGAAAAGTTTGATCCAAGACCACGCTAACCCAAAATCAAAGACACCCATGCCGATCAAGAGAAGCCCAAAAAGCCAACTCGCCATCATTGCAGGGCCCATGATCACCTTAAGAAGTTTGCGTTCCATGGTTTGGAATGTTTGATCCATCTCGCTCCCAACCTCAGCCGTTTCTGCATGATAGACAAACAACCGAGGAAGGTAGAACATACCTGCCATCCAGGAGATCACCGAAATAATATGAAACGCCTTGATCCATGAATAGAATGGCAAAAGAAAATCGAGCATCCGGAACCTCCTCGCAATCCAATATCAAAGAATAAAGAGTAAGAAAGAGATTTTGATGATTTAGGGAACGTAAAAACTGTGGATCAAATTTGTGTTCAGAGGTTTATCCACAACAGACAAACTTTGAAAAGATGTTTAGCAACTCCAAAACACCACAAAATATTTCAATTAAACAAACGCTTAAATAGATTTCAATTCATCACACAAGTAGTTAACTCGCACTAGCTGGGCTAGTTCTACACAGCTAAGACTTACTCATATCTACCGTGTGTGGAACTTTGGCGGTTTGGAATAACTTGCACATCTGCACGGATTTTGACGCATCACCATTTACACAAGGCCAAATTTCTTAGTTTTCTGCGCTGTATGTCCCATCTATATCCACAAGAATGAGTAGACTTATCCTCGCCTCCGGATCTGAAATTCGAGCAAGCCTTCTTCGAAATGCGGGCGTAACATTCGACGTCTCAGTGGCAAGAGTAGATGAACAAGCGATCAAACAGTCCTTAGTTTCCGAAGGGGCAAACGCCCGCGATCTTGCCGATGCATTGGCCGAGGTGAAAGCGCGGAAGATCTCGCAGAAGAACCCTACATCTTTGGTTTTGGGATGCGATCAGGTCTTGGACCACAGTGGTACATTTCTATCAAAAGCGACGAGCCCGGAAGAAGCCGTTTGGCAATTATCTGAACTCAGCGGATCACAGCACAATCTTTTGTCTGCGGCCGTGCTTTATGACGACGGAAAACCGCTTTGGCGCGTCGTCGGCAAAGTTCGTTTAACGATGCGCCAGCTGTCGGAAGACTACATTCGCGCTTACGTTGATCGAAACTGGGACGAAATCCAATATTGCGTGGGATGCTATCAGCTTGAACATGAGGGTATTCGCTTGTTTAGTCGCGTAGAGGGTGATTACTTCCATGTGCTGGGATTGCCTTTGATTGAGGTTTTGAATCATTTGACGCTGATTGGAGAGATAGAAGGATGAATGGCCGCTCAATACCTTTGGCTGGCGTCATCGGCGATCCGATCTCACATTCCAAGTCGCCGAAGTTGCATGGGCATTGGCTCCAGCGATATGGGATCGAAGGTCACTACATTCCTCTTCACGTGACAGAAGGGAATTTGGCGACAGTTGTGCGTGCTCTCCCGAAAATGGGTTTTGTCGGCGCCAATGTGACAATCCCGCACAAAGTCTCCGTCATGTCACTTGCGGATCAGGTCAGCGACCGCGCGATCTTGATCGGGGCAGCTAATACACTGACTTTCAAAGAAGACGGAAAAATCATCGCCGATAATACGGATGGTTTTGGGTTCATGGCGAACCTGAAGGAAAATGCACCAGATTGGGATCCAAAGGCGGCCCCTGCTGTTGTCTTTGGAGCGGGGGGAGCGGCACGCGCGGTTCTTGTTGCACTGGCGGATGCAGGTGTTCCTGAAATTCTCTTATCAAACCGAACCAGACCCAAGGCAGAGGCTTTGAAATCTGAGTTTGGAACCCGCATCAAAGTTGTCGATTGGGTTCAGGCGGGCAACGTGCTCGAAGATGCAAGTTTGGTTGTGAATACGACATCACTTGGAATGAAGGGACAATCGGAACTAAGGGTGCCGCTGGACGGTTTGAATGCCGACACACTCGTCAACGATCTTGTTTACTCTCCGATCCAAACCCAACTTCTCCGAACCGCCTCAGAAATGGGCTGCAAGACTGTCGATGGTCTGGGAATGTTACTGCACCAAGCCGTTCCGGGCTTTGAACGATGGTTCGGAACCACACCAGACGTGGATGAAGATTTGCGACGGGCGGTTTTAGCATGAAGCAGTTTTGCCTTGGATTGACAGGTTCAATTGGGATGGGCAAAACCACGACCGCAAACATGTTCCGTGAGGAGGGCATTCCCGTTTGGGATGCGGATGAAACGGTTCACCTGCTCTATGGCGCTGGCGGAAAAGCCGTGCCTGAGATCGAGAAGGTTTTTCCAGAAGCCATCGTCGATGGCGCAGTATCTCGACCGAAGTTGCGGGAGGTTATTCAGGCCGATTTGGCGGCTCTCGGCACGTTAGAAGCGATCGTGCATCCGTTGGTCGCAGCCGATCGACAGACGTTTCGATCTGAAAATAACGGATTGATTGTTTTCGACATTCCGCTGCTTTTTGAAACATCCGCGGATCAATGGCTTGATGCGGTCCTTGTGGTTTCGACAGATGAAGACACGCAAAAACAGCGCGTCTTTTCTCGCGACGGTATGACCAAAGAGCTTTTCGAAGACATCCTGTCACGCCAGATTCCGGACACCGAAAAACAAGTACGCGCTGATTTCGTTATCGAGACTGCAAGCTTGGAGCAAACCCGTACAGACGTAAGGGATCTCATATCTCAGTTGACAGAGAAGCTATCGCATGCGTGAAATCGTCCTTGATACAGAAACCACTGGTTTCGAACCGGCCGAGGGCGATCGGATCGTGGAAATTGGTGCGGTCGAGCTCATCGGGCATGTGCCAACCGGCCGGACGTATCACCAATATATCAATCCCCAAAGATCGATGCCGCAAGAGGCCTTTGAAGTCCACGGGTTGGGCGATGAGTTTTTGGCTGACAAGCCAGTCTTTAAGGATATTGCTCAGGATTTTGTCGACTTTGTGGGTGATGCAACGCTGGTTATTCACAACGCAGCTTTCGATATGAAATTCCTCAATGCGGAACTGGGCTGGGTTAACCGGCCGCTTTTGCCGATGGATCAAGCGCTTGATACGCTTGCGATTGCGCGCCGGAAGTTTCCCGGTTCGCCCGCGTCATTGGATGCGCTGTGCCGGCGGTTCGGGATCGACAACTCGTCGCGAACACTTCACGGCGCGTTGCTGGATAGTGAGATTTTGGCGGAAGTCTATCTGGAGCTTATCGGAGGTCGCCAACCGGATTTTGGCCTTGCGACAGCGGCAAGCGCCACCACGTCGCAGAACAATGACGGTGATTGGAAAGCGGATCGCAGACAAACGCCATTGGCGTCACGCCTCACAAAAGAAGAAGCCGCCGCCCATGCGAGTTTCGTAGACGCATTGGGCGACGGCGCGCTTTGGAAAAAACTGTCTAGTTGACTGGCTTGTCAGCTTTTTGAGCTTCGGCCCGCTTGGCAAGCTCGGCGCGATACAGCGACAAGAAGTCGATTGTCTCAAGGTTGAGTGGAGGGAAACCACCGTCACGAGTCACATCGCTGACGATACGACGCAAGAATGGGAATGTGATGCGCGGGCACTCGATTAGCAGATAAGGGTGCATCTGTTCATCAGGCAAACCTTCGACGTGGAAGATACCAGCGTATTCGATCTCAAGCATGAATAGGGGATCGCCCTTTTCCTTCGACTTGCTTGTGACCTGTAGCTTCGTGATGACTTCGAACTGGTGTTCAGTTTGGCGCTTGCGGGCGTCCAAATTCACCTGAACAGAAATCTCTGGCTGTGGGTCCCCACTGACGCCTTTCTGAGCGAGAATATTCTCGAATGACATGTCGCGGATGTACTGCGCCAAGACGCGGCTTTTGACTTGTGGTTGTTGCGCTGCATCTGCGGCAGCGGCTTGAGGCTCTTTTGCCATATTGGGCTCCGGGAAAATACGTTCGGAACCTCTTAACAGGCTAAAGACCGGTCCTCAATGCTAATGCCGTGTCCAGCCGGATGGTTCATGCGTTGGCTTCTTTGTATCCCCAAGGTTTTCGAACTCACCGTCGATGACGGTGTCATTCGGATACTGGCGCTGCGGCTCTGTCGATTGGGCTGATCCCATTTGAAAATGGGTCACATGTGCTCGACTCTTTGCCCATTTGAAGACAGCGTTTCGAACTGGTGGGACCAGAAGCGCAAAACCGACGGCGTCAGTAAAGAACCCGGGCGTGATGAGGAGCGCGCCGGAAAACAGGATCATGGCGCCATGTGCCAAGGGTTCCGTGGGATCGTTCAGGTTCTCAAATGAAGACCTAAGGTTTGCCATCTCCCGCGCGCCTTGTCTTCGGATCAGCATCGAACCGGTGATTGCGGTGAGCACCACAAATGCAAGCGTGGGGAAAAGACCGATCAATCCACCTACTTGGATGAACAGGGCGATTTCAATCAGAGGTATGATTAAAAACAGCGCAAAGAACCACATAAGTCTTTCCTAACAAATGTTTCAGCTACCTAAGGTGGACTCACCTTCCAGCGTGACCTACATAAGAACAGTCGACGGGCGTTTCCATGCCTGTGAGTGAAATGAGGTCCAAATGAACTCTCCCATCATCCAGCTTCTTGTCCTTGCTGGTATTGCCTTATTCCTAATTTTGCGCCTCCGCGGTGTGCTGGGCACGCGCGAAGGTTTTGAACGTCCGCCGGTTCAAGCTGATCAACAAAAGCGGGTGAAAGGGCCCGAGTTTGAAGTGATCGAAGGTGGTCCGGATCGTGACATTACGGATCATGTTGCCGAAGACAGCGATGCCGCGAAAGCGCTTGCTGAAATGAAGCGGGTTGATCCGTCCTTTAACGTCTCTGAATTCTTGCAGGGAGCACGCGGCGCCTATGAGATGATTTTGATGGCTTTTGAGAAGGGCGATCTGGCGAGCGTTACGCCATTCATCTCCGAAGACGTGTATGAAGCGCTGGAGTCCGTTGTTGATGATCGCATCAACAAAGGCCTCACCGTTGAGGCGACTTTTGTTGGTATCAGCGATCTTGGCCTGAAAGATGCCGAATTCGACAGCACGTCGAAAGAGGCTGAATTGACTGTCCGATTCACAGGCGAGCTGACCTATCAAGTGCGTGACAACGCTGGTGATATTGTCGAAGGCAATGCCAACGAGATTAAGCGCCAGAAAGATGTTTGGACGTTTGCGCGCGTGATGGGCACTGACGATCCAAACTGGCGGCTTGTCGCAACGGGCGAATGATTGCAAAGATTGCATTGGCGGCAACCCTTGTTCTAACGACCGCCAGTGCATCAATGTCCGACGTTACCTTTACCAAACGGTCGTTCGAAGACCTGATCGGGTGGGCCGATGATGATCATCAGTCTGCGGTTGAGGTGTTTCTCGAGACGTGTTCCGACATCAATCGACCAGAGTGGAACCGACTTTGTGCGATCGCGTTGGATCGACCGAATGCGAAAGATTTCTTTGAGCTTTTCTTTCAGCCCGTCGAAATCCGAGACGAGAACCCCACGCTTTTCACCGGTTACTTTGAGCCGGAGATTTCGGGCTCATTGGAGAGAACGGAAAGATACCGCTTCCCGATCTATGAGCTGCCGAGAGATTTGGTTCCGGGTCAGCGGTACGCCACGCGGCAGACGATTGAGGAAACCGGATTGCTTGCTGGAAAGGGTCTGGAGATCGCATGGTTGGAAGATCCCGTCGATCGCTTCTTTCTTCAAGTTCAGGGGTCGGGGCGGATCAAGTTACCTGATGGAGATGTTCTTCGCGTTGGGTTCGCTGGCAAGAACGGACATGAATATTCCTCCGTCGGGCAAGCATTGATCGCGCGCGGTGAACTGCAAGCCCATCAAGTTTCCGCCGATGCGATCCGGAACTGGGTCAGACGAAACCCCGAAGAAGGGCGGAGGCTGCTCTGGGTGAACGACAGCTATGTCTTTTTTCGTGAAGTGAACGAAGTTCCGGCCCGTCGAGGACCCCTAGGCGCGATGAACCGGTCGATTACTTCGATGCGCAGTATTGCCGTTGATCCAAGCATCAACATTCTAGGCGCTCCGATCTGGATCGAGAAAGATGGCGAAAACCCGCTGCAGCGATTGATGATCGCGCAGGATACAGGATCAGCGATCAAAGGGGCACAGCGGGCTGATATTTTCTATGGCACTGGGCTGACAGCAGGCATCGAAGCTGGCCGTATTCGTGATGGTGGGCGAATGATCATGTTGATGCCAATCGAATACGCGCTGGCAAAGTTGGGCGAAGACTAGGAATGAAGAAGCCAAGGCATTTGTCCTCGGACGAACGGGCGCTCTGGGACAGTGTTGCGCGGCAGACTGTTCCGATGACTTCGGACAAAAAGGCCAAGGTGGCAGAAGAAAGTCCGGTACGAAAACCTGTTAAGCCGGCTGTTCCGATTTCTCCGTTTCGAGTTGGAGAAACGGCGTCTGCGACAGCCACTTTTGGGCAGCAGGTGGACCGCAAACCCAAAGTTGTTATGGATGCGGGAGCCTTCGCAAAACTGAAGCGCGGGAAGTTGACGCCGGAACGTCGGATCGACCTTCATGGTATGACACTGTCTCAGGCCCATCCCGCTCTCATTCGGTTTATCATGGAGGCTCATACGGATCAGAAACGGTTGGTTTTGGTGATTACCGGCAAAGGAGATCGCAAAGATCCGAAAGGCCCTTTTGAAGTGCAGCGTGGGGTTTTGCGGCGGCAGGTGCCGATGTGGCTAAGCGCGCCGCCTCTGAATGCCTATATTCTGCAATCCGTGCCGTCGCACCAAAAGCATGGCGGTGATGGTGCGTTATACGTGTACCTTCGCCGCGCTCGCTAAAGCGAGATTGCGCGGTAATATCATGATAAAACAGGTGATCAAAAACAGAAGGGCGACGCCGAGTTGCTGCGTCTCGAACGAGATACCCGCGTCGATCAAAAAACCGGTGAGACCAGGACCAACTGCTGACCCAGCAACCATCACCGCAGCAGCAGCGGCTTTGATCGAGCCGATGTATCTCGTTCCATAAAATTCCGACCAGCAGGCGGCCAAGACGGTTGCCTGCCCACCGCCTGCGATGCCCATCAAAATGACAGCAATTGCTGTTATGGCCACGCTTGCTGCAGCCCAATGAAGTGTGAAGGCGATGACCAATGGGGCAAGGAAAAACGGCAGCAACCGAATGGCGCCGACGCGGTCGATCAGCCACCCATAGAAAACAGTTGAAATGGCCAATGCGATTGTTCCGAGCGGGAAGACCGAGACAAGCTCTAGGTGGGTCCATCCCTTGATTTCGGCGAAATGAGCTTGGTGAAACCAGAAGGCTGTTCCAAAGGCTGGAAACAGTGCAACGCCCGGGACCATAAGCCAGAACAATTTGTCAGAGATGGCGTCCTTCCGAGTCCAGTGATGCCCTTCCAATCCAAAGGCCTCTGTTTCGTTCGCAACGGAGCTGGGCGTTCGCTCCTTTGACAAAAGCCACCAAACTATCGGTATCAGGAACACGGTAAACCAAGCAAAACTGATCCAAAGCGTCCGCCAATCGACAAAAGATTTGAGCCAAACGAGTGTAATTGGCATCGTCGCTTCGCCGAACATGAACCCTAGCGATGCAGTCGCAATCGCCCGCCCCCTTGTGGCAGTGAACCAACGCGACATCGCGACAATTGCCATATGAGCTGCCATGCCTTGGCCCGCAAAACGTAGCAAAAAGATGATGCCCGCCAACATTGGGAGGGTTGTTGCGGTGGCAAGGCTTAGACACCCAATCACCAAAAGACCCATGACCAAAATACTGAGCGATCGGATGCGGTAGGTATCAGCGAGCGTGCCCGCATAAACCATGACAATGGCCGACAGACCTGTGCTGACCATGTAGATCAGCCCCCAGTCCCCATTGGTCAGCCCAAATTCATCGCGGATTTCTGCGCCGAAGATTGAGATGAAATAGGTCTGACCAAGCCCCGAGATGAAGGACAAAAGAAAACCCGCCGCCAGAAACGACAGGTTCTCTTTGATAAATTGAAGGTAGCCAGACGGGGTGCTCATACCGCCTTTGATGATCCGATTTAGGAAATCATGAAAGCCCTAAAGCACGTAACGGCTTACGTCAGTTGATCGGGCTAATTCGCCAAGGTGTTCTTCGACAAACGCGGCGTCGATCACGATCTCGTCGCCGGATCTATCTGGCGCTGTGAACGACAAATCCTCAAAAACCCGTTCGATAACGGTGTAGAGCCGCCGTGCGCCAATATTCTCGACCGACTCGTTTACCTCGGCTGCGATCTTGGCCAAGGTCGCGATCCCACTTTCGTCAAAGGAAACCGTGACGTCTTCCGTCTTCATCAACGCTGAATATTGCAGCGTTAGTGCATTGTCTGTCTCGGTCAGAATGCGGACAAAATCCTCTTCCGTTAAGGCGCGGAGTTCCACTCGGATCGGAAGGCGCCCTTGAAGCTCCGGTAGGAGGTCGGATGGTTTTGCTACGTGGAATGCACCGGATGCGATGAAAAGGATGTGGTCCGTTTTGATCGGGCCGTGTTTGGTGCTGACGGTGGTGCCTTCGATCAGTGGCAGCAGGTCACGTTGGACACCTTCGCGACTGACGTCTGCGCCGCGTGCATCTGCCCGCGCGCAGACTTTGTCGATTTCGTCTAGAAAGACGATGCCGTTCTGTTCCACAGCTTCCAAAGCTGCCTTAGTGACGGTTTCATCGTCCAGCAATTTGTCCGCCTCTTCTGCCAACAAGGCTTCATAGCTTTCCGCGACTGTCATCCGTTTCTTGACGGTTCGGCCACCCATCGCTTTGCCAAACAAATCGCCAAGGTTCATCATGCCGCCCATACCTGCACTAGGTTGGCCGGGGATTTCGAAGCCGCGCAAAGGGTTTGAGGTGTCGGTCAACTCCAGCTCGATTACGGTGTTATCAAGCTCACCAGATTTCAGCTTCCGACGGAACATCTCGCGCGTTGAGTCTCGTGCATCGGTTCCTGCAACGGCTGAAATCACGCGGTCTTCTGCCGCTTCCAACGCTTTGGACTTTACGTCTTCCCGCATGTGTTCACGTGTCTCAACAATCGCCGCTTCAACCAGATCACGGATGATCTGTTCGACGTCCCGGCCGACATAGCCAACTTCGGTAAACTTCGTCGCTTCGACCTTGATGAATGGGGCACGGGCCAGCTTTGCCAAGCGGCGCGAAATCTCGGTTTTACCTACACCGGTTGGCCCGATCATTAGGATGTTCTTTGGATAGACCTCATCGCGTAAATCTTCGCCAAGTTGCTTGCGCCGCCAGCGGTTTCTGAGCGCGACTGCAACCGCACGCTTTGCATCTTTCTGGCCAATGATGAACCGGTCGAGTTCGGAAACGATTTCACGGGGAGTTAGGTCAGTCATAGCAGTCCTGTCTAAACAGATGGTGGGAGGCGGTGAACCGGAACGAAAGACGGCAGCACCTTTAGGAGGCGTGCACGAATGCGTTCCCAAAATGCACCGAGCAAGAGGAGGGCGATGCCAAGGATTAAGATCGTCGTTGCCGCACCTTCGCCACCGAAAACAGTCGCGGCTAGGGCGACAACGTAGCCAATTGCGGCGATCAAGAAGGATCGGCGGTCGATGATGATTGCGATCAGAGCGAAGACAAACAGCACAAGCGCCAAGGCCAAATTCGTACTGGTTGACTCAGAAGCCAAAAGCGACAGCGCAATCGTGTTCACGAGTGCTGGAGCCGCAACAACGTGAAGCCAAAACGCATTTGCTGATCGGCGTGTCACCCGATGCGGGTCGCTCATGTCAAAAATCATCGCGACGACAAAGACACCGATGCCGAGTGCGAGGGTGATCCATGCAAAAGGCCCGCCCGCAGAGAGGAGGAACATTTCTTCGAATGAAGAGGGTGTCCCACTTTGGCTCGCGGCGACAAGCATGGCCACGATGAAAAGACCAACGGCGATCATTGCCATCGCAAACGGAACTCTGAACCGGAACCAATAGATGAAGAGCGCGAACGTCCCCAAGGCAAAAGGCAAAGGAAGACTGCTGAAATCTTCCTGCGCCACCATGAAGGGTTGCGCAAAATAGGCTGTGAGACTGAAAGCCGCGTTCAGTGCAAAAAGTATGGAAAGCGCGATTGCTGGTGCGACCATCCTCCGACGACGGATAAAATACTCAGACAGTAGCCATAAGATTACCGTCCCCACCAACCCGAAGGGAATTGCCGCTTGCTGAGGGTTATTGATGGAATCCGCATAGGCCACGGCGCTGATGCTCGTCCAACCAACAGTGAGTATGCACAGACCAATAACGATGAAGATTTCATTGAACCCCTTGAAAAGTTCGAAAGGTTCATCGCCAGCCGCAAGGTTTTCTCGGGCACCGCGGCGGCTGTGGGACAGCGTCAATAAAGACGCAGCCTGTTGTTCGCTCACGATCCCGGCGCTGACAGCGGCCTTTAGGTCGTCTTGTTCAATCATGCTTTGATGGACTCGACCGTCAGGTTGCCATTTGTGTAGACGCAAATGTCAGACGCAATCGCCATCGCTTCGCGTGCGATTTCTTCGGCTGGTTTATCGGTCGACATGAGTGCGCGCCCAGCGGCCAAGGCGAAGTTGCCGCCCGAACCGATGGCAGTGACATCATGTTCAGGTTCTAAAACGTCGCCCGCGCCTGTGATGACGAAGAGCTCTTTGCCATCGCTGACGATCAGCATCGCTTCTAGTTTTTGAAGGTATTTGTCTGTCCGCCAGTCTTTGGCGAGTTCGACAGATGCCCTTGCCAATTGACCGGGCGTTGCTTCGAGCTTCTTTTCCAGACGCTCCAGTAAGGTGAAGGCATCGGCAGTTGATCCGGCAAATCCGGCGATCACCTCATGCCCGCCGGGCTTAAGACGCCGCACTTTTCTTGCAGTTCCTTTGATGACGGTTTGGCCAAGGCTCACTTGCCCGTCGCCTGCGATGACAACTTCGCCGCCTTTTCGCACACCGATGATTGTGGTGCCGTGCCAGCCTGGAAACTCTTCCTGCGCCATGATTTTATCCTTCATCTGTCGGACCCTATATGGCGATGGGTGCACGCATCGGCAAGGTTCAACAAAAAAGGGCGCCGCGACGGCGCCCTAGATTGTTTTTTGGTGATTTCTAGACAGATTCTTCAATCCAGCCTTGCAAAGCTGCTTTTGGCGCAGCGCCGGCACGGTTGGAAATCACTTCACCGTCTTTGAAAATGAAAAGAGCAGGGATGCCGCGAACGCCCATTTGTGCAGGGGAGTTCGGGTTTTCGTCTACGTTGACTTTGACGATTTTGACCTTGCCGTCCATCTCGTCAGAGAGTTCTTCAAGCGCTGGGCCGATCTGCTTACATGGGCCACACCACTCCGCCCAGAAGTCAACGACAACTGGAATGTCTGACTGGCGCACTTCGGCGTCGAATGTTGCATCGGATACTGCGACTGTTGCCATTGTGGCCTCCAAAAATATCTGTTCAGGATGCGAAAGTATGAACGCTTCGCCCAATGGTCAAGGCGCGTTCACGCGGGCGAGAGCGCTTGAAACAAGATCGCTGGAGAGATCGAAAATTTCGGCCGTTTCTGTCCAAAGGATCGCGGTTTTGATTTGCTTGTCGGGATAAATTTGCGAGAGCGCTTCGGCATAGGCCCCCATCTGGCGCAGGATACCTTCGGGTGTTTCGGAAGCCGACGTTGGTGTGGTGGAATTTGATTTGAAATCGACGGCGGTGATGGTTTCATCCTCGATGACGAGGCGGTCGATGATCCCATGCATCCGAGCGCCATTGAGCGTTGGCAAATTTGTGGAGATTGGGACTTCTTTGATGGCGTTTGGTGCAAAAATCCAGCTCAGTTTTTCATCATCCAAAAGCGCGATTGTCTGATCAATGTCGCTTTGGTTCAAAACTGGACCGTCCGGATGATTTGCTAAAATTTTCGTCGCGAACTTGCTGCGCTCGTCAGCGGGCACTCTTGTCAGATTTTCGAGCAGATGGTGGATAGCACGACCTCGGGCAAGACCGTCTTCCTCAGAATGGGGTTCACCAGCCAGTGCTTTCGCGCCACCGAGGTCGGAGGGCGATAGGGTTTTGGTTGGCATGCTTGGCTCGATAGATTGCAAAGTTGGAAGCGGTGCGCTGGAGGTGTTCGCTACCTTGTTTTGGAGCGTCGGCGTTGTGTGCCAATCGCCAAATTCGACCCGCTTTATAACTTCTCCGTTGCGAACGATCTCGAAGCGATCCGCGTGATCCAAAGCGGCATCGACAATCGCGTACCAACTGCCCTTGTCGATGTTTGATTGCCCGGCCCCACAGACGATCAGCCAATTCTCTGCCCGCGTCATCGCGACGTAAAGCAACCTCATCAGCTCATTTTCTTGCGCATCTTTTATTGCGCTCAACCCGTCCTGAAGCGCGCTTGGCGTTTCATCGCTAGCTGGCTTCCAGTGAATTTGGCCGTCGAACTTAACAATCGCATCTTGCAGCCGGTTTTGGCGATCGGCTGTGTCAGGCAGGATAACTATGGGCGCTTCGAGGCCTTTGGCGCCATGCACCGTCATCACGCGAATTTCGTCGGACTGACTGTCGCTTTGGCGTTTGATCTCCGTCATCTCGGATTCGAGCCAGCATAGGAAGCCCGTCAGGCTTGGCGTTCCCTTGGATTCATAATTGATGGCTTGGGTTAGAAGCGCGTCGATCCCATCCGCGGCTTCCATCCCGAGCCGTCGGAGCAACTTTCGTCGGCCGTCGTGGCGAGTTAGAAGGCGTTCAATGATCTCGTAGGGTCGCAGGAAATCCGATTTGGATCGGAGGTCATTCAGAACACCCAATGTTTTAGGATGCTCAGTTGAATTTCGCAGTGCTTGCCAAAGATGATCTTCGGTGCGGTGGTAGGCCAAGGCGTACAGGTCCTGTTCCGACCAATCGAACAGTGGAGACTTGAGCGCATTCGCAAGCGATAGGCTGTCTTCGGGTAGTGCTAGGAAACTGAGGATCGCGCAAATGTCCTTCACCGCAAGTTCAGCGTTGAGTTGGAGCCGGTCTGCACCCGCAACTTTCAGACCCTTCGATTTGCAGGCGCGAATGATCTCATTGAACAGGTCAGATCGGCGCTGCACGAGGATCAGGAAATCGCCCTCGGTGATTTTGCGGTAGCCAATCTCACCCGTATCGCGGTTTTTGACTGGCAGGATTTCTTGCGCAATTGTCTTGCCAATTTCATCCGCGATTTGTTCTGCGAGGCGGACATCGTGATGGGATTCTTGCAGCGTGTCGATGGGTTCAAACCAATTTTGACCGTATTCCGCATCGTCTGATTTCTCGATTAACGGCCATATGTCGACCCGCCCTGGAAGATCATCGTTGAAGGCAAAATGGGCCGCAGTTCCGCCAATCGCATCGCCACGATCCCCTTGGAACACATGGTCAACAATGTTGAGGATTGCGGAAGACGAGCGGAACGAATGCCGCAGTTCTGGCGTTTGAAGTGGCGTTTGAGCCTCGTTCAGTGCTTGGTCAAAATGTGCGCGCATTCTGTCGAATTCTTTCGGGTCTGCGCCTTGGAACGAATAGATCGATTGCTTTTTGTCACCCACGACGAAGACCGTGCGCTTTTGATTTTCGCGCGCGGAGGCACCGCTGGAGAACTCTTGTGTGAGCGCTTCGATCACGGACCACTGAATCGGGCTGGTGTCTTGCGCTTCGTCCACAAGCAGATGGTCGATACCGCCATCGAGCCGGTACAAGACCCATTGCGCGACTTTGGAATCCTTCAGAAGGAAGAGGGTCTTTTCGATTAGATCGTCAAAATCTAACACGCCACGCTCGAGCTTTTTGGCCTCATAGGTTTGCACAAAGAGCGACCCAAACTGGTGCAGGGTTTGCGCGCGTTCGAAAGCAAGGAAAGAAAGCCGTTGTTCACGCGCATCGGCAACGCGTTCCATGAACTCATGGACGGTTTCGACAAGGTCTGGATGCGCCTTTTGAATCGGTTTGGTTGGAAAGCGATCCACTCTGGCTGCAAATGGGGCTTTCGCTTTATCGCCGTAGAGAAACACATCTTCGAGGTCACGGAGCGTCGAAAGATCAGGGGATTGGCTGCAAATGGGGTCCAGTTTCGCAGCATCTTTTTGATCGTTTTTGCCGCTGGTTCTCAGGACGGTGATAAGGTCCGATAGCGTCTTTTTCCAACCCGGTTCAAACACGGCTTCGATCAGATCAGACACCTTGAAATCAGGCCGGACGCTCAGATCTCGGCGGAGTCCTGCTTCATCAAACGGCGCCAAAAAGTACCTGCTCTCCTTCGATATCGCGGCGGTAAGCTTCAATAATTCTACGCTTGGGAACCGATCTAGCACCCTGCGCAAAATGTCTTTGTTCGGCCCTTCGGCGATGTCGTCCAAACACTCTTCTTGCAACAGTTCGGCCGCGGTCTCGTCCAGTTCGACAAACTGGGGGCTGACGCCAGCCTCAAGCGGGAACCGCCTTAGAACGCTGGAACAGAAAGAGTGGATCGTTTGTATTTTCAAACCACCGGGCGTTTCGATAGCGCGCGCGAACAAGCGTCGCGCTTCAGAAAGGCTGATCTGTCCCGATTTATCATCAGCACCCAGCCGTTGGAGATCTTTACGCAGATCAGCATCAGATAACATCGACCACGCCCCAAGCCGTTGGAACAGCCGGTTTTGCATCTCGGAGGCGGCGGCTTTGGTGTAGGTGAGGCAGAGGATGTTTTGCGGGCTGACGCCATCAAGCAAAAGCCGTGCCACGCGATCCGTCAGAACCCGCGTTTTGCCAGAACCTGCGTTGGCCGAAAGCCATGTGTTTCGATGCGGATCGGCCGCATCGACTTGGTTTTGAGAGGCGGCATCCCGGATCATTTCACAGGCTCCGGTTTTGCATCGTCACTGACGCTCCATTCCCCGAAGCGCGACAGGTGGTCGTAGTTTCCAATGTCCGATTTCTTGAACATCGCGATGCGGGCGGAATATCCGCGATCTTGGTCGTTCCAATTGGTGATGAGCTTGAGAAGGTCCGCCCAAACTTGGTCCGCAGACACTTCATCCAATGGCGCGTCGACGGCGGCGACTTTTGACCCGATGCCAAGGAACTTTGCCTCTTTGACGGCGGTTGCGGTGATCCTTTCAAAGGCCCCACGCTCCTGCATCGCGGCCTCCAATAGCAGCTGTTTGTCAAAATGGCGCTGTTGCGGTTTGGACGGAAGGCTACCCGTTTTGTAATCGTAAATCGTGGCGAGACCATCGTTGGTCAGGTCGATGCGGTCGGCAATACCGACGAGCGTGAAATCGGGAAGATCGGATGACAGTTTGCCGCGAACTTCTGTGTAGCCTTTTGTTCGTTGATCCTGACGCTTGGCCTCCTGCGTAAGGAAGGCGGGAATGATCGACTTCAGGCGGCTTTCCCATTGTAAGCGGACGTGAGGCCAAGGGCAGCCTTTGAGCAGAACCTTCTCTGCGATTTTCAGAAGCTCGTCTTCCGCATCCGCTGTTAGCCCGGCCTCGGTGAAATGCTGCAAAATCTTGTGAAACAGCACGCCGCGCAACTGGTATTCTTGGCGAACCGAAAGCTGGTTCAACGGACGCAAACGCAGCAACGCTTCAGCGTAGATTGCGTAAGGATCACGGATCAGGGTTTTGATCTTGGTGACGGAAAGTTGCTTTGGTCGATGATTGATGGGTGGTTGCGGGGACGGACGATGCGTTGGGTTCGGTTGCTCTGTTACGCTAAGCTGGCTTTCCGCCGCTTGAACCCAGACATTCCCCCGCTCTTTCATTTCATCTAGCGCTTTGGGACCGTGATTATTGGGCAAGCCGGATAGAAGGTTCGCAAGGCGATTGACCCAACGCGATGGAACAGTGTCTGAATCTGCCGTTCTGACAGACCGCGAAATCACCACTTCTTTTGAAGACAACGCCTGTTGGTAATCATGCGCGGAGAGGCCGATCCTTCGATCTGGCGACAAAAGCCCAACGTCTTTTCGCATCTGACGATTGAGCCATGGGTCTGGATTTGGGGCAGGTGGCCAGACGCCGTCGTTCAACCCGCCGAGGATCACAAGGTCGGCGGATTGAACCCTCGATTCCAAGGTGCCAAGGATCAAAAGATCTGGCCGACCTTCATCGTGATTGCGAACGGTTTCGTTTGCCAGATATCCGCGGACGAGGTTCGTGTAGTCCCGAAGCGAAACTGCGCCGGAGGACTGCGCTGCTTCGGCAAGTGAAGTGATGGCTTGTTCCGCCGAGCGACCTTCGGCTTCTAACCAAAGCTCGCCCATTTCGGATGAGTCCGGTCCAGCAGAAAGATATTCGGCAATGGCAATGTGGTGGCGTAGGTAATCTTCAAGGGGCGCGTTAGGTGACACTGTGTTGTCGAATACGGCTTTCTTCAACCAGCCCAACCAAACAACGATTTCGGGGTCTGAATTTCTGCGTCTTTCAGCAAAATCACCTAGCGTTTCTACGTCGACGCTCACTTTGCCCGAACGCCTGAGCAAAAGCTCCAACTCGCGGGTCCGTAAAAGATGTTGGCCGCGGTCCATGTTGCCGGTGTGAACGATGGGGTGTTTGAGTAGCGTTACCAGTTTTTCCGCCGTCATTGGAGGATGAAACAAATCCATGACTTGGCATAGCAATCGCCCTGGCGGCGTGAGCGTCAGTGGAACACCCGCACTGTCATCCGGCACCAAATCCCAGCGATCCAAAGCGGCTGCAACTTGGCGGGTGAGATTTCGGTCAGGCGAAATGAGCGCGACTGTCTTTTGCTCCTGAAGCGCATAGCGCATCCGGATTGCGATGGCCTCTGCCTCCACTCTTGGTGATGGTGCCTCGATCAAAGACAGAGTTTCGGTCGCTGCGGTCAACTCACCCAGTTTTGGGCCGTCTTTGAGCCAAGCATCGGTGACAGGTGCCGGTCGCAAAGACAGAGATATCAGATCATCAAGTGGCCTAGGTTGCGCTGGGCAAGACGGCCATTGTTCGACGTCTTCAATGGCCAAGCCCATCTCTCGGAGGAAATTCCAGAACCGAAATTGCGGATGATCTTCTTGCGGCGAAGTACCGTCTTTTCCGAGTTCCGACCACACTTCCGGTGGCATCGCCCAATCGAACCCGGGCAATAGAACTGCGCCATGTGGAAGGTTGGCGACAGCTTTCATGAGAATGCGCGTTGTATTTCGTGAACCTGTCGATCCCAAAACTATGACTGGATGATCCGGTGGGTTGTTGGCCCAATGCGCGATCTGTCGTTCGACCGCTTGCTGCTGCAAAGCGCCAGCAATTTGACCTTGATCCAAAATCGGCTCAACGATCTTTAGGAATTGCAAGGCGCGGGACCAATGGCCGGATTGATCGGTGACGTCCAGCGACTTCAAATCTTCAAAGCTCACGCCTTCCTCGGCCATTTCATCGAGCAAGCTGACGAGGTTATCGGTTAGCGGAAAGAGGGAGGACTTGGGCGCAATATCGGGCGCTGCATCCAAAAGCGATGAAATCAGGCGCGAAATTTCGAGTTTCAGTTGCAGCGCATCTGGTGCGGTTTCGGAACCGCTGAACAACGGGTCTGAGCTGATGTCGGTCAGCAATTTAATTCTTGGGACAAGAGTATCTGGCCCGCGGTCAAACGCCTCTCGCAAGCTTCTTTGCATACGCGCCGCGTTGACGAAAACCTCGGACTTGGCGATTTGAACGGGCGAAAGCCCTTCGCAGAAATTATGGAACCCGCTTGCGAATGCGTCTGCTACATTCGCTCCAAGAGGCAGGCCGTAGACTTTTGATTTTGGGCGATCAATCATCAGAAGCGATAATGCCATTCAGCATATCTTCGGCAAGTGGAATTGCTTCGGGATACCCGACATCGCACCAGTAACCGGGGTAAACAGCGCAGAAAAGTGTGCCGTCCGAAATCTGCTGATCCCAGATTTCGTTGGATGAAAATTTCAAGGTGATCATGTCTGCGTAGGGTGCCGTTTGGGTAATCTGCAGACCCGTAAAAATGTATCCTGACCCTCGAATGAGACGACCGTCAGTGGCAATGTCAAAATCGCCAGAACCTTTGTGACCTACAACGTTGCTTTTCTCGGCAACAAGTAAGAGCGTGGCCATGCTTGAATGCCATTGGTTGAGAGCAAAGCGTGTCGGATTTGGACCGGACCAAACAGCGTCGGAATTCAAAGTCGCCGTCACCTCCGAATCCAAGAGGGGCAGTGCGTTCTTCAGACCACCTCCAGTTTCAAGGAGTTCAGTTTCATCGGAGAAGAGAACAGGTCGTTCGAAAGCGTGGTTGTGAATCTGGGACGCTTTGAAGTGAGTGTTCACGACGATCTTTGTGATCCGCTCCGATGCAGCAGCATCCATCGCGTGATCTATCAGAGTGCGGCCAGCGACCTTAATCAAAGGCTTGGGTCTGTCCTTGGTGAGCTCCTTCATCCGCGTGCCCATCCCAGCGGCGTAGATCAACATGGGGATGTTCAATATCTGACCCCCCATGAGGCAAAGAGTTCGTCCGTGGGCTCAGGAAAGTGTTCGAGGAGGAGCGATTTTAGCTCGTTGAACTGACGTGGTTCTAAATCTTCCATCAAAAGTTCCCATGTCCGTGGGAGGAACTGAAGGTATTTCGACTTTCCTTCCTCACGAACGAGGCGGCCAAAGACGCCTAGAATTCTCAAGTTTCGCTGGATGGCAAGGCAGTGCAGTTGAACTTCGAATTCGTTGCCCCGTCCGTAGTGATCCAGATAGCGATCTATCATCTCATCTTGCGTTTCTGATGATACCCGCCCGCGGACGTCTCGAAGAAGGGATACCAGATCGTACCCTTTCGGAGCATAAAAGGCATCTTGATAGTCGAGCAAACCGACCTGTTGATCTGACGCTTTATCGTCGCGCCAGATGACATTCTCTACATGGAAATCTCTTAGCGCGAAGGTTCGCTCGGTGTCGCAAAAATCTTCAAAATAGCCTTCGATCAAGGCGGAGATTTCAACACCCAATTCAGGCGCATCTGCGTAGCTTGTCGCAGCGATAGTCGTCATTTCGCCAGCGGTGCTGTTGGTCAGAACTGGCAGGTCACGGACGCCCAGAGTTTCGATCTTGAAAAGTGTGTTCAGTATCTCCCTATAAATCTTAACTTCGCGGCTTGGCTCTAATTCAAGAACGTCCCGGGCCGTCGTTTCACCAAGATCACGGAGGATGAGGTAGCCTTGTTTGAGGTCGGACCTTAGGATTTCCGGAGCAACTAGGTCGGCAGCCAACAGATGTTCCGTCACATCCACAAAAGTTGCGTTCTTTGGATTTGTTGCGGGCGGCGCGTCCATTAGGACGAGGCGATCATTCCCGCTTGAGAACTTGTAATAGGTCCGTTGCGACGCATCGCTTGGTAGTTTTCTCAGATCAAATGGATCGAAGCCAGCTTCGTTGAGAAATTTGAGAGGATCTAACCGCAGCTCAGACATCGAGTGATGCCACTCTCTCAGCCCAGGACTGATCACCAGAAAACCGGATGGAGCGAGTGTCGTCCTCATCCTGAAACGACACATGCAGCGCAGTAGACGGTGTTTCTTCGCCCAATCGGTCGGGCCACTCGATCAAGGAAATTGAGGTGGTGAAGGCTAAATCCAACCCAAGCTCAAAAACGTCATCGGGAGAGGTGAGACGGTAAAGGTCACAGTGCCAGATTTCACCGATGTTGGCGTCGTAAGTTTGGACAAGTGTGAAGGTTGGTGAGGGGACATCGATACTCGACCCCACCGCCTCCCGAACAAACGCGCGCGCAAAAACGCTCTTTCCGGCCCCGATGTCACCTTCCAAAAGGAAGACGTCACCAGCCTTGGCAATTGACACGAATTGTCTTGCCAAAGCTTCTGTTTCTTCAGGCCTACTAGAACGGAAAGACGAAATGGAGGAGGACATGACCGCAACCTATCCGGTTGGATATCCTTCGCAACTAGAATTGCGCCATGTTACCTCATAGCGCGCACTAAGACCTTTGGTGTCTTGAGGATCGCAGCCATTTTGTGGGTAAGCTCTATACGCTTGAAGCCGTCTTTCATGGTGCGGCATCTGAGTTCGAATGATCGACCGTCTTTAAAATTTAGGATGATCGCTGTCGAACGTGCGACAGTTAGGTCCTTGGTTGTTAATGTCCTGTCTGGAATGGTTTTTCCATTCAAGAACTCCAAAAAATCAAAAATGTTATTGATCCCACCTGACAGTCCGATCTTCTCAGCTGTGACGCGCCCATTGCTGGTTATGAAACGTCCGTCCGCTGAGAAAACAAAAGTAGGTTTGTCCACCATTTCAAATAGGTCTTGATAAAGCGTCACTTCGGTGCGGTATCTGCGGGTGAGTGCTAGTTCCGAGCTCACGTCCTCAATCAGCAACGCGATCGAACCTGTTTGATAGGGGCGCGCAGTAATCCTTAGACTCTGACCATCGGCCAACGTCCAAACGACTTCGTAGGTTCCGCCTTCAGCAGCCCGTTCGAGTTTGCGGATGGTTTCTCTAAGATCTTCAAAGTCCTTTGGTTCCGGCGTTCTTCCTTTTTGGCGCATCTCTTCGACGAGCCGTAATAGCGTTGGCTTGCCGGTTAAGAACACAGGGTCCAAGCCCGAAAGTTCTGAAATGGACGGGTTGTAGATTGAGAGCTGACGGTTCTCATCAAAGATTGCGAAGCCGATAGAAAGCTGTGCAAAGATTTGAACAAATGTCCGAAGTGTAGCGGTTTGCGCTTTCCGAGCCTCAATCGTTTCAGTTGCATCGATGGCGACATATAGGTCTCCATCCTTCGACGGGATGCTTGTCACTTTGAACCAATGGTCTTGCCCTTCTATGTCGATGCGCTGAAACGAGTCATTCGATTGAGCCGTGGTGCCTGGCGAGGTAGGCGTCTCGGGAAACAATAAGCGTTCAATAGCCGTTGAACCGGTATCCGTCTGAATTTTTCCGAGTCTTTCCAAAGTGTCTCGGTATTGCTGATTTGACCACAGAACTTGCCCACTGGAATGTTGCTTCCACACCATGCCCGGCAGCTTATTGATGATTTCTCCCAAACCATGAACACGTGCCGCCAAGAGGTCTTCTTGCACCGTCTTTCCCTGCGAAGTGGTGTCATCAAGAAAACGGATCGAAAAGCGCTCTCCCGATCTGGTGATTACTAGGTCGGATGCGCCGGTTGATGCATGTTCCAAAGTGACGGACTCGAGATTTTCTAACCTGTCCCAGGTTGTCGCGAGTTCAGGGTATTCGTCTTCGCAAAGCAGGATGAGGTTCTGTTTGTCGCAACCAAACGTGTCTAGACCAGCCAAAAGATCTCTACCGGTCGGCGTTGCATCAATGAGTTCCGAGTCTTTGAACAAAAAAGCCGTTCGCGCCGGAGTTTGATTGGCCGCGTCATTCGTGACGGTCACTCGACGCCTATTTGCGAAGAGCATTCCAGCGCAGAAGCATATAAGCGACGCCAAAATTAGAAGTACGGAATCTATCATCACCCAGACCGACAAATTTTAGCTAAATTTGTTCCGCCAAGGTTAAGTTATGATTAATCCGAAGCTCAAGGCAGGTTCAACTCGTTCTCGCCCAAGGCGCTTCCGATGTTTGCGCGCCCCATTTCAATCGACGCCCTCGGCCAAGTGACTGTAACGATCGCGCCCACATGTTCGTTTCCGGACCCGACCTGATCTCCGTTGACGAATACCAGCTCAGCGGCACTTCTTTCCAACAGCGTTTTGGCGATGAATAATCCTAACCCCATACCCTCGTAATTGGGTCTATTTCTAAGGTCTTGGCTTTTCCTTCGGCGGCGAACGAAGGGATCGCCGATGCGACCAATGACCGACGCTGGAATACCGGGGCCATCATCGGCAATGCGAAGCGTGATTTCATTGCTGGTCCAAGAAATATCAATCTCGACTCGCTCGTGCGCGAAATCGACCGCGTTTTGTATCAAGTTCCGCAGCCCATGAATGATTTCCGGACGCCGCATAATTGAGGGCTGGGCCAGATGGGAATCGGCTTCGGGAGCCGCGTCAAACAGGATAGTTTTTCCGCGATTCATGTGTGGCTCGGCAGCCTCACGTACCACAGCCTCCAGAGGCGCGGTTCGAAGGTGAACATCATCTTTCCCCGCGCGCCCCATTGAATGCAAAATTTCGCGGCAACGTTCTGCTTGTTCCGCGATCAGTTGCACGTCTTCATTCAGATCTTTCCGATCTCCCAGTTCTTCGGCGAGTTCAGTGCTAACTAGTTTGATCGTTGCGAGCGGTGTCCCAAGTTCATGCGCAGCAGCTGCGACGACACCGCCAAGGTCGGTTAGCTTTTGCTCTCTAGATAATGCCAATTGAGTCGCAACCAGCGCGTCGCCCATTGCTTGCATTTCAACTGTGATTTGTCGGGCGTAGCCTGCAAGAAAAATCACACCAATTGTCAGTGCGACCCAAAACCCAAAGCCAAAGAGGATTGGAAGCTCGAGGACAGCGCCATCTGCATCGCGGATTGGAATACTGTTCTGACTCAAGACCGCGATACAAAAGAGTGCGGTAGCCACCACAACAAACATACTGCGTCGGTGAAGAACCGTCGCTGAAATCGTAACCGGAGCAAGGATAAGAAGCATGAACGGGTTGTTGATGCCGCCTGTGAGATAAAGAAGCAGCGATAGCTGGATGATGTCGAATAACAGCATCAAAGTCGCTTCGCGTTCGGTCAGCCGTCTGTTTTCGGGATAGAGAAAGCTGGAAAACAGATTGGCTAGGATTGAGCTCCCGACAACAAGGACGCAGGGACCAACTTCGATCTGCAAATCAAAGACATAGACAGCTACCAAGATCGCCATGATCTGGCCTGTGATCGCGAACCAACGCAGCGTGACCAAAGTACGCAATCTGACCCAATTGCTCCTTTGGTTCTCCTGGATTATCTGGAACTGAGTTTCGTTCATCGCGGCCTTGTGAGTTTAGGATGGGCTTTGCCCTTGTTAATCGGGGTGCGACATTCGATCAATGCGACCAAATATTGGGACAGGTAAATGGATAAGAAAATAGCCATCATTTCCGCGACAGCTTTGGGCGCGCTTCTCCTTGGATCGGTCGCCTTTATTTTGCGAGGCAGTGCATATGCATCAGCTTGTTCCGCATCAGTTGTCGCGGGTGGTGCTATCGGTGGGCCTTTCACTTTGACTGATGAGACTGGTGTAGAAGTGACTGATCACGATGTGATTGATGCACCTTCGCTGATATATTTTGGCTATACGTTTTGCCCCGATTTCTGCCCGCTCGATGCGCAACGAAATGCGGTCGCAGCAGATATCTTGGCGGACCAAGGGCTCGAATTGAACACGGTTTTCATCACAATAGACCCTGCGCGCGACACACCAGAAGTGTTGGCCGAATATACTGACAATTTTCGTCCCGACATGGTTGGCCTGACAGGATCTGATGAGCAAATCAAAGCCGCGGCCAACGAATACAAAGTGGTCTACAGCCGCGCGGATGATGATCCTGAATTCTACCTCATGAATCATTCCGTCTTTAGTTATTTTGTGACGCCTGAGGACGGTTTTGTCGATTTTTTCAAGAACGACGACACTCCCGAAGCCGTTGCAGAGCGGATTGCCTGTCATATTAGTTAGGTTGATTTGACGCAATTCCTCCCCGCTCTAAATCGCTTAGAGCAAGAGGCGGAACGAAAGATTGTCTATGGAAAATCCAGAATTGGGCCCTGATCCGTCCCTTCTTTTGGTGGACGACGACGAAGCATTTGTAAGGCGTTTGGCAAAAGCGATGGAAAAGCGCGGCTTTAGCGTGGAAACTGCTCAATCTGTCGCTGAAGGGCAGACAATCGCGATGGCGCGGCCACCTGCATATGCGGTTGTTGATTTGCGACTGGAAGATGGAAACGGTCTTGATGTGGTTGAAACCCTTCGGGCCCGTAGACCGGAAAGTCGCATTGTTGTTTTGACCGGTTATGGGGCAATTGCGACTGCTGTTGCGGCCGTCAAAATTGGCGCCACGGACTATATGGCAAAGCCTGCGGATGCCACTGATGTTACCAATGCTCTTTTGGCAACCCAAGATGAATTGCCGCCGCCGCCGGAAAACCCAATGAGTGCGGATCGTGTAAGGTGGGAGCATATTCAACGCGTGTACGAACTTTGCGATCGGAACGTGTCTGAAACAGCACGCAGGTTGAACATGCACCGGCGGACACTTCAGCGCATTTTGGCGAAACGAAGCCCGCGTTAGAGAACCATTCGCTTCACAATCCGGTCGACCCAACGACCGTCAGCACGCTGATGGTCGCTTTCTATCACGTAGTCATCAACAAAACCGGATCGGCTGTAGTACCCCAGACCTGAAGCATTGTCTGACGTGATCTTGGCGATGATCGATTGAAAGTCTTTTTCTCTTGCAGCTTTCGCGGAGTGCTCGATCAAGGCACGACCAGCGCCCTTAACTGGGTTTTGTTGGTCGGTGAAACTGCCAACCGAAAGGACGCCCTCACCGACATCGAACAGACCTTGAAAACCGACGACACGTCCGGCCTGTTCCACCACGAAACAAAGGGCTGTGCCTTTTCGGTAATGCTGATCGAACCCATCAACTGAAAAAGGCTCTTCATACGCTGTCGTGCCGCCCAGACTGATCGTATGGTTGACGATTTCTGTACAGGCTTGCGCGTCTTTTTGTTCAATTGGGCGAACAGTCAGCATTAGATTTGCTCCAAAAGCTTTTCGTGAAGGTTAACAAACTCCTGACGCACCTCCATCGGTGGGCGAAGCGTGAGTTTTAGATCGCCAGTTATATCGCTACTTACCTTACCGAAGAACTTTGTGGCTTCGGCTTCGGAGAAACCGGCCAGTTGGGTTGCTTCCATCCAAGCGCTGATTTTATCGGCAGCTTTAATCTTGCGCTTAACATCTGCAGGAATTTTTGCCGGCAGCCCAAACTTGATATGAATTGCGCTTGCGAGCCGCTCGTCCAAGTCCTCGTATCCGGGTCCAACCGCTGCTTTTACCGGAGAGATCATATCCCCAATCACATATTCCGGTGCATCGTGCAGAAGCGCTGCTAACTTCCACTTCATAGGGGCTTTGGGCTCAAGCCGTTCGTAGATTTTTACGACAAGGATCGAGTGCTCAGCGACGGAATAGGCATAGTCGCCGACGGTCTGGCCATTCCAGCGCGCAACGAAAGACAGGCCATGCGCAATGTCCTCAATCTCGATGTCCATCGGCGTGGGATCAAGCAAGTCCAACCGTCGCCCCGACAACATCCTTTGCCATGCTCTTTTCTGTGCCACGACACCCTCTTTCAGCGACAAATGATCCGCCGCAGTAGCCATGTGTTGTCGATAATTCAAACCCGTGCTATCCGCCATCGAAACTTGAGCGCAAAGGTGCACAAAATGTCCAATGATTATGTCGTAAAAGACATTGAACTCGCGGCGTTTGGCCGTAAAGAACTTGATATCGCCGAAACAGAAATGCCAGGTCTGATGGCGCTGCGCGCTGAGTACGGCGACAGCAAACCGTTGAGCGGTGCGCGGATTGTTGGATCGTTGCACATGACAATCCAGACGGCAGTTTTGATCGAAACGCTGGTCGAGCTTGGCGCGGCCGTGCGCTGGGCGTCCTGCAACATCTTTTCGACGCAGGATCATGCAGCGGCTGCGATTGCAGCGGGCGGCACACCAGTTTTTGCGGTCAAAGGACAGTCCTTGGAAGAGCACTGGGATTATCTCGATAAGTCCTTCATGTTCCCAGACGGCCCAAACCTGATCCTAGACGATGGTGGCGACGCGACGCTTTATGTTCTGTTGGGCGCACGCGCTGAAGCGGGTGAAGACATCATTCCTGTTCCTCAGTCTGAGGAAGAAGAAGTGATCAAAGCGCAAATCAAGAAGCGCATGGAAGCCAGCCCTGGGTGGTTCACAAAGACCAAAGAGCAGATCATCGGCGTGTCCGAAGAAACCACCACCGGTGTTCACCGTCTTTATGATTTGCACAAGACGGGTCAGTTGCCGTTCCCTGCAATCAACGTGAATGACTCTGTCACCAAGTCGAAGTTCGACAATAAATACGGCTGTAAGGAATCCCTCGTCGACGGCATCCGTCGCGCGACCGATACGATGATGGCCGGTAAAGTTGCCGTCGTTATGGGGTACGGCGACGTGGGCAAAGGCTCTGCCGCGTCCCTTCGCGGCGCAGGTGCGCGCGTGAAAGTAACCGAAGTTGATCCGATTTGCGCGCTTCAAGCAGCGATGGACGGGTTTGAAGTTGTCCTGCTTGAAGATGCTTTGGCAGATGCTGACATCTTCATCACAACCACCGGCAACAAAGATGTCATCCGCATCGAGCATATGCGCGAGATGAAGGATATGGCGATTGTCGGGAACATCGGTCACTTCGATAACGAAATCCAAGTAGCAAGCCTGCGAAACCACAAGTGGACGAACATCAAAGAACAGGTGGACATGATCGAAATGCCCAATGGCAATCGGTTGATCCTTCTTTCCGAAGGTCGTTTGTTGAACCTTGGTAACGCCACAGGGCACCCATCCTTCGTGATGTCCGCGTCTTTCACCAACCAGGTTCTGGCGCAGATCGAACTGTGGACGAAAGGCGATGAGTATCAGCCGGGCGTTTTCATCCTGCCGAAGCATTTGGACGAAAAAGTTGCGCGCCTGCATCTCGATCGGATCGGGGTGAAGCTGTCCAAGCTGAACAAAGAACAGGCTGATTATATTGGTGTTGCACCAGAAGGGCCGTTCAAACCAGAGCATTACCGGTACTAATTTGCCGGACCTGAGAGCTTTGAGGACCGCGTGAAGATGCTTCGCGCGGTCTTTTTGTTTCTATTCATTGCGATTGCGTTTGCCATTCCGATTGCGCTGTTCCATCCGGAAAGCCCGTTGCCAGATGAATGGCACCCCTTTGAACCTCTGGCTGTGAGCGATCCGGTCACGCCATTGACCGCATGGAAACTTCGGCGGACGCTAGAGGATCCTCAACTTTGCTTGGAGGTGTTATCTGATGCGGCTGATTTCGAGGTTTTGGAGGATCAACTGGATGGTCCGAATTGCGGGATTTCTCCGAGGCTGAAGATCGCGTCAGTTGGTTCGAGCCAGCTTGATGATCTTGAGACAACTTGCGCAACTGCGCTGACGACCGCTCTTTGGGAGCATCACAGCCTACAGCCGCGCGCGGAAGAATATCTTGGTGGTCCAATCAGCCGTAATGCTCATTCGGGTAGCTACAGCTGTCGCATGATCAGAACACCGTCCGGCGAAGGCAGGAATTGGAGCACCCATGCGCGTGCTTTGGCTTTGGATGTTGCTGGATTTGAGACAATAGATGGTGAGCGGCTTCGACTACTTGATGATTGGGAAGGATCGGATAGCCGTTCTACGTATCTTAAAGCGGTCCGCGATGATGCCTGTGATTGGTTTGGGCTGACCTTATCCCCAGACTTCAACGCCCTTCATGCGGATCATTTTCACCTCCAGGTCTTCGGTTGGGGTGGGTGTCGCTGAGTAGGATACGGCGGAATTCCCCCGTGATTTTCCTTTACCCACGCCAGTTTGTCCCTTTAGTCTGACGGCAATACGTGCGGAACAAACCGTATGTGAGACCCGGTCAATTTTGGCCAAGTACCAACAGAGGGACGTATTATGGGAAAAAGAGATGATTTGATCGCGAAGTATGCCGACGATCTAAAGAATAAGTGCGGCATGAAGCCCGACATGGATTTGCTGACAAAAGTTACGATTGGCTGTGGTCCGGCGATCTATGATGCAGATGCCTCTACCGTAGCCGCGAGCCAAGAACATGAGCTTGAGACCGTCAAACAGAACTACCTGATGAAGAAACTTGGCCTCGCTGATGGTCCGGAGTTGATGGAAGCTATCAAAAAAGCGATGGATACTTACGGTCAATCAGAGCGGAATAAGTACCGCGCTGTTGTTTACTACATGCTGTGTAAACACTTCGGTAAAGAGTCTGTTTACGGCTAATAGCCTAAAATATTATGAGAAATGCCCGCCAGTTTGGCGGGCACTCTTGTTAGATCAAGGTCAGTAATAGCCCGATGATCGCGCATCCGAAGGTGGCATAGCCGCCATCAATCAATGTCAATTTGAATGGCCGGCCCCCATATCCATTGTTGATCATGATCCATGGGCTGATGAAGAAAAGGCCAACACCAAGGCCCGAAATGAGCCCTTTCGAGGCTGTATCGATCCCCGACAATGCAAATGTGTGCCGCATCATACCAGCCACCAAAACCATCGCTAAAGCTGCCATGATATAGGGCAGTGGGTTGTCGTTTTCAGGCCTTCCGTCTTCACCAACTTTGATGTTTGCCGCCTCCATCCATGGTTTGGATAAAACCATGTACCAAACAGCACCAAACGCGAACCCGGCTACGGCCGCGACGATGACTGATAGAAATCCCATCGTGTTCCCTCCTGTTATTTTGACCTAAGTATGCCGGTCAAATTGTCGCAGGGCTAGGGTTTTGTCTCTCCCAAGGAGCAGACGATGTTCCACTCGTCGTCAGTGACTGGCTGGACAGACAAGCGGGAATTCTTGACCAAAACCATCTCGGACAGGCGTTGATCTGCTTTAATCATGTCGAGTGAAACTGGTTTAACAAATGATCGAATGGCGCGAACATCGACGCAATCCCAGCGTTCATCGTCGGTTGTGCTGTCTTGATGGGACTCGGCGCAAACCTCTACGACCCCAACGATCTCCAAACCGCTTCGAGAGTGGTAAAAGAAACCGAGGTCCCCCATTTTCATGGCCCGCATATTGTTGCGTGCCTGATAATTCCGAACGCCATCCCACTCTTCTCCAACGTCGCCTTTGGCGGTCAGATCGTCCCAGCCGAAGACGTCAGGTTCTGATTTGAAAAGCCAATACGCCATCAGCCAACCACCTTTTTCCATTCTTGGATACGAACGTCGGAGAACAGATCCGCTTTGTTGTAAGGGTCATTTTCTGCCCAACTTTTCGCGGCATCTACAGAATCAACGTCCAATATAATCAACGACCCACACATGGCCTCGTTAGTATCCAAAAACGGACCAGCCATCGCGACCACACCTGTTTCTTTAATGTAGGCGAGATGGGCGTCGCGGTTGTCCAAGCGCGTTTGAAGCGCGCCGTCTTTGTCGGTTGTGATTACGGCGACGAGCATGTCATTCCTCCTTTAGGGGTCTCGATAGAAGTGCGGTCAACGCCTCTTTTGGTGTCAGTTTTCCAGAGCAGATCGCATCGACGACAGAGCAGACTGGCAAATCCAAATCGTGTTTGCTTGCCAAAGACACAACGGCTTGGGCCGTTGCGACACCTTCGACTGTCTTGCTTGCATCTGGGCTCTGCCCTTTGCCAATCGCCAGGCCGTGGCAGAAGTTGCGCGAAAGCTCCGAGGTGCAGGTCAAAGCAAGGTCGCCAAAACCGGACAGACCGTTCAATGTTTCCGGCTTTGCGCCAAGCACTACAGCAAGTTGCCGCATCTCTCCGAACCCGCGCGTCATCAGTGCGGATCTGGCGCTATCGCCCAAGCCGTTTCCGATGGCGATGCCTGCGCCAATTGCGATCACGTTTTTCAATGCGCCGCCAAGTTCCGCGCCTATCGTATCGTCGGAGCGATAGACACGAAGCGCGTGCGTGCTGAGCAGGTTTTGCAGAACTTCGCCGTCTTGTCCTTTGGAGGTTGCGAGCGTCAGTGCCGTAGGGAGCCCCCGCGCGATGTCGAACGCGAAGGATGGTCCGGTTAGGATAGCAGGAGTCGAGTCAGGCACGCATTCAGCGATGATCGAGGTTGGGCCGGTTAGAGTTTTGAGGTCGATGCCTTTGCAGCAAGCAACGAGGTATTTTCCAGTTAAGGCGGAAGTATGATCGCTCAGAAAGGTTCGGAGTTTCTGAGTTGGAACCGCGAGCAGGATGACGTCAGCCGCCTCGTAGCGTGCGATATCCGAACAGACCTTTAGACTGTCAGGAAGCGGGCACCCAGAAAGCTTTGGGTTTTCCTGACCTATCTTGATCGTGTCCGCCGCAGCTTGGCTTCGAGCAACCAAAGTCACGTCGCGATCAGCATCTGCCAAAGAAATTGCCAAAGCGGTTCCGAATGCGCCAGCTCCGGCAACTGCGATCTTCATGCTTTGGCCCCCTTTTTACCGGACCCCAACATCGAAGGGCTGTCAGAGTCGAGCGGCCATCTGGGGCGGGCGGACAGGGCGAACCCGTCGAAGTCACTCCGCTTGAATTTTGTCAGACCTGCATAGGCGATCATGGCGGCGTTATCAGTGCAATACTTCATAGGTGGCGCAACAAACTGTGCGCCGGCGTCTTGTGAGACTTGTTTTAGAGCGTCGCGGATTGTCTGATTGGCGGCGACCCCCCCAGCGACTGCAAAGCAAGGGTTCTCTGGTTCCAATTCGAAATAGCGTTGGAATGCCCTTTGAGATTTGACCTTTAAAATGTCAGTGACGGCCGCCTGAAACGACGCGGCAAGGTCACATTGATCCTGCCGCGCGATTTCATTTTGATCGTTCAAAACAGCGTCCCGCGCCCGCAAAAGTGCCGTTTTCAGGCCAGAGAAGGACATGTCGCAGCCCTCTCGGTTGAGGAGTGGGCGGGGCAAATCAAAACGCTTTGGGTCGCCCTGTTTGGCGGCTTCTTCAATCGCGGGTCCGCCAGGTTGCGGTAGCCCCAAGATACGCGCTGCTTTATCGAATGCTTCGCCTGGGGCGTCGTCGATCGTACCGCCAATGCGAGTGAATTTATCGTCCGATTTCGCGATCAAGAATTGGCAATGCCCGCCCGATACCAAAAGCATCAGATAGGGAAATGGGCTTTGGCCTTCAATCTGGGGCGAAAGTGCATGACCTGCGAGGTGGTTAACGCCAATCAACGGTATGTTGAGCGCGGCGGCCAAGCCTTTTGCACACATCAAACCTGAGACGACACCGCCAATCAAACCTGGGCCTGCCGTGGCTGCGATGGCAGTGAGGTCTGAGATCTGGACGTTCGCTTCTTCAAGCGCCTGTTCAACGGCGAGATCAAGTTTCTCCGCATGCGCGCGTGCTGCGATTTCGGGGACGACGCCACCGAATGCCTTGTGCAGCTCGGTTTGACCCATCACAATGGACGACAGCACCGCATGACTGTCGGCATCTGCGCGAAGCACTGCTGCTGCGGTATCATCGCAGCTACTTTCAATTCCAAGGATGTAGACGGGATCGGTCATTTGCAGCTTCGCTAATTCTGGAAATCAGGTAACATGTCGCGCATACCCCGACAATGATCGGATCAAGATGACCACTGCCACTCTCCTCCTTTGTCGAACAGAAGCGAAGTCCTTGGAATTCCAAAGGGCGGTTGAGGCGCAATTGGGTCGTGGAGTCGGAACGATTATTTCTCCGGCATTTCGGATTGAAGACATTGAGACCAAACCCGCTAAAACGAGCTATGATCATTTGATCTTTACGTCTGCGAACGGTGCTCTGAGGGCAGACCAACTCGGCCTTAGGTCTATCTCAACCGTTTTCTGCGTCGGCCCTGCGACGACTTCAAAAGCTAAGGCGATGGGTTTTGAGACGATCGACGCGGGCGGTGACGTCAACGAGCTCACCTCAACGATCAAAACACAAAACGTGAAAGGGACCTTGCTTCATGTGTCGGGTGAGCATGTCGCTGGCGATCTTATCGGTGATCTTGCACAGGCAAACATCCAAGTTGAACGTTTGGTCGCCTACCGGCAGGTTCCGCTGCCGCCGACGCCCGAGTTTTCGAACTGCTTGGAAAGTGGTGCGCCGAAAGTCCTACCGTTCTTTTCTCCACGCGCGACGTTGATATTAGAGGGTGTAAATGCCGGCTCAAACACCTACATCATCGCGATAAGCGAAGCTGTGGCGGATTGTCTTGGTGACAGGTGTAAATTTGACATTACAATTGCCCAGTCGCCCAATTTTAAAGCAATACTGGATGCAACCTGCGCAAAATTGGTGTCGTAACGGAACGCAGCCGTTACTTGAGGCGAAGGGCGAGGCAGGGTAATTTACTCTGTATTCCTAGAATCTCTTTTTTATCGAAGGACTCAACGTGGCGAAGAAATCCTCTCTGAAAAAGAATGACTTAGATGAAGATGTCATTGATGCTGAAGAGATCAAAGAACCAGAAGAATCGGTAGAAAAAGCCGAAGAGGTTGTCGACGAAACTCCGGAAGAAGAAACCGCAACTGAGGCCGAAACCGATGTTGTTGAGGAAGCTATGGAAGTTGACACTTCTGAAGCACTGGAGTCGGAAGAGCCGGTCGAAGAAGCCATTGCACCGGAGCCATCACCAACCCCGAAATCAGAACCGCCACGTCAGCCATCAACCTTTATGCCGATGTTGCTTGGTGGTTTGGTTGCCGGTGGCCTTGGGTTTGGTGCAGGTTACTATTTGTATAACCAACCCAACCAAGATTTATCTGGTCAGGTCGAGGCGCTTCAATCTCAGTTGGAGGAACTCGCCGCTCAGAGCCAAGTTGATCTGAACCCTATCAACGACGCGATCTCTGGCCTTGAAGGAAACGTCGAGCAAGTCCAGTCAAGCCTAGCCGCCGCGATCGCTGAACTCGCTTCACGCGTTGATACGGTTGAACGCCAGCCCAATGGCGATGGCACTTTGTCAGAGTCGGCGGCCTCCGCTTATGAAAGCGATATTCAAGCGCTGCGCGATCAATTGACAGCTCAACAGTCTGAAATGCAGGCGATGTTGGACGCGACATCGCAGCAGTTGGAAGAAACGCAAAAAGAAGCCGCGGCGATCGAAGAACAGACTGTCGCTGCTGCCAAAGCGGCAACTGCACGATCTGCTTTGGCACGGATTCAAACCGCGCTCGATGCCGGCGCTCCTTTCGGAGCGGTGTTGGCTGAACTGGAAGCAGTCGTGGATGAACCGATCCCTGATGCGCTCACCCAAGCTCAGGACGGTGTTCCAACGTTGGCGGTTTTGTCGGTGGAGTTTCCAGAAGCAGCACGCGCCGCATTGACAATGGCCCGCGTGGAAGGAGCGTCTGGCGAAGAAACGACTGGCTTCTCGGCGTTCTTGAGAAACCAATTTTCGGTCAGGTCCGTCGTGCCGCAAGAAGGTGGTTCTGTTGATGCGATATTGTCACGTGCGCAGGGCGCGCTGGACGAGGGCCGTTTGAACGACGCTTTGGCCGAAGTCGCGAGCGTTCCAGAAGTCGCCCGCGTAGAACTTTCGGATTGGGTTGCACGGGCGGAGCTACGTGCGGACGCCGTAGACGCGGCATCGTCCCTCTTTACTACATATAATTCGAATTAAAGGCTGCTTTCATGCTTTGGTCCCTTATCAAGATTTTGTTGTTCATCGCAGTCGTTATCGGCCTCACCTATGGGGCGACGCAGCTTATGGAAGTATCCGGTGGCGCAACTGTCACCATGGCCGGTACTGAGCTTACGCTGACACCGATCCAGCTCGCGTTCGGTCTTGCCGCTTTGGTTTTCCTTGTTTGGTTGGGGCTTAAACTGCTCGCGTTCTTGGTTGCGACGTTCAAATTCCTGAATGGTGATGAAACCGCAATTTCCCGCTATTTCGACCGCAATAGAGAGCGCCGAGGCTACGAAGCGCTATCCGAAGGAATGATGGCGTTGGCGTCTGGTGAAGGCCACCTAGCGCTTACCAAAGCAGCGCGTGCGGAACGTTACCTTAACGAGCCGCAGCTAACCACATTGCTGACGGCACAGGCTGCTGAGATGACCGGCGATGGGAAAAAGGCCGAGCAGAGTTATCGCCAGCTTCTTGAGGACGACAAGACACGCTTTGTCGGTGTTCGCGGAATTATGAAGCAGAAGCTGGAAGAGGGCGATACGGATACCGCGATGGCGCTGGCCCAAAAGGCTTTTGCCTTGAAGCCGCGGCATGAAGAAACGCAGGACATCTTGCTTCAACTTCAAGCCGAAAAGCAGGATTGGACAGGTGCGCGTGAAACGCTGAATGCGAAGCTCAAGTCTGGTAGCTTGCCCCGCGATGTCCATCGTCGGCGTGATGCGATTTTTGCCCTGTCGTCGGCCAAAGACGTGATGGACGAAGGCAAGGATATCGAGGCCCGCGAGATGGCGATTGAAGCCAATCGCCTGTCTCCTGACCTGATTCCAGCGGCTGTTTTGGCAGCTGAGGGTTACATTGAAAACGAAAAACCAAAGAACGCTGCTCGTATTCTGACCAAGGCTTGGGGTGTCGAACCTCATCCAGATTTGGCTGCGGCTTTTGCAAAAATTGAACCGGAAGAAACCGCTCAAGCGCGGCTGAAGCGGTTCCGTGCGCTAACGAAACAGAAGCCAGATCACCCAGAAACCAAGCTGTTGCTGGCCGAACTCAATTTGTCAGCGGAGGATTTCCCCGCGGCGCGGAAGGCTCTGGGAGACCTTGTCGAAACTGACCCGACAGCACGTGTACTCACAATCATGGCCGCGATTGAACGGGGCGAAGGCACCGACGAACCCGTCGTGCGCGATTGGCTCGCCAAGGCCCTGTCTGCGCCACGCAGCGAACAGTGGATTTGCGATAACTGTCAGCATATAAATTTGGCCTGGACACCGACTTGCAGCAACTGCGGTTCAATCGATACGCTGACTTGGAGACGCCCACCCGAGGGTGTGGCTGCCATGCCAACTGGAACAGAGATGCTTCCCCTTCTCGTCGATCCCGTAAAGCCGGAACGGGGAGTTGTCGAAGTCATTGAAAAGGTGGAAGTCGTAACCGATATAGCCGATGGTGAGAAAACGAGTTAGCGCTCTTCGTTAGGTTCCACGAGTGCTAGCGAGCCTCCAGTACTGCTGTATTTCAGCTAGTAGAACAGCTGTCGTGTACGGATATTCTCTGGGTAGTCCCAGCAACGACATAATGCAAACCTTGTCTCGAGGGGCTTTGAGAAGCGCATAGATAGGTAATAGCAAAACGGAGGCTTTGGTTCTGGGATGGGAAATTTTGATCCGCATTTAAATAAGCGTTAGTGATTTTCTCGATAGAACTGCCAAGCATCAACAACGCGTTCTACCATAATCACGCACTCACCATATTGGTCGCCGGAGTCACTTGTAACGATGCGATAAGCGCCACCTTGTTCGACACAAAAGACCGCGGCCGGGTTCGCCATACGTTGGCGCGGTGTGTCCACAACTTGGCTCTCGCGATAGAACTGCCAAGCATCGATGCGTGTACCATCAGCCAAAATACAGTCGCCTCTGGCGCCTTCAGATTCTTGAACGATCTCGTAATCACCACCTTGTTCGATACAAAAGACCGCCGCTGGGTTAGCAATTTGTTGTTGCGCGCTCGAGGCTCCCGCAGAGAGCACGAAACCGGTCAAGACAATGAACAGCGTTTTCAATTTGAATTCTCCAAGGCAAGTAAATTGAGTGCATTTGTTAAGTCCCAGTCTTATTTTGGGCCAATAGTTTAGAATTACATCACTCAGCTACCTTGATGCAATTTCTAACGTCCGAAAGGTAGTTGAATTAGAAAATTCTGCAGAATGAGTGACAACTTTTAGTTTGGTTTTGGAGAAGTCGTTTGGAGATATGGTAATAGTTGGTTTAGGCTTGTTCGAAATATAAGAGAACGTAGCCAACAAATTTAAGGGATGGAGTAGTTCGATGAATTTCACTGAAGCAATCCGGTCTGGGTTTGAAAACTATGCAAACTTTTCCGGTAGAGCGCAGCGATCTGCTTATTGGTATTGGGCTCTGTTTATAGTGCTTGTCACGCTTGCGCTGAATGTTCTCGATACGACATTTTTTTCAGAATTTACCGAATTAGAAGATTTGGCAAATTATGCACCCGGTCCTTTGGCGTCATTGTGGTCAATAGCTGTCCTTATTCCAAACTTAGCTCTTGCTGTGCGCCGCTTACACGATCGGGATAAGTCGGGATGGTTCGTATTGCTAATGTTCATACCGATCGTGAACTTTTATATTCTCTATCTTTTTGTAACAAGTGGAACTGACGGTCCAAATCGGTTTGGTGAAGATCCACTGGGTGGTTCAGGAAAGGGTTCTGTGTCAGTCTTGGAAAAAGAAGGTGATGGCTACAGCAAAAGCAATATTCCACCGGTAGATCCTGACAACTGAAGTCAGTTCTGTGAGTATCTTAATTTTTCCTCCTGTGGTCTATGTCGGTCCAAATTTGGAGATTAGTTCAGCTTAGGACCAGCAACTTAGCTGCTAAATTTGTTTTTTGACCGCTTTCTCCAAAGCATTTGGGAACGGGACGATTAGAAATTGCAACGGTACGTTTTTGCAACGCGTGGTCTATTAAAACTCTCATGGTTTCTACCACACTGGTAGTGATATGCAGCATTTTGAAAACGAGGAAAGATCAAAAAAGTCATATCTTTAAGCTAAATCTCCACAGCTTCTCTATTAATCTAGGACTCCCTAAGTTAATCAGTATTTAAAAATACAGGGTTTTACGGGGTATTCGAATGCGTCGTTGGGTTTCAAAGGCTGTAGAGAAAATCGAAGCCGATTATCAGAGATCGGCAGATACGCATCTTTTTAAGCTGGATATCCCAACGCTCAAAGATATCGATATCTACCTCAAAGATGAAAGCACTCATCCAACAGGGAGTTTGAAGCACCGTCTCGCGCGCTCTTTATTTCTCTACGCACTGTGCAACGGAAGAATTTCTGAAAACACGACAATCATTGAAGCATCATCTGGAAGTACGGCAGTTTCCGAAGCCTATTTTGCACGCATGCTTGGCCTGAAGTTCATCGCTGTAATGCCGCGCAACACTGCGCAGAGTAAAATTAATAAGATCACTCTGTTTGGCGGCCAATGTTACTTTGTAGATAACGCAACACAAATGCACGACGCCGCTACATCATTGGCTGATCAAACGGGTGGCTATTTCATGGACCAGTTCATGTTTGCTGAACGGGCTACAGATTGGAGGGGCAACAATAACATTGCGGAAAGCATCTTCCTGCAAATGGAAAAAGAGACACATCCAATACCGCATACTCTTGTTATGAGTGCAGGAACAGGAGGGACATCAGCAACCCTTGGCCGCTACATTCGGTTCAGAGGTCATGATACAAGTTTAGTTGTGGTCGACCCTGAAAATTCTGTTTTTTATGACAGTTTCACTAAAAAGGACCTTTGCCTCGAGAATAATTCTTCAAGTAAAATCGAAGGAATAGGGAGGCCAAAAGTGGAGAAATCCTTTCAGCCTCATGTGATTGATTCGATGATAAAGGTTCCCGACGCTGCGAGTGTGGCAACTATGTTATGGTTGGAGCGACGAATTGGTCGTAGAGCTGGCGCATCAACAGGTACAAACCTTTGGGGCGCATTACAGGTAGCGATGGAAATGCGCAAAGAGGGCCTAGCAGGCTCGGTCGTATCAATAATGTGTGATGATGGTGATCGGTATCTAGATACCTATTATAATGCAGAATGGGTACGGGCTGTGATTGGAGAAACTCAGACTTACAGCGAGGAGCTAGAAAAACTATTATGAACCACGCAACGGCCTTTTTGTTTTCAGAAATAGTCTTCTTCGATGTTCGTCAAGCTGGCGTTTTTTCTGTGCTGTTCAAATAGAGGCGATCAGCCTAGTTATTGCTGGAGAATTTTCTAAAGTAAGAACGTACGACGGATAAAAATTTTATATAGAATGGTAGCATGAAGGTCATTTTTAGCGGTTCGTCTACTATTTGCATCCTGCAATTTGGTGGGTTGGCACCGCAAAATATGGCTGGGTCGATGCATGTCAGCACTTATTTTGACTCATATTGCGTGGAAACTGATTGATGGTTTGGAAAACGCTGGAAAGTAAAATTTTGCTGGACGTATCTCCCTTTCTACGGGTGCGTCGGGAACGGATAGAAATTCGGCCAAATGAAGTCATTAATGATTTTTATCAAGTTGACTTACGCTCCTTTGCTTTGGTGGTTGCCGTGCTCGAAAATGGAAATTTATTGATGATTGACCAATACAAGCATGGTCCACGCCGGAAGGTATTGAATTTTCCAGGTGGATTTCTTGAAGCCAACGAGCGTCCTGAAGTAGCAGCGCGACGTGAATTACAGGAAGAAACTGGTCTTGAGCCCGCTACACTCTATCCCCTCGGGAGCTTCATTGACAATGGTAATCAGCGTGGCTGCATGGGCCATTATTTTTTGGCGATAGGCTGCCGGCAGACTTCGGCTCCAAACCCTGGTGACTTAGAAGATTTCTCCTATGTTGAAATGACTAAATCCGAAGTTGGTGAAGCTCTAGAAATGGGTCGAATTGGTGTTATTCACCATGTAGCAGGTTGGGGTCTTGCCCAAACAAAACTAGCTGAGTTGGCTGCATTGTAATTCTAATTTTTCTTTATAGAGCTGGAGACCCGCTTCACCCGGCTATTTCGTTTGCGATGGTAGGCTTATACTCTTTAAAACAGTCGTGATTGTAAGTTCTTGTATAGGTTGCGGTGTAGGTATCTGCTAAAATTTCGGTTCCTTAAATTACACGTCTCAACATAAGAGCGAGCGATGTATTCCTTGACTGATAGGGGGTGCTTTTTTGCTGTCGTCATTCAGGCGTTATGAGTCTGCCATATGGAAGCAACTATGAAGATAAACAAATAGCTGAACATCCTTAATGTGCTGCTATTTGAAGCGCTGAGTTTTTCAACAGCATTGATTGAAGAACCACTACTTCAAACTGTCTTGCCATTCAAAATCTGCTGTCCGGTCTGTTACGGAGAAGCCCGTTTCCATTTTAAGCGAAGTCGGCTGACTTAAGCTTTCAATGGCCTTGATGACGTCGACCATCTCCACGCTTTGCGTTAAGTAGGTTTTGTAATAATACTTTACGTTTTTGGTGTCGGCTGCGGAAGTCCAAATTGTATAATCTGTTAGAAGAGCATCGCCGTGTTCCTCTTTGATTGAGCCCTTCGGAATATCAAATGCGTTAAGCATGTGAAACGCCCTAAAAATAGCCTCATCAGAAGTATGTGAAGGGAGTAGGGTGTTGGCAAAAGCCACGGCACGAACAAACCGCGATGGCGAAGAGTGATCTCCTGGCAGGCCAAAAAGGCCGCTTCCTTGCCCAAAAGGTAATATGTTTTCATCCCCAACTTTGATTTGTCCAAGATTAAAGCTTTGTAGTCCAATGTAATTGCGTAGATTTGTTAAATGCCAGTCATATGACGGATTGTTGGTAATGGCATTTACCGTGTTGTCAAAAATACGGAGCCCGTTTGATGTATATTCAATTATTATGCTGGTTCCGGAGGCGTCTGTCACCGCATAGTGAAAGGGAGCAAAGCCATCAATCTCAGTTACATAAGTTCCCACAACTGAGATGGTTGGCAGAGCTTCTTTAACCTCTTCCACCGTAGAAAATTGTCCCAAAATCCAGTTGCCCATCTCTTCTGAAGACACGGCTCGACCGATATTTTCATCTGAGAGCTCTTCAAAGACTGCGTCACCAGCGAAGTAAAAAGCACCAAAGTAGAGACCTTCAGTATTCACGCCATCAAAAACAATCGGCATGTCTAGTCCATTAGCACCCAGAAACCCGAATTTCGTTTCGAAAGTGAAACCTCTTTTTTCGGAGTTCAGTCCAAGTGTTTCGATTTTTGTGCCGGCAGGTATTGCAAATATGTTTGAGAATATGTCGAAGCCAAATTCCATAGTGCGAGCTGGTACCGTGGCACCGTCTTTAGATTTTAGGATAATTCCTGTACACATTTTCAGTCGTTCTCTCTATAAGGTTCGTCCATCCAGGATAAAGAATTTCTTAGGGCTCGGCAGAGAAATGCCGAAAATTATAGTTTAAAGTAGGATGCGTTTATAGACTGTTGTCAATTTATGAAGAATGCCGAGTTTCCCGGTGATTGCAAAGATCCGTGGCTTGGCAAAAACTCAAAATCAAAAAGTAATATATCTACCGCAAAACTATCTGGCTCTCGGTTTCAGAACTCGAAATCCGAAAATCATTAAAGTGATCTGGACCAGAAGCGCAATCAGGAAACTGGTGAGATTTGAAGTGATTGATGATATGTTATTAGAAATAAAATAGTAAATCGTGAATAAGCTAACCGGTATGTTCAATACAATACTCACGATCAAGCCAGGATTGTAACCTACCTTCAGCGACATACCTACGTGGGATAGGGCGTTAATTAGAGAGAAATAGGCAGTCCATAGCCCAACAGTTAAACCTACAATGCCAGACAACAAAGCTGAGATAGGGAAGGCTACAAAAATAATTGGAATATTTATCCAAAAGGATGCTTTTAAGTCCAAGGGGAAATCGGCTGATGTTGATCCAAGCATTTCACGATTAAAGAATTCAACAAATCCACCAGGTAACACATATTCTTCAAATTGATGGACGAAATAGACTACCGTCTGCATCCAGATAAGAAACAACGCCATATCTTCGTCTAAGATGTATGCCATGCTGAATATCAGGACAAAAATTGCCAGAAAGATGGTTGAACAGTACCAATTTCGATATAGCCAATTCATAGCTTGTGTCATGATACGTAAATGTCCTGAGCGCTTTTCAGGAATAGTCAAAACTAAGTTCTTAAATCTGTCTAGAAATATTGAACCATTTGCAAGATTTGAGCGGTCTAATCTTTTAGCTCACTGTCCGTCGTCAGGGATTTTGGAACAGATCGACGCCTTCGTCGATCACTATAACCATCGTCGTTACCACGAGAGCCTGCAAAACCTTACGCCTGGTGACGTCTACTTCGGGCGAGGCCAGACCATCCTAAAACAACGAGAAAGGATC